>Ga0302196_10002713_pt1 | contig 16432 bp, 11 predicted proteins | sample II_Bog_N1_3_FD_198794 | JGI IMG/M metagenome (GOLD analysis project Ga0302196, IMG submission 198794) | Peat permafrost microbial communities from Stordalen Mire near Abisko, Sweden - II_Bog_N1_3 | ecosystem: Environmental > Terrestrial > Soil > Wetlands > Peat | place: Sweden: Abisko...
TCCTCCTCCTCGACGAGCCGACGACCGGCCTCCACCGCCACGATGTCGGCAAGCTGCTCGGCGTCCTGCAGGCCCTGGTCGAGCGCGGCCACAGCCTGGTCGTGATCGAGCACAACCTGGACGTCCTTAAGGCCGCGGACTGGATCCTCGAGGTCGGGCCCGAGGCCGGGGCCGGCGGCGGCCGGATCGTCGCCGAGGGGCCGCCGGAGGCGGTCGCCCGGGCGGCGACCGCCACGTCGCCCTTCCTCCTGGCGGCGCTCGACGAGGACGCGGGGACCCTGCTGCTGGCGGCCGAGCCGGGGCCGGCGGCATTGCGGCGGGGGGAGCCCGCCGCCCGCAGCTCGATCGAGGTGGTCGGCGCGCGGGAGAACAACCTGAAGAACCTCTCGGTCTCGATCCCGCTCCGCCTCCTGACGGTCGTCACCGGCGTCTCCGGCTCGGGCAAGTCGACCCTGGCCTTCGACATCATCTTCGCCGAGGGCCAGCGCCGCTTCATGGAGTCGATGTCCGCCTACGCGCGGCAGTTCGTCGAGCAGATGCCGCGGCCGGCGATCGACCGGCTGGAGGGCATCCCCCCGACGGTCGCGATCGAGCAGCGGGTGACCCGCGGGTCCCTCAAGTCGACCGTGGCGACGATCACCGAGGTCGCCCAGTACCTCCGCCTCCTCTACGCCCGGCTCGGGGTCCAGCACCACCCGGACACCGACCGCGCGGTGCGGCCGCTCTCCGCCGGGGCGCTGAAGGCCCTCCTCCTGAAGGTCCTCGCGACCCCCCGGGCCCGGAAGGCGAAGCACCTCTACCTCTGCGCGCCGCTCATCCGCGGGCGCAAGGGCCACCACCAGCCGATCGCCGACTGGATGGGCAAGCAGGGCTACGAGATCATGCGGGCGGACGGGCGGCTCCTGCGGGTCGACGCGTTCCAGAAGCTCGACCGCTACAAGGAGCACGACATCGAGGTGGTGGTCGCGGATCTCAAGGGGGCGCCCCGGCCCGGGCCGGCCCTCGAGCGCGCCCTGGCGGTCGGCAAGGGCGCCTGCTTCCTGGCCCTGCCCTCCGGCGAGATCCTCTCCTGGTTCTCGACCACCCGCACCGACATCGAGACCGGCGAGTCCTTCCCGGAGCTGGACCCGAAGGACTTCTCCTTCAACTCGTCCCGCGGCTGGTGCCCGACCTGCCGCGGCTACGGCCGCCTCTACCCCTGGATGGAGAAGCCGGACGACGAGGAGGAGGACGAGAACGCCGCCCGCCTCCGCCAGCTGGGGCTCAACCCCGGCGACGAGCGCGGCGAGGGGGGCGAACTCTGCCCCGACTGCCACGGCGGGCGGCTGAACCGCGTCTCCCGGGCCGTGAAGCTGCACCGGAAGGGCCGGCGGCCGCCTTTGTCCCTCCCCGACCTCCTGGCCTCCCCGCCCTCGGAACTGATCGCCAACCTGGAGGCCCTGGACCTCGACGAGCGCGGGCGGCTCGTCACCCGCGACATCATCCCGCAGATCCGCGAGCGCCTGAAGTTCATGGACCACGTGGGCCTCGGCTACCTCTCGCTCGACCGGCCGACGAAGACCCTCTCCGGCGGCGAGGCCCAGCGGATCCGCCTCGCGGCCCAGCTCGGCACCAACCTGGCCGGCGTCCTCTATGTCTTGGACGAGCCGAGCATCGGGCTCCACGCCCGAGACAACGAGCGGCTGATCGAGACGCTCCTGGCGCTGCGGGACAAGGGGAACACCCTCCTGGTCGTCGAGCATGACGACGAGCTGATGGCGCGGGCCGACCTGATCCTCGACTTGGGGCCCGGCGCCGGGATCCACGGCGGCGCCCTCCTCGCCCTCGGCACCCCGGCCCAGATCCGGGCCAACGACTCGTCCTTGACCGGCGTCTTCCTGGCCCGCGGCATCAAGCACCCGCTCCGCGGCTCCTACCGCGACCTCACCTCGGCCGACGGCCCCTGGATCGAGCTCTCCGGCGCCCGCCACCGCAACCTGCGGGGCGTCGACCTGCGGCTGCCCCCCGGGCGCCTGACGATGGTCGCCGGGCCGAGCGGCGCCGGCAAGTCGACCCTCTTCCGCGACCTCCTGGGGCCTGCCGTCGCCTGGGGGATCAAGGCGCGCAAGGCGAAGGTCAGCGGCCGCGACTACGCGCGCCAGGCCGGCCTCGCGGCCGCCCCCTTTGCCGAGCTCCGCCACGCCACCAGCTTCCGCTCGGTGATCGAGGTCGACCAGTCCCCGATCGGCAAGACCCCGCGGTCGACCCCGGCCACCTACCTCGGGATCTTCGACCAGATCCGCAAGTTCTTCGCCGCGCTCCCCGAGTCGAAGATCCGGGGCTACACCGCCTCGCGCTTCTCCTTCAACACCGAGGGCGGGCGCTGCCCGGCCTGCGAGGGCGCCGGGCGCATCCGCCTCGAGATGGCCTTCATGCCCGACACTTACCTGCCCTGCGACGACTGCCAGGGGCTGCGCTACGGGCCGGAGTTGTCCGAGATCACCTGGAAGGACCGCTCGATCGGGCAGGTGCTGCAGCTGACGTTCGAGGAGGCGGTCGCCTTCTTCAGCTTCCACTCCGAGCTGGCGCAGGTCTGCCAGCTGATGGCCGACTGCGGCCTCGGCTACCTGACGCTCGGGCAGAGCTCCTCGACCCTCTCCGGCGGCGAGGCCCAGCGCCTGAAGCTCGTCACCGAGCTCGCCAAGGGCCTGGCCACCTACCGCGAGCGCAGCCGCGGCTCCCGGCCGACCAACCTCTACATCCTCGAGGAGCCGACGATCGGGCTCCACCTGAGCGACTGCGAGAAATTGATCGGCGTCCTGCAGGCGCTGGTCGACCAGGGCCACACGGTCGTCGTCATCGAGCACAACCTGGACCTGATCGCCGAGGCCGACTACGTGGTCGAGCTCGGGCCGGGCGGCGGCCCGCACGGCGGCGAGATCATCTACCAGGGCGGCCTGGGCGGGCTGATGCGCTGCGCCCGGAGCACGACGGCGCCCTACCTGCGCTCGCGGCTCAAGCGGGCCCCGAAGCGGGTCGCGGCCCGGCGGCTCGTCCCGGCCTAACCGGCCGCCCGGGCGGCGTCCCGCACGACCTTCACCAGCTCGAACAGCGAGACCGGCTTCAGCAGGTAGCGGAAGAGGGCGGCCTCGTTGACGCTCCGGATCAGCATCTCGGGCTTCATGTAGCCGGTGACCAGGATCCGCTGCATCTGGGGGTACTCCTCCCGGGCGCGGACCAGGAAGCTCATGCCGTTGCCGCCGGGCATCAGGTGGTCGCTGATGACCACCTTGAAGGCCTTCTTGCGCAGGAGGAAGTCGGCCTCCCGGGCCGAGGTCGCCGACGTGACGTCAAAGTGGGGGGAGAGCGCGGCCACGAAGGCCTCGAGGATGGGGGTCTCGTCGTCGACCACCAGGATCGAGTCCGGTGCCGGCGCCGCACTGGAGTCGGCTGGATGCATGCGGGTTGCAGGTTGTTTTCGGGCCCACGGCATTGCAAATCCAATCCCGTGCGGCAGGTACGCAGCCCGGGCCTTTTGGTTTGCCACGCCCAAACCCCGGGCGCCTAGTGGGCGCATCCTGACGATGGCTGATCCCGCATCCCTTCCCGCCGGCGGCTATGCGGAGCGAAACTCCGCCGGGCACACCAGGATCCACACCGCCGCCCGGTACGGCCAGCTGGACAGCCTGCCGGCGGAGTTCCTGACCGCCGCGTTCCTGACGCTCCGGAACGACGCCGGGTACTCGCCCCTTCACCATGCCGCCATCGGGGGCCACCTGGACCAGGTCCCGGCGGCCGTCCTGACGGCCGAGAACCTGGCCCTCCGCAGCAACGCCGGCTTCACCTGCTTCCACGTGGCGGCCGCCTCCGGCCACCTGGGCCAGATCCCCGCCGCATTCATCACGACCGCGGTCCTCCTGAATGCCAACGACACCGGCAACACCCTCCTCCATGAGGCGGCCGAGCACGGCACCCTGGACCGGGTCGACGCCGCCTTCCTGGCGCCGGAGGCCGTCAGCCGCCGGAACGTGAGCGGCGAGACGGTCCTCCACGTCGCGGCCTTCAACGGGCACCTGGACCAGATCCCGGCGGCGCTCCTGACCTCCGCCTCCCTCCGCGAGGCGACGACGGCCGGCGACACCGTCTTCCACGCCGCCGCCATCTCCGGCCACCTGGAGCAGATCCCGGCCGAGTTCCTGGTCGCCGGCAACCTGGCGCTCCCGAGCAAGACCGGCTTCACCCCCGCCCACGCGGCCGCCGAGACCGGCCAGCTGTCCAAGGTCCCCGCCGGCCAGCTGACGGTGGCGCTCCTGACGACCCGCAACGACAACGGCGACACCCCCCTCCATGCCGCCGCCTACGAGGGGCACCTCGACCAGGTGCCCGCCGCCCTCCTGACGGCCGAGACCGTCGGGACCCGCAACTACGACGGGGTCTCCGTCGCCGCCCTGGCCTCCGAGCGCGGCTTCCTGGCCCAGGTCCCCGAGGCGGCCCGGCCCGCGTCCCTGGGGCCCATCGCCCGCTTCCTTCGCCGGATCAGCAGCGCCCGCTCGCCGTTCTGACGGCCGCCCCGCCAACCGGATGGAGGGGCACGAAGAGATCGAGACCGAGCGCCTGCTGCTGCGGCCGGTCGCCCCGGGCGACGCCGCCGAGCTCTTCTTGGTCTACTCCGACCCGGCCGCCATGCGGCACTGGTCCGACCTGCCACACCGCACCGTCGAGGAGACGGCGGCCGTGATCGCGAAGAAGGTCGCCGGCCCGGCGACCGCCTGGTCGATCGTCACCCGCGCCGACCGGCAGGTGGTCGGGCTCGTCTTCTACCTCGGCAACCAGGGCTCGCCCGGCATGGGCTACCTCCTCCACCGCGCCCGCTGGCGCCAGGGGATCATGACCGAGGCGGTCCGGGCCGCCCTGCGGTACGGCTTCACCCGGATGGGCCTCGACCGGGTCGAGCTCTGGATCGGGAGCGAGAACCTGGCCTCCCAGCGGGTGGCCGAGCACGCCGGGTTTCAGCGCCGCTCGTCCTTCCTCCACAAGTTCCCGCAGGACATGCGGCCCCACGAGAAGCTGGTCTACGGCATCTACCGGGAGGACTGGGAGCGCGGCGCCGCCCCGAAGCGCCCGTTCCGGGCCCTGGGGATCATGCCGGTCCTGGCCGTGCCGGACGTGGCCGCCACCCTCGCCCACTACCGGGACGTCCTCGGCTTCGCGGTCGACTTCACGGTCGGGGAGCCCCCGCTCTACGCCGGGGTCTCCCTGCGGGAGTGGATGGCGACCGGCGCCTCGATCCGCCTCTCCCAGGCCCCCGGCAGGGCCCCCGTCAAGGAGGTGAAGCTGCACCTCGAGGTGGGCCCGGACATCGCCGACCTGTATGCCATCTACCGCGCCCGCGGGGTCGCCGTCGAGGCGGAGCTCGGTCCCACCCCCTGGGGCGAGACCCAGTTCTGCATCCGGGACTGCAACGGCTACCAGCTGGAATTCAGCACCCCGGGCTGACGCCCCGCCGGATGCAGGAAATGGCCCCCGCAAGCCACTTTGGCCTTTCCCCGGGGGCGCCTCTCGCCTCTCATGTACGTTCCGCTTCCCCGCACCTTTCCATGAACACATCCATCGCCTCCATTACCGCCCGCGAGATCATCGATTCCCGCGGCAATCCGACCGTCGAGGTCGACGTCCGCCTCGCCTCGGGCGCCCTCGGCCGCGCCGCCGTCCCCTCGGGCGCCTCCACCGGCGAGCACGAGGCGATTGAGCTCCGTGACGGCGACAAGAAGCGCTACTCGGGCAAGGGTGTCCTGAACGCGGTCGCGAACGTGAAGGCGAAGATCGCCCCGGTCCTCGTCGGTCACGACGCCTGCGACCAGGTCGGGATCGACCGCACCATGATCGCCCTCGACGGGACCACGACGAAGTCGAAACTCGGCGCCAACGCCATCCTCGGGGTCTCCCTCGCCACCGCCAAAGCCGCGGCGGCCGCCCTCGGCCAGCCCCTCTACAAGTACATCGGCGGCCCGAACGCCAAGGTCCTGCCGGTGCCGATGATGAACATCATGAACGGCGGCGCGCACTCCGACGCCCCGATCGACTTCCAGGAATTCATGATCATGCCGATCGGCGCGAACACCTTCGCCGAGGGCCTGCGGATGGGCTGCGAGGTCTTCCACTCCCTGAAGAAGGTCCTGAAGGACCGCGGGCTCTCGACCGCGGTCGGCGACGAGGGCGGCTTCGCCCCCAAGCTCGAGTCGACCGAGGCGGCGCTCGACGCCATCGCCCTCGCCGTCAAGCAGGCGGGCTACAAGCTCGGCAAGGACGTGGCCCTGGCGCTCGACGCCGCCGCCTCCGAGTTCTACGTGAAGGAGAAGAAGGCCTACGTCTTCAAGAAATCGAGTGGCCAGTCGATGACCGGCGCCCAGATCGTCGCCTTCTACAAGGACCTCTGCGCCAAGTACCCGATCATCTCGATCGAGGACGGCTGCGCCGAGAATGACTGGGAGACCTGGAAGAAGCTGACCGACGCGATCGGCGACAAGGTCCAGATCGTCGGCGATGACCTCTTCGTCACCAACACCGAGTTCCTGCAGCGCGGCATCGATACCGGCACCGCCAACTCAATCCTCGTCAAGGTGAACCAGATCGGCTCCCTGACCGAGACGCTGGACGCGGTCGAGATGGCCAAGGAGGCCGGCTACACCGCCGTCATCTCCCACCGCTCGGGGGAGACCGAGGACGTGACGATCGCGGACATCGCGGTCGCCACCAACGCCGGGCAGATCAAGACCGGCTCCCTCTGCCGCACCGACCGCGTCGCCAAGTACAACCAGCTGCTTCGGATCGAGGAGGAGCTCGGCAAGTCCGCGATCTACGGCGGGAAGATGTAACCCGCCCGGCGCCCGCCTCAGGCGGGCGTCGCCTGCTTCTCGCCGCCCTCGGCCTCGGAGTCGCCGGCGGCGATGTTGTCGAAGGCGTCGGAGAGCATCTGCAGGACCTCGGCCTTGGGCGCGTGCTTGAGCACGTAGGCCTCGGCGCCCAGCTCCCGGGTCTGGATCACCGTCTTCATCGTGCTCTGCGAGGAGACGATGATGACCGGGATCTTCGGGTGGGCGGCCTTCAGCTTCGCCAGCACCTCGAGCCCGCCCATCTGGGGCAGGTTGATGTCGAGGAGGATGACCTCGGGCTTGTGCAGCGCCGTCTGCTCCACCCCGGATGGGCCGTCGCCGGCCTCCCAAACCGTGTCGATCCCCAGCTGCTTGAGCAGGATCTTAATCAGCACGCGCACGTGCGGCTCATCGTCGATGATCAGGGCGTTGACCGGCCGGGGCATGGACCGGAGTGTCCCGACCCCGGCCGTGGACGCAAGCCTGCGCACGCCTACTCGACCCGCAGGATGTAGCCCCGCAGGTACTCGCTCTCCGGCATGGAGATGAGCACGGGATGGTCCGCGGGCTGGTGGCAAAACTCGAGCACCTTGACCCGGCGCTTCGCGTCGGCGGCGGCCCCCGCCAGCACCGACCGCAGCTCCGCGTCCTGCATGTGGTGCGAGCAGGTGTAGGTGGCGAGGACGCCGCCCGGCGCCAGGCGCTGCAGGGCGCGCAGATTGATCTCCTTGTAGCCCCGGAGCGCCCCCTCCAGCGCCGACTTCGACTTCGCGAACGGCGGCGGGTCGAGGATGATGACGTCCCAGTTGGGCCCGGGCTTGTTGGTCGGGCTGTTGAACCAGTCAAAGACGTTCGCGACCTCGAAGGTCGCCGAGACGCCGTTGCGCTCGGCGTTGCGCCGGGCGGCCTCGACCGCCTCGACCGCGCTGTCGAGGCCATAGACCTGGGCCGCGCCGGCCTTGGCGGCGTGGATCCCGAAGGAGCCTTGGTTGCAGAAGGCGTCGAGGACCCGCTGGCCGGCGCAGTACTTGGCGACCGCCGGGTGCTGGGCCCGCTGGTCCAGGTAATAGCCGGTCTTCTGGCCGCCCATCAGGTCAAGCCAGGTGTCGAAGCCGTCGATCTTCGCCCATCGGGGCTCCCAGGGGCGGCCGGAGCGGGTGTGGACCTCCTGGGGGAGGCCCTCCAGGCGCCGGATGGGGGCGTCGTTGCGGAAGATGACCTCGGCCGGGGCGAGTACGCGGTCCAGCAGGTCGCCGATGAGCGCCGAGCGCTTCTCCATCGCCAAGGTCTGGATCTGGACAACGATCGGGTCGCCGTACTGGTCGGCGACGACGCCCGGCAGGTCGTCCGACTCGGACCAGACGAGGCGCCGGAACTCCCCCGGGGCGCGCCGGGCCACGGCCCGGCGGATCGCGGCCTCGAGGTAGGCCTCGTCGAGCTCCACCCGGTCCCGCGACAATCGCCGCCAGACGATCTGCGACTTCCCGTTGCAGATGCCGACCCCGAGCATCCGGCCCATCCGGTCGCGGCACTCCACCACCTCGCCGTCGCACTCCGGGGGCAGCAGCGCCTCCACCTCGTTGGCAAAGACCCAAGGGTGGCCCGTGAGGACCCGGGAGTTGGCATTGGGCTTCAGCTTGAAGGAGGGGGCCGACATCCGCGGATCATCGCCGGGCCCCTCCCCCAGTGTAAGCCCAAAGTGGCCCCTCCCCGACCCGAAAAGGCTTCCAAGGCGGTGGAGGGGGGATTTCAATGGTCGATTCAGAATGTCCCTCCCGTCCGAAATCGCGCGCCGGCGCACCTTCGCGATCATCTCGCACCCTGACGCCGGCAAGACGACCTTGACGGAGAAGTTCCTGCTGTACGGCAACGCCATCCACCTGGCGGGTGCGGTCAAGGACCGCAAGAACCAGCGGGCGACGACCTCGGACTGGATGGAATTGGAGCGCCAGCGCGGCATCTCGATCAGCTCGACCGTCCTGCAGTTCGACTACAACGACCGGGTGGTGAACCTGCTCGACACCCCCGGCCACAAGGACTTCTCGGAGGACACCTACCGGGTCCTGACGGCGGTCGACGCCGTCCTGATGGTGATCGACGCCGCCAAGGGCGTCGAGACCCAGACCCGCAAGCTCTTCGAGGTCTGCCGCCGCCGCGGGATCCCGATCTTCACCTTCATGAACAAGTGCGACCGCCCGACGCGGAACCCGATCGCGCTGCTGGACGAGCTGGAGGAGGTGCTGGGGATCCAGGCCTCGCCCGTCATCTGGCCGCTCGGCAACGGCCCGTCCTTCCGCGGGGTCTTCGACCGGCGGACCCAGCAGGTCCACCTCTTCGAGCGCGTCCCGGGCGGCGCCTTCCGGGCGCCGACCAGGGTCGCTTCGCTCGGCGACGACGCCGTCCGGGCGAAGCTGGACGACGACACCTTCCAGGAGGTGGAGGAGCAGCTGGCGATGTTGGACGGCGCCGGGCACCCCTTCGACCTTGAGGCCGTCCGGGCCGGCCGCCAGACGCCGGTCTACTTCGGGAGCGCGGTCAACAACTTCGGGATCCAGCTCCTCCTCGACGGCTTCCTCCAGGACTCGATCCCGCCCCAGCCCCGCAAGTCGGTCGCCACCGGGACCCCGGTCGAGATCCCGGTCACCTTCCCCAAGTTCTCCGCCTTCATCTTCAAGATCCAGGCCAACATGGACCCCCGCCACCGCGACCGCATCGCCTTCATGCGGATCTGCTCCGGCAAGTTCGAGCGCGACATGGGCGTCCTCCACGTCCAGACCGGCAAGACGGTCCGCCTCTCCTCGTCCCACAAGCTCTTCGGCCAGGACCGCGAGACGGTCGACGAGGCCTTCCCCGGCGACGTGATCGGGCTGGTCGGCCACGACGCCTTCGGAATCGGCGATACCCTGACCGAGGACCGGGCGATCCTCTTTGACGAGATCCCCCGCTTCCCGCCCGAGGTCTTCGCCTATATCTCCAACCCCAACTCGGCCGACTCGAAGAAGTACCGGGCCGGGCTGGAGCAGCTGCTGCAGGAGGGGGTCGTCCAGTCCTTCTCCGCCCGCTCGGCCCCGCCGGGGGCCACCCTCCTGGCCGCGGTCGGACCCCTCCAGTTCGAGGTGGTGCAGTGGCGCCTAAAGAGCGAGTACGGCGCCGAGTCCCGCCTCGTCATGGCCCCGTGGACCGTGCTCCGCTGGATCGAGCCCCACCCCGCCCTCAGCAACCCCTCCGGCATCATCGTCGCCTCCGGCGTCAGCTTCGGGACCGACAAGCTGGACCAGCCGGTCGCTCTCTTCCCCAACGACTGGACCATGCGGTACTTCGTGGAGAAGAACCCGGACCTGAGGCTCCGGGACCTGCCGCTCGAGCAGGCGGCGCCGGCCCGCGGCTGAGCGATTCGCTGATCCCATTTGCCATGACCCCGTCCCGCGATTGCCTGTTCCCATGCTGCTGAAGCCCCTCACCTGCGCCGCCCTGCTGGCCCTCGCCGCCCTGGCGGCCGGCCCCGCCGCCGCCCGCAGCACCGAGCCCTACAAGGGCGCGATCGCGACCGACGCGGCGACCGGCACGGTCCTCTTCGAGCACAACGCCGACTCCATCAGCCCACCCGCCTCGATGGCGAAGCTGATGACCTACGCCGTGCTGGTCGACTACCTGAAGTCCGGCAAGCTGGCCCTCGACACCCCGGTGACCGTCACCCGGGAGGACGCCAAGGTGGCGGCCCTGCGGGACAGCACCGAGGTCTGGCTGCGGGAGGGCGAGACCTTTCCGGTCGAGGAACTGATCTACGCCATGATGATCCAGTCGGCGAACGACGCGGCCTATACCCTGGCCCACAAGGCCGGCGGCACGGTGCCCGAGTTCGTGGCCGCGATGAACGCAAAGGCGCGCGAGCTCGGCATGACCCGGAGCACCTTCCGCTCGCCGAACGGCTTCCCGCCGCCGAGCCGCCGGATCGCCGACGGCGACCTGACGACCCCGCGCGACTTCTCCCTCCTCTGCCGGTACCTCGTCCTCCAGACCGACATCCTCAGGTACACCTCGGTCCGGTCGCGGCCCTTCGGCTCAGGCATCCGGCTCAATGCCGTGCTGATGAACAACCACAACCACCTGCTCGGCAAGATCCAGGGAGTCGACGGCCTGAAGACCGGCTTCACGAGCGGCGCCGGGTTCTGCCTCTCCGCCACCGCGCTGCGCAACGGCCACCGGATCATCGTCGTCATGATGGACAGCCCGGACCCGAAGACCCGCGACCTGAACGTCGAGGGCCTGATCAGCGACGCCTTCATCAAGGTCCCGGTGACCGAGCCCCCGTTCGCCCGCGGCGCGGGAATTTTGGCCCAGCCGACCGCCCCCACCCGCCCGGAACCCGCCTCCAGCTTCGCCCCGGCGGGCGCGGGGGCGGAGGGCCCGACCATCCACCTGCCCGGGGCGCTGGGGAAGTGATGAAGGCCGACGCCAGCCGGGTCCTGCGGTACTTGCAGGGCCTCCAGGACCGGATCTGCGCCGCCCTCGAGGCCGAGGACGGCCCGGGGCGCTTCCGGGAGGACTCCTGGACCCGCGCCGAGGGCGGCGGGGGCCGCACCCGCGTCCTGACCGACGGCGCCGTCTTCGAGAAGGCCGCGGTCGCCTTCTCCGAGGTGCACGGCGCGGCGCTGCCCCCGGCCGCCTCCGCCCGCCGGTCCGACCTGGCCGGCAAGCCCTGGCGGGCCTTCGGGGTGTCGGTGGTCCTCCACCCCCGCAACCCGCACGTGCCGACGAGCCACGCCAACGTCCGCTTCTTCATCGCCGACCCCGACGCCGCGGAGCCGACCTGGTGGTTCGGCGGCGGCTGGGACCTGACGCCCTACTACGGCTACGAGGAGGACGCGGTGCACTGGCACCAGACGGCCCACGCGGCCGTGGCACCCTTCGGCCCAGGGCTCCACGCCCGGTTCAAGCGGGCCTGCGACGAGTACTTCTTCCTCCGCCACCGCGGGGAGGCGCGCGGGATCGGCGGCCTGTTCTTTGACGACTTCGCGGAGCTCGACTTCGAGCAGAGCCTCGCCCTCTTGGCCTCGGTCGGGGACGCCTACCTGGCGGCCTACCTGCCGATCGTCGCCCGCCGCCGGACGACCGCCTACGGGGAGCGGGAGCGCGAGCACCAGCTGCGGCGCCGCGGCCGCTACGTCGAGTTCAACCTCCTGCAGGACCGCGGCACACTCTTCGGCCTGCAGAGCGGCGGCCGGACCGAGTCGATCCTGATCAGCCTGCCGCCCCTCGTCCGCTGGGACTACGGCGCCGCCCCCCTTCCCGGCTCGCCCGAGGCCCGCCTCCTCGAGTATTTCCTGCAGCCCCGCGACTGGCTCGCCTCCTCCCCGTGAACTCCCGCGAACGCTTCCTCGCCGCCTGCGCCTGCGCGCCCCTCGCTCGGCCGCCGGTCTGGATCATGCGGCAGGCCGGCCGCTACCTGCCGGAGTACCGGGAACTCAAGGCCCGGCACGGCTTCCTGAAGATGGTGAAGACCCCGGAGCTCGCGGCCGAGGTGTCGCTCCAGCCGATCCGGCGCTTCGCCCTCGACGCGACGATCCTCTTCTCCGACATCCTCGTCATCCCCGAGGCGCTCAGCCAGGGCTACACCTTCCGCGACGAGGGCGGGATCGCCATGGCGTACCGGCTGGAGAGCCGGGCGATGATCGAGGCACTGGGGCCGGCCGAGGCCGTGCCGGAGCGGCTCGCCTACGTGGGCGGCGCCCTCGCGCTCCTGAAGCGCGAACTGGCCGGCACAAAGGCCCTCCTCGGCTTCGGCGGCTCCCCCTGGACGCTCGCCACCTACATGGTCGAGGGCGGCAGCTCGGAGGACTTCGCCCTCGTGAAGGGCCTCTTCTATGAGGACCGGGCGGCCTTCGACCTCCTGCTCGGGAAATTGACCGCGTCGCTGATCGGGTACTTCCGGATGCAGATCGCCGCCGGGGCCGACGCGATCCAGATCTTCGACTCCTGGGGCGGCGCGATCGCCGGCGCCGACTACGAGGCCGCCTCGCTCCGCTGGATCCGGGAGATCATCGCCGCCCTGCCGCCCGACTTCCCCGTCATCCTCTACGGGAAGAACACCGGCCCCCACCTGGTGGACCAGTCCTTCACCGGCGCCCGCGTCCTCAGCGTCGACTGGTCGAACGATCTTTCGGTCGTCCGGCAGAACCTCCCGGACAATGTGGCGGTCCAAGGCAACTTGGACCCCGCAATCCTCAACACCACGCCCGACATCACGCGGCGGGAGACGCTCCGCCTGCTCGAGTCGATGCGGGGCACGAGCGGGCACATCTTCAACTTGGGCCACGGCATCCTGCCGCAGGCCAAGATCGCCTGCGTCGAGGCCCTGGTCGACGCGGTGACCACCTGGGAGTGAAGGCGCCATGAGAGTCGCGGTCCTCGGGGGGGGACTGACCGGGCTGACCGCCGCGTGGCGCCTTGCCGCCGCGGGCCACAAGGTCCGCGTTCTCGACGCCGGGCCGCGCCCCGGCGGGGTCATCCGGACGATGGCCGAGGGTGGCTGGCGGGTCGACGGGGGCCCCGTCTCGCTGCAGGAGTCGACGCCCGAAATCGGGCTGATGCTGCGGGAGCTGGGCCTCGCGGCCGAGCGGATCGAGTCGTCGCCCGCCGCCGCCAACCGGTACATCGCCCGCGGCGATGGGCTAAAGGCCGTGCCGGCGCCCTCGTCGATGGCGGCCTTCCTCGCGACGCCGCTCCTCTCCATTCGCTCCAAGATGGCGGTCGCCAGCGAGGCGTCGCGCAAGCCCGTCGCCCGCACGGCGGACGTGAGCGTCGCCGACCTGACGCGGGACCACTTCGGGGCGGACATCCTGGAGACCCTCGTCCAGCCGCTGATCGGCGGGATCTATGCCGGCGACGCCGAGCGGCTCTCCGTGCAGTACGCCTTCCCGAAGATCTGGGAGGCCGAGCAGAAGACCGGGTCGCTGGTCAAGGCCGCGGCCGAGGCCTCCCGGGAACGGAGGGCCCAGGGCCTCCCCTCCCCGGCCCCCCTCATCTCGTTCAAGCAGGGCCTGCAGGCGCTCCCCGACGCGCTGGCGGCCCGGCTGCCCGAGGGGGCCTTCCTCCCGAACGCCGACGTCCGCTCCGTGACCCGCGGGACTGGCGCCCGCTGGAACGTCCACTGGGTCGGCGCCACCGGCCCGAAGGCGATGGAGTGCGACGCCGTTATCCTGGCGCTGCCCGCCTGGAGCATGGCGCGGCTGGAGATCGGCGCCGCGGGGCTCCGCCCGCTGTCCGGCCTCGAGCGGGTCGAGTACGCCCCGGTCACCTCCCTCTTCCTCGGCTACCGCCGGGACCGGGTCCGCCACCCGCTGGACGGCTTCGGGGCCCTGGTGCCGGCCGCCGAGCGCCGGACCCTCCTTGGCGCCGTCTTTGTCTCCACCCTCTTCCCGGGCCGCGCCCCTGACGGGCACGTGGCGCTCAACGTCTTTGCCGGGGGGGCGCTGCGTCCCGATGTCGTCCAGCTGCCCGAGGCCGAGCTGGTCGCCCGGGTCGGGGCGGATCTCAAGGCGCTCGTCGGGGCCGACGGGCCGCCGGCCTTCGTCCGGCGCACCCCGTGGCCCCGGGCCATCCCCCAGTACAACCTCGGCTACGGGGCCCACCTGGAGGCCATGCGCCGGTGCGAGGCCGACCATCCCGGCCTCTTCATCGGCGGCAACGTCCGCGACGGCATCTCCCTCCCCGACTGCATCGCGTCCGGCAGCTCCCTCGCGCAGCGAGTGTCTTGACTCACCGGGGGGGCGATTTACCCTCTCGGACCCTTTTTTCCGATTGCTGACTGACCTAAAAGACACGCTTCAGCTGCCCAAGACCGATTTCCCCATGCGGGCGGAACTGGCAAAGCGCGAGCCCGGGAGAGTCGCCCACTGGGAGAAGACCGGGCTCTACGAGGCCATCCAGGCCCGGCGGGCCGGGGCGCCCACCTTCGTCCTGCACGACGGCCCCCCCTTCACGAACGGGGATGTCCACATCGGGACGGCCCTCAACAAGACGCTTAAGGACGTGACTGTCAGGTACAAGGCGATGCGGGGCTTCCGCACCCCCTATATCCCGGGCTGGGACTGCCACGGCCTGCCGATCGAGCAGAAGGTGACCCAGGAGCTACGCCAGCAGAACCGCCAGGTCTCCACCTCCCAGCTCCGGGGCCTCTGCGACGCCTTCTCGGAGGGCTGGATCGCCAAGCAGAAGTCCCAGTTCCAGCGCCTCGGGGTGCTGGCCGACTGGGCCCACGAGTACAAGACCAAGGCCCCGGCCTTCGAGGCCGACATCCTCCGGACCTTCGCCGCCTTTGTCGAAAAGGGCGTCGTCTACCGCAGCAAGAAGCCCGTCTACTGGTCGATCCCCTTCGAGACCGCGCTCGCCGAGGCGGAGATCGAGTACAAGGAGCACTCCTCCCCCTCGGTCTGGGTCCGCTTCGCCGTCCTCCCCGCCGAGGCCGCCAAGTTCGGCCTCCCGACCGACAAGCCGCTCAGCGTCGTCATCTGGACGACGACGCCGTGGACGCTGCCCGCCAACCTCGCCATCGCGCTCAACCCCGAGGTGGAGTACGTGGTGGCCGACCTGGGCCTCGAGCGGATCGTGGTCGCCGGCGCCCTCCTCGGGGCCGTGGCGGCCGCCGCCAGCCTCGTCCTTGCGCCCGAGGTGGTGCAGCGCCTCCCCGGCAAGGCGCTCGAGCACCTCGCGACCCGGCACCCCTTCATCGACCGCGCCTCCCCGGTCGTCCTCGCCGACTACGTGACCGTCGACAGCGGCACCGGCTGCGTGCACACCGCCCCCGGCCACGGCGCCGAGGACTACCAGACGGGCCTGCGCTACGGCCTCGAGGTCTACTGCCCGGTGGGCGACAACGGCGCCTACCTGGACGACGGCCGCGTGCCGGCCGAGCTGGTCGGGATCACGACCCTCGAGAGCGTCGAGGACCTGGCGAAGAAGAAGACCTCCCCGGCGAACATCGCCGTCCTGCGCCAGCTTGACGCCGCCGGCGCCCTCCTCGCCAAGCAGAAGTACACCCACAGCTACCCGCACTGCTGGCGCTCCAAGACGCCGATCATCTTCCGGGCCGTCGACCAGTGGTTCGTCTCCCTGGACCGCGCCGGCTCCCGCGCCGCGGCGGTGCGCGAGATTGACCGGATCGCGGCCGCCGGCGGCTGGATCCCCGCCTGGGGGGAGGCCCGCATCAAGGGCGCGGTCGAGTCGCGCCCGGATTGGTGCGTCAGCCGCCAGCGCTCCTGGGGGGTGCCGATCCCCGCCTTCTACGACGCCCAGAAGCAGGCCTACCTCGACGCCGGCGTGATCCGCGCCGTCGCCGACCTGGTCGAGCGGCGCGGCACGAACGTGTGGTTTGACCTCACCCCGGCCGACCTCCTGGCGGGGGTCGCGCTACCGGCCGGCTGGCCCGCGGCCGCCGACCTGACGAGCGGCCGCGACACCCTCGACGTCTGGCTCGACTCGGGCACGTCCCACGCCGCCGTCCTCCGGCGCGGCCAGGGCGGCACCAGCTGGCCGGCCGACCTCTACCTCGAGGGCAGCGACCAGCACCGCGGCTGGTTCCA
>Ga0302196_10002719_pt1 | contig 16415 bp, 17 predicted proteins | sample II_Bog_N1_3_FD_198794 | JGI IMG/M metagenome (GOLD analysis project Ga0302196, IMG submission 198794) | Peat permafrost microbial communities from Stordalen Mire near Abisko, Sweden - II_Bog_N1_3 | ecosystem: Environmental > Terrestrial > Soil > Wetlands > Peat | place: Sweden: Abisko...
GCGACCAATCTCCTGACTGTGGCCCGGACGCGGAGAAGCGCGATCGGGTCTCGATATTTGCGCCGGCTTCCTATAGACCCCAGCCAGACATTGTCGACACCCCCGCCGTCATGGCCGGGCTTGTCCCGGCCATCCACGCGGGCCACTTGCCGCTAGGCTTGAAAGCGCGCGGCGACGGTACGGCGTGGATGCCCGGCTCAAGGCCGGGCATGACGGGCTGAATTAAAACGACGCTGCAGGACGCGCCACCATGATCCCCCGCTATTCCCGCCCCGAGATGGTCAAGATCTGGGCGCCCGAAACGCGCTTCCGCATCTGGTTCGAGATCGAGGCTCACGCCTGCGACGCACTGGCCGAGATCGGCGTCATCCCGAAAGAATCGGCGAAAGCGATCTGGGAAAAGGCGGGCGACGTGACGTTCGACGTCGAGCGCATCGACGCGATCGAGAAGGTGACCAAGCACGACGTCATCGCCTTCCTCACTCATCTGGCCGAGTTCATCGGCCCCGACGCGCGCTTCGTCCATCAGGGCATGACCAGCTCCGACGTGCTCGACACCTGCCTCGCGGTGCAGCTCAGTCGCGCCAGCGACATCCTGATCGCCGACGTCGACGCGCTGCTCGCCGCGCTGAAGCGCCGCGCCTATGAATACAAATTGACGCCGACCATCGGCCGCTCGCACGGCATCCACGCCGAGCCGATGACCTTCGGCCTCAAGCTCGCTCTGGCCTACGCCGAATTCGCGCGCGCGCGGACGAGGCTGATCGCAGCGCGCGAGGAGATCGCCACCTGCGCGATCTCCGGCGCGGTCGGCACCTTCGCCAATATCGATCCGCGCGTCGAAGCGCATGTCGCCAAGATGATGGGGCTGAAGCCGGAGCCGATCTCGACCCAGGTGATCCCGCGCGACCGCCATGCCGCCTTCTTCGCCGCGCTCGCGGTGGTCGCATCGTCGGTCGAGCGGCTCGCCACCGAGATCCGCCATCTGCAGCGCACCGAGGTGTTGGAGGTGGAGGAATATTTCTCCGAAGGCCAGAAGGGCTCGTCGGCGATGCCGCACAAGCGCAATCCGGTGCTGAGCGAGAACCTCACCGGCCTCGCCCGCATCGTGCGCTCTGCGGTGGTGCCGGCGCTGGAGGACGTCGCGTTGTGGCACGAACGCGACATCTCGCATTCCTCGGTCGAACGGATGATCGGCCCCGACGCGACGATCACCCTCGATTTCGCGCTGGCGCGGCTCGCCGACGTGATCGACAAGCTGCTCGTCTATCCTGCGAACATGCAGAAGAATCTCGACCGCCTCGGCGGCCTCATCCATTCGCAGCGCGTGCTGCTGGCGCTGACGCAGAAGGGCGTGTCGCGCGAGGAGGCCTATGGGCTGGTGCAGCGCAACGCCATGCCGGTGTGGCGCGGCGAGGGCGAGTTCCTGGCGCTGCTGAAGGCCGACAAGGACGTCGCCAAGGCGCTAAGCTCCGCCGAGCTCGAGTCGCTGTTCGACCTCGGCTATCACCTCACGCAGGTCGATACGATTTTTGGGCGGGTGTTCGCGCCTGAGGGCGCCCCTTCTCCCCTTGCGGGAGAAGATGGCGCGCGGGGCGCGACGGATGAGGGATCGCTCGCCGAAAGGGGCATGTCGAACGTCAAACACACGCGCCGCAGACCGTAGCGCGCCCGGCCGCGCGACCCCTCATCGGGCGGCGCAAACGCGCCGCCACCTTCTCCCGCTAGGGGAGAAGGGGTCGCCGCCTACGGCTTCGCGCGTCGCTCGGCCATGAAGCGATCGAATTCTTCGCGGTCCTTGGCGTGGCGGATATTGTCGAGAAAATCGGCGAATTCGCGCGCCGCGTCTTCGAGCTTGCGGCGCTCGGCTTCGAGCCGCTCGAGCTCAGCCGCCTTCCAGGCGTCGAAGGCGGCGTTGCCGCTCGCGCCGGCGCTGAAGCCCCAACCGCGCGGTCCTGTCCAGCTCGTGCGCGCCTCGTTCCACTTCGCCGTGACGAAGGTCTGCAGATCGTCCGCGCCGCTTCTGCGCTGCCACATCTTGTAGACGAACACCGCCACGCCGATCGGCCAGAAGATCATGAAGCCGAGCACCATCGTCGCCAGTTCGAACAGCGTCCAGCGCGCCGCGCAGGTGCGGCCCCATCGGCGGAACGCCGCCCATTCGCCCGGCGCGTACGCGCGCGCGTCCGCCGAACCGCCAAACGTATGCGCCGTGCTCATCAAGAGCCTCCCACGAAAAAAGGCGGCGCCAGCCAGCCGGGCCGCGGACCATGACATTGGGCGGCGCGTGGTCCCCCGCAAGGCGCCGATGGCCAATTTAATCTTTCGCCTCGGGGTGGGCTCGGCCTATATCAAGGCCCCCTGTCCGAGCCGGAGATTTGCCTTGCGCCGCCTCGCCCTCGCCTTCGCCCTCAGCCTCGCCGCGGTCGCCGCCGCACCAGCCCAGACCGCCGACAAGACGGTCCCTCAAAACGCCGCCGAGTTGCATCTGTCGTTCGCGCCGGTGGTCAAGAAGGTCCGCCCGGCGGTGGTCAACGTCTACGCTTCTCGGGTCGAGCAGCACGCCCGCAATCCGTTGTTCGACGACCCTATTTTCCGCCAGTTCTTCGGCGACCAGGGCGAAGAATCGCGCGTCGCGCAGTCGCTCGGCTCGGGCGTCATCGTCGACCCGAGCGGCCTCGTCGTCACCAACTATCACGTCATCGAGGGCATGACCGACGTGAAGGTGGCGCTATCCGACCGCCGCGAGTTCCCGGCCAAAGTCGTGCTGCGCGATCAACACACCGATCTGGCGGTGCTGAAGATCGAGGCGTCGGAGCGATTCCCGGTGCTGGAGATGGGCGACTCCGACGCGATCGAGGTCGGCGACATCGTGCTGGCGATCGGCAATCCGTTCGGCGTCGGCCAGACGGTGACCCAGGGCATCGTCTCGGCCCAGGCGCGCACCGAGGCCGGCATCAACGACTACGGCTTCTTCATCCAGACGGACGCCGCGATCAATCCCGGCAATTCGGGCGGAGCGCTTGTCGATCTCGACGGCAAGGTGATCGGCATCAACTCGATGATCGTCTCGCGCTCGGGCGGCAGCGTCGGCATCGGCTTCGCCATCCCGGTCAACATGGTCAAGAGCGTCGTCTACGCCGCCGAGCACGGCGGCGTGGTGCGGCGGCCGTGGCTCGGGGCCACCCTGCAGGACGTGACCAAGGACATCGCCGATTCGATCGGCCTCGACCGGCCGGCCGGCGCGCTGATCGCCAATGTCGCGCCCGACGGGCCCGCCGCCGAAGCGGGATTGAAGCACGGCGACGTGATCACCGCGATCGACGGACAGGATGTCGACGACGCCGCCGGTGTCGGCTTCCGCCTCGGCGTCAAGCCGCTCGGCGGCGCGGCGACGGTCACCACCCTGCGCGACGGCAAGACCGTGACGGCTTCGGTCAAGCTGATCGCTGCGCCGGAGACGCCGCCGCGCGACGCGATCCGCATCAAGAGCCGCTCGCCGTTCCAGGGCGCGCTGGTCGAGAATGTCTCGCCGGCGGTCGAGGAAGAGTTGTCGCTGGAGAACGTCGATGAAGGCGTGGTCGTCGCCGAAACGGCGCCGGATTCGCTCGCCGCCAATCTCGGCATCCAGAAAGGCGATGTGGTGCTCGCGATCAATGGCGCGAAGATCGCGACGACCCGCGATCTCGAAGCGGCGGCGAGCCAGCGGCCGCGGCTGTGGGATCTCGAGATCGAGCGCGGCGGTCAGGTGATCCGCACCCGCATCGGCGGCTGAAGCTCAGGCCGACGCGGGCGAGACGATCGATGGTCAGGTCAGGCCGCGCGGGCGGTCGGCGCGTTCTTGCCGCGTGCGAGACGGCGCTTGATCGACGACCACAGCTGGCGCATTTCCTGCGCCGCCGCGCCGTGAGGGTTGATCTCGGTGACGCCGAGGCCGTGCCGCGCCGCTTCCTGATAATCGACGCGCGCCAGCACCAGCGGGGAAATCAGGCCCCCCATTTCCTCCAGCGCTTCGACCGCGTTGTCGACGCGCGCCGACTGCTGCGCCGGAGGGCACTGGTTGAGCATGAAGACGAATTCGCTCTTGGTCGCCTTGAGCGCGGCGCGGGTCTGGGCGCTCGCCCACAGGTCGAAAATGCTTGGCCGCGACGGAATAATATTGAGGTCGGCTTCCTTCATCGCCGCCATCGACGCAGCGCCGTCGGCGCCGGGCGTATCGATGATCACGAGCGTGGCGCCCTTCTTGGCGAGCTCCTTGAGCACCGCCGGGAGCTTCGCGGCGGTCGCCGGAACGACGCCGATGTCCTGCTGATTGCGGGTCTTGGACCAACTCAGCAGTGAAGCCTGCGGGTCGAGATCGATAACGCAGACCCTCTCGCCGACGTCCTTGGCCAAAACGGCCAGCGACGAAGCCAATGTGCTTTTGCCCGATCCGCCCTTCTGGGTAACGAAAGCGATTGTTCGCATGGAAGTCCGCCCTTTTCCATTTTTTCGCGCCCGAGGCGCGAATCGCGGCTCGGACAAAGGTTAACAATGCATTAGATGATTGCCGCGGTTATGGTTAACAAAGTGTGACCAAAAGGCGCCGCCCGGCGAAAATTGCCGCGTTTCCAGCGTCATAGCGGAGTCATTCTGACGATCTTGTCAGCTTCGCGACAGTTTTTACTCGCCGTCGAGCGAAGTAACGGCTTTCGGCTTGCCGTCGGCGCCAAGCGCAATCTTTTCGATTCGCATTTCGGCGTTCTTGAGCAAATCGTCGCAGTGCTTCTTCAGCGCCTCGCCGCGCTCGTAGAGCTTGATCGAGTCTTCGAGCGCCACTGCGCCCTTCTCCAGCTTGTCGACGATCGATTCGAGCTCCGCCAGCGCCGCCTCGAACGGCATTTTGGCGATGTCGGCGGCGGGCTGGGTCATGGCGGATCCTCGCGGCCGGCCAGGCGAGCCGGTCGGGCCTGCTTAGCGCGACCCCTCTATAGCGGCAAGGCGGTCGTCTTCTTCACCGTGCGCAGAGTCATCGTCGACTGAACGCGCGAAACGCCGGGCAGTTGGGTGAGGATGTCGGTGTGAATGCGCTCGAAGTCACGCGCGTCGCGGAACGCGACCCGCAGCAGATAATCGGCGGGGCCGGCGAGAAGATAGCATTCGATGATCTCCGCGTGGCCGCGCACCTCGGTCTCGAACCGGTCGAGCGCGGCTCGGCCCTGCTGGTCGAGCGTCACCGACACGAAGGCGGCGCCGGGCAGGCCGGCGGCGGCGGGATCGAGCAGCATCACGTAGCCGGCGATCAGACCGCTGTCTTCCAGCATGCGCACCCGGCGCAGGCACGCGGATTGTGAGAGATGGACGCGTTCGGCAAGCTCGGCGTTGGTCAGCCGCCCGTCGCGCATCAACTCGCGCAGGATCGCGCGGTCGCGGTCGTCGATATCGCCTATTCGCATAATGAACCCCGAAATGCGTATTTCATCGCATGAAATGCCGCCATATGACAACAACGCCGCCATTTAGGGAGATAATTTCGCCACGCTCGCGTGATACTGCCAGAATTGGAAGGCGGAGGCTGCCATGCTGGTTGGTGTTCCCAAGGAAATCAAGGACAACGAATTTCGCGTCGGCCTGACGCCGGGCGCGGTGGCGGAACTCGTCCACCACGGGCACAAGGTCCTGGTCGAGAACAACGCTGGCGTCGGCGCCGGCCTCCCCGACGAAGAATACGCCGCCGCCGGCGCGACGCTGGTCGGCAAGCCCGAGGACATCTTCGCCCGCGCCGAGATGATCGTGAAGGTCAAGGAGCCGCTTGCCAACGAGCGCCGCCAGTTGCGCGCCGGCCAAGTCCTCTATACCTACCTCCATCTCGCCCCCGACCTCGCCCAGACCAAGGACCTCATCGCCAGCGGCGCGACCTGCATCGCCTATGAGACGGTGACCTCGCCGAGCGGCGGCCTGCCGTTGCTGACGCCGATGTCGGAAGTCGCCGGCCGCCTCGCGCCGCAAGTCGGGGCTCATGCGCTCGAAAAGGCGCAAGGCGGACGCGGCATTCTGCTTGGCGGCGTAACCGGCGTGCCGGCGGCGGAAGTCGTCGTCATCGGCGGCGGCGTCTCCGGCGCCAATGCGGTGACGATCGCGCTCGGCATGGGCGCCAACGTGACGGTGGTCGACAAGTCGAACGACACGTTGCGCCGTCTCGCCGCTCAGTTCGGCACCAGCCTGCGGACGATCTACTCGACCCGCGCGGCAATCGCCGATCTCGTCACCCGCGCCGATCTCGTCATCGGCGCCGTGCTCGTCCCCGGCGCCGCCGCGCCGAAGCTGATCACCCGCGCGATGCTGAAGACGATGAAACCGGGCTCGGTGATCGTCGACATCGCCATCGACCAGGGCGGCTGCTGCGAAACCTCGAAGCCGACCACCCATTCGGACCCAACCTATGTCGTCGACGGCGTCGTCCATTATTGCGTCGCCAACATGCCGGGCGCGGTCGCGCGCACTTCGACCTTCGCGCTCAACAACGCGACGCTGCCCTTCGCACTGGCGCTCGCCGACAAGGGCTGGAAGCAGGCGCTCAAGGACGATCCGCACCTGCGCAACGGCCTCAACGTCCATGCCGGCAAGATTACCTGCCCGCCGGTCGCCGAGGCGCACGGCCTGCCCTACACGCCGGCCGAGACGCTGCTCGGCTGACGGGAAAAACCGGCCGCCGCTGTCGCCCCTGCGAAAGCAAGGGCCCAGCGGTCGCCAAGGGCTCGGCTGCGCAATGGCCGGATTCCTGATTGGCCGGGAACGCGGCACTTATCTCCAGAGCGATCGCCGCTCGACCGAGCGCGAGACGCCCAACCTTCGCAGCGCGCGCCGGTGCGCCGAAGGATAATGGCGCGCGAATTACGAAGCGCGCGGCGCCGACTTTGCACCCATCATGACGCAAGCCTTGGCCGCAAACGCTCGCTCTGAGCTAAGCCGCTGACGCATTGAGCGAAAGGGCATCATGATGAGCGCCGATCGTCCAATGAACGAATATGAAGGCGCCCTGTTCGAGGCGTTCGTCGCACTCAGCCAAACGCTGCTCGAATCCTCCAGCGTTAGCGAAAGCGCGCTATTGAACCGACTTTCGGAAGTCAGACGGGACTCGGAGCGGATGGGCCGCAGCCGCGCCGCGGCGACGCTCGGACTGATCATCAAGTTCCTCGGCGAACCGTCGCGTCACGTCATCGCCAGCAGCGCGGCGGCGCCTTGAGCCGCCCCGGCTAGCGACTCGGCGTGGGAGCCTTCGCAGCAGCGACGGTCTGGACGACCGGCGACGCGTTCGCCTGCCCCTGCTGCGGCGGCAGGTCGCCGCGGCCATTGAGCGCGCCCGGCGCCCAGTTCAGGCCGGCGGGCATCGCGTAGAAGATATGCGCGCCTATGCGGTCGACGCGGCGCAGCGTCGGCGCCCAGAACGGGTAGACATAGTAGGCGTGATAGTTGAGCGCCTCGGCGAGCCTTGGGTTGTAGTTGGCGCCGCTGACCACCGCCTCGGCGATGCGGGTCGCGGTCGCCCAGGCGGCCGGCTCCTCGACGCGCAGCGACTTGCCTTCGCAGGCGAAGGAGAACTGGCAGGCGAACGGCCGGTTGCGATCCTGGTAGACGACCGCGCAGACATTGGTCGGGAAGATGCCGCTGCGTACGCGGTTGAGCACAACCTGGGCGACCGCCGCCTGGCCGGCCTCGGGCTCGCTGCGCGCTTCGAAGTAAATGGCCTCGGCCAGACAGCGCATCTGCCGCGCGGAATCCTTCGGATCGATCAGCGAGGCATAGTCTGGCTTGCCGGCGGCCGCCAGCGGCGAGACGACCGAGGTCTGCGGCGCAGGGGCCGGCGTCGGCTTGGCCGCGGCGACGATGAGCTTGCCGTCGCTCGGGGTCGGCGTCGCCGAATTGAGGACGAAGTCGAGCGCCGCCGCCGGGGTGGCGCCGTCGCCGAACGGCAGCGGACCAGATGGCGCGTCGGCGTCGAGGTCGGCGACGCGGGCGGGGCTGCGCGAATCGTCTGGCCAGCCTTCGGCCGAGTCGGCCTCGGTCGGCTGCGCTTGCAGCGCGCGTCTGGCCTGGAAGCTCGGGCGGAAGATGATGAACGGGTCGCTCTTGCCGGTGCGGTCGATGGCGGGAAAGGCAGTTCTGCCCTGCTTGATCGCCGGATTGGGGTCGATTTCGTCGGGCTGCGCGGCGAGGTCGTCGCGCGATCCGAGCGTCAGGCTCGCTTCGAGAATCGGCCTCGCCGAAGGCGAAGCGGGAACAAAGGCGGAGATGCGCAGATTCAGGGGGTCGAGGCCCACTTCCTGCCCCGCCTGGGCGGTGATCGAGACGAGAAAGCCGAGGGCGATGCCCCAGGGCGCAACCGTCGACCCGACCCAGGCTAAACGCGAACGACCCATACGCGACCCACGCCGAGACTGCACGCGAAGCGGAAAATTCGAGCCTCGCTGTTGATAAGGGCTTAAGGTTGAGGGTCGGTTACCGCGCGCCGCGCTCGAGCGTCCCGCGATGGGGCGCCTTCTCGTGTTCGTTTACGAGCGCCTAAAAGGTCGGCGGGGCGCAGGCGGAGACGACGACGAGCTCGCCGTCGCCGGCGTTGCGGAAGCTGTGCGGCTTGCGGCTGTCGAAGAAATAGGCGTCGCCGGCGGCAAGCTCGTAGCGGCGGCCGTCGACTTCGAGCGTCAGCCGGCCCTTGATGACGAGGCCCGCTTCCTCGCCCTGGTGCGACAGCATCTTGGCGCCCGACTGGGCGCCGGGCCTGTAGCGCTCGTGGATCATCTGCAGCGCGCGGCCTTCGAGATTGGCGCCGATCTGGCGGTAGGAGACCGCGCCGCCGGCGATCTCGGTCAGCTCGGCGGCGCGATAGACGACCTGCTCGCCCTGTGGCCCCGGCGAGGCGAAGAAGTCGGCGATGCCGACGCCGAGCGCCGACAGAATCTGGCGCAGCGCCGACACCGACGGGCTGACGCGCTCGGCCTCGATCATCGACACCGTCGCGTTGGAGACCGAGGCGCGGCGCGCGAGTTCGCGCTGCGACAGACCCGCCCTGAGGCGCAGGGCGCGCAGCCGCTCTCCCACCGCCAGTTCGCGATCGCCGCTGTTCATGCGTTCAGTATTTAGAACGCCGCGAACACGGCGACAACTGGACATCGTTGCAGGCGAACGGCATTGTTCAGAAAACTAACCGTCCAGGAGCCCCGCATGTCCGCCGACCGGCCCGCCGAAATCCCCAACGACTTCGCCGCTTTCTGGATGCCGTTCACTTCCAACCGCGCATTCAAGAAGCGGCCGCGGCTGATCGCGCGCTCGAAGGACATGCATTACTACACGCCCGAGGGTCGCGAGATTCTCGACGCCACCGCGGCTTTGTGGTGCTGCAACGCCGGCCACAGCCGCAAGCCGATCGTCGAGGCAATCCAGCGCCAGGCGGCCGAGCTCGACTTCAGCCCGACCTTCCACTTCGGCCATCCGGCGGTGTTCCAGCTTGCTTCGCGCATCGCCGCGCTCGCCCCGGCCGATCTCGACCACGTGTTCTTCGCCAACTCCGGCTCGGAGGCGTGCGACACAGCGCTGAAGATCGCACTCGCCTATCACAATGTCCGCGGTCAGGGCTCGCGCCAGCGGCTGATCGGTCGCGAGCGCGGCTACCACGGCGTCGGCTTCGGCGGCATTTCGGTCGGCGGCATATCCAACAACCGCAAGTTCTTCGGTTCGCTGCTGACCGGCGTCGATCATCTGCCGGCGACTTACAATCGCGAGCATCAGGCGTTCACCAAGGGCGAGCCGGAATGGGGCGGCCATCTCGCCGACGCGCTGGAGAGCATCGTCGCGCTGCACGACGCTTCGACCATCGCCGCGGTGATCGTCGAGCCGATGGCGGGTTCGACCGGCGTGCTGCCGGCGCCCAAGGGCTACCTGCAGAAGCTGCGCGCGATCTGCGACAAGCACGGCATCCTGCTGATCTTCGATGAAGTCATCACCGGCTTCGGCCGTCTCGGCTTCGCCTTCGCCGCCGAGCGCTACGGCGTCGTCCCCGACATGATCACCTTCGCCAAGGGCGTCACCTCGGGCACGGTGCCGATGGGCGGCGTCGTCGTGCGCAAGCCTATCTACGACGCGTTCATGAAGGGGCCGGAGCACGCGATCGAGCTGTTCCACGGCTACACCTATTCCGGCCATCCGCTCGCTTGCGCCGCAAGCCTCGCCGCGCTCGACGTCTATCGTGACGAGAAACTGTTCGAGCGCGCGCATGCGCTCGAACCGAAATGGTGCGACGCGCTGATGACGCTCAAAGGCTTGCCGAACGTGCTCGACATCCGCTGCGTCGGCCTGACCGGCGCGATCGATCTCGCGCCGTCATCGGCGGGGCCGGGCGAACGCGGCTATGCTGCGCTCGAATATTCCTTCCACGAGGCCGGGATCATGCTGCGGCTGTCGGGCGACACGATCGAACTGACGCCGCCGCTGATCGTCAGCGAGGCCCAGATCGGCGAGATCGTCGATAAGGTCGCCCGCACGATCAAGGCGGTGGCGTAGCGCCCAGCGACGGCGCGACCGGCCGGCAGCCGCGCCTACGCGACGCCGTCGGCGCGCTGGTCAGGCGCGCTGGCGTTCGGTCCAGATCATCACGGCGAACAGCACCGCGCCGATCAGGACGGCGATCGAGCCGACGATCGTCGGCAATTCGGGCCCACCCGTCACGGTGAAATAGAGACCGATCAGCGTGACGGGCGTCGCGATGACGAAGATCCAGAACTGATAGGGCGCGAGCGCCGAATCCTTCAGCGCCGGCCAGTGGCGGTAAGCCATGCCGAATATCGCGTGGCTGACGAAGCCGATCAGGTTGATGTGGGCATGCAGCGGCGCGAGCGTGAAATTGTGCGCCGCGCCCATGCCGATGCCGAGCAGCATGCCGACCACGAGCCACAGCGAGCCGATCGCGACATAGGTGATGTCGACGGTCTTCATGGTTCTCCCCCTCCTGTGCCGGCGGGCGTTGATCGCCGCCGCGCGCCGCGCCCACGCTCAAGGCGCGAACACGACTTTTTGATACTGCGGACTCGCTGTCGCTTTCGCAAGATGCGCTTGCTGTCGCGCAAGCTGAATCCCCCGCCTCTCCGCATGCGCGACAATTCCCCGCGCGGGCGCTCACCTCGATCCCCCGGACTGGTGATGGACGGTTACGGTCGCCGCGCCTAATCGATTTTCGTGATGAAAATGACAATTATAATACGTTGGCTCGATTAGACCTATCCGGGGAAAGAGAGCGAAGCTCCCTGGAGACCCGCCTTGACCGACATACCCGTCGCCCTTCCCACGCGCTGCGCCGGCGCGCTCGCGAAGCTTGCGCCTGGCCTCGCGCTGACGGGCGGCGTCGCCGCCGCCGCTTTCGCGCTGCGGCTGATCCCCGGCGTCTCGCTGCTGAGCCCGATGATTCTGGCGGTGATTATTGGCGTCGTCATCCACAACTTCGCCGGCGCGCCGCACAGCGTCCGGCCCGGCGTCGATTTCACGCTGCGGCGAATCCTGCGGCTCTCGATCGTCCTGCTCGGCCTGCAGATCACCGCGCGCCAGGCGGCCGAGATCGGCGCGCCGGGCCTCGCCGGGATCGCCGCAGCGCTGGTCGCGACGCTCGGCTTCACGATTCTCGTCGGCCGCGCGCTTGGCGTGCCGCGCGGCCTTGCGCTGCTGATCGGCGTCGGCGCGTCGATTTGCGGCGCCTCGGCGATCGTCGCCGCGAAGACGGCGACCGCCGGCAAGGACGAGGACGCCGCCTACGCGATCGCCTGCGTCACCCTGTTCGGCACGATCGCGATGTTCGCCTATCCGCTCGCCCAGGGTTTCCTGCATCTCGCGCCGCGCGCCTACGGCGTCTGGGCCGGCGCCTCGATCCACGAAGTCGCCCAGGCCGTCGCCGCCGCTTTCCAGGGCGGAGGGGAAGCCGGCGAGTTCGGCGCAATCGCCAAGCTGACGCGCGTCGCGATGATGGCGCCGGTCGTCATTGCCCTCGGCGAGGCGAGCGCCCGCCTCGGTCTCGCCGGCGACAGCGAACGGTTGAAGCCGCCGTTCCCCTGGTTCCTCGTGGCCTTTCTCGCCCTCGCCGCCTTCAACAGCCTGGTCGCCGTGCCGCGCGAGATCGCCGCGGCGATCGGCGTCGCCGCAACGTTCCTGTTGTCGATGGCGATGGCGGCGATGGGGATGCATACCGACATCAGCCGGCTGCGCGCGCGCGGCCTCAGGCCGCTCGCGCTCGGCCTGCTCGCCTCGCTGTTCATCAGCGGTTTCTCTCTGCTAATGGTGCGCGTGGTTCTCTGATCGCGAGCGACGAGGTGACGCTGGAACAATTGCGGGTGTTCGTCGCCGCCGCCGAAGCCGAGCACGTCACCCGCGCGGCGCAGAAGCTCAATCTGACCCAGTCGGCGGCGAGCGCCGCGATCGCTGCGCTGGAAGAGCGCCACGGCGTCAGGCTGTTCGACCGAATCGGCCGGCGCATCGCCTTGACCGCGGCCGGCCGCGCTTTCCTCGTCGAGGCGCGGGCCGTACTCGCGCGCGCCGGCGCCGCCGAACGTGCGCTTGCCGATCTCGCCGGGCTGAAGACCGGAGAACTTCTGCTGGCGGCGAGCCAGACCGTCGGCAGCTACTGGCTGCCGCAGCGGCTGGTCGCCTTTCGCGCACTTTATCCCGGCGTCTCGCTCAAGCTGCGCATCGGCAACACCCACGACGTCGCGACGATGACGAGCGCCGGCGAGATCGACCTCGGCTTCGTCGAGGGCGAAGTCGCCGACCCCGCGCTCGCCGTCGAGGCGGTCGCCGACGACGAACTCGTCATCGTCGCCGCGCCGCAATTGCGCGATTGGCTCAGCATCGCCGAGCCGCACGCGCTCAGCCAGGCGCCGTGGGTCGCGCGCGAGCTGGGCTCGGGAACGCGCGAAGCGTTCGAAGCGACCCTGAACACTTTCGGCGTCGCGGCGGCCGAGCGCAAGAACATCCTGGAGCTGCCATCGAACGAAGCGGTGCGCGCCGCGGTCGAAGCGGGCGCGGGCCTCGCCGTGCTGTCGCGGCTTGTGGCCGAGGCGGCGCTGAAGGCGGGCGCGCTCGTCGCCTCGCCACTCGTGCTGCCGCGTCGCCGTTTCTTTCGCCTGCGCCACAAGCAGCGTTACGAGTCGCTGGCGGCGCGCGCCTTCATCGCGGCGGCGGATAATTTCCGCGGCGAGTCGATTCAGCCGATCCCGAGCAGCGGCGGCAGTTCGGCGAGGCTCGCGATTTCGAATTCCGGCGCGCCGGGCAGGCGTTCGCGGCGCTGATGGCGACGGTTGCACCAAACCGCCCTCAGGCCGAAATCCGACGCCGCATAGGCGTCCCAGCCGTTCGACGACAGGAACGCAACCTCGCGCGCTGCAAGCCCGAGCCGATCGAGCGCATATTGATAGACGCGCGGGTCGGTCTTGAAGACCTTGACCGCGTCGACCGACAGCACCGCGTCGAACAGCCCTTCGAGCCTTGCCCCGGCGACCGCATCGTCGAGCATGTCGGGCGTTCCGTTGGAAAGGATCGCAGTAGCGTAGCCGGCGTCTCGCAGCGCGCGCAGGACCGACGGAACCTCCGCAAAGGCCGAGAGCCGACGATAGAGCGCCATCAGCTCGTCGGGCAGTCCCTCGTCGGCGAAGCCGAGAGAGTCGAGCGTATAGTCGAGCGCTTCGCCGGTCACCTGCCAGAAATCGACATAGCGCCCCTGCAGCGAACGCAGCCACGCGTATTGCAATTGCTTGTCTCGCCACAGCGCCGTCAACGCCGCCCGCCTGTCTTGGGGAATGCGGTCGCATGCGGCCGCGGCGGAAGCGAAATCGAACAGCGTGCCATAGGCGTCGAAAACGCATGCGCGGACGCCCCCGAGTTTGATCATCTGAACGCTCCTTTCGCTCCTGCGCCGGTCATTGCGCCGCAGTTCGCCGGACTTGCGCCGCGGAATCGCCATCAATCGTTCATGGCCAATTCAGATCGCCAAACCTAGACCTACGCGGCGAGTTGAAATCGGTTGGAAACCGCTCCCTCGGGGAGCCGACAAGCATTTCTCGCCAAAGAGGACAAGACTCAGCATGCGACATCTTCGACCCCTGATGTTGTCGACCATTCTCGGCGCCAGCGTTCTTGCGACGCAGGTTGCGCCCGTTCTCGCGCAAACGTGCGCTTGCCCGCCCGCGTCGGACAATTCGGCCGCGGCGCCCGCGGCTCCGGGCGAGGTCTCCGTCTACGCCGACGAAGTCCCGCCGCCGCTGCCCGAATACGATCAGCCGGCCATTCCGGCCGATGGCGACATCTGGACACCGGGCTATTGGGCTTGGAACGGATTCGACTACTTCTGGGTGCCCGGCACCTGGGTCGAGCCGCCACAGCCGGGTCTGCTGTGGACGCCCGGCTATTGGGCGTTCGGCGGCGGCGTCTACGCGTTTCACCGCGGCTATTGGGGCGAGCGGGTCGGCTTCTACGGCGGCGTCGATTACGGCTTCGGCTACGGCGGCGTCGGCTTCGAGGGTGGCCATTGGGACAACGGGCGGTTCTTCTACAATCGTTCCGTCACCAATATCGGCCGGGCCAACATCGTCAACGTCTACAATCAGCCGATCTCGGTCAGAGAGGCCACCCGGGTGAGCTTCAACGGCGGCCCGAACGGCCTCGACGTCAAGCCGACGACGGCCGAACTCGACGCAGCGAAGGAACAGCGCATCGCGCCGACGCGGAATCAGCTGCAGAACGCGCGCGTCGCCAGCCGCACCGACTCGGCGTTCGTTTCCGAGAACAAGGGCAAGCCGCGCATCGCGGCGACGGCGAAGCCGGGCGATTTCAAGGGGCCTGCGGCGATCCCCGCCAAGTCCGCCGGCGGGCCGCTGCAACCGACCGGCGCGTCGCCGAAACCGACCAAGGGCGAGCCTACCCCTGAAGCGACGAAGACCGGGCCCACGAACAAACTCGACCAGCCCAAGGTCGAGCCGACCAAGGGCGAACCAACGCCGTTGGAAACCAAGATCCGGCCCGAGAACAAGGTCGAGCGGCCAAAAGTCGAACCGACCAAAGGCGAGACGACGAAGCCGGAGCCGACCAAGGCCGCGCCGGAAATGAAGATCGAGCGGCCTGCGCCAGAACCGAAGATCCAACAGCCGCGGCCCGAGCCGATGCGGAACAATCCGCCGAAAATCGAGCAGCAGGGCGGGCCGGCGCGAGGCAAGCCGGAGGCGTGCGGCCATCCCGGCGAACGCGCCTGTCCGAAGTAAGCCCGACCTGGCCGGCGTCGAGTCGCGCCTCATCGCCGGCCGCGTTTGGCGCTGCCGCAACATCCCCAAGCAAATGAAAAGAGCGGCGCGTTTGACGCGCCGCCCTCAAATCGGGATCGTCCGACTCACTCGCCGCCAGCGTCAGGCTTCGGCGGCGGCTTGCGGCTTCGGCCCGGAATCCTTGCCTTTGGCCTCGACGTCGCGGTCGACGAATTCGATCACCGCCATCGGCGCGTTGTCGCCCTGGCGGAAGCCCGCCTTCATGATGCGCAGATAGCCGCCGTTGCGCTCCTTGTAGCGCGGACCGATCACGTCGATCAGCTTCTTGACCAGGTCGGCGTCGCGCAGGCGGGAGATGGCGATGCGGCGCGCATGCAGGTCGCCGCGCTTGCCGAGCGTCACCAGCTTCTCGACCACCGGACGAAGGTCCTTGGCCTTGGGCAGAGTGGTGACGATCTGTTCGTGTTTGATCAGCGCCTGCGCCATGTTGGCGAACATCGCCTGGCGATGCTCGGCGGTGCGGTTGAAACGGCGCTTCGCGTGCCCGTGATACATGCGGCCTTCTCCTTTTCGGGTCTACGGCCGCCGTGCCAAGGGTCGGCCGTCCTTATGGGCAATGGATAGTGGGCAGTAGGATGCGTTCCTGCTGCCTTTTGCCTACTGCCTTCAGTAGTGCTCCTCGAAGCGCTTGGCCAGCTCTTCGATGTTCTCGGGCGGCCAGCCGGTGACTTCCATGCCCAGATGGAGACCCATCTGCGCCAGGACTTCCTTGATCTCGTTGAGCGACTTGCGGCCGAAGTTCGGCGTGCGCAGCATCTCGCCCTCGGACTTCTGGATGAGGTCGCCGATGTAGGTGATGTTGTCGTTCTTGAGGCAATTGGCCGAGCGGACCGACAGCTCGAGTTCGTCGACTTTCTTGAGCAGCGCCGGATTGAAGGCGAGCTCGGGGATCGCGTGCTGCGCTTCTTCGCGCCGCGGCTCCTCGAAGGTGACGAAGACGGCGAGCTGGTCCTGGAGGATGCGCGCGGCGTAGGCGAGCGCGTCCTCCGGCGAGATCGCGCCATTGGTCTCGATCGTCATCGTCAGCTTGTCCTTGTCGAGATCCTGGCCCTCGCGGGTGTTCTCGACGCGGTAGGAAACCTTGCG
>Ga0302196_10002725_pt1 | contig 16395 bp, 18 predicted proteins | sample II_Bog_N1_3_FD_198794 | JGI IMG/M metagenome (GOLD analysis project Ga0302196, IMG submission 198794) | Peat permafrost microbial communities from Stordalen Mire near Abisko, Sweden - II_Bog_N1_3 | ecosystem: Environmental > Terrestrial > Soil > Wetlands > Peat | place: Sweden: Abisko...
CGGGGCGCTGGCCCGGTCCACCGTCGACCGGGTGCTCGGGCTCATCGAGGATCATCCCGAACTCAACGAGTTCAAGCACACGCGCCTGTCCCGCTGAGCGGGTCGGCCCGGTGGGCGGTGGCGTCCGGCCGGCCGATGTCCGCGGCCGGGACGCGCAGGCCCCGGTGAGGTGCCTCAGCCGCCCACCAGGCCGGCGAGCACCTCGGTCGAGGCCCGGATCTCGTCGGCCGATCCGAACAGGGGCGCCAGAAAGTCCGTGGCCCCGATGTCCGCCAGCCGGCGGATCTGTGCGGTCACCTCGGATGCGCTCCCCACGATGGCCACGTCGGCGGGGCCCTCGGCACCTTCACGGTCGAGCATCGAGCGGTAGGACGGCAGATGGCCGTACATGACGAAGAGCTCGGCGGCTGTGGCCCGGGCGGCGTCCTTGTCGTCGGTCACACAGACCGGGAGGCCCACGGCGATCTGGGGTGCGGGTCGGCCCGCCTCGGCCGCCGCCTTGGCGATGGTCGGCGCAATGTGACTCTCGATGGTGACCGGGCCGGTCATCCAGGTCACGGTGCCGGCAGCCATCCGGCCGGCGATGCCCAGCATGGTCGTCCCCAGCGCCGCGACCAGAACCGGCGGTGCGGCCGCATCGACCCCGAGGGGCCCGAACGTCGACGCGCTGAGCGTCTCGCCGGCGAAGGTGACCTGTTCGCCGCCCAGGGTGGGCATGAGGATCGACAGGTACTCACGCATGTGACGGGCCGGCTTGTCGAACGACTGGCCGAAGACGTTCTCGATCACCAGCTGATGGGAGAGACCGATGCCCAGGGTCAGCCTCCCCCCGGTCACCGCCTGCACGGTGAGCGCCTGTCCGGCCAGCATCACCGGGTGCCGCGGGAAGGTCGGGACCACCGCGGTGCCCAATCCGATGCCGGGCACCTCACGCCCCACCGCCGCCAGCACGGTCAGCGCGTCGTAGGCGAAGATCTGCGAGGCCCAGGCCATCTCGATCCCCACCTCGTGCAGACCGGCCACCTCGGCGATCACGCGGTCGAAGGGCTTCTCGGTGTCGATCATCACGCCAATGCGCACGGTGGCTCTCCTTGTCGGTTCATCAACTTGTCAGCTGGTCGGCTTGTCAACCCGTCGGTGTGTCTGCCCCCGGTGGCGTGTCGGCGCCGGGTGGGGTCAGGGTTCGGCGACCGTAGCGGTGCCGCCGGGCACCTCCCCGAGACGGGTCCGGTGGCGGGGTGCCCGGAACCAAACCGTAGCGGGCCGGGGCCGGCCGGACTCGCCGAGCCGGCCGGCCGCGTGAGCCCGGGGGCGGCCGGGACTCACACCGGGGGCCAGGGTGGGGCCAGACCGGCCACGGCCTCGTCCAGAGACACACCCAGGGGGATGACCGCCATCACCGGGATGGTCACCCCGTTGGCCACGTACCGCCCCACCTGCGACCGGCACTGCTCGTACGATCCGTGCACGACCAGCGAGTCCACCACCTCGTCCGGGATCGCCTCGAGGGCCCCCTTGCGGTCACCCCTCTCCCACGCCGACCACATGGGCTCGAGCTCCGGTCCCCGGCCGAGCCACCGGTGGAAGGCGGCGTACACCCCGACGTTCAGGTAGGCGGCCACCATCCGGCGACCGATGGCACGGGCCGCGTCGGCGTCCTCGGTGGGTATGACGAAGATGCGCGCCGCCACCGGGATGTCGGCACCCAGCTCGGGGACGACCGTGGACACGTCCTCGGCCGACAGCCAGTTGATGATGACGCCGTCGGCCTCGCGACCGGCCAGCCGCAGCATCCCGGGACGGAGTGCGGCCAGGAACAGCGGCGGGGGATGCGCCACCGGACGGGCCAGGCGGAACCCGTGCACGGCGAAGGTCCCGAAGTCGCGGTCGACCTTCTCTCCGGCCAGGGCGGACCGGAGGAACCGGATCGTGTCACGGACACGCCGGTAGGGCTCGTCGAACTCGATGCCGTTCCAACGGCTCACGATCACGTCCGAGGAGGTGCCGATGCCCAGGGTGAAGCGGCCCGGTGCGGCCTCGGCCAGTCCGGCGACGCTCTGGGCCAGCAGGGCCGGGCCCCGGGTGTAGGCGGGGATGATGGCCACGCCCAGCTGGAGCGACGGGGCCCAGGCGGCCGCCAGCGCCAGCGGGGTGAAGCCGTCCACCCCGTCCGTCTCCGCCGTCCAGGCGTCGGTGTACCCCAGACGCACCAATTCCCCGTACCACCTGCGGTGATCCTCCAGCGTGACCCCGTCGAAGGGCACGGTGATCCCAAAGCGCGGCACGGTCGTCTGTGGCGGGTCGGCATCTGGCACGGGCCCCGTAATACACCCTTCCGGCACACTGGACCCATGACCAGCCGTCGGAGCCACCCCGCAGCGCCCACCCAGCTCGAACTCCCCCTTCCCTCGGTCCGGCCCCCCACGACGTCGGGTCGGCGCCCCGCAGGCTCGCGGACACGCGCCGCCCTGCCGGACCGGCCCGCCGCGCGGCGCCCGACCACCGGCGGCGGACGCACACGGGGCGTCGACGGGGGTGCACGCCTCGATAAGCACACCCGGGACATCGGCCGACAGGGGGTGGCAGCGGCCCGGGCGCTGCTCGCCTCGAGCACGCCGGCAGCGGACGGTCAGGGGACACCCCACATGGGATCGGGCTCCTCGGGGTGCGCCGCCTGACCGTCGGTGGCGCTACGGTCGTGACCATGCCGACTGTCGCCGAGCGCCTCGGCTATCCGCCCGAGGCCAAGCTGCTCATCCTCAACTGCGCCGAGCTCGGCTTCTGCCATGCGGCCACCGTGGGGGTCTACGAGGCCCTCGACGAGGGCATCGGCACCAGCGCCTGCCTGATGGTCCCGGCCCCCTGGGCCCGCGAGGCCGCGTCGCGGTTCCGGGGCGAGGACGTCGGCGTCAGTCTGACCCTCAACGCTGAGCACGACCTCTACCGTTGGGGTCCCATCACCCAGGCCCCGTCGCTCCTCGACGGGGACGGCGGCTTCCCGCGCACGGCCACCGACGTCTGGGACCACGCCGACATCGACGAGGTGCGCCGGGAGTGCCGTGCCCAGCTGGAACGGGCGGTGCTGTGGGGTTTCGACATCAGCCATCTGGACACCCACCTCGACGCCTTGTTGTTGCGGCCGGAATTCTTCGACGTCTACCTGGAGTTGGCCGTCGACTTCGGGCTCCCCCTCCGCCTCCTGTCGGCGGAGGCCGAACCCCAGGTCGGTTTCCCGGTGCGCCAACTGGCGGCCGAGGCCGGGGTGCTCTTCGCCGACCAGTTCGCCACGCTGCCGGCCTGGGCCAACCGGACCGTGTTCCTCGACTTCGTAGCCGACCTGCCGCCCGGCGTCACCGAGCTGACCCTCCATCCGGCCATCGACACCCCCGAGCTGCGGGCCATCACCGACGACTGGGAGACCCGGGTGGCCGAGCACGTCCTGATGGTGGCCGACCGGGGCTTCGGAGGCCTGCTGGACGAGGCCGGCGTCACCCGGATCGGCTACCGGCCCCTGCGTGACGTCATGCGGAGCGCCGCCGTCCCCCTCCCCTGACGCCTCCCTCCCTCCCCTGACCACTCCACCGGCACCCGGTGACTGGGTCGGCCTGGGGACACACCCACGGTCTCCCGTCCGGCGGGGACACGCCGGTATCCTGTGCCGCCACGGACGGGAGCGGTTGGTGGCCGAAGGACAGCATTCCAAGCAGAAGGGCGCGGTGACCCCCGCCGAAGTGTCCCCACCCGGCCCTCCCCGGCCACCCTGGGTGCCGGGCCAGCCCGTGCCGTTCCGCCTGGAGCACCTCATCCTGATCGGTGCCACGGGCACCGAGCCGGTCCCCATCAGCGCCATGACCTTCGGCCACGACGGGATCGGCGTGATCCGCTACAGCGGCGAGCTGCCGAGGGTGCTGCCGTGGACCTCGGTCACCGCCCATGCGGTCGAGTCGTGGCAGGGCGGTGCCATCCCCGAGTGGTGGGTCGATCCTGAGCTCAACCGGGATCAGACCACCGACCTGCCGACCGACCTGGTGCTCGATCCCGGCGCCACCAGCCGGCCCCACCTCCAGTCCGAGTCCGGCGCCCTGATCGTGATCCAGACCCCCACCGGCATCTACCGCTTCATCCATCCCGGTGGTGATGCCCGCTCGCTGGCGGCCCGCGTCACGGCCTTCGCCGTCCGGTACCAGGGCCCCGGTGCTGTCTCGACGGCGACCCGTGCGGTGGCCTGGGGCCACGACGTCGAGCGTCGCAAGACCGAGCGCCTACCCGAGAAGCCGGCCCGCTGGGTGAGGATGCGGCCCTACCTGGCCGTCCTGCTCGTACTCTTCGTGGCCACCGCCATCGCGCTCATCCTGCTCCAGAGCGCCGGCGTCGTGCACCTGCCATTCCTCGGCGGTTCGAGCTCCACCGGGAGCCTCCCGGTCAGAACTCGGTGATGTCCAGGACCTTCTGGCGCAGCTCCTGGTAGGCAGGGGTGGCCGTCGCGGCCAGCAGGTGCAGCATCACGCCCATCGAGCCGGCCACCTTCAGGCGGCCCCGCATGAAGGCGACATTGGGATCGAGTGCCCCCTGTTGCACCGCCACGGCGTCGTCCCAGCTCAGCGTCACCGTGACCTCGGCGGGCGCATCGGCCGTCTCCTCCGCCGGGCCCACCGGATCGGCGGTGGCCACATCACCCACCCCGCTGGCGACCAGCCGGCCCCCCTCGAGGACCCAGTAGGTGTGGACCTCCCCGTCCGGACCCCCGGTGAGCTCGCACTGCACCCGGGCCGACGGACCCGGTCGTCCGGGCAGGGCGTCGGCCATCGAGCGCGTCTGGTCGAACCACGCCTCGCTCAGCCACCGGGCCACCTCACCGCCTCCCCTGGCCGTCGACGGTGCCGCCGGTGCCGCCGGAGTCATCCACACGACCGGCCCGCAGCCCGTCGAAGAGATCCGTCTCCACCACCTCACCCGTCCGGTCGGCCTCCGGGGCGCGCAGCGTGCCGTCGGGCCCGGCCACGAAGGCCAGCTGATAGTCGTCGTAGGGATGGATGGTCCGCATGACCTCGGGGGGCAGCCCGAACCAGAACGGGGAGTTGGGGTCGACCTGGGTGGCGTGGGCCAGGAGGGCCTGGGCCCGCACGTCGGCGAACTCGGCGATGTCGATGGACGTCGTGAGGGGCTGCTCGGGTGCGTCCTTCCACCGTTCCCGCCAGGCGTCGTCGAAGGGTGACTCGAGGCCCAGCTCCTCGAACTTGGCGTGGACCTCCTTGAACCGGGTCACGGAGAACCCCGTGTAGTACAGCTTCGAGGGCTGCCACGGCGGCCCGGCCGAGGGGAACCGGTCGGGGTCTCCGGAGCTGCGGAAGGCGGCCAGGCCGATCTCGTGGACCCGGAGGTGGTCGGGATGGGGATAGCCCGACTGGTCGTCGCCGTAGATCACCATCACCTGGGGCCGGGTCCGCCGCACGATGGCCACCAGCCGTCCGACCGCCTCGTCCAGGGGGGCCTGGGCGAAGGACTCGGGCCGGGCATTGGCCTCCGAGCCGGGCATGCCCGAGTCGCGGTAGCCGAGCATGTCCACCTCGTCGTAGCCGATGATGGCCGTGGCCCGGGCCAGCTCGTCCCGCCGGACGTCGGCCAGCGTGGCTTCGATCTCGGGGGTGGCCAGGGCCGGATTGAGGATCTCGCCCTCCTCGCCCCCAGTGCAGCACACCAGCACGGTGTGGACGCCCTCGGCGTGGTACTTGGCCACCGTACCTGCACCTTTGGAGGATTCGTCGTCCGGATGGGCGTGGACGGTCAGGAGGCAGAGCGCTTCGGACACGCTGCTCACGCTACCGGGCGGCGAAGCCCTAAGCTCCATGGTCGAAGAACGAGGAGGATCACCAGTATGAGCGTGATGAAGCGTCTGTCGGGGATCGTGCAGGCCAAGACCAACAAACTGCTCGACAAGGCCGAGGATCCACGCGAGTCGCTGGACCTCTCCTACCAGAAGCAGCTCGAGAGCCTCCAGAAGGTCCGGCGGAGTGTGGCCGACGTGACCACGGCCAAGAAGCGCATCGAGCTACAGGCCTCGCAGCTGCAGACCCAGGCCGACAAGCTCCAGAGCCAGGCCAAGGCGGCCCTGACCCAGGGCAACGAGGACCTGGCCCGCGAGGCGCTGGCCCGCCGGGCGGCGCTGGCCGACCAGCTCACCGAGCTCGAGACCCAGCATCAGCAGGTCCAGGCCCAAGAGACCAAGCTCATCGACACGGCCCAGAAGCTCCAGACCCAGGTGGATTCGTTCCGCACGAAGAAGGAGACCATGAAGGCCACCTACACGGCGGCCGAGGCCCAGACCAAGATCGGGGAGGCCGTGTCGGGCATCTCCGAGTCGATGAGCGACGCCGGCATGTCGATGCAACGGGCCCAGGACAAGATCGACGGCATGCAGGCCCGGGCCGGCGCCATGGACGAGCTGCTGGCGTCGGGGGCCCTCACCGACCTGACCAACCCGGTGGACGACATCCAGGCCCAGCTGGACAAGGCCTCCACCACCTCCGCCGTCGACGACCAGCTGGCGGCGCTGAAGGCCGAGGTGGCCGTGGGCTCCGCACCGCCGGCGGCCGAGCTCCCGGCGGCCGAGTCCGGGGATGCGCCGTCATGATCGTCCGGATCCTCGGTGAGGGGCAGTACGACATCGCGGGGGCGGAGAGCTCCGTGCTCGAGGGCCTCGACAGCGTGCTGATGGAGGCGGTCGAGACCGGCGACGAGTCGGCCTTCGCCGCCGCGCTCGATGCGCTGATCGCCGAGGTGCGACGCACGGGCACCCCGGTGGCCGACGACTCCTTCGCCCCGTCCGACCTGGTGGTGCCGTTCTCCGACTCCACGTTGGAAGAGACCAAGGGCCTCCTGGCCGAGCCGGGGGGCGAGACCGGATCCGAGGATCGGTAGGGCCGGCACCGCACCATGAGTACCGCACGCAACATCCCCAACGACCGCGGACTGAGTATCCGGATGTTCACGACCGGCCTGCTGCTGGTCCTCCTGTACGGCGCCGTCATCGGCCTCCTGGTCGCCTTCGGCGTGCAGCTGGTCGTGGTCCTGGTCTTCGCCGCCATCCTGCTGTTCGTCCAGTACTGGTTCTCCGACAAGATCGCCCTGTTCGGCATGCACGGCCACATCGTGACGCCCGAGCAGGCACCCCAGCTCCACGGCGCCATCGACCGCCTCTGTGCCCTGGCCGACATGAAGAAGCCGCGGGTGGCCATCGCCGACACCGACGTGCCGAACGCCTTCGCCACCGGCCGGAGCCCCAACAACGCCGTGGTGTGCGCCACCACGGGACTGATGCGGCGGCTGGACGAGCCTGAGCTGGAGGCCGTCCTGGCCCATGAGCTCTCCCACGTGGCCCATCGGGACGTGGCCGTCATGACCATCGCCAGCTTCCTCGGGATGGTGGCCGGCATGATCACGCGCATCATGCTGTGGACGGGCCTGCTGGGCGGATTCGGAGGCGGCGGCAACCGGAACAACAACCAGGGGGGCGACAACGCCGCCCTGGTGGAACTGCTGGTCCTGGTGGTGTCCGTCGTGGTCTACGCCGTCAGCTTCCTGCTCACCATGGCACTGTCCCGCTACCGCGAGCTGGCTGCCGACCGGTCGGGGGCGCTCCTCACCGGACGCCCCTCGGCATTGGCCTCGGCCCTGGTCAAGGTGACCGGCGACATGGCCCGCATCCCGACACGCGACCTCCGGTCCGCCGAGAGCTTCAACGCCTTCTACTTCACCCCGGCCATCGCCAAGAACGGCATCAGCCTCTCCACCCTGTTCTCCACCCATCCGACGCTCGACCGGCGGCTGGCTCAACTGGCCACCATCGAGGCCGAGCTTGGCCGGGCCTCGTGATCGGCGCCGGTCCGCACCCGGCCGGTCCCCCCGGGTCCGGCTGACCGGGCCGTGGGCCTGCTCAACACCATCCTCGGGCGGACCAAGCCGGTTCAGTCGAACCTCGACGCCCTCTTCGCCCTGCCCTCGGCCTCCATCACCCTCCAGAGCGCAGCGGGCATGTCCTGTTCGGGCAACGGCGGGGTGTGCTTCAAGCCGCCGTCCGGGCAGGCATTCGAGGAGATGCAGGCCGAGGTGGTCAAGCTCCTGACCATGGATGGGGACAGGGCCGGGGGCGGCGCCGGCGGCGGGGCCGGTGGCCTGCGCAAGGCCGAGGACAGCTACGGCTACCACTGGCTGGTGGTGGAGGACGCCGACATCGGCGAGCTGGTGACGAAGATCCACCTGGTCAACTCCTCCCTGGCTGATGCCGGGTGGGGCCCCCAGCTCCTGTGCTCGGTCTTCGGGCTGGCCCAGCTGCCCACGGAGGCCGAGGGGTCCGAGAGTCCCGAGGCCGAGCTCCAGGCCGGGCCGGGCACCGTGCTGGCTTCCACGGCCTACCTGGTCTACCTGTTCAAACGGGGCACCTTCTACCCGTTCGTGCCCCAGGGTCACGAGAAGCGGGACACCGAACAGGAGCTGAAGTTGAAGAGCCTGATCGCTGACGACCTGGTGGTGGAGACCGACCTCGACCGCTGGTTCCCCCTGTGGGACCTTCCCGTCGGCTGAGTCCTCCACCCTCGCCCCCCACCCATGGAACTGATCGTCCACCCCGGCCCCCTGGCCGTCTGCTCCCTGCCTCCGGACGCACCGTGGCCGCCGGAGCCGGCCGTCGGCGCGTGGCTCTTCTCGGCCACCCGCACCTCCACCGAGCTGTCCATCGTGTGCCCACCGGCCGACGCTCCCGCCGGGGCCGCCATCGAGTCGGGTTGGCGGGCCCTCCAGGTGGCCGGCTCACTCGACTTCGACCTGATCGGCGTCCTGGCGACGTTGTCGGACACCCTGGCCCGTGCCTCGGTCAGCATCTTCGTCCTGTCGACCTACGCCACCGATGCCGTGCTGGTGAAGGAGGTCGACCTCGACCGGGCCGTCAGCGCCCTCGTCGCCGACGGCCATACCGTGTGGGAAGCGCCACACTGAGCTGGACCGGCCCGAGCTGACTGGGTTCGAACCGATCCGGGCCGGGCTGATCTGGGCCGGGCTGATCCGGGCCGGGCTGATCCGGGCCGGGCTGATCCGGGCCGACGCCGGTCAGTCCGGCAGGGGTCCCGAGGACAGGTCCTCGGTGGACAGACCGTCGATGGCACGGGCGAGGTCGAGGTCACGGACGGTGATGCCGTCGGAATCGTGGGTCATGAGACTCAGGGTCACGCGGTTGTAGCGGATGTCGATGTCCGGATGATGGTCGACCGCCTCGGCCCGTGCTCCCACCCGGCCCACGAAGTCGAGCGCACCGACGAATGACGGGCAGACCACCGTCTTGACCAGCTTGCCGCCGATGAGGTGCCAGTCCGGCCCGTCGGGCCCGGCCAGCGCCCCGAGGACCTCCGGCTCGCCCAGCGGCGGCTCCCTCACGAGATGGCTGCTCCCACCGGTGCCGTGGGACTGAAGACCACCGGCATGGTCTCATAACCAGACACGAAATTGGCGGCCCGCTTGGGGGGCTCACGGTCCTCGGCCAGCGCCAGGTCGGGCAGGCGGGTCAACAACCGGTCGAACATGACGCTCAACTCCATCCTGGCCAGGCGGTTGCCCAGACAGAAGTGCGATCCGAACCCGAAGGCCATGTGATCGTTGGGCGACCGGGAGATATCGAACTCCTCGGGACGGTCGAACACCCGGTCGTCCCGGTTGGCCGAGGGGTAGAGCAAAAGGAGCTTCTCCCCCTTGCTGAGTGTCTGGCCGTGCAGCTCCACGTCGCGGGTCATCTGGCGGGCCATGTTCTTGATGGGCGACACCCACCGCAGCATCTCCTCCACCGCGCCGTTCATCAGCGACCGGTCGGCGGACAGCCTCTGGAGCTGGTCGGGATGGCGCAGGAGTTCGTACATGCCCCCGCTGATCACATGACGGGTGGTCTCGTCCCCCCCGATCAGGATCAGCAGGGACTCGTAGATGATGGAGGACTCGTCGAGCCGGTCGCCCTCGATCTCAGCGTGCACCAGCTTGCCGATGAGGTCGTTGTCCTGTCGGTCCCGTCGGCGCTGCTCGGCCACCGCCGTGATGTACTCGGCGTACTCCATGGCGGCCACCGCCGCCGTGTCCATGGCACCGGGGTCCGGCGACCCGAGGGACTTGAGCATGTCGTCGGACCAGCGCAGGAGGTCGTCGCGGTCCTCGGGGGCCACGCCCAGCATGTTGCCGATGACGATCATGGGCAGCGGTGCGGCGATGTCCCGGACGAAGTCGGCCGAACCGGACTCGCACACCCGGTCGATGATGGCGTCGCAGATCTCCCGGATGCCGGCCTCGCTCTCGCGGATCCGGCCGGGCGTGAACCCCTCGCTCACCAGGCGCCGCCGCCGCACGTGCTCGGGAGCGTCGGTCTCGATCATCATGGGCAGGGCGTAGCCGTCCGGCCGGATGCCCCCGGCATTGGAGAAGGTGTCGGGATCCTTGGAGATCTCCTTGATGTCGGCGTAGCGGGTGATGCCCCACACGCCGGAGGACTCGTCGAAGTAGGCGGGCGCATGGTCCCGCATCCAGGCGAAGGCCGGGAACGGGTCGCCCCCGTAGAACATCCCGTCGGCCAGGCCGATGCTCAACTCAGCGGGCACTGTTGTCATGTGGTTCCCCCGGTGTCGGTGTTGCCGAAGTATACGTTCTGGCCTGGTGGCCGCCCCGGGGATCGGTCCCACGGACCGCCTCGGGGATGTCGGGATACGTGCTCCACGGGATACGGGCCCCGCCTCAGGGATGGGTCATGGACTCGGGCCGGACCGCGCCGTCGAACTCCTCACCGCTCAGGTACCCGAGGGCCAGGGCGGACTCGCGGAGCGTGGTCCCCTCCTTGTGGGCCTTCTTGGCCACCTCGGCGGCACGGTCGTACCCGATGAGCGGGTTCAGCGCCGTGACCAGCATCAGCGAGTTCTCCAGGTGCTGGCGGATGCGGGCCTCGTTGGGCTCCAGGCCCTCCACGCAGAAGCGGGTGAACGTCCCCGACGCGTCGGTCAGCAGGCGGACCGAGTGCAGCACGTTGTGGATGATGACCGGCTTGCACACGTTCAGCTCGAGGTTCCCCCGCGATCCGGCCACCGCCACCGCGGCGTCGTTCCCGAACACCTGGATGCACACCATGATCATGGCCTCGCACTGGGTGGGGTTGACCTTGCCCGGCATGATCGACGACCCCGGCTCGTTCTCGGGGAGAGTGAGCTCGCCCAGCCCGCTGCGGGGGCCCGATCCCAACCACCGCACGTCGTCGGCGATCTTCATGAGGGAGACGGCCAACGTCCGGAGTGCCCCACTCGTGGCCACCAGGGCGTCATGGGCGGCCAGGGCGGCGAACTTGTTGGGAGCGGTGACGAAGGGGAGCCCGGTCAGCTCGGCGATGGCCGAGGCCACCCGGACACCGAACTCCGGATGGGTGTTGAGCCCGGTCCCGACCGCGGTGCCGCCCGCCGCCAGCTCGTAGAGGTCGTCGAGCGTCGACTCGATGCGTCGGAGGTCGGCGTCGAGCTGGGCCACGTACCCCGAGAACTCCTGGCCCAGCGTGAGGGGCACGGCGTCCATCAGGTGGGTGCGCCCGATCTTGGTGATGCCGCTGAAGGCCTCGGCCTTGGACTCCAGGGCGTTCCGCAGCGTGCGGATGGCCGGGAGCAGCGAGTGGGTGATCTCCTCGACAGCCGCGATGTGCATGGCGGTCGGGAAGGTGTCATTGGACGACTGGGACATGTTGACGTCGTCGTTGGGATGGACCGGGTCCTTCGAGCCCAGGGTGCCCCCGGCCAACTCGATGGCCCGGTTGGCGATGACCTCGTTGGCGTTCATGTTGCTCTGGGTCCCGCTCCCGGTCTGCCAGACACTGAGCGGGAACTGGTCGTCCCACCGGCCCTCGGACACCTCGTGGGCGGCGGTGACGATGAGCGCCGACTTTTCCGGCGACATCTTGCCGAGGTCGGCGTTGACCTGGGCCGATGCCTCCTTCAGCACCCCGATGGCCCGGATGAGCGGGACGGGCATGGTGTCGTCGCCGATCGGGAAGTGGTGGAGTGAGCGCGCCGTCTGGGCACCCCAGTACTTGTCGGCGGGCACCTCGATGGCACCCATGCTGTCCGTCTCGACGCGGGTCTCGGTGGTCATCCTCGGTTCCTCTCGTGGTCGGAGCTGATCGGGTCCCCCACTGGCGCGGGCGACCCTAGCGTGAACCGACCCGCCGGGCGCATCGTGGCCGGCCCCGGCGGTCGTTGCCGTGGATCCCCTGCCGGCACCGGCCCCGACGGCCATCCCGGGCCCCGGATCAGGTGCGACGCGCCAACCCCGCCTCCCACACCTCCCGGGCCGCCGCCACATCCTCGGCCCTCGGCCCGTCACCGTCACCGGGCACCTCGAGGATGGCGGGCAGGCCCTGGAGCCGGGGATGTCCGATCAGGGCGGCCAGTCCGTCGGCCCCGATGGTGCCGTCCCCGATGTTCTCGTGCCGGTCGCGGTTGGCGCCGAACTCCACCTTGGAGTCGTTCAGGTGCAGGCACCGGAGCCGTTCGAGCCCCACGGTGTCGGACACCAGATCGATCAGGTCGTCGGCCGACTCCTCGGTGGTGAAGGGGATTCCCGAGGCCCACAGGTGCTGGGTGTCGAGGCACACGCCCAGGCGCTCGTCGCCTCCTCCGGCATCGATCACCTCGGCCAGCTCCTCGAAGGAGCGGCCCACGGTGTCGCCGGCTCCGGCGGCGTTCTCGAGCAGGATCGGGCAGGGGTCGGCCGAGGCCTCGACCGAGTCCAGCGCCTCGATGAGCGCCTCGACCACCGCGGGGAGCGCGGTGGCGAAGCCGCTGCCCCGGTGGCTCCCGATGTGGAGGACCAGGCCATCGGCCCCCATACCCTCGGCCGTCGACAGGTTGGCGCTGAGACAGGCACGCGACTTGGCCGCCAGCTCGGGGTCGGGGGTGGCCAGGTTGATCAGGTAGGTGGCATGGCAGAACGTCGACGTCACCGAGGGGTGCTCGTGCTGTGCCGTCCGGTAGCGCTCGAGCACCTCGGGCCCGTACTGCGAGGGCTTCCACATCCGGGGGCTCTGCGTGAAGATCTGGACCACCTCGGCCCCGATGTCGGCCCCGTGCTCCAGCGCCGGGACCAAGCCCTTTCCCGCCCGAACGTGCGCTCCGATCCGCATGGCGGCACCGTAGCAGCGGCACACCTGGGTAGTGTCCGGATACGGCCGTTCCCACGGCCGACGCGTCGGCCCCAACCGTCGCCGACCACTGACCCGCCGGGCCCGCCGGACCCGCCGGCCGCACGACACCAAGGAGCACCTCTGTTGTCCACGACACTCAGCACCAAGGCCAAGGCCCTCGTCGGCCGACCGATCATCGCCAACGTGGCCACCGTCGACGCCGAGGGACGCCCCCAGCTCACGCCCATCTGGATCGACCTGGACGGCAACGACCTCGTGTTCAACTCGTCACGCGGCCGGGCCAAGACGGCCAACCTGGAACGGAACCCCCATGTGGCGGTGTCCGTCGTCGATCCCGACGACCCCTACAACGTGGTGGTGGTCCGGGGCCAGGTGGAGTCCACCGAGGAGGGCGCCGACGCCCACATCGACTCGCTGGCCAAGAAGTACCTCGGGCTCGACACCTATCCCATGCGCCAGCCCGGCGAGGTGCGGGTGAAGTTCCGGGTCAAGGCGGACAAGGTGGTCATGCAGTCGGACGACGACGCCTGAACCGTCAGCCGGCGGGGCCGGCCGGCCCCCGGTGACCCGGTCCCGATAACCGGCCAGCAAATGCTCAAGTGGACCCCGCCCACGAGCCGATGCATGACCTGACTGTCGAAACGCCCGCGTGGGACGGCAGCGCGGACGGCGAAGGGGCGATCATGGACGATCGGCGCAGTGACCACCAGGGGGTCGACACCGGGGACGGTGGCTTCTCGATGGTCGCGTCGATGCTCAGCCTGGTGGCCGTGGCCCTGCTGGTCGCCCTGCTCCTCAGTACCACGCTGCACTCGGACAGCAGCTCGAGTACCGGTATCTCGAACGCCCCCGGTGTGGCCCAGGCCGATGCGATCCAGGCCCAGCAGGCGCTGACGTCGGCGCTCTCGGCGGCATCCACGGTTGCCACCACCGCCGGCGGCTACGGGAACGTCACCCCGTCCGCCCTGTCGGCGGCGGAGCCCTCGGTCTCGTTCGCCACCGGGCCCACCACCACCTGGACGACCGTCAGCGTCGCCGTCTCCGCCGGGGGAACCGGTGGTTTCGGAGCGGGTCCGAGCGGCAGTGTCACGCTGGCCGACCGGGGTGCCGACGGCACCTGCTGGCTGGTGTGGAAGTCCGGTGGGGCCACCTGGTACGGCGCCCAGACCAAGGCGGCGTCCTGTGCCGCGCCGGCCATTGCCTCTGCCCCGGCGGCCGGTCCGGTGTCCTCGTCCGCGATCGGCTGGCAGGAGGGAACGTTTCCCACCGTCTGACCGAGGCGGTGTGACCCCGCTGACCGAGGCGGTGTGACCCCGCTGACCGCCGCGGTGTGACCCCGTACCGACCGCCGCCCTGGGTTCACGACCGCCTCGACCACCAGCCGGCCCCGCTGTCCGCCAGGCCGCGGTCGACCAGCTCATCGCAGGCCTGGGCGGCCTCGGCCACCGAGAGGTCAGTGCGCAGGAGCACGGTCTCGAAGGGCGTCGGCGTCTCGTCCAGGGCCTCCAGCACCGAACGCTGCCCGGCCGTCAGGACCGGAGCCGGCACCGCTCGGGGCTCCCCGGCCGGGGAAGCGCGCCGGAACCGGGGAGACGACGGTGATCCCTTCGGGGGCCGCGTCGGGGGCCCGGCACCGGCCAGCGACACGGCCACCAGGACGTCGGCCGCGTCCCGCACCGGGATGCACCCGTCGACCAGCAGTGCGTTGGCACCGGCCGACGAGGCGCTCTTGACCGATCCCGGAACCGCACAGACCGGGATCCCACGCCGGGCCGCCGCCTCGGCCGTGTACAGGGAGCCACCCCGGTGATGGCTCTCGACCACCACGACGACATCGGAGAGTGCAGCGATGATCCGGTTGCGGGCCGGGAACACCCCCGGATGGGCCCTGGTCCCGAGGGGTGATTCCGCCAGGACGGCACCCGTGGCTGCCACCTCCTCCCACAGCCTGCGACTCGACTCCGGGTAGACCTGGTCGAGCCCGGTGCCCACGACGGCGACCGGGGATCCGGCTCCCTCCTCGTCCCGGCCCAGGGCGCCGGCGTGCGCGGCGGCATCGATCCCCTTGGCCAGGCCGGAGATGACCACCACCCCCTGGCCGGCCAGGTCGGCAGCCAGCTCCGACGCCACCTGGCGCCCGTAGGGGGTGGCCGAGCGGGTCCCGACGATGGCGACCCGTGGCGCTCCCTCCATGACTGACGGGTCACCCAACGCGAACAGCACGGCGGGTGCCCCCGGATCACCCACCAGCCGGCCCGGGTAGCCCGCAGCGCCGGGGACGAGGACGGCCACCCCCTCCGCTGCGTACCTGGCGGCCACGGCGCCGACGTCGGTGCCCCGGGCCGCGGCGGCGAAGCGACGTCCGGGGTCACCGGGGTGGGCTCCCGCCTGCAGCGCCTTCCAGGCCGTGACCGGGGTGAAGCCGTCGGTGACTTTGGCCAGGCGCACCGGGGTCATCCCGGACAGGCCCGCCAGCGCGGCCGCATGGGCTTCGGTCGCTCCGAGGACCGGCACCGTGCCCGTCATGGCTGGTCACCGAGCAGCAGCTCCCGCTGACACCGCAGGAGCAGTGCCTCGTGCAGATGGGACTCCTCGATGACCCGGCTCCCACGTTCCAGGTCGGCGATGGTGCAGGCCAACCGCCGGACCCGGTGGAGCCCGCGGGCGCTCAGCGCCCCCGATCGGAGCCGGCGCTCGATGATGCGCGCCGCCCCGGGGCTGAGAGGGGCCATCTCGTCGAGGGCGGACGACGGCATCTGGGCGTGGAGGGCGCTCCCCCGCGCCCGTGCCCGTCGCCGCCCCTCGGCCACCCGCCGGGCCACCGTGGCCGAGTCCTCGGCGGCCTGGAGTCCCAGGAGGTCGTCCGGTGCCGGCGGGTCGACCCGCACCGCCATGTCGAATCGGTCGAGGAGCGGCCCGGACAGCCTCCGGCCGTACCGCTCCCGGGCCGCCGGGGTGCACCGGCACGCCCCGGGTCGACCGCCCTCGCCACAGGGGCACGGGTTCATGGCTCCGACCAGGATGAAGCGGGCGGGAAAGGACGTCGAGCCCCGTGACCGGCTGACCCGCACCTTCCCGTCCTCGAGAGGTTGGCGGAGCGCGTCGAGCACCGGGGCAGGGAACTCCCCCATCTCGTCCAGGAAGAGCACGCCACCGTGGGCCAGGCTGATCTCGCCCGGCCGCATCCAGGC
>Ga0302196_10002731_pt1 | contig 16369 bp, 13 predicted proteins | sample II_Bog_N1_3_FD_198794 | JGI IMG/M metagenome (GOLD analysis project Ga0302196, IMG submission 198794) | Peat permafrost microbial communities from Stordalen Mire near Abisko, Sweden - II_Bog_N1_3 | ecosystem: Environmental > Terrestrial > Soil > Wetlands > Peat | place: Sweden: Abisko...
ATGAGGCTGTCAATGGCCGCTGCGGGAGCCTCTCCGATCAAATTGAGCCACCGTCGATGATACTCGATCCTTGCCTCGTGCGGCGACGCGGGGTTGTCTCGGAGGTTCAACTTTCCGCGAGACCATGGCTGAAATCACCAAGAGCTACGAACCGGGCGACGTCGAAAAAAAGTGGTATGCCGCGTGGCAGGACGCCGGGGCCTTTCGGCCGGCCGGCCCGGGACCGGCCTATACCATCGTCATTCCGCCCCCCAATGTGACCGGGGTGCTGACCATGGGGCACGTGCTGAACAACACGTTACAGGACATCCTGGTGCGCCGGGCCCGCCTGGAAGGTCGGAGCGCCCTGTGGATTCCCGGCACCGACCACGCCGGCATCGCCACCCAGACCGTGGTCGAACGCGAGCTCCGCAAGGAGAAGAAGACCCGCCGCGACCTGGGGCGGGAGAAATTCCTCGAGCGGGTCTGGGGGTGGCGGCGCGAGAAGGGCGACATCATCCTGGAGCAGCTCCGCCGCCTCGGCGCCTCATGCGACTGGGATCGAACCCATTTCACGATGGATCCGGCCTATTCGCGCGCGGTCCTGACCTCATTCGTCGAGTCCTTCCGCCGCGGCCACGTTTACCGCGGCAAGCGGATGGTGAACTGGTGCCCGGCCTCGCTCACCGCGCTTTCCGATGAGGAGGTCATCATGAAGCCGGTCAACGGCGCTCTTTATGAAGTGCGCTACGAGCTCACCGACCGACCGGGCGAATTCGTCCAGGTGGCCACGACGCGCCCGGAGACCATTCCGGGCGACGTGGCCATCGCGGTCCACCCGGAGGACCCGCGCTACGCCGGCCTGGTCGGCCGCACCGTCTGGCGGCCGCTGCAGCGGGCGCCGATTCCCATCGTGGCCGATGCGGCGGTGGACCGCGCGTTCGGCTCGGGTGCGCTCAAAATCACTCCGGCCCACGACAAGGTGGACTTCGAGATCGGGCAGCGGCACCGGCTGCCGGTGATCGACGTGCTCAACCCCAACGGCACCCTCAACGAACTCGCCGGCCCGGGACTGGCCGGCTTGGACCGCTTCGCCGGGCGCAAGCGGGCGGTGGAACTGCTCCGGGAGGCCGGCGCACTGGTCGGCGAAAAACCCCACCAGAACAACGTGGGGTATTCCGAGCGCGCCGATGTGCCGATCGAGCCGCGCCTGACGTGGCAGTGGTGGCTGCGCTATCCCCGGGTGGGCGAGGCCGCGGCGGCGGTGCGCGACGGCCAGATCAAGTTTTACCCGGAGCGGTGGGCCAAGGTCTACCTCCACTGGCTCGAGAATATCCAGGATTGGTGCATCAGCCGCCAGCTCTGGTGGGGCCATCGCATCCCGGTCTGGTATCGGAAGGGGCTCGACCGCGAGCGGCTGGCCGAGGCGGACCTGCGCGACCCGGGGAAGGTGCACGTCTCGCTCGACGGCCCGGCGGATCCGGAGAACTGGGAGCAGGAGGATGACGTGCTCGACACCTGGGCCTCATCCTGGATCTGGCCGCTGGCGACCCTGGGCTGGCCGGATCCCGCGGAGATGGCCAAGGCGGGCTTCGACCGGTTCTACCCGACCACCACGCTCGTGACCGGGCCCGACATCATCTTTTTCTGGGTCGCGCGGATGATCATGGCCGGTCTGGAGTTTGCCCGCCCGGGCGAGCCGCTCGCGCGGCGGATCCCGTTCAGCAGCGTGTATTTCACGGGGATCATCCGCGACGCCTCCGGCCGGAAAATGTCCAAGTCGCTGGGCAATTCGCCGGATCCCCTCGACCTGATCGACAAATACGGGGCCGACGGGCTGCGCTTCGGCATTGTGTCCACCGCGCCGCAGGGCCAGGACATCCGCTTCGCTGACGAGCGGATCGAGCAGGGCAAGAACTTCTGCAACAAGCTCTGGAACGCCTGCCGGTTCCGGCAGATGAGCGGACCGGCCGGCGACAATTCCTCGGTTGCGGCCATCGTGGGGCGGCTGGAGCCGGGGCAATTCGACGCCGACGACGAGACGATCCTCGCCAAGCTGGTCCAGCTCGACGCGGACATCGCCCACAGCTTTGCCCGCTTTGAATTCGCGGAGGCGACGCAGAAGCTCTATGCATTCTTCTGGAACGACTTCTGCGACTGGTACGTCGAGGTGTCGAAATCCAAACTGCAGGCGCCGGAGACCCGGGAAAACTGCCTGGCCATCCAGGACCTGGTCCTGCGCCAGACGCTGCTGCTCCTGCATCCCTTCATCCCGTTCGTGACCGAGGAGCTGTGGCAATTGCTGGGTTACGCGGCCGCCGGGAAATTCATCGAGGAGCATCGCCTGGGATTTGCCGCGGAGCTGGAGGCGAAAGTCGGCCGCCCCTTCGACGCGGCGGCGGTGCAGGCGGTGCTGAAGCTCCAGGAGTTCGTCTCCCAGGCGCGCGCGCTCAAGGCCGAGCACAACCTGGCCAGCCGCCGGGATGTCCGATTTTTCCTGATCGCCGCGGACGACGGCTGGGCTCCCGTCCAGGCGAACTTCGCCCGGTTGGTCCGCATGGCCGGCGCCGCCGAGATCATCAGGCGGGATGCCGTCGACGGCGCCCCTGCCGTGGTCACCCCCTTCGGCACGCTCCATCTCGACCTCGCCAGCGCGGTCGACCCGGATGTCGAAAAACAGCGCCTCGCCAAGGAAATCGAAAAGCTCGCCCAGCACATCGCCGCGACTGAGGCCCGCCTCGCCAATTCCGCCTTCGTCGCCAAGGCCCCCCCCGCCGTCCTCGAGGGCGCCCGGAAACAACTGGCGGACCAAGTGGCCAAGCGAGCCGAACTCGAGCGATTGCTCAAAGCCCTGGGCTGAAAAAGTAGCGCAGGCTGAAGGCCTGCTTATTTCAGCAGTTTGACGATGGAAACCGTCGCTGCCACCTGGCCGACCCGGAAGATGAACATCCATCGCATCATCTCGGCTTGGCACTCGGCGATCTTGGTGTCGATCCTGGCATCGAGCTTGGAAATCCCCGCCGCCAGCTTGAGGTTCATCGCGTCGAAGCCGCTCTGCATTTCCGCTCTGAGGGAGGCCACGCTGTGATTGATGCTTGCCTCGATCTGATGCACTTCGGCGGCAAATTTGATTCCATCGACCTTGTTGGCAAGGGCGTTTGCATGGCGTAAATCATCGTCTGCCAAGGCCATTCGAATCGCTTGCCCGACGGCGCTCGCCTGCGCATCGGGCATCTCCGATCGAATTCAGCCCATCTATGCAAAGTGCAGGCGTGAGTTCGCCTTGAGATACTCGGCGATGTCCGCCGCGAAGATCGCGCCGAACTCGGCGCGCTTCTTTTCGCCCATCCCGGGGATGCCATCCATCGCCTCGAGCGTCTCGGGATAGAACCGCGCCATCGCCCGCAGCGTCGTGTCCCCGAAGACGATGTAGGCCGGCACGTGGCGCTCGTCCGCCAAGCGCTTGCGCAGCGCGCGCAGGCGCGCGAAGAGGATCTCGTCGCAGGCGATGTCGCCCTCGCGGCGGACCACCCGGCGCGCCTTGGGCGCGTCCATCGGCTTCGTCAGCGTGATGGGCGCGCGGGTCTTCAGCACCTCCAGCCCGGCGGCGGTCAGCTCCAGGGTCGCGTATTCGCCTTCGCCCACGGCCACAAAGCCCAGGCGCATCAGCTCGCGCCCGACCGACGCCCACTGCGGCCGCGCCAGCTCGCCGCCGATGCCGTAGGTCGTGAGCCGCTGGTGGCCCCAGCGGTTGATCTTGTCGGTCGCGGCCCCCGTCAGCACGTCGGTGACGTGGTTGAGCCCGACTCCGAAACCGCTGGCCTGCCGGATGCGATAGAGGCAGGAGAGGAACTTCTGGGCCACCACCGTCCCGTCGAAGCTCTCGCGGGGCTCGAGGCAGTTGTCGCAGGCTCCGCAGCTGTCCAGGGGAAAATCCTCGCCGAAGTAGGCCAGCAGCTCCCGCCGCCGGCAGGTGGCGCTCTCGGCGTAGTGCACCATGCGCCGGAGCTGGCTCCGCGCGATGCCGCGCTCCTGGTCGTCGGTGATCTCGTCGAGGAAGTGGGTCTGCTTCGCGACGTCGCCCGGGCTGAAGAGCAGCAGGCAGTCGGCCGGCAGGCCGTCGCGGCCGGCCCGGCCGGTCTCCTGGTAGTAGCCCTCGACGTTCTTGGGCAGGTCGTGGTGGATGATCCAGCGGACGTTCGGCTTGTTGATGCCCATGCCGAAGGCGATGGTGGCGCAGACGATCCGCGCGTCGTCGCGGAGAAACGCGTCCTGGCGCCGGGTGCGCTCGTCCGCGTCGAGCCCGGCATGATAGGCCCGCACCGCGAAACCGCGGGTGGCCAGCGACGCGGCGGCCCGGTCGGCCGCCGCCCGGCTCGCGCAGTAGATGATCCCGCTCTCGTCCTCCCGCTTTTTGACGAAATCGAGGATCTGCTTCAGCGGCTGGTCCTTGGGCAGCACGCGGTAGGTGAGGTTGGGGCGGTTGAAGCTCGCGACGAACACCGCCGGGTCGCGCAGGCGCAGGTGCGTGACGATGTCGGTCCGGACCCGCCCGGTGGCCGTGGCGGTCAGGGCCATGACGGGCACCCCGGGCAGCGCCTCGCGCAGCCGGGCGAGCTGGCGGTACTCCGGGCGGAAATCGTGGCCCCATTCGGAGACGCAGTGCGCCTCGTCGATCGCGAGCCCGCTCACGTTCCATTTCTTGAGATTTTCCACCCACCCGTCGAGCATCAGCCGCTCCGGCGCGGCGTAGAGCAGCTTGTACTCGCCGCGATGCAGCCCGCGCAGCCGGGCGCGCGCCTCGTCCCCGTCGAGCGAGGAATTGAGGAACGTCGCCGCCACGCCGCTGGCCTGGAGGGCGTCCACCTGGTCCTTCATCAGGGCGATGAGGGGGGAGACCACGAGGGTGAGGCCGGGGCGGGCGAGGGCCGGGAGCTGGAAGCACAGGGACTTGCCGCCGCCGGTTGGCAGCAGCGCGAGCACGTCCTGCCCCGCCAGGAAGGCCTCGACGATCTCGCGCTGGAGGGGCTTGAACTCGGTGTAGCCGAAGGTGCGCTTGAGCAACGCGGGCAGGTCGGGAGTCATCGTCTCCATTATATCAAGCGGCGGCCCCACGGCGGGAGCGGGTCACAGGGAGGCCAGATTGTGCTGGGCCAGCGCCGCCCGGAGCCGGATCCATGACGTCCGCACCCCAACCAGCTGCTCCGCCACGTCGTCCCAGGCGCCGGCATCGGCCGTGCGCTCCAGCGCTTGCGCCCTCTCATACATCTGGGTGGCCCCGATGACGGCGCAGCTGCCCGCCAGCTTGTGGGCGGTGCGCGCGAGCTCCCCGCCTTCGCGCGCCGCGGCCAGGCGCCCCAGCTCGGCGAGGCGCGGGGTCTCCTCGCGGAGGAAGAGGGCGATCAGCCCGACCAGCACGGGATCGTCGAGCCGGTCCGAGCCGGAGGACATCTCCGCCAGCACGCGGACATCCAGGACACCGTCGTTGTCGTTTTCCGTCATGGCTTGAGTTGGCGGAATAGAACCGAGTCCTATCTCGTTGGCGAGCCCAACACTCCGTTCTTTGGTGTATAAGTTTGAGGGTGGAGCGCGTTGTCCCCAACACGCTGGTTCGACGTGGCACGGGCTTCCAGCCCGTGTCGGGGATGACATGGGCTGAAAGCCCATGCTGCGGTTGAGCCAGCGTGTTGGGGACAACCCGCTCCACCCCTAATCCTGCTCTACCGCCCGGTGCATTCCCGGGATTGTCTTCCCGCGGACGTTCTGCGAATCTCCGCCGGTGAACTCCCGCTTTCCTCTCCTGGCCGCCGGGCTCCTCGGCGCGACCGGGGTCGGCCTGGGCGCCTTCGGCGCCCACGCGCTGCACGCCTCCCTGCAGGCGCGGGGCACCCTGGGCACCTGGGAGACGGCCGTCCACTACCAGCTGGTCCATGCCGTCGCGCTCCTCGGCGCCGCCGCCTGGCGGCGCGCCGACGGGTCCCGGACCCTGGCCTGGGTGGTGCGGGCCTGGACCGCGGGCGCCGTGCTTTTTTCGGGCTCGCTCTACCTGCTGGCGCTCGGCGGCCCGCGCTGGCTCGGGCCGGTCACGCCGCTCGGGGGCGCCGCCCTCATCGCCGGCTGGCTGGGCGTGGCCGCCGCCGCCTGGCGCCTCCCCCATGAATCCTGACTTCCCGCTGCCCGGGGACCTGCGCGCCATGCTCGAGGCGCTGCGGCGCGCCGGCCGGCCCCGCCTGGTCGGGGGGGTGGTGCGCGACTGGCTCCTCGGCCTCGCCGCGAAGGACTTTGACGTGGAGGTCGCCGGAGTGGACTTTGAGACCCTGCGCCGCGCGCTGGCTCCCTTCGGCGCCACCGACGTGATCGGGCGCAGCTTCGGCGTGGTCAAGGTGCGCAGTGCCGCGACCGGCGGGGAGTACGATTTCAGCCTGCCTCGCCGCGAGTCGAAGACCGGCTCCGGTCATCGCGGCTTCGCGGTCGCCCCCGATCCGGACCTGAGCGACGCCGAGGCCGCCGCGCGGCGCGACTTCACGGTGAACGCGATCGCCTTCGACCCCTTTTCCGGGATGCTGATCGATCCGCACGGGGGCGTGGCCGACCTGCGGGCCCGCATCCTGCGACACACCAGCGCGGCGTTTATCGAGGATCCCCTCCGCGTCCTGCGGGCCTTCCAGCTGGCGGCGCGGTTCGACTTCGCGCTCGCGCCGGAGACGGCGGCGCTGTGCCGGAGCATCGCGGACACCTTCGGGGAGCTGCCGGTCGAGCGGGTGTGGGCGGAGTGGGACAAATGGGCCGCCAAGTCCGTCCGGCCGTCCCGCGGGCTCGCGGTCCTTGAGGACACCGGCTGGCTGCGGCACTTTCCCGCCCTCGCCGCGCTGCGCGGCACGCCCCAGGAGCCGGAATGGCATCCGGAGGGCGACGTCTTCACCCACACCCAGCACTGCCTGGACGCGCTGGTGGCGCTGGAGGGCTGGCGCGGGGGCGATCCCGGCCGGCGGCGCATGCTCTCGCTTGCGGTGCTGGCGCATGATTTTGGGAAGCCCGCCACGACGGCGCGGGCGGAGCGGCGCGGGGTGATGCGCTGGGTGAGCCCCGGCCACGAGGGCGCCGGAGTCCCGTTGACGGTCGCCTTCCTGCGGGCCGTGGGCGCGCCGCTCGAGCTCGACGCTCCAGTCGGCGCCCTCGTGATGCAGCACCTCGCCCACCACCATGGCGGCCAGGGGGGATTCTCGGATTCGCAGGTGCGCCGCCTGGCGCGCAAGCTCGCGCCCGCGACGATCGACGACCTGGCCCTGGTGATGAGCGCGGACTCGCGCGGCCGGCCGCCGCTCGACCCCGCCGGGGACCTGGCGCTGATCGAGACCCTGCGCGGCCGCGCCCATGCGCTGGCCCTCGAGAGCGCCGCGCCCCGGCCGCTGGTGCTCGGCCGCCATCTCCTGCTCCTCGGCCGCCGGCCCGGTCCGGAATTCACGCCCATCCTGGCCGCCGCCTTCGAGGCGCAGCTCGACGGTGCGTTTGCCGACGAAGCCGGGGGGATGGCGTGGTTGAAAAAATACCTGAACGTCACTTGAGCCATGGCGCCGCCCCCGAATCCGGTCCCCGGCGCGGCGCTGCCCCGGCGCGCGTTCCAATGGGATCTCGCCCGCCAGGTCGAGCGGCTCGACTGGCTGGTGGCGCAGCTGCCGCGCTACGCGCAGTGGGGGTACCAGGAACTTTACCTGCATCTCGAGGACGCCGTCGAATATCCCAGCCTGCCGGGGATCGCGCGCCGCGACGCCTATTCCCACGCGCAGCTCGGGCGGCTGGTGGACGCCGCCTCGCGCGCCGGTCTCGGCGTGGTGCCGATCGTCAACCTGCTCGGTCACACCCAGTACCTCCTCAACGACCCGGCGCTGCGCGACCTCAATGAGTTGCGCGCGCCCGACGGTTCGCCGCTGGCGCGGGGCCAGGTGTGCCCCCTGCACCCCCGCCTCCCCGAGGTCGCGGAGAAGCTCCTGCGGGATGTGGCGCCCTTCTGCACCGCGGGCCAAGTCCACGTCGGGCTCGACGAGTCCTATCACCTCGGCCGCCATCCGCTCAGCCGGGCCGAGATCGCCGCGGCCGGGCTCGCCGCCCATTTTGCGGGCCACGTCGGGCGCCTCCACGCGCTGGCCGGCCGGCTCCGCCTGCGGCTGGGGATGTGGGCGGACATGCTCGCGCTGCTGCCGGCGGCGATTCCCCTCCTCCCTCCCGGGCTCGTCGCCTACGACTGGTATTACTATCCCTTCCGCCGGCTGCCCGCCCTCGAGCTCCGCAACTTCGCCCCCTACGATCTGGCCGCCCCGCTGCGCGCCCGGGGCATCGAGTACTGGGGCTGCCCGATGGACGGCGCCTTTCGCCACGAGCCCCTGCCGGTCTTCGCGGACCGGCTGGCCAACATCGTCGCGTGGTGGCGGCGCTGCCGCCGGACCGCGGCGGCCGGACTGCTCCTCACTGCCTGGGAGCCCGGCCGGATCGCGGCCGAGCTGGCGATGACGGTCGACGCCGCCGCGGCCGGACTGTGGCTGGACGGCGAGGAGGACCCCGGGCGGCTGCTCGCCGGGGGGTGCCGGCGGATGTTCGGACGTAAGGGGGCGGGGGCGGCCCGCGCGCTGGCCGGAGTGGATCGGTATCCCTTTTCGGGTTATGTGCGCTGGCGGATCAACGACCGCTGGGCGGGGGCGGCCACGGACTTATCGCTGGCGCCGTGGCGCGCGGAGCTGCGGGCCTGCGGAGCCCTGGCGGGGCGGCGCGAGCTGCCTGTCCCCGTGCGCGCGAGCCTGCGCCTGCGCGCCTATCTCGCCGCGCGAGACCTGCTGGTCCGCGCCGCCGGGCAGGGGGTCTGGCGGCTGCGGGCGGCCCGGGCGCGGGGCCGCGCCGCGGCCGGCCGGCGCCTGGCGGCGGCGCTGGATCTCGCCGCTCGCGACTTTGCGCGCGAGATCGCCGCCGGCCGGACGGCGGCGCGCGCGATGTGGCGGCGCACGCGGGACCGGCGGGTTGTCGGGCCGAATGAGGACATGGTCCGTCGCGACGCAGAACAGCTGCGCGCCTGGCGCGCCTGGCTGCGGCGGGAGCAGGGGTCTGACCTCTTCCGGGCCTCGCCGGTGGTCGGAGCCTGGCAACTGCTCGTCACGGTCGATAATTTTGCGCCCGCCGCGCAGCGGGTGGTGGTGGAGCGGCGGGGCGCCGGCGGGGAGTGGGAGGAGGTGGACGGGGTTTTCACCATCGAGTTCCAGGCCCGCGCCGCGCGGCGACGGGCGGAGTTGTCGCATAGGGTCTCGGTGCCCCTGGACGGGCCCGTGCCGGGCGCCGGCCGACCCTGGCTGCGAATCGCGGTCCGCGGCTTCGGCCGGGTGCGGTTGCGCGATGTGCGGCTGACCGACGGGGTCCGGGACTTTGCCCCCGCGGCCGGCGCGCGGTCGCGGGCGGTCATCGGCCGGGATGCGCCGGCCTCGGGTTATCCGGATTTCGACTGGGCGAAGAACCGGGGGGTGTGGGTGCTGGCGCTTGCGCGGGAGGCATAGTCCGGTACTTTGCTGCCCATGCGGGCTGCGGCTTTCCTTCTGGCGCTTTTTTCCCTCGTCGCCTTCGTGGCGCGGGGGGACGAGGGGTCGCCGGCGCCGGACACCGAGGACGGCTACCTGAAGCTGGGATTCGACCGGCTCGCCGGTTTCAAGTTTGTCACTCCGGCCTACGATCCGGTGGCGGACCCGAAGGGGGCGCCCCCGACCGGCGAGGACCAGATCCCCGCGGAAGTGAAGGCCTGGAACGGGAAAAAGGCCATGATCACGGGCTTCATGCTGCCCACCCAGCTCAAGAACGGCAAGGCGACCGAGTTCCTCATCATGGCCAACCAGATGGCCTGCTGTTTCGGCACGGTGCCGAACATGAATGACTGGGTGGTGGTGCGCATGCCGGACGGCGTCCCGGTGACCCAGGACGTGCCCATCTCATTTTATGGCGTGCTGAAGGTGGGGGCGATGTACGACAATGGGTATATGACCGGGATCTATGAGATGGATGCGGAGCGCGAAGGAGAAATCAGGGACTGAAGGCTGAGGGATGAAACTCGAGACCTGAAATTCGAAACGTGGGTCGGTTTGATCGGGAAGACTCGTTGTCCGGCGGTAGGGACGTGGCTTCCAGCCCAAGAGCTTATGGGCTGGGCGGAACGCCCGGGTATCAAGGCTCGGAAATAAATGGGCTCTGCCCACGGCACATGAGACACGGGCTGAAAGCCCGTGCCACGTCGGATTGCCGCAGCCCGATCAAACTGATCCACTGCGTGAAATTCAAACCGCCGGTCCCGGAGGTTCGATTTTCAGGTTTCGAGTTTCATCTTTCAGCCTTCCGCGAGTCAGCGAGCGATGTCGGCCTGGGTCAGGACCTTGAAGCCGCGCTGGTCGAGGGCCTGGGCGGCCACCTCGGCGTCCTCGACGTTGATGGCGAAGGCCGCGCGTCCGTCGGGGCGCTTGATGAAGCTGTAGATGTAGTGGATGTTGATCTCCGCCTCCAGCAGCGCCCCGAGCACGCCGTTCAAGTCGGACTCGTTCTGGATCTCGACCGCGAGCACGCTGAGCTCGGTGTAGGGGAAGTCATTGTTCACCATCAGCTCGCGGGCCTTGTCCGGGTCGTCCACGATCATCCGGAGGATCGCGCTGTCGCTGGTGTCGAGCACGGTGATGGCCATGACGTGGACGTTGCTGCGCTTGAGCAGGGCGGTGAGGTCGTGGAGGCGGCCGATCCGGTTTTCGGCAAAGACCGAGAACTGCTTCACCGGGTCGAGCGGGGGCATGTTGGTACGCGGAGCGTCCATCAGGTGAGTGATCATGCCCGCTATTAAAGCAACGTCAACCGGGTCCCCTTTGCAAAAGGATGAAGGCTGAGACCTGAAACCTGAATCCAAACCCCAATCCTCCGGGGTCGAACTTCAAGTTTCAGGTCTCAGCCTTCATCCTTCTGCAGAGCGGGGTTGAATCGGGCCGCGGGGTGGTTAACGGTGGAAGGGATGAGTGAGGACCCCCCGGCCTACTACGCGGCAACGCACGACCGCGCCCTGGCCAGTGCGCGCCTGGTGCTGGGAGGGATCGCGCTCAATGCGGCGCTCGCCGTCGCCAAGTTTGCCGGCGGAATTTTCGGGCACAGCTTTGCCCTGATCGCGGACGGCGCCGAGTCGCTGCTCGATATCCTGTCGTCGCTGCTGGTATGGGCGGGCTTCCGCGTGGCCTCCCGACCTCCGGACGCCAACCACCCCTACGGCCACGGGCGCGCCGAGCCGCTCACCGCGCTGGCGGGGGTGGTGTTCATCTTCGCCACGGCGGCGTGGGTGGGTCTGGGGGCGGTGCATGGGATTCGCACGCCGCACCAGGGCCCGCATTGGGCGACGCTGCCGCTGCTGGCGGCGATCGTCGCGACCAAGGTCTGGCTGTTCCGCCGGATGGGCGCGGCCGGGGCCTCCGCTGGAAGCTTGGCCCTCGACGTCGAGGCCTGGCATCACGGATCCGACGCGCTGACGTCGGCGGCCGCGTTCGTCGGCATCGCAGTCGCCGTGGTGGGTGGCCGGGGCTGGGAGGCGGCGGACGGCTGGGCCGCGCTTTTCGCCTGCGTGGTCATCGTCTTCAATGGCGTGAGCATCCTGGTCAAGACCCTGGGCGAGATGATGGACACTGCGGCGGCCCCGGCCGTCGAGAACCGGATCCGGCTCCTCGCCGCCAGCGTGCCCGGCGTCGGGGCCCTGGACAAATGCCGGGTCCGCAAGAGCGGGCTCAGCTACCTGGTGGACATCCACGTGCGGGTCGATGGCAGCCTCAGCGTCGTGGCGGGCCACAACATCGGGCACGACGTGAAGAGCGCCCTGCTCGCCTCTGACCTGCGCGTGACCGACGTCTCGGTGCACATCGAGCCGATGGAGCCCTCCCGAACCTAGAACGCGGCGGTGACTTCCTGCTGGCGGCCGGGCTCCAGGGTGGCGGTGCCGAGGGCCGTGCACTCGATCTCGTCGTTCTTGTAGAGCTTGAACGCGATCAGGCCCGCCGCCTCACTGGTGTCCCAGCGCCACTTTCCGATGGAGACAAACTGCAGCGGCACGCCCTTTTCCCAACTCAGGCCGGGACCCTCGCCGCGGATGAACAGGCGATTGCCGATGCCGATGTAGGCGGTGACGAGCAGGCGGGTCGCGCCGTCGGCCGAGAGCGAGGAGGCGGGGGACACCTCGTCGGGGGAGGACTGGGTGAATTCGGACGCCGCCGGCGCGGCCGATTCGAGCTCAAGATTGGGCAGCACCTTCGCCGGCTCCTCCGATGCCGCCACCGGCTTGCGCGGCGCGCGCTTGCGGGGAGGTTTAATAACCGCGGGCGTTTCCTCCGTCGTCCCGCTGGGCGGGACTTCGGCGGACAGGTCCGCCTTCGGTGGCTCAACGGACGGGGGCAGGGCTTCCGGCACCGGTTCCGCCTTGACCGCAGGAGGAGCCGCGGGACGCGCCGGTTCAGCCGAGGTCCGGACGATCTTCGCGACGGCGGACAATTCCGCCGCAACCTTGGCGAAGGAGAACCGGTCCGCCGAAGCCTTGGCGAAGGCGGAAGTGAGCTGCTCCGAGAGGGCGGTGCGCAGCGCGGCGAGGTCGGCCTCCAGCGCCCGGTGGTCCTCGGCGCGGCTGCGGGCGGCCGCGGCCGCGAATTCGGCCAATCGGTCCTGCAGGCTGAGCGGGAGCTGCCCGGCCTGGCCGAGGCTTTTTTGCGCCGAGTCGGCCGTCTCGCGCAGCCCGATGGCGGCAATGCTGATCTGTTCCGCCGCGGCGGTGGCGTGGCGCGCCAGGGCCTCGAGCGAGCGCTGGCGGGTGTCGAGGGCCTCATCCTGGCGCCGCGCGTAATCGGTGAGGAAGGGAATCGCGCCCGCGATCGCGGCGCAGACCACGCACACCACGATGCCGGCGACGGCCTCGACCGGCAGCGGCTGCGCCGCATCCACCGCGATCAACCAGGCGGCCGCGAGCAGCGCGGCGTCGGCGACAAGAAAGGGCCACTTCGGAAGCTTCGGGGTCTGATCGGGGAGCATCATGGCAGCGCGGCGGCGGGAACCTTCTGCGGCGCGGCGCCGAAGATTTCAACCAAATCTCGCCGCGATGGCCGCGCGCAGGCGCAGCCACTCCGTGGGATTGAGGTCGCGCTTGCGGCCGGGCGCCACCTGGCGGTGGTCGGTCATGCGCTCGATGGTCCAGCCCCGGAGCAGCCAGCGCGCGGCGAGCCACTCGAGCGCCGAGGCAAGCTGGAGGGACGTGAGGGGCGCCCGATCGGTGTCGCCCGCGAAGGCCACGCCCAGCAGGAAGGCATTGCATCCGGTCCGGCCCATGAACTGCGAGGCGCCGGCATGCCAGGCGACGGCGGCATCCGGCACGAGCCGGCACCGCGCCCCGTCGCCCGCGATCACGCAGTGGTAGCTCACCTTGCTCTCCGGCCGGAGCATCCGCGCGATCGTGTCGTCGTAGCTCAGCTCAGTGTGATGAAAGACCACCCCGAGCTGCTCGTGTGGCGGGGCCAGGTCCCGATTGGGCGAGAGGCGCTCGACTTCAGCAAAGGGCACGGGAGGAGAGCGCAGCGTCCCGAGTTGATCGGGAAGGCTCCCTTCGCGGCTAGAGCTGCGCAAAGCCAATCTGGTCGCCAAGCCGCCTCCCCCCCCTCAAGGGGGGTCGGCCAGAGGCGACCAATGAGCTTCGCCATAGCCGCTGCGGGAGCCTTCCCGATCAACTCGGGACGCTGCATGCAACTTAAGGGTTATTTAGCCTGATCCGCGGGGATGCGCATGCAGTAGAAGCTGCGATAGACGAAGATCAGGGCCACGAGGAAGATCGCGCCGCCCAGCAGGTGCCGCAGGGAGCTGTCCATCTTCACCGCGATCTCCACGGCCAGCAGGCCGAAGAGGGTGGTGAACTTGATCACGGGATTGAGCGAGACCGACGAGGTGTCCTTGAACGGGTCGCCCACCGTGTCGCCCACGACGGTCGCGGCGTGCAGGGGCGTGCCCTTTTGCTTAAGCTCGACCTCGACGATTTTCTTGGCGTTGTCCCAGGCGCCGCCGGCATTGGCCATGAAGATGGCCTGGAAGAGGCCGAAGAAGGCGAGGGCGATGAGGTAGCCGATGAAGAAGAACGGGTCGAAGAGCGCCAGCGAGAGCGCGAAGCAGAAGACGACGACGAAGATGTTCTTCATCCCGCGCTGCGCGTACTGGGTGCAGATCTTCACGACCTCCTTGGAGGCCGCGGTCGTCGCGGTGGTCGCGTCGAGCTTCATGTTCTCCTTGATGTAGACGACCGCGCGGTAGGCGCCGGTGACCACCGCCTGGGTGCTGGCGCCGGTGAACCAGTAGATCACCGAGCCGCCCATCAGCAGGCCGAGCAGGGCCTGGGGGTGCACGAGCGAGAGGCGCGCGATCGTGTCGGGATAGATGCCCTGGAGCAGCATGATGATGCCGAAGACCATGGTGGTGGCGCCGACCACTGCCGTGCCGATCAGCACCGGCTTGGCCGTGGCCTTGAAGGTGTTGCCGGCGCCGTCGCCCTTCTCGAGTTGGTGCTTGGCGTGCCCGAAGTCGGGCTTGAAGCCGAAGTCCCGCTCGATTTCCGCGGTGATGTCCGGGCGCGCCTCGATCTGGGAGAGCTCATAGACCGACTGGGCGTTGTCGGTCACCGGGCCGAAGCTGTCCACCGCGATCGTCACCGGGCCCATGCCGAGGAAGCCGAACGCCACCAGGCCGAAGGCAAAGATCGGGGCCGCGAAGCGGAACTGTTCCGGCATCATCAGCGCCACCGCCGGGTTCTTGGAAAAATGCCAGGCGCAGAACATCAGCGCCAGGATGACCAGGCCCTGCCAAAAGGCGGAGAAATTGCCGGCGACGAAGCCGGAGAGGATGTTGAGCGACGCGCCGCCCTGGCGGGACGAGGTGACGACTTCCTTGACGTGGCGGCTTTCGGTCGAGGTGAACGCCTTGGTGAATTCGGGGATCAGGGCCCCGGCGAGGGTGCCGAGGGAGATGATGGACGAGAGCACCCACCACAGCCCCGGGTGGCCGGGCAGGTCGCTGAGCAGCAGGTAGGTCGCCGCGTAGGTCACGCCGATGCAGACCAGGGAGGTGATCCACACGAGGTTGGTCAGGGGTTGCTCGAGGTTGAAGTCCCGCGCCTTGCCGTAGATCGCCCCGCTTACCCCCGCGTTGATGAAGTAGCTGGCGAGCGACGTTAGGATCATCAGGATGCGCATGGCGAAGAGCCACACGATCAGCGTCCCGCACAGCACCGGATCGACGGCCAGGGCGAGGGCGAGGAAGGCGATCAGCGCGACGCCGGTCACCCCGTAGGTCTCAAACCCGTCGGCGGTGGGCCCGACCGAGTCGCCCGCGTTGTCGCCGGTGCAGTCGGCGATCACGCCGGGATTGCGGGGGTCGTCCTCGGGCAGGTTGAAGACGATCTTCATCAAGTCGGCGCCGATATCGGCGATCTTGGTGAAGATGCCGCCGCAGATGCGCAGGCACGCGGCGCCGAGCGATTCGCCGATCGCAAAGCCGATGAAGCAGGGGCCGGCCAGCGTCTTGGGCAGGAAGGCCAGGATGCAGATCATGAAGAAGAGCTCGGTGGCGACGAGCAGGAGGCCGACGCTCATGCCGGAGCGCAGGGGGATGAGGAGGGTGGCGAGCGGGTTGCCCTTCAGGGCGGAAAACGCCGTGCGGGAGTTGGCGACGGTGTTGATCCGGATGCCGAACCAGGCGACGCCGTAGCTGCCGAGGATGCCGAGGACTGAGGCGGCGAGGATGACGACGACGTGCTTGAGCGACTCGCCCCCGAGGTGGCCGAAGTAGTAGGCGATGCACACCGCGATCAGGACCCACAGCCCGAAGAGGAACTTGCCCTGCTGGAAGAGGTAGGTCTTGCAGGTCTCCCAGATGATGTTCGAGACGGCGCTCATGCTGCTGTGCACCGGGAGGTTCCGGGTCTGGATGTACTGCATCCAGCCGAACAGCATGCCGACCACGCAGACGACGAGGCCGATCATCAGGACGGTATTGCCCCCCAGCGCGCCGCCAAAAAACGAGACGGCATGCAGGTCGGGGATGTTGATGTCCGATTCGCTGGCGCGCACGGAGGGAGTCAGGGACGCGGCCAAGGCGGCGGCGGCGGCCAACCAGGGAGCTTTGGTGAACTTCATAACTGGTGATTAAGGGGTTCTGCGGGAGTAACGCATTGACGAAACCGAAGTGAAGGGAAGAACAGGGCAAAACTGCGCCCCCGGGTCAAGCTTCCCGGATTTTCGGTAGTGTGTCAGTTTGATCGGGAAGACTCCCTTGGTCGGGCTCCTGGCCCGGCGGTTCGGACGTGGCTTGGGCCTCAGGC
>Ga0302196_10002737_pt1 | contig 16356 bp, 17 predicted proteins | sample II_Bog_N1_3_FD_198794 | JGI IMG/M metagenome (GOLD analysis project Ga0302196, IMG submission 198794) | Peat permafrost microbial communities from Stordalen Mire near Abisko, Sweden - II_Bog_N1_3 | ecosystem: Environmental > Terrestrial > Soil > Wetlands > Peat | place: Sweden: Abisko...
CCCGCCCATACGCGCGGCTGTGGTTGGACATACTCTCAAACATATATGTGAAACTTCCAGGCCTCGGAGGCCAGGATGCTCACCCGAAGGCGGCGGCGCACAAGGTGGGGAAAAAGCCCCGCTTACGGCTCAGCTGCCGCTCCACGTCACCGGGGTGGTGAAGGATTGCCGAGGCTGTGCACTTCAGCGCCAGGGACGCGACGTAGGCGCGCAGCACCCGCGGCTCCAGGTTGGCGGCGTCGACGAGATCCCAGATCGGCTGGTCATGACCGTCGAGGTCGAAGGCGAAGGCCACCAGGTCGAACCGGTGGTCGCCGGCGCACGCCTCCTCCCAGTCGATGATGCCGCCGAGCGCTCCGCCATCCACCAGAACGTTGTCGGTGTGCAGGTCGCGGTGAACCAGCCCGTCGTTAGGGAACCAGCCCGGATGTGCGCCGTCGCCAACCGCCACCGCGCGTTCGAGCAGCGCCGCGCTGCGCGGTCCACCGCTGCGCAGGGGTTCATGCATCGCCTCCTCCAGGCCGAGCGTCAACGCACGGACGATAAACGCCCCCCACGTTGGCTGGTCGTGGGCTGGCGGCGGCCCACCGATACCGGCCTTGGCGGCGATGCATTGGGCTATCGCTTCGACGACCGCGGCCGGCGGGTTGTCCTCGGATCGGCCAGGGAGGCGGCGCTGGGCGGAGAGCGTCCCTCCTTCGAAGCCGCCCACATGCAGGTACTCAGGGACCGGCACGCCCCGCGCTCGGAGCTCATCGAGCCTCGGGAGCAGGGCGGCATAGCGTTCGGCCATGGCCAAACCGGAAGACCACTTCAGGACGACGGGCGCGCCGCCCCGCGCCGTCGCGAACCAGGCGCCCTGAGACCGGCCACCGCGGGTGCGCGCGCCGAGTTCGAAGCCCAATTGAAGCAGCCGAGCGCGGTTCATGTCACCGGCCGCTCGCTGTCGCCTACCCCAGTTCCCGACGCGCCGGGTGGTCGATGACGATCACCTGGCCGTCGGTGACGGCGCGCACGCCGTGGCGCACGTCGGCCGGTACGATGGCGACGAGGCCGGGGCGGGCGTGGTGAACGTCGCCGTCGATGGTGATCTCCAGTTCGCCGGCGAGCACCTCATAGACCTCTTCCTCGGGGTGGTGGTGCTCGTGGATCGTCGCCCCGGCGTCGAACACGTAGTGGACGAAGGTCATGGCGTCGGTGTGGAAGAACCGGCCGCGCCAGCCGGGCAGGCGCTCGACGATACGTAGGCTGTCGATGTCGACGATCGGCATGCCGGACCTCCAGGACGGGCGCAGTCTATCACGCCGGTGCGCCATCGCGACGCTCCGCCCCATCTGGGCCTTGACGGCGCGAGAGCGCGGGTCTCACTCAGGCCAGCCGGAGACGGGGCGTCGCGCCGGCGGCATCTGGGGCTGACGGCAAGTGGACATCGCCACGACGGAACGGCCGAAGGCGGCCGGTGGATGGTTGGCGCGGCTGGCCCGCCCGCCGTTCGGGACCCGCACCCTGGCGGTGCTGTTCGTCGCCGCCAACGTCATCCTGATCACCATGCCCCTGGCGCGTGAGCTGATCAGCCCGACCGGTGGGCAGAAGGACTATCCGCTCTGGTACTTCGTCGGCCGCATGGTGCTGACCGGCGGAGATCTCTACCAACCCGACCGCTTCGGCCGCTTCGCCTTCCTCTATCCGCCCTTCGCGGCGCTGCTGCTGGCGCCCTTCGCGCTATTCGGGCCGTTGTTCTCGATCCTCTGCGTCTGTCTGGTGAACATGGCCAGCTGGTGGAGCTCAGCGCGCCTCTCCGACCGGCTGTCGGCGGTGGTCGGGCGCAAGGCCTGGTGGCTGGTGGCGCTGCCGTCGGTGATCTCGCTGCCGTTCATCTTCGACATGTACGACCTCGGCCAGCCGAACCTGCTGCTGCTCGCGATGATGCTGGCGGGCATGGTGCTGATGCAGTCGGGGCGCTCATGGTCGGCGGGGGCGATGTTCGCGGCGGCCGCGGCGCTGAAGGCGTTCCCGATCGCCATCCTGCCCTATCTGATCTGGCGGCGCCGCTGGGTGTCGGCTGTCTCGATGGTGTTGTTCACCGGCGCCTTCCTGTTTCTGGCCCCGGCGCCGTTCCGCGGCTTCGAGCGCAACCTCGCCGACATGAAGACCTGGTCGCAAGGCATGGTGTTCTCCTCCAGCGAACACGGCTTCGGCCAGCGACCGGAGCAGAACTGGAGCTGGAAGAACGACTCGCTGATCGCCTTGACCCACCGCTTCGTTCGTCCGGTGAACGCCGAGGCCGAGGACCCGAAGGCGGCGCCAATCTATGTGAACGTGCTTGATCTCACCTACGACCAGGCCAATTTGGTGGTGCTGGGCCTGGCCGGCCTGCTGGGGCTGGGGTTCGTGGCCGCCATGCCGGCGGATCGGCGGCGAACGCCGGCCTCGGACGCGGCCGAGTTCGCTATCCTGATCGCTCTGATGACCATCGCCTCGCCCCTGGCGCGGGCCTACTATTTCGTCTGGCTGTTCTACCCCTTCACTCTCTTGGTCTATCGCGCCGTGCTCGACCCCGAGCGACCGGTGAGGCGGGTGGCCGGCTGGTCGTTGGCCGCCAGCCTGGCGCTGTTCACTGTCGGCACCTCGGCGCTGCCCTGGCACTGGCCGCAGACGCTGGGCAACATGTTCTGGGCGACCATGGTCTTGCTGGGCGCGCTGGTCTGGCTGATGCGCCGCTCGATGAAGCCGGCGCAGGCGCCGACGCCGGCCGTGAACCCCGCCTCAAGCCCGGCCTAGCGCGCGAAACGGTCGATCGCGGCCAGGATCGTCTCCATCATCCCCGGCGTGGTGGTCTCGTGGCCGGCGTTCTCGACGATGTGGAAGGTGCTGCCGGGCCAGGCCCGGTGCAGGCGCCAACCGTTTTCCAGCGGCGAGCCGAGATCCAGGCGACCGCAGACGATCGCGCCGGGAATCCCCGCCAGGCGATGGGCCTCGCCGGTGAGCTGATCGTCCTCGAACCAGCAGCGGTGGACAAAGTAGTGCGTGACGATGCGGGCGAAGGCCATGCGGAACCGCGGATCGTCGTAACGCGCCGGCCGGGGGTGGCCCGGATCGATCGAGATGACCGCGGCTTCCCAGTCGCACCAGTCGGCGGCCGCCTTTTCGCGCACCGCCGGATCCGGGTCGGCCAGCAGGCGATGGTAGGCGGCGATCAGGTCGGCCTCGGGGTCGGTGACGCCGGCGCCGGCGCGAAAGCAGGTCCAGGCCTCGGGGAAATAGCGGCCGACGCCGTGGTAGAGCCAGGCGATGTCGGCGTGACGACTGCCGCCGACGTGACTGATGACCAGGCCTGAGACCCGTTCGGGGTCCGCCTCGGCGTAGGCCAAGCCTAAGGCCGAGCCCCAGGAGGCGCCGTACACCAGCCACCGTTCGACGCCGAGATGGCCGCGCAGGGCCTCGATGTCGCCGATCAGTTTCGCCGTGGTGTTGGCCTCGAGGCTGACCGTCGCGTCGCCGGCGTGCGGCAGGCTGCGGCCGCAGTTGCGCTGGTCGAAGAGGACAATCCGGAACGCTTCGGGATCGAACATCCGCCGCGCCCCCGGCGTGCAACCCGATCCCGGCCCGCCATGCAGCACCACCGCCGGCCGTCCGTGCGGATTGCCGCAGACTTCGTAGTAGAGCCGGTTCCCATCGCCGACATCGACGAAGCTGCTCTCGTATGGCTCAATGGCGGGGAACAGCGCGGGCATGGCCGGCCCTATCGATGGCCGGGCCGCCGAGGTCAAGCGCCGGGAGGCCTAGTCGGCCGGCGGCTCCCACAGCTCGATCGGATTGCCTTCGGGGTCGTGGATGCGGGCGAAACGGCCCGCTTCGGCGCTATCCCAGGCGGGGTCGGTCTTCACGGCGACGCCGGCCTGCCGAAGTTTGGCCAGAAAGCCGTCCAGATCGTCGACCCGGAAATTGATCATCCACTGCTGAGCGTCCGGCCAATGGTCGGTGTTACGGGCGAAGGGCATGAACACCGTCGGCCCAGCCGCCTGCTGCCAGGGTTCATAGCCTTCCATGGTCACCCCGAGGTGGTCTTTGTACCATTGCAGCAGGGTGTCGGGATGTTCGGCGCGGAAGAACACGCCACCAATGCCGGTCACCGCCACGAGATCCTCCTGAGCAGGCGTCTGACGCCTAGTATCTCGACCGCGGTCGCGGCGTCGAGCCAGATCGGCCTCAGTCGCCGTTGTGAAACAGTTCGCTGACGGATTCGCCATCGTGAATCCGCCGCATCGCCTCGGCCAGGGCGGGGGCCACCGAGAGCACGGTCAGCTTGTCGGTGCGGTGCTCCAGCGGGATCGGCACGGTGTTGGTGGAGACGATCTCCAGCACGTCCGGGCGATCGGCGATCCGCTGCAGGGCGCCGGAGGCGAACAGACCGTGGGTGCAGGCGACCCGGATCGTCCCGACGCCGATGGTGCGCAGGTGGGCCAGCAGTTCGATCACCGTCGAGCCCTTGGCGATCTCGTCGTCGAGAATGATCACGTCGCGTCCGGCCACCTCGCCGATCACCGCGCTGATGCTGACCCGGTCGTCGGCGAACCGCTGCTTGGCCCCGAAAGCGACGCCGAGGCCGAGGCGCCGGGCGAAGGCCGCCGCCTCCTTGGCGTTGCCGAGGTCCGGCGAGACCACCACGGTGTTGGAAAGGTCGTACTGGCGGAAGTGCTCGGCCAGCTCATGCAGGGCGTGCAGGTGGTCGACCGGCACGCTGAAGAAGCCGTGCACCTGCGGCGAATGCAGGGTCATCGCCAGCACTCGGCCGGCGCCGGCGGTCGACAGCAGGTCGGCCACCAGCCGCCCGCCGATGGAGATGCGCGGGGCGTCCTTCTTGTCGGAGCGGGCGTAGGCGTAGAACGGCATGACCACGGTAATCCGCGAGGCCGAGGCGCCCCGGGCCGCGTCGATCATCAGCAGCAGCTCGACCAGGTGCTCCTGCACCGGCGCCGCCAGCGGCTGGATCAGGAACACGTCGCGCTCGCGGCAATTGGCCTGCAGCTGCACTTCCAGGCAGTCGTTGGCGAAGCGGGTGAGGCGGGTGGGCGAGAGCGGAATGCCCAGCTTGGCGCAGATCTCTGCCGCCAGCTCCGGATGGGCCGAACCCGAAAAGACCGCGATTTCGCGCAAAACAATGGCCCCGATCAGGCTGGCCGACTCTGACGAGCGTCGGCGCGCGCACTCATCGCCGAGCAGCGGCGTGGGCGCAAGGGGCGGCTGATTTCCGCTCCGCGGAACGCAGCGCCAAATCCCGCATTCTTAACCATAAGGGCCTGGGCGCCGATGCGGGCTGCTGCCCGCTGCCCGGGCGGTGACCCGAGGAGGGCGAGATGAAGACGACAATGATGATGGCGGCGGCCGCGACGGCGAGCCTGGCGCTCGCCTCGGTCACGCCGGCCACGGCCCAGCGTGATCCCGGCGGCGGCTACCCGTCCGGCGGACATCCGAGCGGTCAGGGCGGCGGACATCAGGGGACCTATCGGGGCGCCTCCGGAAACCACGGCAGCTCCACCACCACTCAGGGCGCCTATGTGAATCGCGGCGGCTACAGCCACGGAACCGGCTACGTCACCCAGAGCTACACGAGCCGGGGCGGGTATAGCGGCGGCGGAAGTCGCTATAGCGCCGCGAACGCCCACGGCAACCGAGGCGGCTACGATGACCGTCGTGGCGATCGGGATCGCGGCGGCTACGGTTACGGCGGCGGCTACGCCTACCTCGGCTATCCCGGCTACTACGGCTACGGCGGCGACTATGGCTACGACGTCGGACCGGGATACTACGACCAGGGGTATTACGCCGGCGGACCGGACGACTACGACGGCGCGCCGGCCTACTATGACGACAACAATGGCTACGACGACTCCGCGCCGAACTATGCGCGCGACACCGGTCCGGGCGATTATGACGGCAACGCCTATGACTCAGGCGGCGGCAGCTACGGCGGCGGCTACTACGACGCGGGCGGCTACGACCACGACGCTGCCGGCGGCGATCAACAATGCCCCGCCTACTGGCACTGGGACTACGATCGCCAGCAGTGGGTGTGGAAGGGCGACTGCGACTAGCCGTCGCCGGCGCGTCCTAGAAGTTCTCAGCCCAGGGGCGCAGGTCCAGTTCCAGCGTCCAGGCGCTGCGTTGCTGGTTGTGCAGGAACCAGTAGGCCTCGGCGATGGCGTCGATGTTGAGCATGCCGTCGTCGCCGCGCTCGGCGGCCAGTTGCGGGCGGAAGGTCAGCAGCCGCTCGCCCAGGATGCCGCCATCGACGACCACATGGCCGACGTGGATGTTCTGCGGCCCGAATTCCCGGGCGATCGACTGGGCGAGGTTGCGGAGGCCGGCCTTGGCGGCGGCGAAGGGGGCGAAATTGGCCTTGCCGCGCAGGCTGCCGGAGGCGCCGGTGAAGATCAGGCTGCCGCCGCCGTGGCTGAGCAGGACGGGGAGGGCCGCCTGGCCGAGGTGAAAGGCGCCTAGCACGTGCTCGCGCCAGTGCTCCTCGAACACCTGCGGGCTCACCTTCAGGAACGGCGCCGGGCGGTTGCCGCCGGCGTTGTGGACGGCCAGCGTCAACGGCGCGAGGGCCTCGGCGGCGGTGATGAAGCGCTGCACGTCAGCGGGGTTGGAGCCATCGCCGACGACGCTGGCCACTTTCGCGCCGGCGGCTTTCAGTTCGGCGGCGGTGGCGGCCAGCTTCTCGGCGTTACGGCCGGCGACGGCGACGGGATGGCCCCCGGCCGCGAAACGGCGGGCGATCGCCGCGCCAAGGCCCTGCGAGGCGCCGACGCCGACGACGAGAACGCTGCCGGGGGGCGGTGTGTCGGTCATTGCGCGGCCCCTCTGTGAGATGAAGACAGCCCCAAGCCTAGGCTCGCGCCCGGCGGCCTCAAGCCAGAAACTCTGAAGGTGAGTCGTCTTAAGCTACTGACGGTCAACAACCCTTCCCCCGCTTGCGGGCGAAAGGTTTTCCGATGGCGTCCTCTTGCGGCGGGCCGCCTTCTATCTCCACATGCGGACGACGCCACATCCAGGAGCCATCGATGTCCGACACCGCCGAATACGTCCCGCCGAAGGTCTGGGTCTGGAACAAGGAGAACGGCGGGCGGTTCGCCAACATCAACCGGCCGATCGCCGGGCCGACGCACGACAAGGTGCTGCCGGTGGGAAAGCACCCATTGCAGCTCTATTCGCTGGCGACCCCCAACGGCATGAAGGTGACCATCATGCTCGAGGAGCTGCTGGCCGCCGGCAAGAAGGCCGAATACGACGCCTGGCTGATCATGATCCAGGGCGATCAGTTCGGCAGCGGCTTCGTCGACGTGAACCCCAACTCCAAGATCCCGGCGCTGATGGATCGCAGCGGCCCGGAACCCATCCGGGTGTTCGAGTCCGGCGCGATCCTGCTGCACCTCGCAGAGAAGTTCGGCGCCTTCATCCCGACGGACGCCAAGGGCCGGGCCGAGTGCCTGTCCTGGCTGTTCTGGCAGATGGGCAGCGCGCCTTACCTCGGCGGCGGCTTCGGCCACTTCTACGCCTATGCGCCGTTCAAGATCGAATACGCCATCGACCGGTTCGCCATGGAGGTGAAGCGGCAGCTGGACGTGCTCGATCGGCGGCTGGCGGAAAGTGAGTTCCTGGCCGGCGACGCGCTCTCGATCGCCGACATCGCCGTGTTTCCCTGGTACGGCGGTCTGGCCAAGGGCGCGCTCTACGGCGGCGGCGAGTTCCTCGAGGTGGAAAGCTACAAGCACCTGCAGCGCTGGACCGACCAGATCGCCGCCCGGCCGGCGGTAAAGCGCGGACAGATGGTCAACCGCGCCTGGGGCGACCTATCGGGCCAGCTGCGCGAGCGGCACGACGCCTCGGACTTCGAGTTCCGCACCCAGGACAAGCTGGAGCCGGCGAGCTAAGCGCCGGCGACCGTTCAGGCGGAATCGGCGGGCGCGGGCGCCGCGGCCTCGAACCTGCGCAGCTCGGCGTCGAAGGCCTCGTCGCTGATGCTGGTGCGGCCGATCAGGACGCTGCAGTTCACATAGTCGGTGACATAGGCCCCCGAGGCGCCCGACCACCAGCGCTCCAGCAGGGTGGTGCGGCGATGGCCGAGGATCAGCAGGTCGGCGTCGATCTCCCGGGCGAAAGCGCCGATGATCGGGGCCGGCTCGCCGACCTTCAGCTTGGCGACGGGGTCCAGACCCAGCTGGCGGGCGACGGCGACGCCGCGCTCCAGGAGCGCCTTGTAACTCTCGATTTCCGGGCCGACGACCTCGGCGTGGACGCCCTCGGCGACCCGCATGCCGGTCGAGGCCGGCACGATCGACAGCAGATAGACCTTGGCGCCGTAGCGCCTGGCCATCAGGGCGCCTTCGCGGAGGGCGACCAGCCCCTCGCGAGAGCCGTCGTAGGCGAGCAGAATCCGCTGGTACATCGCGGGTGGCCCTCTTTGTGGCGTTGGCTGATACCAGAGCCTGAAGCGCGGGCGCGTCAAGTCCGCTGTTTACGAAGCGGGGCGGGACCGTGGCAGCGCCCGCGTGTTGACCGTTCAGGCCGGCGCTGCTAGGCCGGACGCATATTGGGCCGCTTATACTGAATTGGTGATATTCGAGCGATGCGCATACTTGATAGTTCTGAGGTTCAACCTAGCGAGATCGACGGCCTGGGGCACATGAACGTCCGCTGCTACATGGAGCGGGCGATGCGGGCGAACCGCCGGCTGATGAGCGACCTGGGGCTGGCTGAGGACACGCCGGCCGGGGGTCGGCTGGCCCAGATCGACATCTACTGCCGCTATCACCGCGAGCAATTCCAGGGCTCGACCCTGACCGTCAATGGCGGGGTGCTGAGCGTCGGTCCGGAGGCGATCTCGACCTACTACGAGGTGCTGAACCCGGCCAAGGGGCAGGTGGCGGCGACCTATATCGTCGCCAATGCGCTGATCGCGCCGGCCACCGGCGAGACGCTGGAACTGCCGGAGGCGGTGCGCCTGGCGGCGGCGGCTGAACGGGTCGAACTGCCCGCGCACGGCCGCGCCCGCACCATCGACTTGGCCGATCCGCGCCAGGACCTGGCTTTGGAGGCGCTGGCGGCGCGGCTGATCGACGATCCCTCCGATCCGATGTCGCGCCGCTCTGAATGGACGGTGGCGGCGGAAAGCTGCGACGAGCACGGTTTCCTGGTGGACAGCGGGGCGATGATGTTCGGCGGCTGGCGTCCGCCCAGCGCCGAGGAGATGCGCCAGCATGGGCCGATGACCTTCACCGGTGACGAGGGCCATCGCCTGGGCTGGGCGTCGTTGGAGACGCGGATGGTGCGCTTCGGCCCGGTGCGGGCCGGCGAGAGCCTGTGCTCGATCGGCGGCGAGATCAGCCTGCAGCCGAAGGTGCGCCACTCGCGCCGCTGGCTGTTTTCCGCCACCAGCGGTCGGCTGGTGTCGATCAACGACAACGTCAGCATCGCGCTCGACCTGGACGCCCGCCGGCCGATGGACATCCCGCCGACCATCCGCGGCCGGCTGGAGAGCCGGCACGTGCCGGAATTCGCCTGACGCGGCCCTGCTAGCTGGGGAAACGCGCGAGCGGCGTCGCGGTGCGAACAGGCTGCCTGCCGACAAGGCGGGCCTCATCCTCCTAGGCGCGCGCAGCAGCGCGAGCCTTGCCGAGCAGGATGTCGCTCATTTCGCCCTTGGCCTGCAGGCTGACGACAAGAAGGTAGGCGCTGAGGAACGGCGTGCCACCGAAGAAGGCGACTGCGGCCAGACCCAAGCCCGCCGCCGAGAACTGGTGGCGCCAGGCCACCCAGAAGGCGGATAGCGCCAGCATGCACAGGAAGTCCAGATTGAACTGGCCAGGCCAGTTGAGCTTGCCGATATCGTCAAAGAACACCGGCAGCAGGTTCCATCCGTGACCTGCGATCGTCACGCCCGTGTAGAGCGCGACGGTGGCGAACATCGCGACCAAAAATATCCGCAATCCGGTCATGGCGGCCCCCTTTATCCGCCGGCAGGGTGGAACCGGCCCTGACGCACCGCAACTACCTCTCAGGTCATTGAGTCGCTGGTTGGAGTGCGCGACCAATGTCGATCCTGGGAGAACCAACTTGTCAGTGTCACCCCCTGAACCACGCCCGGTGGCTGACAGCGGCTTTCCGAGCCTGCTGCGCGAGTGGCGCCGGAGGCGCAGGCTTTCCCAACTGGACCTGGCGTTGTCGTCGGGCGTGTCTCAGCGCCACGTCAGCTTCCTGGAGTCGGGGCGGGCCAACCCCAGCCGCAACATGATCCTGCAGCTGAGCGAGACGCTGGACGTGCCGCTGCGCGACCGAAACGACTGGCTGACGGCCGCGGGGTTTGCCCCCCTGTTCCGCACGCGCCCTCTGGACGATCCGCAGATGGGCCAGGTGATGAGCGCGGTTCGGATGATGCTGGCGGCGCACGAGCCCTTCCCGGCCGTCGCTCTGGACCGGGCCTGGAACGTGCGCCTGTCCAACGGATCGTTTGACCGTCTGGCCGCCTTGCTGGGCGAAGATGTGTGGGAGCGGGTCGGCGGCGATCCGCGCAACCTCATGCGCCTGTTCTTCCATCCCGCCGGCATCCGGCCGCTGGTGACCAATTGGGCCGCCGTGGGCCCCTTGATATGGCGCCGCGCCCAGCGCGAAGCGGACTCGCTCAGTGGGCAGGAGATGAAGGCGGTGCTCGCCGAGCTGGCGCCGTTCCAGGACGCTGACGTCCTCTGGTCCGGCGCGAACACGGCCTTAGTGCCGGTCCTGCCGTTCAATCTGCGGGTCGGCGGTCAGGCGATTTCGATGTTCGCGATCATCGCCACCCTCGGCACCGCGCAGGACGTCACGGCCGACGAACTGCGCATAGAAACGCTGTTTCCGGCCGACCCCCAGTCCGAGGCGCTGTTTCGCGGGATGGCCGCCGCCGATAACCCCTGACGTAATTGCGCGGGACTCCTGTGCAGGAACAAATGCCTCACCGCAGATCAGGAGAGGCCTATGTCCGCAACACCCCCGTCATCGCTCGACGTTGTTCGGCAGTTTATGAAGCATATGGAACGGGGAGATTATGACTCCGCGATGACGTTGATTGCGGAAGACTGTGACTATATAAACCCGCCGCCGCTGGGCTCCGTTCGCGGACCAGCCGCGGTCCGCGGCGTGCTTGAGCCCTTCTTCGCCCCGACACTGGAAAATGAACTGAGGGTGCTGCGCGAAGCTTCCGCGGGACCGGTTGTCTTCATGGAGCGGCTAGACCGCCATCGGCTGGCCGACAAGTGGGTCGAGCTTCCGGTGACCGGAGTGTTCGCGGTGCGCGGAGGCCAGATCTCAATGTGGCGAGACTACTTCGATGCGCCGACGATCATGAACCAATGGCCCGTAGCCTGAAGCGATCATGTCGCGCACATCTTACAAGCTCCGGCTGAAGATCACGGCCGTCATCATCGGTTCGTTCGGGCCGGTGTTTTTCCTGGGAGCCATGGGCCCGACGCTGGCGCCCGCCCGCCTGACATTGGATCTGGGCTGGCGGCTCGACCGACCGTCGACCTACGACACGCCAGATACCCGCTTCCTCTCGGCGCTGACCGGCGGCTTCCTCGTGGGCTGGGCAGTCACGGTCTGGTGTCTGTCATCGTGGGTCTATGACGCAGCGCCGGAGGGCGTCCGTCGGACGGTGCTGACGGGCCTTCTCGCCTGGTTCTGTCTGGACAGCGTCGGATCGATCGCGTCCGGGAACCCGTCAAACGCCGTTTTCAATGTTCTGGTGCTCCTCGCCGCCGTTGGCCCACTCTGGCGGCCGGCGAAAGAGTCGCCCGGCGCGGCCAACTAAGTCTCCGCCTGGTCGCGGCCCTCCTCACGTTCCGCTCGAACCCGTCATTGGCTTCCCACCGGAAAGCGAACGCCCGCGAAGCAGGGTGACAGCGCAAGTAAAACGGTCGTTTGACGGATTGGCGCGGCTCAGCGAAGTTCAAACGCAGGGCGATCAGGGTGGCGCGCCCGACAGCGCATAGGCCCGACACCGCCGACAGCCGGGCGTCGACGACGCTGACCCGCCGTCCCAGCCGGGGGCCCGCTAGGCCTTCGGCTGGAAGCGCGGGTCGCCGGTTTGCCACAGGATGTAGGCGTAGGTGTCGGCGGTCTCGTCGTCCCGCTGCTTGCGGGTGGAACCCAGGCCGTGGCCGGCGTCGGTCTCCACACGCAGGATCACCGGCTTGCCCGAGGCGGTGGCGGTCTGCAGGCGGGCGGTGAACTTGCCGGGCTCCCAGGAGGCGACACGGGGGTCGGTGACGCCAGTGGTCAACAGCACGGCCGGGTAGCTGGTCCCGTCCTTGACGTGCTGGTAGGCGTCCATTTCCAAGAGGCCCTTGAAGCCGTCCGGGTCCTTGATGGTGCCGAACTCCGGGATGTTGGCCGGTCCGGCCTCCATGAACTCGAAGCGCGTGGCGTTCGAGTCGCCGACGCGGACGATGGCCACCGCCGGCAGATCCGGCCGCTCGGTGAGGAAGCGGCCGATCATGATGCCGCCGGCCGAGGTGCCCTCCACCGCCAGTCTCGAGCGCGAGGTCCATTTCTCGGCGATCAGATACTCGGCGCAGTCGATGCAGTCGCGCCAGGTGTTGGGCTTGGTCAGCTTCATGCCGGCCTGGTGCCAGTTCTCGCCCAGTTCGCCGCCGCCGCGGACGTGGGCCACCGCATAGACGCCGCCGAGGTCGAGCCAGGGCAGGATGCGGGGAATGAACGCCGGATCGATGTCGATGGCGTAGGCGCCGTAGGCCTGCAGATAGAGCGGCGCCGAGCCGTCCCGTTCCACGTCCTTGCGATAGATGATCGACAGCGGCACCTTCACCCCGTCGCGGGCGGTGACCATCACCTCGCGGCTCTCGTAGGGGGTGACGTCGATGGCCGGCTGCGGGGCGATGTCGGTGACGGTGACGGTTCCGTCCGGCGCGCCGTAGCAGAGCACCGGCGGCTTGACCCAACTGTCCAATTCGAACCAGCAGCCGTCCTGTAGAGGATCGGCGTTGAGGGCGCTGATCGCGCCGTCGAAGGGCAGTTTCAGCGGCGTCAGGGTCCCGTCGGGCTTCAGCCGCGACATGCGCCCGAGCCCGGCGTCGAGGGACTGGAGGTAGACCCCGTCCCGGGCGGCGACGACGCCCTTCAGCACCACCGCGCTCTCCGGCACGATCGTCTTGGCGGCAGCCAGATCGGGGTTGGAGAGGCTGACCTTGAGGATCTTGAAGCGTGGCGCGTCCTTGTGGCTGAGCATGTAGATGTCGTCGCCCAGCAGGGCCGCGCCGATGACGTCGTCCTCGAAACCGACCAGCTTGCGCCAGGACGCCTTGCCGGCCACCGCGTCGGCGAGCGGCGAGACGTGCGCCTCGACCTCGTTCAGCACGCCGCGACCAACCACGCCCAGCACCTTGTCGGTCCCCGCCTGGGCGATCAGCTCAGGCACATCGATGTCTTCCATGGTCACCGAGGGGTCCATGCCCTTGGCCATCACCTTCACGTCTGTGGCCGGATCGGTGTTCAGCCGGTGCAGCCAGTTGACGCTGTCGAGGTAGTGGTCGGGATCGCCGTGCTTGGTTCCCGGCCGGAAGCGGACGAAGAAGAAGCCGGAGCCGTCCGGCAGCCACGACGGCGCGCCGAACTGGGCCCGGTCGATGATCTCCGGCAGCAAGGCGCCGGTGGCGGTCTCGATGATCTGGATCGAGGAGTCTTCCGAGCCGGCCGGCGAGGTGCCGACGATCACATGGCTGCCGTCCGGCGAGGCCAGCCAGTAGTCGAGCGAATAGTGCGTGCCGGCGATGGCCCTGGCGTCGGGATCGAGCAGCAGCCGGTCCTTGCCGGTCACGCCCTCGCGCACGTAGAGCTTGAAGGTGTTCGCCCCGAGCGGGCGGATCTGCGAGAAGATGTAGCGACCGGCGGGCTGCACGGCCGAGACGGCGGCCAGTTCGCCGGTTACCGCATCGATCTTGGCGGCCAGCTCCTCCCGCCCCGGTATCTTGCCCAACACCTGCCGGGCGTAGGCGTTCTGGCCCATCAGATAGGGCATCCACTCCGGATCCTTGGCGTCCTCCATCCAGCGGTAGCGGTCGGTGAGGGTGACGCCGTGCAGGGTCTCGGTGACTGGCCTCAAGGAGGCGACCGGCGGCTTCAGCGCGTCCTGCGCGAAGGCCAGGCGCGGCGCCAGGGTGGCCGCGCCGAGAACACCCGCGGAGGCGAGCAGCTTGCGTCGATCGATCGTCTGCATGGTGATGAACGGCCCCGTTCGTGGTTGCGACGCGCGAGCATAGCGGCTGCGAAACCGGCCGCATCCTTACAGATCGGCAATGCTGCGCGCGAGGTTCAGAGGGCCGGCTGCAACGTCCGCTGCTCGCTGACCTGCAGCTTCGGCCCGACGGGGGCGAAGCTGCCGTGGGTCGCGCCGAGCGCCTCGGCGATGGCGGCGTGGCGGGCGCCGGCGAGGCCGTAGATCATCACCGTCTTGGCCACCGGCCGGGCGGCCGCCAGCACAGCCCTGGCGAAGGCGCCGAACTGTTCGTCGGACTGCGCCGCCGCGGGGCGGGCGATGGAGAGGCCCTGCAGGCCGGTGTCCTTCAACCCGAGCAGCGGCTGGGTTGGAACATCGTCCAGATTGGCCACCACGAAGCGGCAGAACGGCCGGATCAGCGAGGTCGCCGCCAAGAGGGCGCCGGGCGGCACGCCGTCCAGGTCGCAGACCTCGCAGATCAGCCCCTGCTGCACGCTGGCCTGGGCGGCGCGGAAGAAGTCCACCAGCACCGTGCGGCCGCGCTGGCTGGACAGGGTGACAAACGAGACCGGCAGGATCAGGCTGGGCTGGCGCTTGCCGGGAGCGTCCTGCTGCAGGCGGTTCAGACCCCGCGACAGGGTGGCGAAATCGATCCGCTCGATGTCGGTGCTGGCCAGCTTGCGATGCTCGGCCCGCGACAATGGGATCTCGGCCGGCATCTCCAGCACGCTGCGGATCATCCGGTAGCCGATCCGGCCATAGGTCTTCAGCTGGAACACCGGCTCCAGCTGGCAGGAGGCGCGGAGCCTGCGCCCATCGCCGGCCATGAAGGGCGACCAGCGGTCCTGCGAGATGACGGAGGGACCGATTGCGCCGCCCAGCCCACCGCCGCTGGCCCGTTCCGTGATCTCGGCCTCTTCGACTTCGCCCACATCGAGCTTGCTGCCGCTGACCTCGCCCACTCCGATCGAGGTGACTTCGTGGACGACGATATTGGTGACCAGGGCCTCGCCAAGGAAGTATTTAAGCACCTCGCGTAGGCAGTTGAGACAATAGGCCTGGCCGGTCAGGCGGCTGACGCCCGGCTGGGTGACCAGATAGTCGGTCTCCGACAGGCGCAGAAACAGGCCGTGGGCGCCCAGTTGGCGCTGCAGGGTCCGCTCCATGTGTTCGTGCACCATCGCCCGCCGCGCCGGCCAGCGCGCGCCCAGCTGCTCGCGGATCGCATCCAGGCCGATCAGGCAGACCTTGCCTTCGCTGAGGATCGGCGAGCCCTGGAGCTGCGCCAGGGTCTGCTGCGCATCGGCGCTGATCAGTCGGGCGATGCCGCCGACCGGGGCGCTGCGACCTTGATCCTGCCGGGGGGCGGCGTCCATGGAACGAACCTGCGGAGGCGCTCTCGCGTTCAGCGCCGCGACCATCCTGCGCCTGATCGGCTGACGAAGCGTTGACGTGGGCGCGTCATCTCCGCGCGGGTCGCCGGGACAAAGCCCGGCTATGCCCGAACGGTGGGGGATGAATGACAGAGGAGCGCAGAACGCGTCTCCAACCACCCGGAGTACTATCCCTCGTCGGCCATCGCCACGGTCAGCGGCTGACAGATCTCGGCGAACACCGACAGGGCCTCGCAGGCGTCGGCGTGGGCGGCGAGGGTGGGCCAGCGGGCGGGGTCGAACAGGCCGGGGTGCGCCTCGCGGGTGAAGCGCAAGGCGCAGGCGGCGGCGATGTCAGCATGGCCGATAGCCTCACCCAGCCACCAGGGCGACGGCGCGTTGGCGCGGTCGGCCTCCAGGGCGGTGAGCACGTCGCCGATCTGGGCGCGACAGCGGTCTATCCAGGTCTGCGACGGGGCGTCGTGCAGCAGGCCCTCGTAGAACAGGCTGACCGCCTTGTCGCCGAGGCCGGTGGCGAGGGCGCAGACCTTCAGGCCACGTCGCCGCTCCGGCCCCGAACGGGGCAGCATGGCCCGGGCCGGTCCGACCCTCTCGTCGAGGGCGTCGAGGATGGCGGCGCTCTCGATCAGCACCTCGCCGTCGTCCAGCACCAGGGTCGGCACCCGGCGGAGCGGATTGATCAGGGCCAAGGCG
>Ga0302196_10002741_pt1 | contig 16343 bp, 20 predicted proteins | sample II_Bog_N1_3_FD_198794 | JGI IMG/M metagenome (GOLD analysis project Ga0302196, IMG submission 198794) | Peat permafrost microbial communities from Stordalen Mire near Abisko, Sweden - II_Bog_N1_3 | ecosystem: Environmental > Terrestrial > Soil > Wetlands > Peat | place: Sweden: Abisko...
TACCTCGCCAGCTTCTACCGGTTCGAGCTCGAACGGCGCAAACTCACGCCTAGCTTGGCGCCCGTTCGCTGGCGTCCTCTTTGCGTGTGTTGCCATCGACGAACCACCGCCCAGGCGCGACATAGACGGAGTGATCCATGTGGAAGCGGATTAAGGAGTGCGCATCGATACTCGTGTTCGCGGCGCTCTTGGCGAGCCCCGGCATCGCTCACGCGGCGACACGGCAGGCGCCCGCCCCCTCGGCGCAGGAGGCCGCCATCGACCCGGAAGCCAAGGATGCGCTGCTGCGCATGCGCGACTACTTCAAGTCGCTTCCGGAATTTGCGGTCCGGGAGGACATAACCCACGAGCAGGTCATCGACGGCGACCTCAAGGTGCAGAAGCTGTCCAATGCAGACGTCATAGTCCGCCGTCCCAACGAGCTGCAGATCACGGTGACGGCTGACGACGGTAGTGACCATGCGATCTACTTCGACGGCAAGACGCTCACCATGTACTTGCCTGCATCGAACTACTTCGCCCAGATGGACTCTCCCGGCACCATCGGCGCCGCGCTCGACGCCGCCGATGCGAGCTACGGGGTCGAGTTCCCGACGCCGGATCTTCTCCGGATGGTCTCGGGCCTGGACTTCGCCAACGACATCATCGCGGCCGGCGACGTCGGCGCGAGTCGCGTCGGTGACACGGACTGCGAGCACTACGCCTATCGCACCGCCGACGTAGACGTACAGCTCTGGATCCAGAGCGGCGACAGACCGATACCGCGCAGGCTCGTCATCACCTCGAAGAAGCTGGCGGGGCACCCGGAGTACGCGGCAACGCTGACGTGGGATGCCGCACCCGATATCGACGCCACGACGTTCACGTTCGCGCCTCCTGCGGGCGCAAAAAAGATCCTTTTTGGCGCTCCGCCGCGGCCACGCGGGACGGCTACTCCAGGACAATAGAACAGGAGCTCTGATCATGAATCGAAACCCCGTTCGAGCGGCAACTGTGCTGACTCTTCTTCTCACCGCTCTTGCTGGTGCCGGCGCGCCCTCGGCTGCGGCCGAGACACGTGGTGCGAGCGGGCGAGGCGCTCCCGCGGCGCGGCCTGCGAACGTGCAGACCGCGCGCTCTAGTGTTGGCAATCGCAACGTCAACGTCAGTCACACCACAAGCACGAGCCACAACGTGAACGTCTCGCGGAACGTCAACGTCCAGCGGAGCTCGGACGTGCATGTCAACCGGGAGGTCGTCCACGGACGATACGATCGGTGGGGCCATCCCATCGGCCCGGCCATAGGCGTTGCAGCGACAGCCGTGACCCTGGGGAGCATCGCCGCCGCGCTCCCCCCGGGATGCACGGCGGTGACGATCGCAGGGATTACCTACGAGCAATGCGGCGCGAGCTATTACCAGCCGGTCTACCAGGACGGGGAGGTCCAGTACGTCGTCGTGAGCCCACCGCAGTAGCGCCGCGCCGTTAGAACGTCCCGACGGCGGCGACTCCACCGCCGCCGGGGTAGCTCGCCGGTATGAAGTGCACCGTGGGTCGGCCGACCCGGGCCGGCCCCGCCTTTCCCGTCGTCCACGTCCACGGCGCCCAGTTCGTATACCGCCGCGGGACGAGCAGACTCGCCAGGATGGCGAGCGCCCCGACATCCTGCGCGATTCCGTCGCCGATGACGAGGACCCTGTAGGCGGCGCAGCTTGCGGGCACCTGGGGGCAACTCGGCCTTCCGGCATAATCGATCCACGGACCGACGAGCGGAATGTAGAGGTTCTGGTCGCCTGAGTACGAGCTCTCGGCAGCCACAGCGACCGAGGCGAGGTAGGGGCCGGTGAACAGCACGAGGCCGGTTCCGAGCGCTGCGTTTGCTCCGCCGTACGTCGTCGGCTCCGCGCCGACCGACTTCAACGATGACTCGTAGGAAACGGCCGTGTCGGCGAACGTGCTCGACTGCCAAAGATCGGCACTCGCGAGGATGCCCACGCCCAGCGTCATCGCGTGCCGAAATCGCATGAGCCGCCTCCGTCCGCCTCGAGCCGGAACGAACGGATGCATTCGCGATGCCGGGGGCATCGCTGTGGCCGCTGAACGTCGAGGCCCGGGGCGGCGCTACTGGGGTGGCCGCGTCGTCACAGGCGTGGTCGTCGTCGTGCCGCCGATCCAGACGAAGTGATCGAGCAGCACGCTGGAGTCGAGAAGGCCGTCGCCGGCGTCCCAGATCATGAAATCGATCGTGAACTGTTCGCCACCTTTGATGGGTGCCGAGGTGGTGAGCCAGCCCGTGGCGCCACCCAGCGTCGCGCTGACGTCCTGGCTGGTTCCGCAGATGGTGGTTGCCATGTCGCCGAAGCCAGTGCCGGAAAGCTCGCTCGTGCCGCCGCCGCAGGTCGAGACGGGCTCGGTAGGTGCCCCCATGCCTTGCGAATTGCCGCATCCGAGCGGCGCACCGGAGGTGCACCTATCGAAGAAGGCGGCGTTGACCGCAATGGGATCCTTGTTGGAATCGAACGATACGTTGCCCGTCGTCTCGTTCGACGTGACATACGCAACGAACGCATCGTTGTAGTTGGAGCAAACGAAGTTGGGCCACTCACTCGAATAGAAGTCGAAGTCGAACTGGAAGCCCGTGGCGTTCGGCGGCGCCTTCAGGACGAGCTTCACGTCGATCATGTCGTTGACGAGGTTGTCCTGCTGGCAGCCCTGCGCGGCTTGGGGAAATCCGGGGGGCGCGGTCCCGGTCGGGTAGTTCATCCCGTCGAGCGGACCGTCCGGGCTGCTGTTCACGAAGTCAGAGTCGGCTCCGACGTTATAAAAGGGATCGTTCATCGTATTGAGCAGCGTCCCCTGAGCGTCGTCGTACTGACGGGCGTAGCCTGAGCTCAAGACGCCGATGCTGCTCCCCTCGCGCGGGATGATGACGCTACCGAAACCCGGGAGCAGCCCCCACTGACCGGCGTGAGGCGCGGTCGTCGAACCGTAGGCGTTGGAGTAGGTCGCGCTGACGAGACCGTAGCCCGCCCCCGAGACGGTCGTGCAGATGCCGAGGGCTTTGGCGAAGCTTGCTGCGTTCGCATCATCGACCGCCAGCCCCATATCGCAGGGGGGCGTCGTGTCGATAGGACCGTCACCCTGGAGGTCGGCGTCCGAGCTACCCGTCACCCCCGAGTCGCTCCCAGGGGTGAACATGCCGGTGGTACCCGTGTCGGTGCCGTTGGAAGGACCGCCGGAATCGTACCCCTGGCCGGGGGGCGGCGTACCGCCATCCTCCGACTCGAAACCGGCGCCCGCCTTCGGCGTGCCGGAGCACGCCGCAGCCATCACCCCTACGAGGGCAAGCGACCCCACCGCACCACTGCAAACCAGAAGTCTGCGCATCGTGTCTGCCCTCTGCGAATCCCGTTCCCGGTAGTCTCGCAGGTGTTGGGCGCCAGCGCCGGGAGAAACACCCGTTGCGCCGACGGTGAGGGAGTGGATCCCGCGACCACCGCCGCGACGCGTCGATCATCGTTGGCACAGTTCGGCCAACGGAGCCGCCGTTCGGCCTGCTCCGGGGCGATCGCGACGTCAATGCATGAGCATGACGATGTGGTCAACGCACCCATCTCACGCGGCGCCACCGTGCGACTAGTACGCGACCGGAGCGTTGCAGTCGTTGTAGCCGTTGTAGAGGGTCCAGCCGGCCGGGGCGGCGCACTCCCCGCTGTACTGGCAGCATAGGCCCGGCTCAGTGTCCGCGTCCTTCGCCCACACGACGCTCGCGGTGCAGTCTTCGCCGCCCGAGTGCGCAGCGACGGGGAGCGGGCAAGTGCTGCCGCACGTCTTGACGGTGCACTGCCATTGGCCGTTCGCACCGCACGTGCAGGTATTGCAACCGTCGGCTGCCGCTTCCACGTCGCCCGCCTGGTCGCAAGCGATTGGCACTGGGGCGGACGTGACCGACGGGCCGGGGAGTGCGCAGCCAACCACGAGCAAGCTTCCGAGACCGAGTAGAGCCTTTTTCATGGAGGAGCTGGATTGCAACGGGCGCTCCGCGATGAAAGCCGCAAGATTCGCCCGAGAATGTCGCGGGCGTGAACGTCGCTTGCGCGGCCGAACGCGAACACTCGTTGTCACCCAGCTGGAGATGGAGCTGACGCTCCCCGGTCGGTGACCCGTTCGCGATCCAGGCATCCCGCCGAGCGCCTGTGCCCCTTTTGCGATCGTCTCTTTCCTGCTCGTCCTCGCGGCGCCGATGGCGTCGTACACGCTTGGCACGGGCGACTACACCGTCGTCCTGGCGATCGGAGGAACGCATATCTCGCTGACGCGCGGCGGCACCTCGCTCCTGGAATTCCCGGCGGACGCTTGCCAGCTCGGCGTGGTGGCCTGCGGCCTCGCTCGCGAGCCGCGGCACCGTTGCTCCGGCGCGAGTCACGCTCTTGGGGGGACGAGAATCACGGGCTGGTTCTGGGAGCCCGCGATTGGCGGCAGGCTCTGGCTGAAGATTGTCGCCACCGGTCCCCGAGGGTCCCGTTTTCGCCGAGCTCACCGGTGCCCCGGGTCCCACGGTGCTGACGGCGGTCGTGGGCGAGGCGGGGTGACGTGCGAGCTCAGGCTCGGTGCTCGAGCTCCGTGAGCCTCTGGTGCATGAGCACTCGCGTCTCCGCGTCGTGATGCGGATGCCCGTCTACGATGTCGATGGCGCGACGGAGGAGGTCTGCGGCGCGTTCGCGTTGCCCCCGTACTTCGGAGACCATCGATAGCAGGTCGATCCCTTCGACCTCTTGGGGGAAGTCTCGCATCAGGTCGTGAGCCATCGCCTCGGCGTCATCGACATGACCTTCGAGGATCAGATCTAGGGCGCGGTCGGCTCGCTCGTTCAGCGCATCGACGCAGCAGTCGCAGATGTCGTCGCCAGCCTCGACATGGGCGACGATGTTCGCCGTGGTGCGGTCTGGGTTGGGGTTGGAGGTCGGAGCGGTCAGACAGCACCGCTTGTACTTCTTGCCGCTGCCGCAGAGGCACGGGTCGTTGCGTCCGATCTTGGCCATGGTGCGGGTCGCAGAATCCGATGCCAGCGATGAGTGGGCAAGTTGATTGCGACGGACCCTCCGAGCCAGCGTTCAGGGTCTTCGTCTGCGCGCTTTGCGGTCGTGAAGTCCACGTGTGCGCACCGTGCGATTCCGGACAGATCTACTGCGAGGGCGACTGCCGCAAGACGCGACGGCGTGAGTCTCTGCGTCGCGCGGGGGCCACATACCAGCGCTCGCCGAGGGGGGCGCGCAAGCATGCCGCGCGACAGGGGCGGTTTCGTGTGGGCAACCTTTCAGCGCAGAAAGTGACGCATCACGGATTCTCTTTGTCTCCCCCGCGCGTCATCGTGGCGGCGTCGGCGATGGATGTGCGCGCCGGCCCGGAGGATGGCGATGGCGCTGTGGAGGACGAGGCTGCGACTCAACGAGGACCTGAGGCTGCTCGTGACGAGCCCCGAGGGCGACGATCTGATCAAGGCACGGCTACCGCTCCGGCCTCCGCACCCGCGTGCGCTCTTGACGATGCTCGAGGGGATCGCGCTTTTCAGCGGGGAGCCGCTCTACGCTGTGATTTCTGCGGGCTCTCACCAAGACGCGTGGCTCGGGTCCGAGCAGTGGTGCGAGGATCTGTGGCCCGCCGAGAGCCCGCTGGTCCACTTCGACTTCGCGATCCCCGCGCCGCGCGTTCGCCGCCGGCTCCGCGGCGTCGGTGACTTCCGCGACGTGCGACGAGAGCTTCGCCTGGTTTGGTCTCGATGAAGGACATCGACTCCAGTCGCGTCGCCGAAGTACTGCGCCTCGGCCTCGTCGAGGGCGTCGGGGTGCGTGCGATCGCGAAGCGCCTTCACATGGCGCGAAAGACCGTCCGCAAGATCCTCGGCCGGCATCGAGCACCCCCAAAGCCCGCGCCCGAGCCCCGAGGCTCGATCCTGGATCGGTACGAGCCCGCGATACGCTCGGTCCTGGACGACACACCCGACATGCTCGCGCCCGCGCTGCTCGAGAGGCTCCGGCCGCTCGGGTACACGGGAGGCGTCACGATCCTGCGTGACCGTCTGCGGCGACTGCGTCCACGCGGGCATCGCGAGGCGTTCCTGACCCTCGACTTCCCCCCGGGCGAGGCGATGCAGGTGGACTGGGCCGACTTCGGGTTCGCGTTGCCAGGTGTTCCCCGTCGCGTCAGCGCGTTTGTCGCCGTCCTCTGCTACTCGCGCCGGCTGTACATCGAGTTCACGGTCAGCCAGACGATGGGCGCGTTCCTGCGCTGCATGGAGCGGAGCATGCGCTTCTACGGTGGAACGACCCTCGCCGACATCTTCGACAACATGAAGACCGTCGTGACGTCGCACACCGCGACCGCCACGGTCTTCAACCCGAGGTTCCTCGACTACGCACGCGCTCGGGGCTTCGCCGTCCGTGCTTGCAACGTGAGGAGGGGCAATGAGAAGGGCCGCGTCGAGAGACCGATCGGCTTCGTCCGTCGACGCTTCTGGCCCGGTCGCCGCTTCCGTGACCTGCTCGACCTCAATACCCAGGCTGCCCGGTGGCGCGACGACTTCGCCAACGGGCGTGTGCACGAAGTCACGGGCAAGGTCCCCCAGCTCGTCTTCGATCACGAGGAGAAGCGGCTGCTCAAGCCGCTCCCCGTCACGCCATTCGATACCGACGACGTTGACGGCATGGGCGTGACCAAGATGTTTCGGGTCTCCTTCGATCGAAATCGCTATTCGGTTCCCTGGAGGCTCGCGTCGCAGCAGGTACTGGTGCGCGCGGACGACGACTTCGTCTCGATCGTGCTCGAGACCAAGCAGGTCGCGCAGCATCGTCGCTCGTGGGACATCGGCCAGGACATCGAGCACCCATCGCACAAAAGGGAGCTACTCGAGCGCAAGCCACGCGCGACTGCGGCCGGCGATCTGCCGCCGGCGCTCGGCGCGCTCGGAGACCTCGGACGCTCCTACTTCAAACTGCTCGCCGCGGGCTCCCGCTCGATCCATCGCGAGTCCGTCCGACTCATCCTCCTCGTCGAGATCTTCGGCGCGATCGCCACCGCCAGCGCCATCCGTGAGGTCATGGAGACCGGCCACGTCGGCGCCGAGTACGTCGAGTACGTCCTGCGCCACAAGCGGGGTCTCGTCCCGCATCCTGCCCCCTTGCGACTCGGCAACGACGAGCTCGACGCCATCTCCCTCCCCGAGCCCGATCTGTCCGTCTACGACCGCCTCCCTCCGTCGCCCATGACGCGCAACCCGGGCGAGCCGCCTCCCGAGACCGAGCCTTCATGAAGAAGAAGGAAGGCGACGATCCCCCCAGCGACGAGCTCGAGTTGCTCGTCCAGAAGATGCGCTGGCTCAGGCTCCCCGGCATGGCGAAGCTCGTCGCCTCGATCCTCGAGCGCGCCGCCAAGGACAACCTGTCGACCCTGGACGTCGTCCATCGCCTCTGCGACGAGGAGAAGCTGAGCCGCATCAAGAGCGCCGTTGACCGCCGACTCCGCGACGCGCGCTTCCCAGAGATCAACACCGTCGACGCGTTCAACTTCGACTTCGACCCGCTTCGAAAGAAGCTTCGCGCTCGTTACCTCGGCCTCCACGATCTCGACTTCCTCGACAAGGGGATCAATCCCCTCTTCATCGGCACGCCCGGTACGGGCAAGACGTTCCTCGCGCGGGCTCTCGCCTACAAAGCTTGCCTGGCCACCAGGCGTGTCGTCTTCGTCTCCGCACCACGCATGCTCAACGAGCTACACGGCGCGGAGATCCACGGCGTCCTGGAACGCGCTCTGCGGCGCTTCGTCCGCGCCGACCTCCTCGTCATCGACGACTTCGCCGTTCTCGCGATGGACGCCGCGCAAGCCAAGCTCGCCTTCCAGGTCATCTCGGAGCGATACGACTTCCGACGCTCGACCTGCATCACCACCAACCGCGCCTTCAAGGACTGGACGAAGGTGTTCCCGGACGCCCTCAACGCCCAGGTCATCGCCGAGCGTCTCACCGAGCGTGCCGAGCTCTTCGTGCTCGAGAAGGGATTCCGCAACGCGACCGTCTGAGCCGCATCGCCATCCTCATGGGAGACGGGCCACCCTCCGCAAACCCCGACACGGCGATCGACTTCGCGCCCGGGGCGCCGGAAGGCAAAGGCGAAGAACCGTCTCGGCGCCAGCGGGTGGGCCCCTGGGCACCGGTGATTCCGCTGAAAGTGGGACCCCACGTCGCCGGTGGCGACATGAAGATCGCGGGCGACGAGGAACCTATACTCGTGCAGTGATCCGCGATTGGGGTGGCGAGCACGATTTCGCTAGTTGGCCACACAGTCTCCCAGCTCTCGAGCCGCGGAGCCGTCATGTTCTTGCAGCCACGGCGCGAGAGCCTTGCGAGCCAATTCGCAGTCGCCGTGGGCACGCGCCGCGCGAGCCACGAGGATGGCTGCGTCCTTCCGGTGAAAGGACTGGGGAAACCGCGCGAGGTGCTTCGCAGCGACGGCTGACGATGCGTCGGCACGACCTGCTCGCGCCAGGGAGACGGCCTGCAGGTAGAGCGCATCGTCCGCCGTACCGGAGCTCGGATGGTCGATCTCGAAACGACCGAACGCGTCCGCCGCGGCCTGGAACTGTCCGTCGCGGTACAGCTTGGTAGCGGCCTCGTAGTCCGACGACTCGTCCGGCGAGGCCGCAGCCGTCACCGTGCTTGCTTGGTGCGTCGGCGTTGGCATCTCCCAGGATTGGCCTTCGCTCAACGTCAGCTCGCGCCGGCCTCGCAGCCGGACCTGTACGACCCCTTCCACGACCACCACGCGCCTAGTCGAGCCGTCCCGTACGACGACATCGAACGTGGTACCCCGTACCTCGATTTCGCCGTCCGGCACCTCGACCAAGAATCGTTCGTCCTGGGCCTGCTTGCGCACATGGACGCGGATTTCGCCCCCAAGCAAAGACACTCGCTCTACGCCACCGTTGCGGGCCTGCAGCCAACGCGCTCCCGGCACTGCGGTGACGGAGCCAGCGAACACGTCGCTGGCCGCGGGAGGGTCGACGAGCGGGACGCTCGTCGACGTGGGAACGGGACCTGTTGCTGCACTTGCGCTCGGTTCCGCCGCAGTTACTCCAGCGACACGCTGCGGGTTCGCGCCGAGCTTCATCGTAAGCAGAATGGCGACGACCCCGAGCGCAGCAGCACCCAGGGCGATTCGTGGCACCGCGTACCCGGCCCCAGGCGGTGCCGGGCTCGCAGCATCCCGCAGGATGCGCGCACGCAAGCGTCGGAAGTGTAGCTCATCGGGCGGTTGCGTCTCTGCCGCCAGGTCGTGCACGAGCGCGCGCACCTTCTCGTTCGAAGCAAGGCGGGCCCTGCATTCGGCGCACACGCGCAGATGGCGCTCGAACGACGGCTCCTTTGCCGAAAGGCGCCCGTCAGCGACGGCGTCAGCCTGCCAGAGTCCGTCGCAGCTCACGACCATCCCTCTTCACGCCCGATGGCCTCGCGCAGGATCTGCCTAGCGCCGAAGAGCCTCGTCCGAACGGTAGCGGCGGGGATCTCGAGTAGTCGAGCGACCTCCTCCTGCGACAGTCCCTGAAGCTCCACGAGAACGAACACTGCGCGCTTCTTCTCGGAAAGCGAGCTCAGGGCACGCTCGAACGCCGCAAGGTCCTGGCGGTGCATTGCCTGGCGCTCAGGATCGGCGGCCGGCTGATGCCAAGCCGTCTCCGCGAACCGCGAGAGCATGCGGGCGAATCGCTGCACGCTTCGCCCGCGACGCAGCGCGAGCCTGACGGCAACGCCGCAAATCCAGTTCCGGCACGAGGGCCGGCCGTCGAACGACCCAGCGATCTCCGGCAGGTTGAGAAACGTGGCGTGAACCACATCCTCGACATCGCTCGAATCCCTCATGACCCGGGAAAGCACCCGCCACACATCGCGAGCGTACCGGTCGTAGAGCACACCAAGAGCGCTCAGGTCGCCTAGCGCCACCGCCGCCAGGAGCGCTGGGTCCGAGCGTTCGCTCGCGTCGAGCCGCGGTGCTGTCAAGGTGTTCAATTTCATAACAGAAATGGGCCGTTCAGAGCGCGCTGCTACCCCATGTTCTCCTCTCGGGGTCCTCCCGTTCAAGCGAAACGACGGCTCGGGACCGGGGAGCGCCGTGGGCGCCGGCGCGGCTCAGGCCCACTTGGACCCTTCGGGCCCCCGGTCAGGGCCCTGGCTCACACGCGGGCTCGGTTCCAGGCAGAGGCGGGGGTGTGGTCGCCGGTCCGACCCTCTGGCAGGCGCTCGTCTGCGTGTTGTCGGCGAGCCAAGACGTGATGCACGTGTCGAGATCGTCGCCCGGCTTCATGACCGTGCCGCCTTTGTGACTCTCGATACCTCTCGCTTTGCGCACCATTGTTAGCAGGTCCGGGTTCGCTCCGTGCTGGGCGACAACGGCGCTCATGGCCTCCGGCTCGAAACCGACCACCGAGTCGAAGTCCTGGTCGACCTCGGCGGAGGTCGTGCAGGGCGGGTTCAAGGTCTGATCCGTAGCGAGCCACCGGAGGCCGGTGTTTCCGTAGATCCGCATGTTCCTGTACGGCGTGCCATGGCAGTCGAGGGTTCCGCAGTGCGCGACCATCGCCTGTGCAACGTCGGGAAACGACGCCCGGTCCGGGACTTGCTCGGTAAACTGCGCGGTCGACGAGGGCACGTCGCAGCCGAGAAGTAGCAGCGCCGCGAGCACGATCGGCGGGCAAGTCTTCTCGTTCATGCTCGTCAGCCGTCGCCGTGATGGTCGGTGGCGCTCCTGTTCGCTCATGGTGGCGTTCCCCCGTCGTCGAGCATCAGCGAGACGTGGCCAGGCGAGCTCGGCCCCGCGGGCTTCACGTGGCACCACCCGCACGACCCGCTCCAGCTGATCTGGCTGTGCATGATGGCGCCCACGTCTCCCGCCGCGACGGTGACGGACAATATGGGGTAGACCGGCGTCCAATTCTGCGGCGTGAGGTAGAAATTGCCGGCGGCGTTCGTCGTGGCGGAATGCGAGGAACCGCTCGAGTCGACCATGGTGACGGTAACGCCGTCGGCGCCTTGTGCGCTCGACGGGGTCTCGAAGACGGTGCCCGCGACGCTGAAAGCGGGCGGGTCCCCTATTGCACCATCGTGGCACACCGTACACGGCTGCCCCGGCCGGTGCATGGGTCCCTTCGATACTCCTGGCGCCTCACCACCCAACGCGGCGATGTCGTTCGAGTGAACCGGATCGCAGGCGATGAGGCCGAGCAGCGCGAGGCCCTTGAACGATCCAACCCAGCGCGGCATCTGCTTCATAGTGCGGCCTCCAGCGACACGCCTCCGACGAACGACCAGCGCTGGGTGATGTAGAGGTCGTCGAAATACTGCGTCCACATGCCATTGAGATCGATGCCGATAACCCAGGCGCGTGGAGCTGCCTTTGAGCCCAGCGCAACCTGGAGACTCCCGCCCCCTGTCGCCGTAAGGAGTGGACCGAGCTCGCGATCGCCCGTGCGCAGGGCCGGATAAGTGAACCCGGGACCCATCACGTAGGCGCGTTGCCAGAAATCCACGGGCGACTGCCCGTGGATACGTAAATGGGGGCCAACCTCGAACCGACCGAGGTCGAAGAGGTAACGTGCATCGGTGGTCGTCGCCTTCATGCCCCAGGTGTCCACATAGAGGCGCTCGTCGACGCGGACCGTCGACGACCGAAAGCGGTGCGCCAGACGGCCCGACGTCGCGAATCTCTGCCGCGAAAGCGGGAGCTGCTCGAGCGGACGCTCGGACACCCGTAGGGACGTGACATCGGCCACGGAGGCACCGACAGGCACATAAACCCCGGGCGCGAAAAGCGGTATATAGCGGTAAGGCTTGGACTCGTCTCCGATGTCAAAGATGACGTCGGCCACGAATGAGACGATCGTCGCGTGGTCGAGCAGGAGCGTGACGCCCGCCTTCAACGAGTGATGGTCGATCTCGTGCGAGAACACCGAGAACGGCGTCCCGGTCCGCCCGGAGACGTCGTGCCCGTACTCGTAGCTGAAGAGCCACGTGAGATTCTTGTTGAGTAGATCCTGCGTGACCGAGGCGCCGGCGTTCAGCGAGAGGTAATCGGGCTCGCTCGATACGATGGCGTTCGCCCCAACGCCCAGGTTCCCTGGGTGGTACGACCCTGCGAGGCTTCCTTCCTGGCGGACCTCCTCCCAGCGTCGAGAGGCAGTCGATACGATATCGACGGATGCCGCGGAGACTGCGTCGACAAGGTAACCGGCGTTGACGCTCCAGCCCGCTGTCGGATTCGATACCGCTCCGGCAATGGACGGAGTGAAAACGAACACGTGGTCGGTATCGGCATACTCGGCAATCTCGGAGCCCACGGTACCGGTTAGGTTGGAGGTGCTGACTCGATGCGTGGGCGGTGCCACCGCGGCAGGCTGCGGATCGGGGGTGGCTGCCGATGAAGAGGGTGTGGCCCCCGACTCGGCTGTCGCCCGCCCCTGTTCGGCGGACGCTTGGGCGTTCGCTCGGCGAGCGGTGAGCACCGCGACTAGCAGGAGCGCTCCTGCAGCGCGTCTCAGTTGCACCCGCAGCCACCCCCGGCCGCAAAGCCGCCGCCGGTCGCTCCCTCCTGGACGGCTCGGACGTGCTCCTCGCTAGGATGGGCCAGATCGGACGTGGTCATGGACGGCTGTGCAAGCCTGCCGCGGTCGTAGGCCGGCACGCTTGCGCAGCCGCTCTCCATCAGGGCGAGCGTGAGCAACACGACGAGAGCGTGCAACGGGGGCTGCATCGTTAGCTAGAAGTCTCCGCAGGAGTCTTCGCCGCACGAGGCGGATTCGTTCATAGCTCGCAACGAGACATCCGCCAGGCGCACGGTGCGCCTGGGCCCGTGGTTCTGCAAGCTCAGGCGACGACGCGCCAGCCAGAAACACCTGTAGAGCTAGAGCAGGCTTGCCGACGCGCCGAAACGAAGGCCGAGCGTCCACGCGGGGACCGGCGGCAGCACCGGACTGATGTACTGCGGCCGGACGAGCCCACTCGGAGCGACGTCCGTGTCGAGAGCGATATTGAGGCGCCAGGTTCGCCCGATGGAGTAGCCGTAGCGCGCGCAGGCATCGAAGCGGAGGCTCGCCAGCGTGCCCGAGACCTCGACCGGAAGGTCGGTCTCCATGGATACGAGCACGAGCGTTGGAATAAAGATGGCGTCCAGGGAGGAGCGGCCCCACCGTAGCTCTCGCCCCAGCCCGACGCCGAGCGCGGCTTCCTCGTACTGGTCACCGTCGGCAGTTGGGCCCGGTAGCGCTGCGATCGGCGCGTAGCGTACGCTCGCCACGATGGTCCAATCGTGAAGGACCACGTCGGCAAACAGCTCGACGTCGGCCATCACGACCTTGGATGGCACGCCTGCACGACTTCCAAGGCCAAAGCCGACGAAGACGCCGAACGGGCTTGCCGCCGTAGGGTGCATCGAACGCGCGGGCGGCGTGAAGTCAGGGATTTCGTTCAGCTCGGGAAGCGCCGGCTCCCGCCGTGAGGGCGCGGTCGGAGGTAGCGACGACGAGGGCGGCGGAGCCGCGAGGAGCCCGAAGACCACGGGAAAGAGAGCCTGAGGGCCCTTCACGGGTCGGGATGTCACTCGCTCGTCTGCCGCGCGCACCCTGACCTCCACCGTCGCATGGTCGCTCGACGGCAACAGCGAGACCGTGACGTTAGAGCACTCCTCGGCCGACATCGACTGCGCGAGCTTCTCCTTCAGCGCCTCCGCGGCAGCGGCCCACCCCGGGTCGAGGCCCGAGGCGACCTCGACCACCAGCGAGGCACACGAGCTACGCCCGGACGGTTCCTCGGCTCTCGCCACCCGGGGGCACGAGAGCAGGAGCGACCCCGCGAGCATCGCGGCCGCCGAGATCGTCTGGGTCAACCCCGCAAACCGGCCTGTGAACATTTCGTTTCGCAGCGGAGAACAGTCAGCGGGGCAGCCCAATCGACGTGAAGCGTATGACGGTCGCGCAAGAAAAAGCGGAGAAAACAGCCTCCATCGCCACGGGCGACCGAGTCATGGATGCCTTCGTGGTGGAGGCGCTGGTGCAGCCCCCAGGGGTTGGCATTCTGCCAGCTGTCGTATTGATCCATGATGGTGAGGGTGTTAACGAGGAAGTGAAGGCATACGCTCGCAGGATTGCCGGCGCGGGCCACTTCGTGATCGCCCCCGACATTCGCCATCGGTTGGAGCCAGCGCCGAAAGCATCTAGCGTGGATCTCGGACGCGAGATCGTCGCCGCAATCTCGTTCGCGCGCAAGTCGGGTGGGGAGAGAGACCGGAAGGTTGCCGTCGTCGGGCTCGGCGCGGGCGGTTTCGTGGCGTTCCTCGGTGCCTGCCGAGCCGCCGTGACGGTGGCCATCGTCTTGTACGGAGGCGGTATCGAGCGGATCCGGCGCACGGTACGGTCGGAGCGCGGCGCCATGAAGCGAAGGGCCGCGCCCGTCCGGTGTATCTTCGGTGCCGAAGACGCGCTCGTCAGCGCGAGCGACGTGGGAACAGTTCGCGAGCGCTTTGTCGAGTACCGAGTGCCCCACGAGTTTCTGGTCTACCCGAGAGTGGGCGCCGACTTCTTGAACGACCAGAGCCCCGGCCACCGACCGGTCGTCGCCGCAGACGCCTGGGACAGAATCCTCCAGTGGCTTCGCGCGGCAGGCTGAGTCCACCGCGGATCAAGCGCTGCTAGCTCGCTTCGCACGTCCGCCTAACCTTCCCCGAAACCAGCGGGTCGCTCGAATGGCGAGAATGACCATGCCGGAGAACACGGTCGCCATTGCGAGCACGGCCGCACACCGAATGAGAAGGTGGTTGAAGTCGTCACGGCCCTTGTAGTCCATGATGTGCAGCGACCAGAGGAAGTCGTAAGTACGCCACGTATCGTTGCGCCGCGCGGTCACGTCGCCGGTTGCCGCATCGACGTAGATGATAGTGCCGGCCGAATCCCCGAGCGCTACGCGGAAGACTGGGAGCGTGCAGTCTCCATGCTCGCAGTCGCGGTACTCTATCGAAGGCGAATCCGTGACGAGCGTGGTCTCGCGGACGGGCGGCCCGCCGGGTTGATCGCGTCGTGCAATGGCCTCCGCCTCTCCCTTGCCGACCGGACGTAGCTCGCCGGTTCGCGCATCGACACGCACCGTCGCTCTGTCGCCGCGCACGATGAAGAACGGACCTGCCGGCGTTCCGCGAAGCTCGACGCTTTCGATGCCTCCGGCCGCGGCGGCTCCGACCTCGAGGGCACCTGCGACCGTGACGGGTGGCGCATCGACGAGCACGGCGCGGTGGGCCCCCTCGACAGGCGTGCTCTTGAGCTTCTCCTGCGGGATCCAGGCGAAGAGAAACCCGGTGACGGTCCACACGGCGAGCTGGATGAATGCCGCCGCCGAAACCCACTTGTGCACCGAATAGAAGAACCGGTTCATATTGCCACACCTCTTGCATCAGCCACTCGCGGACGAATATCCCGCCAGCGCACGCAGCCAGACCCAGCGCGCGATCACCAACAAGAGCGCGCTTCCAAAGGCGGCGCCTGTGACCTCCAGTCCATCGGCGACGCCCAGCAGCGCGCGCGCAGGTACCGTGGTCATCAACGCCAGGGGCACGACGAAGGTGAAGATGAAGCGCGCCACCCCGCGAAAAACGGACGACGGCCAGCGCGCAGCGTCGAAGATTGCTACGAAGAGCTCACTCACGTTGTCGATCCGTACGGCACGAAAAGCGGTCGACACGACCAGCAGCAGGAGGGCATAGAGAGCCCCTATCGCCGCCGCGAGGAGTCCAAGGGAGAGCGCCACGCTTCCGACGGAGGGTGCCCTGCCGAGGGTACGAAACGCGAACACGAAGATTGCGCCGGCGGTCACGACGTTGACCGAGCGCCACGGATGGAACCGCGAAGTCGACACCAGGAACTGCGCGTCCGCGGGCTTGAGCAGGATGAAGTCGAGCGTTCCTTTACGGATGTGCTCGACCACGGCCACGAGGCTCGGGTTGACGGATCCTTCGAGTACGGCCTGGAGCAGCGTGAAGAACCCGACAACGACCAGCGCTTCGCCAAAGCTCCATCCAGCCACGCTCGCTCGATCACGAAAGACGATGAGGAGCGGCACCAGAGCCGTCGATGTCCACAAGACCTCGATGAAGCCATCGATGAAGAAGTCTGCCCGGTACTGCGCGGCGAGGATGAAGGAGAGGCGAAGCTGCGCGGAGAGAAGGCGTGCGTATCGCTTCATGCTACCCGCCGTAGGCCGAGAAGCGTGCGAAGCCTCTTTGCCAGAGTGCCCTCATCCCCAGCCCCGCCGCGAGCACGAAGACCCACTGCCGGC
>Ga0302196_10002748_pt1 | contig 16322 bp, 15 predicted proteins | sample II_Bog_N1_3_FD_198794 | JGI IMG/M metagenome (GOLD analysis project Ga0302196, IMG submission 198794) | Peat permafrost microbial communities from Stordalen Mire near Abisko, Sweden - II_Bog_N1_3 | ecosystem: Environmental > Terrestrial > Soil > Wetlands > Peat | place: Sweden: Abisko...
GGGCGTCGGTCAGGGGTGCCGTGGGGTTCGCGAGACTCGGGGCCTGCTCCGCGGGCGAGCCGGTCAGCGTGGTCGTGCCCAGCCGCTCCTTGTCGCGGCAGGCGGCGGTGCCGACGAGCGCGAGGAATAGACCAAGTGCAATGGGTCGACTGTGCTTCATGAGGAGGCGCTCCTTGCGTCGGATGGGCTATGCGCCCGAGCCAGGAGTCGCAACCCACGTGCCAGCGGGCTTTCACGGCGTCTCCCACGCAGCCGCGCCCATCGCGCGTCGCAATGGGCGAATAGCCAATGGCTAGCTTGGCGGATGCGGGAGGAGCGGCGCCGCGGCCCTTGTCGCCACGTCCGCCGCCATCAGACCGACCAGGAGAAAGACGAACACGAAGCCCGCCACCAGGGAGAGCTTCACGGTGAGCTTCTCCACGGCGAGCTCCATGAAGATCGTGATCACCAGCGTGGCCTTCAACGCGGCGATGCCGAGCGCGACCGGAATGCTCCACCGCCCAAGGTGAACGTACGAGAGCGCGAAGCTGCCCAGCGTGAGCCCGAGGAGCGCGAGCAGGGTGAGGAACGTCGTCCTCTGCGAGATCGACTTCATCAGAGCGCGCCCGGGGTCAAATAGAAGATGGGCCAAAGGAAGATCCAGACGACGTCGATGAGGTGCCAGTACACAGCGCCGATGTCGAGCGGGTGCGTATGCGGGACGGCAAGCTGGCCACGGAGGATCCTCGACAGGAGCCACGCGAGGATCCCCATCCCCACGATTACGTGAATGCCGTGGAGCCCCGTCATGAGAAAGTAGAGCGTGTAGAATACCTTCAGGCCCTCGGGCTTGCCATGGAAGAAGGCACCGTGGCCACCGGGGAACACGCCTTCGCGAAAGTGCGCGGCGTACTCGAAGCCCTTGATGACGAGGAACGTCGCTCCGCAGGCGAGCGTGAATCCCAGGAGTCCGGCGGCGAGCTTCGCGCGTCCCTTTCGCAGCATGTGAACGGAGGTCGCGACGGCGTAGCTGCTACAGATGAGGATCGCCGTGTTGAGGGTGCCGAGCACCCGTACGTTGTGATCGACGCCCCACCCGAACGCCTCGGGATAATGCACGCGATAGGCGCCGTAGAGCGCGAAGAGGCCCGCGAAGAGAAGCAGCTCGCTCGCGAGGAAGACCCAGATGCCCAGGCGTGCCGCGTGGGCTTGCCGCTCGAGATCCTGAAAATGCTCGAGGTGAGCCGCCGTTCCTTCACTCATGGCTCAGCCGTCCAGTCTCCGTGTAGTCGTACGGGTCGCTCACGAACGCCGGAGTGTCATCGAAGTTGTGCGGGGGAGGCGGCGAGCGCGTGAGCCACTCGTACGACGCCGAATGCCATGGATTGTTCCCTGCGCGCTTTCCCGACTTTAGCGCCCAGGCGAGGTACGTGACCGTGAGGATCATCCCGCTGGCGAGCACCCACGAGCCGACAGTCGAGATCACGTGGAGCGTCTGGTACTCCGGCGGGTAATCGTAATACCGCCGTGGCATGCCCGCATTGCCGAGGAGGAACTGCGGAAAGAAGGTGACGAAGAAGCCCGCGGAGACGAGCGCGGCGGCGAGCATGCCCCAACGCTCGGAGTAGAGCCGCCCCGTGACCTTCGGAAACCAGTAGTGCAGCCCGGCGAGGTATGCGGTGAGCGTGCCGCCGACCATGATGAAATGGAAGTGGGCCACCACGAAGTACGTGTCGTGCCAGTGGACATCGAGGCTGGTCGTCGCCACCGCGATGCCTGTCATACCTCCGAAGACGAAGAGGAAAAGGAACGTGAACACGTAGAGAAGAGGCGTCTTGAAGGCGATCGAGCCGCGGTACATCGTCCCGACCCACGTGAAGACCTTGATGGCCGAGAAGATGCCGACGAGCATGGACAGGATGCCGAAGGCGCCTGCATCGAACACGGACAGGCCGGCGACGAACATGTGATGCCCCCATGTCAAGAATCCGACGAACGCTATCCCGAGCGAGGAGTACGCAATCGCGCGGTAGGAGAACGGGTTCTTGCGGCAGAAGGTGCAGACGACCTCGGTCACGACGCCCATCGCCGGCAGGATCATGATGTAGACGGCGGGGTGCGAGTAAAACCAGAACAGGTGCTGAAAGAGGACCGGATCACCTCCCCGCGCCGGGTCGAACAAGCCCCAGTCGAGGCCATGGTCGATCGCGACCAGCGCGACTGCCAGCCCGAGCACGGGTGTAGCGAGCACCTGGATGATGCTCGTCCCGTAGATGGACCAAACGAAGAGCGGCATTCGCATCCAACCGAGGCCCTTGGCGCGCATCGTGTGAATGGTGACGATGAAGTTCAGGCCCGTCAGGATCGAGGACCACCCGACGATGAAGAGGCCGATGAGCGTCGGGACGACGGCCGATGGGCTCTGGACGCTGTACGGCGTATAGAACGTCCACCCCGTGTCGAGGCCACCCGCCTGCATCGCGACCAGGACGACGATCGCGCCGACGAAGTAGAAGTAGAAGCTCGCGATGTTGAGACGCGGGAAGGCGACGTCCTTCGCGCCGATCATGATCGGGACGAGGAAGTTCCCGAACGCGCCTGGTATCGCGGGAATCATGAAGAGAAAGACCATGACGACGCCGTGCATCGTGAAGAGGCGGTTGTACGCGAGCGCGTCCACGATCGTCCGCTCGGGCGTCAGATGCTCGATCCGCAGGACCAGCGCGAAGGCGCCGCCGAGGGCCATCATCAGAGCCGTGGACACGAAGAAGAGGACCCCGACCCTCTTGTGGTCCGTCGTGAGGAGCCAGGAGCGAATGCTCTCGTCGTCGTTCACGAAGGTCGGAGGAACCGAGAGGACGCCTCCCTGGGGTACGAGTCCGGGGCTCATCGCGCTCATGGTTCTGGCCTGGTCTCGACGGGCGGGAGAACGACTCCGGGCGCGACCGGCGCGTCGCGAAGCGACTTGATGAACTCGACGAGGGCCGCCGTCTCGGGCTCGCTGAGGACCGCGTGGTACGAGGGCATGACGGGATTGAAACCAAGGACGACGTCGGCGCGTGGCTCCATCATGGATTTGGTCAGGTAGGCCTCGTCGGCGACGACCGTGCGGCCGTCGGTGAGCTTGACCTTCGAGTCGTAGAGCCCCCGCCATGTCGGGCCGACGTGGCGCTGACCATCGACCGTGTGGCAGGCGAAGCACGCGCGCCGTACGGCGACGGCCTGGCCAACCGACCGGAGGTTGCTATCGGAGGGGGTGGCCACGCCGTCGGTGTCGCGCGGGGCCACTGCCTGCGCCTCAGAGGCCGCGAGCCACACGCCGTAGTCCTCATCCGAGAGAACCACGAGCCGCCCGCGCATACGCGAATGCGAGACGCCGCAGTACTCGGCGCAGTAGATCGGATACGTGCCGGGCTTGTCGGCCTCGAACCACATCGTCACGTACCTGCCGGGGATCACGTCCTGCTTCAAGCGAAGGGCCGGGATGTACAGGCTGTGGATGACGTCGCGGGACGTCATGATGAGCCGCACCGGCCGACCCGCCGGGACGGTCAACTCTTCGACGGCGCTCGGTCCCTCCGGGTACGAGAACTTCCACATCCACTGCTTGGCAGTCACGTAGATGTCGAGCGTGTGAGGCGGGGGCGTCGATATCTCGATGAACTGCCTGAAGCCGATGGCCCACCACAGTAGAAAGAGCGCGAGCACGCCCACGATCATCGGCACTTCGAACGCCAGCGGTGCCTCGACCCGGACTGTGACCTCCTGGTGCGCCTTCTGGCGGTATCGGACGATGAACGTCCAGGCGACGACCCCGACGAGGAACGACGCGAGCATCGTCACGCCGATGACGAAGTAGTGCAGCATGTCGATGTCGCGGGCCATCCGGGAGGCCTGCGGCGGCAGCGAGAGCAGCCTGCGAAGGAGCTCGTTCACGGGGGGGCGCTCCCTCCACGGGAGGGGCCGCCTGCGTCAGCCTGGTTCTCTTCGACGATCATCGTCATGGCCCGCTCGACGGGGATGTGGGCCACGCCATGCGCTCGGTCTACCCAGCCGTATGTCTTCAGCCGCTCCTCCTCCACGCGCCGCTGCTCCAGACCGTGCTCCTCGTGCTCGATGAGCGTCTGCTCGACGAGGCCGATGGCGCGCGGCGCAACGTACCCGTGCTGCGCGACGCGCTCGGCCGGACCTCCGCCGAGCTCTGCCTGGCCCGTCCGGCCGAGGAGCGCCGTGGACGCCACGACGGCCAGGACCGAGATGGCGAGGGCCGCCAGGGCGACGCGGACGAGCGTCCGGCCGTGGACGGTGTCCTCTTCCTGGCGGACGACGAAGCGCGGCTCGCTCATGACGCCTCGTAGACCAGGCCGCCCGCGAGCCGAGGATCGCGAAGGGGCATCTCGGGCTCGCGGCGAGAGCGCAGAAGCACGAGGACGGTCGACGCTCCACAGACGACGAGAAGCGAGGCGAGGTCCAGCCAGTGCGGACGAAACCCAGCGTGCAGGTTCGGCAGGACCACCCAGTAGATGTCGACGTAGTGAGCGGCGAAGAGCCACGCGCCCATCCAGGCGAGCGCCCGCGGCCGCCGCTTCAGGCCGCGCGACAGGAGAAGGAAGAACGGCAGCAGGAAGTGCACGAGCCCGAGCAGCGCCGCAACGCGACCCCAGCTGCCCGTGGTCCGGAGCTTGACCCACCCGACCTCGTTCGGCAGATCGGCTATCCAGACGAGCAAGAACTGCGAAAAGGCGATGTACGCCCAGAAGATCACGAACGTGAGCAAGATCCTGCCGAGGGCATGGGAGTGCTCCCGCGTGGCCGCTTCGACGCGTGAAGGCAGGGGCCCGAACGCGACGAAGCACAGTAGGCCGACGGCGCCGCCGAAGCCGCCGCCGAAGAGATAAATGCCAAATACGCTCGATGACCACGTCGGGTCGAGCGACATGAGCCAGTCGAACGACGCGAACGTCAGCGCGAAGGCGACGAGCGGCAGAGTCGCGGCGGCCACCGTCCGCAACTTCGTCACCAGCGTGACGCTCGGCGACCGGTCCTGCTCGCGGGAGTAGCGGCGCAAGAGCTCCGCCACGAGGGTCCACGCACCCAGGTAGACGAAGGCGCGAACGGTGAAGAACGGAGCGTTCAACCATGCCAACTTCGGCAGCACGGCCGCGCGCACCGGCTCGCTCCAGTCACCCTCCGGTCGTGCCCACGGATAGAGCGTTCGGAGCCCGAGGAGGATTGGCAAGAAGAGCACGGCCAGCACGGGGAATGCCGCGAGCAGGTCTTCGGCACGCCTCCGAAGCACGACCATCCAGCCCGCGTTCAGCGCGTGCGCCATCTGGACCCAGAGCAACGCCCCGACGCCGACGCTGGCTGCGAAGACCCACGCGGCGAGGTACGAGAAGAAGGCCTGCCTCGGGTCGATCGCCACCCCGATCGAAAGCAGGAGTGCGCCGAGCACCGTCGCCGCGATCGAGACCCTCATCGCGCCCCTCACGGCGCCTGCCTTTCCAGCTCGACCCGGAGGTCGGGCGGGAGCTCGCTCACCTTGGCCGTCTGGCTGCGCTCGAGAGCCTTCAGGTACGCGACCACCGCCCACCTTTGCTCTGCAGTTAGCTGGTAGTCGTTGGCCGGCATGAGCCCGTAGCCCACCGTGACGATCCGGTAGATGCGCCCGGGCGGGAGACTGCCGATCTCCTCCGTCAGGAGCGAAGGTGGCTTGCGAAGCTGCATCTTCTCGGCGACCGGGCTCTTGCCGTCGCCCAGCACGCCGTGGCACGTGGCGCAGACGATCCCGAACTGGGTCCGACCCTCGGCGAGCAGCGCGCTCGACACCGGGAGGGGAAAGCGGCCCGCGTAGTGGCCCTCCTCGATCCCGTCCATGAACAGCGCGCTGCCCAGTACGGCTTCGCGCGATACGGTGCCTGCGACGGGCTGGCGCATGGCGCGGCCGTCGTCGAAGAAGGTGCTCGGCCCGTAAGGCTCGTAGCGAGGCTGCTCGAGCATCCGGGAGAGGGTCCACTCCGGCGTGTGGAGGTTCTCGCTCCCGTCGCACGCGACGGCGGCAAACAGAACGATCGCGGGGAGGAGCTTCCTCACGTGCGTTTGCCCCCGACCTGGACGACGCGCCTGGCCCCCAGATCGTGGAGCTCTCCCTCCGCGCGGACGCGATCGAGCTTGGGGTCATCCGCAGCGACGGCCACCCAGTAGCCGTCGACGCTGACGCTGTCGAATCCCTCTACCTCGAAGACGGGGTGATGCAGACGCGGCAGGCCTGCGAGGGCGAGCGGAAGGACGAAGGCCGTGAGCGCCGCGCAGAGCACGCCCGTCTCGAACGTGATCGGAACGAACGCCGGCGCCGAGTGGTACGGGCGCCCCCCGACGTTCAGGGGGTACGCGACGGCCGCGCACCACCACTGGAGCGCGTACGCCGAGATCGCCCCGAAGAGTCCCATCGCGAGGACCGCCTTCGGGATGAACGAGCGCTTGATCTCGAGCAGAGGCTCGAGCTCGCGGATGGGATAGGGCGTATACGCCTCGAGCCTGCGGAGCCCCAGCTCCCGAAGCCTCACGACCGCGCGGAGGAGCTCCTCCGCCGACCCGAACTCGGCCATCACGCCCAGCTTCATGTCGGGCATCAGCCGTGCCCTTCGCTCTCTTCGAGCTCGAGCTTCAGCTCCTTCATCTCGCTGACCGGAATGAAGGGGACGAACCGGAGAAAGAGGAGAAAGAGGAACGAGAAGAAGGAGAGCGTTCCCAGAAAGAGCGTCAGATCGATGTACGTCGGCTTGTACATGTGCCAGCTCGACGTCAGGAAATCGCGCATCTCCGACGTGACGATGAGGATGAAGCGCTCCGTCCACATGCCGATGTTGATCAGGATCGCGGCGATGAAGAGCACCGTCGTGTTCGTCCGCATCCTCTTCCACCAGAAGATCTGGGGCGTCACGCAGTTGCAGAAGATCATGACCCAGAAGACCGCGGCGTACGGTCCGGTGGGCCGGTTCACCAGCTGGACGTAGCGCTCGAAGTCGTTGCCGCTGTACCAGGCGATGAAGATCTCGATGACGTAGCTGTAGGTGACGATCCACCCCGTCACCATCAGCATCTTGGCGATGCTGTCGAAGTGACGCGCCGTGATGACGTTCTCCAGGCGGAAGATCTTCCGCGCCGGAATCAGCAGCGTCAGCACCATCGCGAATCCCGAGTAGATGGCGCCGGCGACGAAGAACGGCGGGAAGATCGTCGAGTGCCAGCCGGGGAGCTGGCTGATCGCGAAGTCCATGCTCACGATCGAGTGGACGGAGATGACCAGAGGCGTGGCGAGGCCGGCGAGGAGGCCGTACGCGATCCGGTAGTGGTGCCAGTCGCGGGCCGCTCCGCGCCAGCCGAGGGCGAAGACGCCATACACGCGCCTCCGCGCGAGGGTCGGCGCGCGGTCGCGGATGACGGCTAGATCCGGGACGAGACCCAGGTACCAGAACAGGAACGACGTGATGAGGTACGTGCTGACGGCCACGACGTCCCACGGCAGCGCGCTCCGGAACTGCGGCCACACGCCCATCGTGCTCGGGTACGGAGTCAGCCAGTAGAAGAACCACGGCCGGCCGAGGTGCAGGAGCGGGAAGAGTCCCGCCTGCACGACCGCGAAGAGCGTCATGCCTTCGCTGAAGCGGTTGATCGAGGTGCGCCACTTCTGCTCGACCAGGAGCAAGATGGCGGAGATGAAGGTCCCCGCGTGACCGATCCCGATCCACCAGACGAAGTCGACGATCCCGAGGGCCCAGGCGACTGGGATGTTGTTGCCCCACACGCCGATGCCGGTCGTCGCGATGTAGGCGATGACCGTGAAGAGCACGGCCGTCCCGGCGCCTGTCATCAGCAATAGCGGCGCGAAGCCCCGCGGAGGGCGAAGGACGGGGGCGATGAGCTGGTCGGTCAGCGCGGCGTCGGTCGGACGTCCGATGAGGAAGTCGACCGGCGCCGTTCCTGCCTCCTCCGTCGCGACCGCCGCGCTCACGTGCCGAGCTCCGGGTTGGGGTTACGGAGACGAACCATGTAGCGCGTGCGCGGCGCCGTCCCGAGCTCGTCCAGCACGTTGTATGTCCGCTCGTTGGCGTGGAGCTTGGAGACCTCGGAGCTCGGATCCGTGAGCGATCCGAAGACGATCGCCTTCGATGGGCACGCCTGCTGGCACGCGGTCGTGACCGCGCCGTCGGCCATGGGGACGCCCTCGATCCTCGCGTGGATCTCCGACTCTCGGATCCGCTGGACGCAGTAGGAGCACTTCTCCATGACCCCGCGCGCCCGCACCGTGACGTCGGGGTTCATCACCATCTTCTGCGGCTCGCTCTTGTCCTGGTTGTAGTCGAACCAGTTGAAGCGCCGGACCTTGTAGGGGCAGTTGTTCGAGCAGAAGCGCGTGCCGACGCAGCGGTTGTAGACCATCTCGTTGAGCCCGTCGGGGCTGTGCACGGTCGCCCCCACGGGGCAGACGTACTCGCAAGGCGCCTTCTCGCAGTGCTGGCAAGCCATCGGCTCCACGTCGACGACCGGGTCGCTCTCGCTTCCCGAGAAGTAGCGGTCGAGCCGGATCCACTGCATCTCGCGGTTCTTGCGGACGCCCTCCTCGCCGACGATGGGGACGTTGTTCTCGGCCTGGCACGCGATGATGCACACGTTGCAGCCGGTGCAAGCGGTCAGATCGATCGACATGGCCCACTGGTTCACGCCCGCTGGCTTGAGCTGGTAGAGCGTCTGCCGGACGGCGCTCTGTCCGGCGACGACGTCACCCTGGCGCTTCTCGTAGTCTTCGAGCTTCGCCGAGAGCGCGACGGGGCGGTTCTCGGTCGACCAGTGCTCCTGCGTCGTCGCGAGCGGCTGGCTCCGCCCGGTCTTCACGAGCTCGAGGCCGTCGTCGAAGGCGAGCCCGCGCGACGTCCGGAGCCGGTACGCGTTGACGCCGACCCGTCCGAGCTCTTCGTCCCCTTCGCGCCCGTAGCCGAGCATCAGCGCGATGGAGTCGTCCGCGTGACCCGGCATGACGAAGACGGGAGCTTCGATCGACGCTCCACGAAGCGAGAGCGTCACCACGTCCTCCGTCGCGAGGTGGAGGCGCGCGGCGGTCGTCGGGCTGACGAGCGCCGCGTTGCCCCACGTCAGCTTCGTCATCGCGTCGGGGAGCTCGAGGAGCCATGCGTTGTTGGCAAACGTCCCGTCGTAGACCTTCGAGTCGGCCCGCACGACGAGCTCCAGCGACTCCGACCGCGGCGGCACGGCGCCCAGGCGGCGCGCGAGGTCCTCGGTGACCACCGTCACCGGCTCCGCGCGACTGGCGGTGCCAGGGACGACTCCGCGCTGGAGCGCCTGGAGCCACCCCGCGCCCAGGGCGGGGTTCGCGCCTCTCCAGTACGCAGCCAGCGCGTCGTGGGCTGGAGCGTCGGGTGAAGAGAGGAAGAGGCTCAGGATGTCCGTGGCGGTCCTCCCGCCGAACAGCGGCGCGATGAGCGGCTGCACGATCGAGAGCGTCCCGTCGAGCGCGCGCGCGTCCCCCCACGACTCCAGGTAGTGCGCGAGCGGAACGAGCCAATCGCAGTCCTTGGCGGTCTCGTTCGCGTGCGTCCCGAGGTACATCGTGGATTTCGCCGCGCGCATGCGGCGGGGGAGCTCGAGGTCGCGCGGCGCCGTGTAGCTCGGATTCCCTCCGAGGATGACGAGCGATTGGACACGACCGGCGTCGAGGTCGGCGAGCAGGGGCTCGAGCCCATGGTCGGGGCTCCCGGCGTCGAGGAGCGCCGGGACGACGTAGCTCACCGACTCGCCGACGTTGCCGAGAGCTACGTTCAGGAGCGCGGCGAGCGCATGCACGATGTCCGGCTGGCCGTCGCCGGCGACGACGAGCGAGCGGCTCCGGTGCGCGACCAGGTCGCGGGCCACGGCGCGTACCCACGGGGTGACCTCCGCGCGCTCGTGCCACTGCGACACTGGACCCGAGAGCGCCTCCAGCCACGGTGCGCCCGTGACTGCCGCGCCCGTCTCGCGCAGGAGGGCAACGGCGATGGCCGTGATGTCGCGCGCCTTGGAGCGGAGCCGGTGGTCCGCGGCCGCGCCGGTGACCGTGAGGAGAGGCTCGGCGACGTACAGTCGGTTCATCGTGTCCGTCTTCGACCGCACCCGGCGCCCGTCGGCGAACTGGCGCGCGTAGCGGCAGTGAAACGGTCCGGTCGCCAGGATGTCGGCGTCCAGGCAAACGATGACGTCGGCGCGGCGAAGATCGAGGACGGGGTCGAGCGCCCGGCCGAAGGCGAGCCGCGTCCCTTCCCAGGCGGCGCTCCTGGAGACGGGCGCGTAATAGTGGACCTTCGCCCCCAGCCCTCGAAGCTCCGCGAGGAGGTGCCCCGTCCACGGCGAGCCGGTCGGCTCGAGGAGAAAGCGCGTTCCGTCGAGGCGCGCACCGGGTGCCGCTCCGCGGGTGAGCGTCTCGCGGAGCTTTCGCCAGCTCTTGGGTTGGCTCTTGAAGAGGATGCTCTGCGCCCGCGCCGGGTCGTACAAGGAGAGGATCGACGCCTGCTCGTAGACGCCGGTGGCGCCGAGGCTCGCCGGGTGGTCGGGGTTGCCTTCGATCTTGGTCGGCCTTCCCTCGTGGCTCTCCACGAGCAAGCCGGTGGCGTAGCCGCCGAGGGTCATCGCCGTCGCGTAGTGGTTCGCCACGCCGGGCGTGATCTCCGGAGGGTCCACGGCGTAGGGGACGATCTTTCCGCGTGGGGCGCGCGAGCATCCGGCGCCCGCCAGCATCACGCTCGCGCCGAGGAGCTTCAGGAGGTCGCGCCTCCGCAGGGTGTCGTCCGGCTCGTCGACGCCGGCGGGAAACTCGCGCGCCGCGTCCGGGTCGAATCTCTTCGTCGCCTCCGCGAGGCTCCGCCATCTGTCTTTGACGACGCCCGCTCGAATGCCCATCCGCGTCACCTGTGGCAAGCCGTGCAGTTGGTGGGCGGGGAGATGTTCCTGTCCTTGACGCGTCGGGCTTGCTCCTCGCGCGTGCCTGGCTTCCAGCCCATGAGGGTGATCTCGTCCTCCCCGCGGATATGGGCGGAGGGATCTCGATGGCACTCGAGACACCAGCTCATCGTGAGCGGCACCTCGGCGTACACGAGCCCCATCTTGTCGACGCGCCCGTGACAGCTCTCGCATCCGACACCGCGGTCGACGTGGATGGAGTGGTTGAAGTAAACGAAGCCGGGGAGATTGTGGACGCGGTTCCAGACGATGGAATCGCCGGAGAAGTAGCTGTGTCTCACGGAGCTGAGCACCTTGGCGGCGTCCCACACCTGGCTGTGGCAATTCATGCAGAGACTCGTCGGCGGAATACCTGCATAAGGAGAGCTCTGCGCGGTGTAGTGGCAATACAGGCAGCTGATACCCTCGTCACGGACGTGATGCCGGTGATCGAACTGGACGGGCTGGTCGATGGGGTCGAACTGGTACGTCGTGTAGGGTGCACGCACTAGCCCCAGGAGGAACACGGGCACGCCCACCGCCCCGAGACCTCCGAGCAAGAGACCGGTGCGCACGAGCGCGTTCGTCCAGACGGGGAAGAGCGGCGTCACCGAAGGCGGCCGTCCAGACCATGGATGACCTGGCAACCTGCGGGCGGCTGGGGCCTCCCCGCGCGGCGGCACACGTCTCGGGCGACAAGGCCCCCGTCATGGTTCGCGCGCATGAAGGGGGTGGGTGCCGGTGGCGCAGCCAACCCTCGTCGGTGCGCGCGACCCTCATTGGCAGTGCCGGATATTGACGTCAATACGAAGAGTACTTGAGCTTGAGTCGATACTTTGAAGTCGTCGTAGCGAACAGTACTTGAGCTTGAAATCGATATTTCGAAGTGGTTGTCGTGTTTCGCAGGCCGGGTTGATGCTATCTCGACGATCGCAGCGGAGATTCTCCTCAATGAAGACGCGGTGGTTCGTGTGAAGAAGGCGCTGATGGCGATGTGTCTCGTCGTCGCCTTCGCCTTGGGAGGGCGTGCCAGCGCGCAGCCCCGCAAGGCCGCGGAGAACGGCGACGTCGGCGTGACCGAGCGGCTCGGCGAGAGTCTGCCGCTCGACGCCGCGTTCGTCGATCACAACGGCCTGGGCGTCCGACTCGGCGACTATTTCACGGGAGAGCGCCCGGTGGTGCTCATCTTCGGGTACCACACGTGCCCGATGCTCTGCGCGCTCGTCCAGAACGCGACGGCGCAGGCCCTTCGCGGCGTGGGTCTCGCGGTCGGACGCGACTACGAGGTCGTCGTGATCAGCATCGACCCGGAAGACACGAGGCACACGGCGACGAAGCGTCGCGACATCGTGCTGGCGACCTACAAGGCGGGGCGGCCCCCGATTGAGGTCGCCCCCGGTGTCCGGGACGAAGGCGTTCACTACCTGACGGGGACCGAGGATGCCATACGCCGGACGGCGGATCTGGCCGGCTTCCATTACACCTACGACGCGGCGTGGAAGCAGTACGCGCACCCGGCCGTCATCCTGGTCGTGAGCCCGCAGGGAAGAGTCGCCCGGTACCTCTACGGAATGGAGTTCGACCCCAAGGACATCCGCTACGGCCTGCTCGAGGCACGCGCGGGCCGCAACGTGTCGACCATCGATCGTGTCCTGCTCTACTGCATGCACTACGACCCCGGGTCGGGGAAGTACGTCCTCGTCGCTGCGCGTGTGATGCAGGTGGGAGGCGGCCTCACCGTGCTGCTCCTCGGGGCGCTACTGGGCGGGCTCTGGCTGCGCGAGCGCAAGAATCGTCGTTCAGCCCTCTCTTCGCTCCGGTCAGCGTGACGCGGTCGGCCGCCCCTTGGCCGCGTCGCGGAACGACCTCACGACGGGCGCGATCACGCGCGGATCGTCGCTCATGAGCGCGTCGGCTCCTGCCTCGAGCAGGCGCAACGCGAGCGCCGGCTCGTTGACCGTCCAGTAGTGCACCTCGAGCCCCAGCGCGTGGCACTTGTCCACTACGGCGCGCGTCCCGAGGTCCATCCCGTAGATGCGGTAGGGGAGCTGGGCGGCGTTGCCTCGCAGGGGCCAGCGCGCGAGCACGCGCCGCGGGAGCGCCACGAGGCGGAGCACCTCGGCCTGGCCCAGGCCGGTCTGTCCGGGGTACCCGAGGCGGCGCACCTTGCGCAGCGTCGCGGCGTCAAAGCTCGCGAGGAGCGTGCGATCCGCGGCGCCCACGCGGCGCACCACGTCGAGCGTCCGCTCGACCATCTCGGGGTGCTGTGACTTGGCGTCCACGTTGAAGGCAACCGCTGGCAGCTCGCGCAGCGCCTCCTCGAGCGTCGGGACGCGGTAGCCCGGGGCCCCCGCATCCCACGAGCGCACCTCGTCGAGGGTCGCGTCCTCGATGCGGGTCGCGACGCCGCACATCCGCAGGCCGGTCGGGTCGTGGGAGAGGACGACGTGGCCGTCGCGGGTGAGGTGCGCGTCGGTCTCGATCGCGTCGGCGCCGAGCTCGAGGGCGAGGCGGAAGGACGGCAGCGTGTTCTCGGGCAGCTCCACCCCGGCGCCCCGGTGCGCGTAGAGACGAGGCAGGCGATTCATGGTCCGTCGTTCTACGGGGGGCGCGGGGGCGATGCCAGGGCTTGCGACCCGCGCGGTGTCGGGGCTCGCAGAAGACGTCCTCACCGTCACGTGGAGCGTGCGTGGTGCCGCGTGAAATGTCCCGACATCCCGGGAGGATGTCCCCGGCATCGCGCGCCGTCGCCCGGGCACCGCGCGCCGTCGCCCGGGTACCGCGCGCCGTCGCCCGGGCACCGCGCGCCGTTGCCCGGGTACCGCGCGCCGTCGCCCGGGCACCCCGCGTCTTCCACGGGGCATCGCGCGGACGGTCCCTGGCGCCCCGCGTCTTGCACGCGGCATCGCGCGGACGATCCCCGGCACCAGGGAGCCCTCGCGCGGCCATCGTCTCGATGCACCGCGAGGCCCGGGCACGCTTCCCGCGCACCATCTGGGCGCTCCCCGGCACCGGGGCGTCATCGCCCGAGCACCGTCTCGAAGAACCCGTGCACCGCGTCGGAGCTCCCCGGTACCCCGGTCCTCGCGCGCGGCAGGCGGGAGCGTGGGGAGGGAGGCCGGGATCGTACGCCCGGGCACCCGGGAGCGCGGGTAGGGTGCGGGGGGACGGTCGGGACGCCTTAAAACGAAAAACCCGGCCTCGCAGGGAGACCGGGTTCTTCTTCTCAGATCAGAACTCTCGGAGAGCGTTCCGACTCAGGAGACGACGCGAACCTTATCGGCCTGCAGACCCTTGGGGCCCTGCTTCACGTCGAACTCGACCTTCTGTCCCTCGGAGAGGGAGCGGAAGCCCGCCGCCTGGATGGCAGACTGGTGGCAAAAAACGTCTTCGCCCCCACCGTCCTGCGAGATGAATCCGAAACCCTTCGCGTCGTTGAACCACTTCACGGTACCAGTTGCCATTGCTCTGCTCTTCTTTCGCACGCGCAAGCACTCTGCTTGCGAGGGCTCGCCCCCAAGGGCGAGCCGCAATGGTGTAGCGGAAAGTGGGCTTGGTGTCGCGCACTTTCTGCGCCACAGCAGGGGGGCGCGGGCCAGTTTTGCGGGGCCCTGAGATCCACCGAGACCGGTTGCGTGCACAGAGGCCATGAGCTCACCCAACGGCAAGCCCTCGACCAACCAGGCGCGCAGCATCGCGGCGCTTCTCCTGCGCCCGAGCGTCGGCCAGCCATCCCGCGCCGCGATCCTGGTGCGTCTGGCGGTGGGCGGAGTCTTCGTGTCGTCCGGTCTCGTGAAGCTCCTCTTCGAGAACCAGGGACCTGGCCGCTTCGCGAAGCTCGGGCTGCCTGCCGCGAGCCAGCTCGCGTACGGAGTGGGCGTGACCGAGGCCGTCTGCGGCACGCTCGTGCTGCTGGGCCTTCTCACGCGCCTGGCCGCGCTGCCGCTGATGGTCGACATGGTCGTCGCCATCGCGGTGACGAAGCTCCCGCTGCTGGTCGGGCCGGGGCCTGAGCCTGTCGGGGCGATGCCCAGGGTGGGGTTCTGGGCCTTCGTCTACCAGGCGCGGCTGGATCTGACGATGCTGGCCGCGTGCGGATTTCTCGTGGCCGTCGGGGCGGGTCTGTGGTCGGTCGATGCGGTCCTGTCGCGTCGGCGGGGAGGAGACGGATGACGGGCCGATCGGGCGCCGAAGACGCCGAAATTGCGGCGGCGGCGGCGCGGGATTTCTGCGGGGAAGTGCAGAAAGTCACGTCGTCGTGCTGGGTTCGCTTGACAGCCCCGCTGCCTGAACGCTAGACGGTTGCGTTCCCCGAAGGCGCGTAGCTCAGTGGTAGAGCACTACCTTGACACGGTAGGGGTCGTTGGTTCAATCCCAATCGCGCCTACAACAAAACACCGGAAAAAAGGCCGAATCGGAGCTCACCCGAGGTCGGCCTTTGTCGTTCCAAGGGCCTCTGAGGCCGATGCTCCCACGGTTGCTCCCACGCCGTTGTTCAGTGCTCCCACGTCGGGGCCCTGTAGTGCTGCGCCGGGGTCGGCTGCTGCCGGCGCGGGCTTCCGGTTCCGGAAGTCCATCAAGCTGAGCACCTTGGCGAGCCCCTCCGCCTGCTCGCTCTCCGACACCGTGGAGTAGTGCCGCTGCATCTGCTCGGTGGCGTGGCCGGAGATCGACCGCGTCACCACGTCGTTCACCTGCGCGCTCCGCGCGAGGTCCTGGAAGGACCGGCGCATCGCCCGCGGGGTGATCCGCTTCTTGAGGGAGAGAAGCGTCGCCACGTGGTCGAAGGGCTTACGGAGCAACTTCGGGTCACGTACGCCACCGTCCTCCCTCGGGAAGAGGAGGTCGGAGGCCTTCTGCTCGTCGGTGAGGAGCTGCGTCTCGACGTGCCACTTGAGCACCTCGAGCAGAAGCTCCGGCACCTTGATCTCGAGGTCCCTCTTCGTCTTGGTCCGGTTCATCACGGTCTGGCCGAGCGTGTGGGACCGGCGGACGCAGAGGATGTTCTCGTCCCACTTCACGTCCGCCTCCACCCCGCGCCGCCGGAGCGGACGCAGTGAGGAAGGGCGGAGGCCCGTCGCAAAGCCGACGTAGGCCATCGCAAAGTGCTGGGGATGTTTCTCGAAGAACAGCGCCAGGAAATCGCGGAGCTCCTCGGCGGTGAGCGAGTTCGGCTGCTCGCGCGTGTATGTACGGTGCTCGGACGTGTCGAAGTTCTTCACGCCCGTGGCGGCGCTGTCGCGGAGCTCGTAGTCGAGCTTCGCGTGCGCCAGGATCACCCGGAGGACGGCCAGCCAGGTGTTCGCGGTGTTCGGTGAGTAGCCCTTCTTCTTCTTGCCGCGGCAAGGACGGCC
>Ga0302196_10002749_pt1 | contig 16321 bp, 14 predicted proteins | sample II_Bog_N1_3_FD_198794 | JGI IMG/M metagenome (GOLD analysis project Ga0302196, IMG submission 198794) | Peat permafrost microbial communities from Stordalen Mire near Abisko, Sweden - II_Bog_N1_3 | ecosystem: Environmental > Terrestrial > Soil > Wetlands > Peat | place: Sweden: Abisko...
ATGCCGGTCGCAGAGATGGCGTGGCTGACGCCGCCGCGGCCGTGCACGTCGCCACCGTTGAACGGCACCAGCGGATCGTGGGTTCCGTGCGCCGCCAGTACCGACACCGGCCGCGATGGGTTGCAGGCCACGCCCGCGCCGAGCGTGCCGGACACCGGGGCGATCGCGGCGAACACATCGGCACGTTCGCAGGCCAGCCTGTTGGACATGAATCCCCCGTTCGACATGCCGGTGGAAAAGACATGCCCGGCGGCCACCCCGTAGTCGCTCGCCAGCTTGCCCACCAGCGCGACCAGGAAACCCAGGTCGTCGATGTGGTGGCGGGCGGCGGGCGATGCTACCCGCCCGTCCGCCCAGCTCTTGTCGTAACCGTCGGGATACACGACCAGCAGGTTGGTGGCGTCAGCAGCGGCGTCGAAGTCGGTGAGGCCCTCCTGCCCTATTGCGGTCGCGGCGCCGCCGTGCAGGTTGAGCACCAGGCCGACGGGAGGGCCCGGTGGCACATGCACCCGGTACGTGCGGGTCAGGCCGCCGAACTGAAACGTCCCGGCTTGATCTCGCGCGGCGCCCGGTACTTGGCGGGCGCCGCAGCCGACGAGGCAAACCGCGACAACTGCCAGCGACAGCAGTCGCACCCAGGGCATGTTCGTCAAGTTACCGACCGCACACCCGGATCGACGAGGAAGGGCGGGTGAATTATCGACGAGGTCCGTGCCAAGCAGATCGTCGGCGTGGGATGATCGCATCGTCAGCGGCATAACTTGCCGTCCGCACTTCGACTTCTGATCGGGGAGGTTCCAGCAATGACCACTATCCGAGCGCGCTTGCCGAGACCCGCCCGATCAGTTTTGGCCGGCTTAGTGCTGGCGGTCGCGCTACCTTGCTTCGTGGGATTGGCGACCGCGACCGCGAAGGCCGATGACGTCGATAATGCGTTCCTGAATGCGATTCAGGCCAAGGGCATCAACTTCGCTACGCCGGAAGCCGCGATCGTTGCCGGTCACGAGGTCTGCGATGAACTTGATCTCGGCAGGCAGAAGCCCGACGTGGCGAATGAAGTGATGAGCAGCAGCAACCTGGACGGCTATCGCGCCGGATACTTTGTGGGCGCCAGCATCGCTGCGTACTGCCCAAGACATCATTGATAGAGAACTCATAGACGCGAAGGCGTCCTTCTGGCGCGCCGACCGGGATGGCAACGCGTAAGCTTCGGGTGCATGTATCTCAGAGAGTGTAAGTGATCACAAAAGCGCTATTCGGTGCCTTGGGGGCCATAGTCGCGGTCAGTGTCGGAGTTGCGGTGGCCACACCGGTGAACGCGGACCCAAGCGCTTTCCGTGTCCTGAGCTGCAGCTGCGCGGGTCATATCTCGGCGCCGGCTGGCGGGCCCAGCGTGTGGGACCAAATGAATGACGGGATCGAGAACGGTCTCGCTGATTTGCAGGGCGCCGCCGGCTAACCCGCCGGCGGCTTCATCCCGCTGACGGCGGGCGGGGTATCACCGTGCCCTCGACGTCCTTACCGTAGGCGACGTCCTCGTACTTCTGCGGCTTGCGCTTGCGCCAGCCGCTGCCTGCCGAGGAGATCGGCGGCGGCATCAACGGGGGCAACGGGAAGCCGGAGTCTGCCGCGGCAAGCGGGGTCACCTGCGATGCGAGTTGCACCGGCGTTTGCGCGGCGGGCAGCAGCCCGACCACGGCAGGCGGCGCCATCAGGTTGCCGATCTTGATTCCAGCGCCCATTGCCGCAGTGGGTACCTGCGCCCCGCCAAGGGCCTGGACCGCGCTGGAGAGACTGGCCGACGCCGTTCCCAGGGCCGATTCCCCCTCCGATAGGCCCGTGCCGATTTCGGGGGCCACAGTCTGCAGCGCCTGGGCCGAAGTGTTCTGCGCTGCGTAGCTGAGCAGGTTGATGGGAAATCCGGATGAGATGAACTGGTTGGCGTACTGGTTCGCCAGCCCAAACCAGCCGGCTTGGGGGTCGAAGCTCTCAAGCGATGTCAATATCGAGGCCGCCGTCGGGGCGGCGGTGGTAGTGGTGGCGGGAACCGCGCTGGCTTGAGCGGCAGCACCCGTCGCAGTGGTAATCGAAGGCGGTGAAGTGAACTGCGACACCGGGAGAGCTTGTGCCGAGGCCGCCTGATAGCGAAAAATCGCCGACGAATTGTTCGCCCACATCTCCTGGTACAGAGCCTCCGTCGCGGCGATAGCCGGAAGGTTCATGCCGAATGCGTTCGTCGCCAGCAGGTGCACCAGCTGCGCCCTGTTCGCGATGACCACCGAAGGGTGAACCACCGAGGCCAGAGTCGAGCCGAACGCCGCCGCAGCGACCTGCGCCGACGAGCTCAGCTGCCGACACTGCTGCGCGGTGGTGCGCAACCAGGTTACGTAGGGGCCGACAGCCTGGGTCATCGCCGCTGCCGACGGACCATGCCAGGCCTCCGTCAGGGAAGACAGGACCGGGGCGTAGTCGCGAATAGAATCCTCCAGATCGGTGCCCAGCCGCTCCCACGCACGCGACGCCACGAGCCATGATCCCGCGCCGGGCCCCGAATGGATCAGCGCTGAGGTGATCTCGGGCGGCAATGTTATGAACGACATAACACCTCACATTGACTTCCGTAAGAAAACCTCTGGAACATTTGGTTGACTACTGCGGGAAAACCCCAGGAACATTGCGCGTCGCCATCTTCCGTGCGGCCCAAACGTTACCCCGGCCTGCGCCCGAACGGATATTTACGTCGGCGAAGCGTGCAAATTGTGATCAGGAGATGGCGCTGACCGCGGTCGACAATCGCGACTTGAGCGCATCCGGAATGGGGATGTATCCGTTGTCCGCCAGGCCGTTCTGGCCGGTGTCGATCGTGCTTTGCAGGAATGCCTTCACGGCCTTACCGACCTGCGGATCGGGATACTTCGAACACACGATCTCGTACGTCGCCAGCACGATCGGATAGGAACCTGGCTCATTGGGCCGGTAGAACGAGATCGTATCGATCGCGAGGTCATTGCCCTGCTTCTTGAGGATCGTGGCCGCGCCAATCGTCTTCCCTACCGAGTCTGCGCTGATCGCGACCGGGTCCGGACCGGCCGACGTGATGATCTTGGCCATGCTCAGGTGTTGCGCCTGGGCGAACGACCACTCGTTATAGCTGATCGCCCCTTCGGTGCGCTTGACGGCCGCGGCGGTGCCGTCGTTGCCCTCGGCGCCATCGCCTGCGCCGCCGTGGAACTTTCTGCCGGCACCCTTGCCCCACGTGTCGCCCGAAGCGGTATCGAGATATTTCTGAAAGTTATCCGAGGTGCCGGAGTCGTCGGTGCGGAACACGACGCGAATCGGCTCAGCCGGCAGGGTGGTACCCGCGTTCAGCACCCGAATCGCTGGATCGTTCCACCTGGTAATGGCGCCGTTGAAGATCTGCGCCGCGGTCGGCCCGTCGAGATTCAACGAAGTCAAATCCTTGACGTTGTAGGTGATGGCGATGGGGCCGAACACCACCGGCAGGTTCCACGCCTGCGAGCCGCACCGCTGCTGGGCGGCGGCATACTCGCTGGGGATCATCCGTGAGTCAGATCCGCCGAAATCGTTTTGGTTGCCCACAAAGTCGCTGATCCCGGCGCCCGATCCATTGTCCGTGTAATCCAGCGTCTGACCCGGACACGCCCGCTCAAATGCCTTGACGAACAGCGCCATCGCGTTGGCCTGGGCGGTGGAACCGCTGGCCTTGAGGGTCGGCTTGCCGCCGCAGGTCGACGTCGCCGACGACGGGCCCGTCGTTGCGCTTCCTCCGGTGGCGTTGTTGTTGCCGCCACACGCCGACAACACCACTGCAGCAATGGTCAGAATGCTCAGCGCGGCGCCAAATCGATTGATTCTCAATTCAATTCCTTTGAATGATACCGATGAGATGATCGCCGTCCGAGTAGCCGCTGCCCGTCAAACCGCTGTCTTCCTAGCAGCCATGAGGCATAGTAACAAGATTGCCCATCAGCAAATGTGCCCAGCCATCGCTGGATATCGCCGGATTCACGGTGTCAGCCACAGTTTCCGCCTGCACACGGTCCTGACAGGAGGTGACTTCGGGCGGCGGTGTTATGAAATCGATGACATATTTCATTGACTACGCGGGAAAATGCTCGGGAACATTCGGTTAACGACGCCGCGAAAAGCCCTGGAAAATTACGCGACGTCACATGCGGCCCACCCGAATTCGTAAGATCGCAGGGGCTTCGCCGCTGACTGCCGAGGCTGGCCACGATCCCCCGTGCAACTGCTGCCCGTGTGGTGGCAGGGTGTTGCTTGCGCCAACATTGGCCCTGGCTCTACCAGAATCGTCCTCGTCTCACCTTCAGTGAGTGATGGGCGGTGCGCGCATCACAATGGTTGGCACATTTCCCAGCCGGAGTGCGGCGGCGCGCCCGGCACGCAACTGGGCCGCCGATGTCGCAGTGTTCGTCGGCGCCGCGGTGCTGCTGTGGTTGGTGGTGCGCGTCGGGCGCGGAACGGCCGTGCCATGGACCGTACCGAGCGCTCCCTCGACGGTGTCCACCGACGGCCATCACCATCTGCGGGTGCCTGGCATCGTTGACGCCGGGGCGCTCGGATCGCACTGACGCTGGGCAGCCCTCAGTAGGTGGATATCTCATCCTCAGCAGGTAGAACACCGCTGTCCATGAAGATGACGCGACGGCCGATTTCCACGGCGTGGTCGGCGAAGCGCTCGTAGAAACGGCCCAGCAACGCCGTTTCGACACCGGCGGAGATGCTGTGCTTCCATTCTCGATCTATCAGCACACTAAACAAATGCCTATAGAGATCGTCCATTGCGTCGTCTTGTTCGTGAAGTTGAGCAGCTTGCTGCGGGTCGTGGGATACCAGCACCTGTTTTGCGCTGTCGCCCAACGCGATTGCCACGTTGGCCATGTCAGCGAAGCACTCGCGGACTTCCTTGGGAAGCGCATGCTTTGGATACTCCCGCTGGGTGATCTTGGCTACATGCACAGCCAACGCGCCCATTCGCTCCGTGTCGGCGATGATCTGTATTGAGCTGAAGATTTCCCGCAGCTCGCCGGCCACGGGTTGCTGTAATGCCAGCAGCGCGAACGCTTCATTTTCGATTTGCGCTCGCAGTGCCACGATGCGCTCATGGTCGCGGATAACCTGCTCAGCGCCGACGATGTCGGCCTCTAGCAGAGCCTGGGTTGCGCGCTGCATCGCCGACCCGGCCAGGCCGCACATCTCTCCCAGTTGCGTGGTCAAATCGGCTAGCTGCTTGTGATAGGCGGTTCGCATGGGTGAAACCTCTCTGAACCTGAGTTGTCGCGCGGATCTGCCGCGCGTCCACACGGCAATCATGGGCCATGGCGGTGCCGATGCGACATAGGTTTGAGCGCCCAAAATGCAATTCGCACGCATTCGATGGGGAGGTGGGCTGGCTCGTCGCCGCAGTCTCAGTGGTGCTGGCGCTGTCGTTCATTCCGTTGGCACTGAGCCGAAAGTAGTTGGCGATGCCCATCGTTCACATTTGGTACACACTGCGGCTACCCGCCGGCGCTTCCTAGCGGCCTTTCGCGGTGCACCTCGGCACTCAAGTCGCGGGTCGGTCATCATGCCCGTACCGTTGGCTGTGGGATGTCTGGCGGGTTGCACGACAATCCGCAGGCTCAGCGGGCAGGTGGTCTAGATGGAGCACGAAAATCGGTTCCAGCTCAAGCCCTATCGGTCTGCATCGGAGCATATTGACGGGGCCTGGTGGCCGCGCTCGATGCACTTGGTCGACGAGCTACCGGACTTGGTCGCGTCGGTGTCAGACCGGCTGGGGCAGGTCGTAATGGTGGGCTACCGGCGCAATGGCTGGGGCGAGACACCGCCACTGGCTGAGATCACCGGCCACACTATCGAATTGCTGGGCTTTACCAGTGATGAGCGGGCCAGTGTCATCCTGATCGGGGAGGACGGTCGTCACCTCTCACTGCACGTCATCCGGCCAGACGTCAGCGAACAGGTCGCCCGACAAGCGCTGGAAGAGGCACAGGTATGCGCCGACGCCGAAGTTGCGCCGGCCGGCCGTTCAGCAATCGGGCGATCCGTGGCCGACGTGGCAGACAAGTTGGCCCGCCACGACGCGCTCGGCGACGAGCAGCGGACCGCACAGATCAATCGCTGGTGCGAAGAGGCCGCTGAACAATTCGTCGACGCACCAATCCAGGCCTTCGTCCCGATCCTCGTCGAACACATCGTTCGCAACCGCATGATCGAATCCAGCGCGGCAACCACGTCGGCGGCCACCGGCAACTGACCCCGGCGCACCGTCAGGCGGGTTGCGGGGCTCTGCCCGTCATCAAGTTCGTGATCGCTTCAATGTCCGCCGGGCCGGGCAGGCCCCAGTCAGGCTTGTATTCGAACAACTCGTCGACTTGTGCGGTCTTGAGGTCGACATCGAGAAGCTCGATCGCGTCGAGGGGCACCAGGGCGGGGTGGACGCAGCCACAGGCGCGGGCCAGGCACAGCAGTTCAAAGCGCAGGGTGGCGAGATAGTTTGCGCAGCGCACCGATTTCAGGGCCGGGTCCAGACCATGCTGCAGCCATGGTGACTGGGTGGCGACGCCGGAGGGGCAGCGGCCGGTGTGGCAGCGCTGGGCCTGGATGCAACCGATAGAGAACATGGCGGTTCGGGCGACGTTGATCATGTCGCAGCCCATGGCCAGGGCCAGCAGGGCGTTTTCGGGGATGCCCAGCCTGCCTGAGCCGATGAACACTACGTCGTGGTGCAGGTCCTGTTCGGCGAAGGCACGGTAGACACGGGGGTAAGCCCACTTGAAAGGTAGGGCGACATGGTCACTAAAGACGAGCGGAGCCGCGCCGGTGCCGCCCTCGCCGCCGTCGATGGTCACGAAGTCGACACCGGTGCCGGTGCGCGCCATGCGCGCTGCCAGCTCAAGCCAAAACGCCCCTTCCCCGACTGCCGACTTAACGCCTACCGGCAAACCTGTCTCGGCGGCGATGGTCTCCACCAGCTCGAGCAGTCCGTCGACATCGCGGAATGCCGAGTGTCCGGCGGGGCTCTTGCAGTCCACCCCGACCGGAACACCGCGCATGGCGGCGATTTCAGGAGTTACCTTGGCGCCGGGCAGCATGCCACCCAGGCCGGGCTTGGCTCCCTGGCTGAGCTTGATCTCGATGGCCCGGATCGACGGGGTGGCCGCCACCTGATCGAGTAAACGGGGAAGGCTGAATGTGCCGTCGTCATTGCGGCAGCCGAAGTAGCCGGTGCCGATCTGCCAGACGAGGTCGCCGCCGTTGAGGTGGTACGGCGACACCCCGCCCTCGCCGGTCGTGTGCAGGGCGCCGGCCATGGCCGCACCCTTGTTGAGCGCGGTGATGGCCGCGCCGCTGAGCGACCCGAAGCTCATCGCGGAGACGTTGACCAACGACGAGGGCCGGAAAGCCTTGGCCCGGTGGCGCGCACCGCCGAGCACCTTTGCCGCCGGCAGCGGCACGGCCGGCTCGGGATGCTCAGGTTCGCCATCGGGGGCCGACACCGGGAACGCCGCGTGCTTGATGACGGGGTAGTTGTGGACCCGTTCCAAATCGTTGTCGGTGCCGAATCCGAAGTATCGGTTGGCCAACTTCGATGACGTGTACACCCAGCGCCGCTGGTCACGACTGAAGGGCCGCTCCGAGTCATTGTCGGTGACGATGTACTGGCGCAGCTCCGGGCCAACGGCTTCGAGGATGAACCGCAGGTGGCCTATCACCGGGTAGTTGCGCAAGAGCGTGTGATGCCGCTGCCATAGGTCCCAGCTCGCGACCGCGCCCAGACTCCCGCCGACAAGGGCGGCCATGCGCCGTTTCACGCTGAACCGAAGTCCAGGTCGATTTCGGCGCTGTAGGCGCTGTAAACGCCCAGTAGGTCGCGGGCCGAGACGATGCCGGCCAGCACGCCATCGCGCTCCACCAGAATGTGGCGGATGTAGCGGTCCATCATCCGAACCGCCACTTCGTCAACCGTGGCCTCGGCATCGCACCACACCAGCTTGGTGCTGGCTATGTCGGCGGCCGGGACGGTGGCTGGATCTTGTCCAGCAGCCACCACCCGAACGATGTCGCGCTCGCTCACCAACGCGGTGGGCTGCTCGTCGTCACCGACCACAATGGCCCCGACGTCGCGCGCCACAATGGCCCTGGCGACATCGGCGACCGTGGCGTTAGCGGCGACGCGCGCCACCGGTTCGCCGGTAACGCTGGAGATCGGGATCGACCCGGGGACAGAGATGTCGGTCATGTCACCATGTTCGCCAGAGCTTGGCCACCCATCTACAGACCTAAGTCCTCAATTCGGGTGCAACAGGTAACCGACGGATTCCATCGCTCGCCGACTGTGGATCGAAGCTGCCGATACATGCGCCCAGGGCGGAGCTTTGTCAGCAGCCGGCACCCAGGGTGCGCCTGGTGATGAACTCGCGGCGCAAGCCGGTGCACGGATCGTCGAACTCGATGCGTTGCGCCAGCAATCGCAGCGGCGTGCCGAAGTCGTCGGCCGGCACATCAACAATGTTGGGGTACAACGGATCGCCGATGATAGGTATCCCGAGCGACGCCATGTGCACCCTCAGTTGGTGGGTGCGTCCGGTGCGGGGCGTCAGCCGGTACAGGCCATCCGGCGAAAACAGCTCCACCAGCGTCTCCGCGTTCGGCACACCAGGCTCGCACACCGCTTGCAGGTGGCCCCGGCGCTTGACGATGCGGTTTCGGACAATCTGCGGCAGCACCAGCGCGGGATCGACCGCCGCCCACGCGAAGTACGTCTTGGCCACGGCACCGCGGGCGAACAAGGTCTGGTAGGCGCCGCGCAACTCCCGTCGGGTAGTGAACAGCAGCACTCCGGCGGTCAGCCGGTCGAGCCGGTGCGCCGGGCTCAGCTCGGGCAATCCCAGTTCCCGGCGAAGTCGCACCAGCGCCGTCTGCGCGACGTGCCGCCCCCGTGGCATGGTGGCCAAAAAGTGTGGCTTGTCGACTACGACGACGTCCGCGTCCCGGTGCAGGACGGGGATGTCGAAGGGCACCGGGACTTCGTCCGGCAGGTCGCGATAAAGGTAGACGCTTGACCCGGTTGGCAGCATTGTGGCGTCATCGATCACCGCGCCGTCGGCGTCGACGACTTCTCCGGCGAGAACCTTGGCGCGGGCCTGTTCGCCGAATCGGGCGGTCAGCTCGGCCAGCACCAGTCCGCCATGCAGCCGCACCCGGGCAGGCCCCAACCCGTCGCGAACCGGAAGCGGCGCGGGTCTCAATTGAGGGGCACCGGCTCGAGGATCTCGGCCCGCGCCTCGGGCGCGCTGGCCCGCAACATGTCCGCCGACACATCGTCGGGCTGGGCCTGCGAGAGGACCTCGGCCTCCACTCGCGCCGTGTAGTTGGCGACCTCACGGTCGATGTCTGCGGCGGTCCACCCCAGCACGGGAGCGACAAGGTCGGCTACCTCCCGGGCGCAGGCGACGCCGCGGTGCGAATATTCGATGGCGACACGCATCCGGCGGGCCAGGATGTCTTCCAGATGCAGGGCTCCCTCGGCAACGACGGCGTAGACAGCTTCCACCTTCAGGTAGCCCGGTGCGTCATTGATCGGACTGAGCAGGTCCGGAGTTTCGGCCGCCAAGGCCAGCACCTCGCCGATCAGCGAACCGTAGCGGTCCAGCAGATGGCGCACCCGGTATGGGTGCAGGCCCTGCAGCGCGCCGACCTTTTCGGTCTGGTTGACCAGTGCGAAGTAGCCTTCGGCGCCCATCAGTGGCACCTTCTCGGTGATCGTCGGTGCGACTCGGGCCGGGATGAACTCGGCCGCGGCGTCAATAGCATCGGCCGCCATCACCCGGTAGGTGGTGTATTTGCCCCCGGCGATGGCGACCAGCCCGGCCGCCGGCACCGCCACGGCGTGCTCTCGGGACAGCTTGGACGTTTCGTCGCTCTCCCCGGCGAGCAGCGGGCGCAGTCCTGCGTACACGCCGTCGATATCCGCGTGGGTCAACGGGGTGGCCAACACGGTGTTGACAGTCCCAAGGATGTAGTCGATGTCGGCCTTGGTGGCCGCCGGGTGCGCGAGATCGAGGTTCCAGTCGGTATCGGTGGTTCCGATGATCCAGTGGTTGCCCCATGGGATGACGAACATCACCGACTTCTCGGTGCGCAGGATGATCGCGACATCGCTGACCACCCGGTCCCGCGGTACCACCACGTGCACGCCCTTGGAGGCGCGCACCCGAAATCGTCCGCGCTGCTTGGACAACGCCTGGATCTCGTCGGTCCAGACGCCCGTCGCGTTGACCACGACGTGGCCGCGGACCTCGGTGATCGCGCCGTCCTCGGAATCGCGGACGCGCACGCCGGTGACCCGGTCGCCCTCGCGCAGCATCGCGACCACCTGGGTGGAGCAGCGCACGACAGCGCCGTAATGGGCGGCTGTGCGTGCGACCGTCATGGTGTGCCGGGCGTCGTCGACGACGGTGTCGTAGTAGCGAATACCGCCGATCAAGGACGTCCGCTTTAACCCTGGACTTAGTCGCAATGCGCCGGCACGGGTCAGATGCTTCTGTGCCGGAACCGATTTCGCGCCGCCGAGCTGGTCGTAGAGGAAGATGCCCGCGGCGATGTACGGGCGTTCCCAAACACGCTTGGTCAGCGGAAACAGGAATGGCAACGGTTTGACCAGATGGGGCGCCAGCGTGGTCAGCGACAGCTCCCGTTCGTGCAGCGCCTCGCGTACCAGGCCGAATTCCAATTGTTCGAGGTAGCGCAGCCCGCCGTGGAACATTTTCGACGAGCGGCTCGAGGTACCCGAGGCGAAGTCGCGGGCCTCGACCAGCGCCACCTTCAGCCCGCGGGTAGCGGCGTCCAGCGCGCAACCGCAGCCCACCACGCCGCCGCCGATGACCACCACGTCGAACTGCTCGGCGCCGAGTCGCTCCCAGGCCAGCGCGCGTTGTTGAGGTCCGAGAGTGGAAGCCGGCCAGGTCTGCGCGCTGCCCGGTGCTTGGATCGGGTTGCTCACCACAAAGGACTCCTCACTGGGGAAACTCTTGTCCGGTTACTCGTCGGTAAGTGCGCTCCGCTCCTCCTCCAAGGCTAGTTCGTCGGGCCTTGCAGAGTCGTCCTTAATCCAGATCGTCGTGCGCCATCAACCGGCGGGCGGCTTCGGTGATCGACCCCGACAACGACGGGTAAACGGCGAGGGTCTGGGCCAACTGGTCGACCGTGATGCGATTCTGCACGGCCAGGGCGATCGGCAGAATCAGCTCGGAGGCGATCGGTGCCACCACCACCCCGCCGATGATCACGCCGGCGGATTGCCGGCAGAACAGCTTGACGAAACCTTGCCGCAGCCCGGACATCTTTGCTCGCGCGTTGGTCCGCAATGGCAGCATGATGGTCCTGGCCGACACCAATCCGTCGTCGATCATCTTTTGCGACACACCGACGGCGGCGATCTCGGGTCTGGTGAAAACGGTGGCGGCCACCGTGCGCAACCGGATGGGGCTGACGCCCTCACCGAGCGCGTGCCACATCGCGATCCGCCCCTGCATCGCGGCGACCGACGCCAGCGGCAGCAGACCGGTGCAGTCGCCCGCGGCATAAATGCTGGCCACCGATGTCCGCGACACCCGGTCCACCGTCAGATAGTTGCCCCGTCCGAGCTCGATGCCTACGCGTTCCAGGCCAAGGTCAGCGGTGTTGGGAACCGACCCGATGGTCATCAGGGCGTGGCTGCCCTCGACGCTGCGGCCGTCGGTCATCGCCACCAGAACACCGGTATCGGTGCGGGTGACCGACGCCGCGCGGGCGTTTTTGAACAGTTGGACGCCCCGTTCGGCGAACGCCTCTTCCAAGACCAGCGCGGCGTCGGGGTCCTCATAGGGCAGTACGTGGTCCTGGCTGGCCACCACTGTCACCTGCACACCTAGTTCGGTGTAGGCGTTGACGAACTCGGCGCCAGTGACCCCCGAGCCCACCACGATGAGGTGTTCTGGCAGCGCGTCCAAGTCGTAGAGCTGACGCCAGGTCAGGATGCGTTCGCCGTCCGGTTGGGCCGACGGCAGAATCCGCGGGCTCGCCCCGGTGGCGATCAGCACCACGTCAGCGTCGTGCTCGCTGACTGTCCCGTCGGCGGCGGTGGCTTTGATGCGGTGGTGGGCCAGCCCCAGTGCGCGATCGCACAGCTCGCCCCGGGCGGCGATCACGCGGACACCCGTGCTGAGCAGCTGGGCGGTGATGTCCGCTGACTGCGCGGCGGCCAGCGTCTTGACCCGGGCATGGATCTGCGGCAGCAGGATTTTGGCGTCGTCGATGTCGATGTCGAAGCCCAGTTGGGGCGCCCGGCGCAGCTCGGTGCGCAGCCAGGTGGAGGCGATGAACGTCTTCGATGGCACGCAGTCGTCCAGCACGGCGGCACCGCCGATGCCGTCGGAGTCGATCACGGTGACTTCGGTGGTGTCGGGGTGTGAGGTGGCAGCGGTAAGGGCGGCTTCGTAACCGGCCGGTCCTCCGCCGACGATCACGATGCGGGTCACCACAGCCTTTAACCTAGCTCGGTGAGGCCCCACTCCGCAGCGCGTGGGCGTACCGCGCCGAGATTGCCATCAGGGCTGTGATCCGGGCCGCAACCGCAACCACGGCCGCAATCTCGGCGCGCTCGAGGCACCGCCAATCCGTCGGGTGAATGGCGTTCGAGCGTGTGCCGTTTAAGCTTTCCCCGTGCCGCTCTACGCCGCCTACGGGTCGAACATGCATCCCGAGCAAATGTTGAAGCGCGCACCCCACTCGCCGATGGCGGGAACCGGCTGGTTGCCGGGGTGGCGGCTGACGTTCGGCGGCGAAGACATCGGCTGGGAAGGCGCCCTGGCCACCATCGTCGAGGATCCGGATTCCCGGGTGTTCGTCGTGCTCTACGACATGACGCCGGCGGACGAGATAAACCTCGACCAGTGGGAGGGCTCCGAATTCGGCGTGCACAAGAAGATCCGGTGTCGAGTGGAACGGTTGTCGTCGGACACCACCATCGACCCCGTGCTCGCGTGGCTGTACGTGCTGGACGCCTGGGAGGGCGGATTGCCGTCGGCGCAATACATCGGCGTGATGGCGGATGCCGCCGAGATCGCCGGCGCTCCAAATGATTATGTGCACGACCTGCGAACCCGGCCGGCCCGCAACATAGGCCCGGGAACTCCGACCTGACGGTTCACGTCTCGCGCCCACCTCCCGCTCGCGAGCGTGCGTGTCTGTACGCCGACACGCCGATGGAACGGGCATTCTGCGCACCCTCGCCACAGCGTCACGCGACCCTGGCATGCTCCAACCGCACTTTGAGCCGGCGGACGAGTTCGCCGGGCCGGTGCCTCACATCCTCGGCCACGATGGCGACAACTACCCATCCCAGATCCTGCAGCGCAGCAGCACGTCGACGGTCCCGGAAAAACGCCTCCGGCCCGCTGTGCCAGTCAACGCCGTCGTACTCGGCCGCTACGCGTAAATCGGGCCACGCAAAGTCGAGCCGCCAGGTTCGGCCTCTCGGATCCACGATCTGGTGTTGCAGCACCGGAGGCGGCAACCCACCGTCGATCATGACCAGACGGGTCTCGCTCTCCATCGGCGACTCGGCCTTCTCGGAGGCCAATTCGAGCAACTCGCGCGCTGTGACGATGCCACGCCGACCGGACTGTCGCCTGAGCTCCTGATGCAGCTCGTCGCGGCTGCACATGCCGCTGCGCAGCGCAGCGTCCAACGTGGCCAGGGCTCGAGGAGGACGCAGCCCACGCGCCACCTCAATCGCCGTCCACGATGGCGCGGTGGCCGACCGGCCGCTGACTGCGGCCAGTGGCGCTCCTGCCCGTCGATGCACGATCAGGCCGTCGGTCGACCGCAATTGCCGCCCGCCCGGGTTGAGCACGTGCAGGTCACCGGTTCGTTCGGTGTCAAAACCGTAGGCAGCGGCGGCGGTACCCATGCATACGGCGACCGACGTTGCGGCCGCCAAGTCCAGCCCACGCAGTCGCAGCGCGGTATCCACCTCACCGTAGCCGTAAATACCATGCCAAATCCGTTGTAGTGCACCGCAATTAACTTGACCCTCCAGGCCGCGCCGCGTGAGGTAGGTCAGCGCCTGGGCGGATGTCATCACTCCTCCTTGCGCGTCGAGCAAATGGCGGAGCTCTGCGTTCATGCCGGTTATCTTCAGCCCGTAACGGATTGTGGGTGTGCAGGAGCAAGTCCGGCTGTGGAGTACAGGCCCAGCGTGCGCAAAATGCCGGTCCACGCGGCGTGTCGCGGTACAGACACGCACACTGGCGCGGGAGTTAGCTCCCGGCGAGCTAGAGCGCGGCCGATTGCTCGATGATGTTGACCATCACCCGTAGCCCTGTCGCGAGGGCGCGCTCGTCGAGATCGAACGTCGGCTGGTGCAGATCCAACTGCGGTCCCTCGCCGGGCCACACACCCAATCGCGCCATCGCGCCGGGAATCTCCTCCAGGTACCAGGAGAAATCCTCGCCGCCCCCGGACTGTCTGGTGTCGGCCAGCGCATCGGGTCCGATGGCTTCGATCGCTTGGGTCAGGATCTGCGTCGAGACGTCCTCGTTCACCACCGGCGGCACACCGCGCCGGTACTGCAGCGTGTGTTCAATGGCCAGCGGCGACAGCAACGCATCGACGGTTTCGCGGACGATCTCCTCCAAGGCGACCCAGGTTTGCCGGCTGGCGGTGCGAACCGTGCCGGACAACACGCCGGTCTGGGGTATGGCGTTGGCAGCCACGCCGGCGTTGACCGCACCCCACACCAGAACGGTGCTGTTGCGCGGGTCGATGCGGCGCGATAGCACCCCGGGCAGCCCGGTGATCAGCGTGCCGAGACCGTAGACCAGGTCGCCGGTCAGGTGCGGGCGCGACGTGTGGCCGCCTGGCGAATACAGCGTGATCTCGATACGGTCGGCCGCCGACGTGATGGGTCCGCGCCTGATCGCGACCTTGCCGACCTCGAGCCGCGGGTCACAGTGCAGCGCAAAGATCCGCGATACGCCGGTAATCGCGCCCGCGGCGATGGCGTCGATGGCGCCACCGGGCATCAACTCCTCAGCAGCCTGAAAGACCAAACGCACCCCGACCGGCAGCTCCGGCACCGACGCCAACGTCAGCGCGGTACCCAGCAGGATCGCGGTATGCGCGTCATGCCCGCAGGCGTGCGCGATATTCGGCACCGTCGACGCGTACGGCGCGCCGGTTAGCTCGGCCATGGGTAGGGCGTCCATGTCGGCCCGGAGCGCGATCCTCGGCTGATGCTCTGGGCCGAAGTCACAGGTCAGCCCGGTCCCGCCGGGCAGCACCTTCGGGTTCAGCCCGGCATCGGCCAACCGCTCCGCGACGAACTGCGTGGTGGCGTATTCCTGGCGTCCCAATTCCGGGTGGCGGTGGATGTGCCGCCGCCAGGCAATCATGTCCTCGTAGTGGGCGGCCAACCACGATTCGGCGGCGTCGACGAGGCTCATGATGCCGCCCTGCGCTCTTGCGCTGCCATCACCCGATCGCGTTGGTCAGGGCTCTCGGCGAGGTGGACGATTGTGCGCGCCAGCATGATCGCGCCGTCGAGCACTGCGCGATCGGCGCTGGGGCCGGCGGCCGCGGCGGCAAAGGCGCGCTGGTGAACCGTTGCACCCCCGGCGTCGACACCGATCACCGGATGGATCCCCGGCAGCACCTGCGTCACGTTGCCCATGTCGGTGCTACCCATCGGAAGCCGCACCTCGAGCTCGGGCGCCACCGGCTCGCGTCCCAGTCGGCGCATCTCCTCCCGGCACACGTCGGCCAGCCATTGGTCGGGCTTCAATTCCGCGTATGCCGGTGCCGGGTCCTCGAATTCGTATTCACAGCCGGCGGCCAGCGCTCCGGCAGCAAAGCACGAAAACATCCTGCCCTCCAGCTCGCGCAGGGAATCCGATTCAACCGCCCGCATCGCGTACTGCAACGCCGCATACCCGGGAATGACGTTAACGGCCTGTCCGCCGTTGGTGACGATCCCGTGTACGAGTTGCCCCGGGGCCAATTGCTGCCGCAGCAGCCCGACGGCCACCTGCGCCACGGTCACGGCGTCGGCGGCGTTGACCCCTAGGTAGGGCGCGACCGCAGCATGCGATTCCTTGCCGCGGTAGTGCACGATCACCTCGGACAATGCCAGCGAACGTGCCCCAGCGATGTTGGTCGGCCCGGGGTGCACCATCACGGCGACTGCGACATCGTCGAACGTACCGGCCTTGAGTAGCAGCGCTTTACCGCCGCCGGC
>Ga0302196_10002762_pt1 | contig 16285 bp, 13 predicted proteins | sample II_Bog_N1_3_FD_198794 | JGI IMG/M metagenome (GOLD analysis project Ga0302196, IMG submission 198794) | Peat permafrost microbial communities from Stordalen Mire near Abisko, Sweden - II_Bog_N1_3 | ecosystem: Environmental > Terrestrial > Soil > Wetlands > Peat | place: Sweden: Abisko...
AAGACTCGTCATTCCAGCACTTGCTCTATTACAGCGTCACCGCGTCGGAGGTGGTCGTCATCGCCGTACTCCACGGAGCGCGCGCGCCGCGTACCTGGAAGCGTCGCCGCTAGGGGCTCGGGCTCCTGAGGACGGTGCGGCCCCCCGTCGGCCTCCAGGGTGGCCCGGGTCCTGCGCCGCGGCTTCAAGTCGTGATGAGCCGTCTTGCGGCGGATGCCACACAGGAACTGAGTTGGGCGTCCCCAAGCTACTGCGGTCACCGTGGTGGTGCCCGACGCGCCCTCTCTTCGTCCAGGAACACGACTCCAGCAGCAGCCTGACGCAGCTCGCGCAGCTCGGCGCGCAGCGCGGCCCGCTCACTGACGAGCTCGGGAATCACGTCGTCAGGTCAGGAGCTGTCACGAGCGCGCGGGTGAGGCGGCCGATCGCGCCCCGCAGGGTGGCCTCGTCCATGGGTCGTCCGGGCTCGCCATTGGCCATCGGGCATCCGAGGGGGGGGATCTCGTGAGATCTCGGGTCCACGATCTGGCTGTTTTTCCGATGTCCCGTGAAGCGCCCCGCCCGTGCTCCCTCTGTTAACCGCCGGGTCGTAGGTTCGAGTCCTGCAGTCGGAGCTTTTTGATGGAGTTTGTTGAGGTCCCGTGACTCAGGGCGCGAGAGACCGCCCGGAACGGGCCCCGATCCCTGCGCCGCCGGTCACGGTGCAGGCGGTCGTCGATGCCCCCCCCCATTGGTGTCGTTGAGCTCCGCGTAGTTTGACGACGACGACCCGTCCGCCTCGCTTCGACGGACGACGTCAGCCTGTCCGCCGACGACCTCGAGCACCTCCGAGACGACGTGGTGCAGCCATCTCCCGTCCCCGACCAGCTTCGAGAGTACGTGGAGGAGTCTTCTGATCACGTGAAGGAGTCCCTGGCGCACCTGAAGGAGGCCCTGGCTCACCTGAAGGAGTCCCTGATCACGTGAAGTAATCACGACACGACGTGGAGGAATCATCAGACGACGTGGAGAAGTCATCTCACTACGTGAAGCAATCTCTTCACTACGGGGAGCAATCATCACAGCGACGATTCAAGCTACGATCGGTACGCTCGAGCCCAGAGCGGTAGGGAAGCAACTTCTCGATCAACGAAAATAAGGAAAGGAAGAGCGCGCGTCGAATGACAACGTGCTTCAAGCTCTGGACTCAAATCGGTCGTCTCGTGAGCCCGAGACGACCGATCTGGGCCGAAAGACGACGTGGAGCGACTGCTCGATGACGGATTTGGACCAAAATCCGTCGAGTCGAAAAGCCGACAGTACCGCGACGGCTTCCTCCATGACGTGTGATGACTCCTTCAGGCGATCGAGCAACTCCTTCACGTCGTGTAGCAACTCGGAGCTTCACTCGAGGAGCTGAAATCCGTCGTCCACCATTTCGAGGAGAGAGCCGCGGCCCCGCCGCCTCCCTTAGCTCACCAGGATCTGCACGACCTGGCTGTAAACGCCTCTTCCTCCTTCGTGAGTCCGGCGACGCGAACGCCCGGCGTCGCCGTAGCAGCCCCGGCCAGACCGGGGTGCGCCTGGACGCGGTCAAATCGGCCCGAGGGCCACGCAGCAATTGTCCCGGCGCAACTGGCTGAGCTACGGTGTTCGCCCGGTGCATGCGAGTCCTCCATCCCAGCGCTTACCCGAACGCCAAGAACGCTTTCCCACTCGCCACCCGTAAGGACAAGGCTGGGCTCGAGCCTGGCATCGCGCGGTTGGTCGCGGATGGCGAGGCCGTGCTCAAGGTCTTCGAGCCGGCGTTCAAGTTTCTGGCCGACAAATGCAACGTGAGCGCGGTTCCGGTCATGAACCCGCACAAGAGAGCATGGCAGGCTGCCACGTCGGTTGGCCCGCTCAAGAAGAGCGACAGAATCGAAGAGAAGAGCCTGAACGACTACAAGGACGAGAAGTACCCCTTTGCAGCGGTTTGCGACGTCGTCCGCGCGACGATGGCGTTCAATGACCCCGGTGGGATGCTGGGAGCGCTGGAAAAGTTGGTGGCTTGGGACGGGCAGAACGTCTTCGGCTCCGCCGCCGTGAAGTACCGCATCGCCAAGGCGAAGGAGCTCTACTCGCTGAATCTCCAGAGCCTGTACGGCGACGTCAAGTTGAGCCTGCTCTTTTACCTCGAGGGTGTTCCCGACGGGCACGTGTGCGAGCTTCAGCTCAACACGGTGCCGCTCATCGCGGCCAAAGGCTCCGAGATGGGGCACCTCGCCTACGAGGTGGAGCGCACGCTCGAGAACAAGTGGAACGACGAGCACCCGAAGGTTGCCCTGCCCAGCCTCGTCAAGATCGAAGAGCACCAGGCGCGCCTCCGGGCGAATGCATCCGACCCGGACGTGCCGAAGTACGGCGGTCAGAGCGCGGGCATGAAGGGCGCGACGATCGACGACTACCTCGACCTCTATCGCCCTCTCGTCGACATCATGCAGAAGTGCAACGCCCCTGCGCGCCAGGCGTTCGACGGGCACCCCGCCTCGAGCAGGCTCATCGAGCGCGTGCGGGCGCTGGCGAAGGCGGTCGACGCGAGGTGGGAAGAGCGCTTCGTGAATTTCGGCATGTGGGGGCAGCTGGACCAGACGGCGTGATCAACGTCGCCCCGTAGCCGACAGGATACGGGAGACCCGCAAGGGAGCGGAGCGGGCGACGAAGGCCTTCGTCGCCGACTGCGCGCCCGACGACGCGCTCACGAAGGGAGGACCATGCGCGAGGACGCGCCTTTGCGGTCCGCGATCCCTGGAGCTACGGGCTCCCCTGCCCCTCGAGTGTGACCGAGAAAGCGGTGCCGCAGTTGGCGAACGGGGTACCGTTGATGAGCGGCGCCAGAAACGCGTTGAACGCTGTCGCCGAGCCTTCGGGGTTGAAGACCACGGTGACGATCGTGTGATCTCCAGCTCCCAGGGACACCGTCGTGTGGTCGGGAGAGTTGCCGAGGAACTGAAACGCCGGCGATGACGAGTAGAACGTCAGGATCCCCTCTGCGTTCCCCGTGTTCTCGAAGGTGAGCGTCTTGGCGTAGCCGCCCACCGGCGCGACCGCCGGCCGGGTTCCAAAGTTCAGGTCCGTTGGGCTGACGCTCATCACGGCTCCGTAGGAAGACGCCGTGAGGGCTACCTTCGTCCCCCCATCCGGAGACGCTGCCGAGAAGAACGTGACGGCATCGTCGTAGCTCACGATCCCGGCCGCGAGCGGGACGAGCGGCCCGGTCACGGTGATGGTCTGGTTACCGGGCGCAAGCCCGCACGGCGCCGCCGCCGTGCACGTCGTGGACAAGGTGTAGGGGCTCGCATCGCCGCGGCCCAGGGCCCACCACCAGGGGGTCGACGTGGAGGAGGTGTTGGTCAAGAGCAACTCCGCGCTGGGCGCGGGACTGCCGCACGTGACCAGGCCAACCCCCGCATCTCCGAACACGAGCGACGCGGGGGACACCAGGAATGTGTCGTCCGGAGCCGCGTCTCCGCCCGTGAGCGAGCCCAGCGACTGGCATCCAATCCCGATCGTGAGCAGGGCCGCTGGCGCGACGAGCAGCCATCCCGAGACTGCCCGTCCTCTTTGCTGCGGCCGCGTCGCCTTTGCTTCCGGTGGAGAGGACATCACGGGAGATGGTATCGCGTCCGCGAGCGCCGCGGCTACGGGCTCCCTTGGCCCTCGACTGTCACCTCGATGCTCGCGCCGCAGCTCGGGGACAAGGAGAGGTCCCCGAAAGGCTGCTCCGTCAAGACCCCGCTGAACGTGGTCGCGGATCCGTTTGGGTCGAAGACCACGGTGACGGAAGCCTGCCCTCCAGGCTCGACGAACACCATCGAGCTCGCCTGGGGAAGCTGGAACGCTGGCGAGGAAGAGACGAGCGCCACAATCGCCTCTGCGTTCCCGGTATTCTCGACGGTAAGGCTCTTCGGGTAGCCGCCGGCCGGTGCCGTCGCCGGGTGCGTGCCAAAGTTCAGAACCGCGGGGCTCACGCTCAGAACGGATCCGAAGGAGGACGCCGTGAGGGCTACCCTCGTCCCCCCATCGGGAGATCCCGCCGAGAAGATCGTGAGGGTATCGTCGTAGCTCACTAGCCCGGCCGAATTCGGGACGAGCGGCCCGGTCACGGTGATGGTCTCGTTTCCGGGGGAAAGCCCGCACGGCCCCGCCGCAGTGCACGTCGTGGACAGAGTGTAGGGGCTCGCGTCCCCGCGGCCGAGGGTCCACCACCAGAGGGAGGAAGTGGAGGAGATGTTGGTCAAGAGCAGCTGGGCCGTGGGCGCGGGAGTACTGCCGCACGCGATCAAGCCGGCCCCGGCATCGCCGAAAGCGAGCGACGTGGGGGACACGAGGAAAGTGTCATTCGGAGCCGCGTCTCCCCCCGTGAGTGGGCTCAAGGACTGGCATCCCATCCCGATCGCGAGCATGGCCGCAGGCGCGACGAGCAACCATCCTGCGAGTGCTCCGCGTCCGGTTCGACGCGACGTCGCACCGTTTGCCTCGGTCGGAGATGGCATGAGGCGATGATGCTATCGCGAGCGAGCTACCGGAGCATCACCCATGACCGCCGTCAGGGCTCGCCTGGGCTCGCGCGACTACCGGTGCCCGTGACCGCAGCGATAGACCGAAGCGTTGCAGTGGTAGCCGTTGAAGTGGTCGCCGGTGTAGCGGTTCCACGCGCCGCCATTCCGATGATACCAACGGCTACCGTAGTCGTAGTGAGCATAGGCGCTCCCGAATCAACTCTTCCGTAGCGCGAAGTAGCACCCGCGCGGCTTTCCGTGCACTGTGCTCGCTCGCGATGCGCCGCCTCTTGCTTCTCGCCTTCTCCCTCAGCCGGCTCATCGGCTGCGAGCAGCACGCGGCAACCGATCCCCCGCCTGTGATCTCCGGTGGCCCGGACCCCGCGCCATCGTCGAGCGCCCTCGAAGCGCTGCTGTTCGGACCGCACGCACAGGATGCCGGTCCGTCCGGCACGGACACTTCCCGTGCGATGGCGGTCACGCTCTGTGCGTGGGGCCCGACGGCATGCCCCGCTCCGGAGTCGGACGCCTCGGTCGAAGGTGCCTATCGCGTCGTCTTTGGATCAGGACACGGGGCAATCCGATCCCGGGAGCAGGCGATGACGGACCTCTACGAGGAGCTGAGAAACAGGACTGCCCTGGGGCAGCGGTTCGACGCCGAGCCACACGCTCCGGGCGGCAACGTAGATGGAGAGAGCCACCGTGGCAGGCCGGCGAAAAAGACCAGCTCAGGCAGCAGTGACCCCCTCACCCAGTGCGCATTCCGGTTGCTCGACCTCGTGGACAGCGCCGGGGAGGTGACCATCGACCGGGTCCACGGGGGCAGCTCGACCGGGTGCTTGGTGTCGCTCGGCGGGGCGTCGCAATGCCTCGTCGACGAACCCGAACGCGCGCACAGGCCGGGTCGCGCGGGGGGCCTCTCGTTCTAGCGCTCCTGGCTGCCTGGTCGTTCTCGGCGCGGCCGGAAGAGGCGCCGCTCACGGGCGCTGCGCGGCGGCGAGCTGATCGGCCCGCCAGAACAGGATCCAGGAAGTCGCGATGAACTTGTCCTTGCCATGCGGACGGTTGCCCCGATGCGTGTGGGTGAAGCCGGCAGGCGCGATGAGGACGGACCCAGCCCGCGGCTTGATCTTCCTCTTCTGGTAGAGAAATTCCGTCTCGCCGTCGCTGAATCCGTCGTTCAAGTACATCGTCCAGAGCAGGACGCGGTGGAGGCTCTCGCCGCGGTCGAGCATGGGGTAGAGCTCGGAGTGCCAGCGAGGGTAGCCCCCCTCGTCTGCGATGTACCGCTGCAGGTTGATCCGCCCCGGTCGCAGCAAGCTCGTGGCCACGCTCGTCCGGAGGGCCTCATCTCGCTCGATGTCTGCTCCCTCGGCGAGGCGCGGCTCCTTCGTACGCTCGTCCTGCACGCGCGTCGCGAAGGGCCCCATGACCACGTGGGGGTACGCGCGTACGTAGCGCAAGAGGCATCCAACGACGGCCTTGTTCAGGGCGACCTCGGTGTCGCGCCACGCGGGGAGGTCGGAGATCGTGATGTCGAGACTGTGCTTCACGTCACGGTTGACCGCGCCGCCACTGCGGCCAGCCTGCGCCGCGCCGCTGTCGAGGAATCGCTTCACGAGCCCATCGCACTCGGCGCGAGGCAGGGCGTCGTCGTAGACCTCGATGAAGTCCTGGGGGCGAAGCGCGTTCTTCATGGGACGGCGGAAGCTTGCCACGAAATAGTAGAGGCGTGTGTCCGCCGTGCAACGCCGGGGCACCGCGTCGTCGTGCTGGTTCCGGCGTCAGGGCAGGCGACCCTGGCGGGCATCTGTCACGACGGCAGCGTCGGCTTCCCGAACCTGCCGCTGTTCCGTCCGCGCAACGCGGGCGTTGGTCGTGTCTTCGCTCTGCGTAGTGGGCTCGAGGCTGCGGTCGCGCCCGACCCACCCCGGAAGGCCGGCGTAGTGCCGGTATAGCTCCTGCTCGTAAGCAGCCGCTACCTGCTGCGTAGGGTTCCATTCGGGGCTCGTCCGGATCGCCTCGCGGGTCATGCCGACGTAGACTTTTCGGTCGAGCCAGCTGATGCGAGTAGCCCACGCCGGCGAGATCAGGACGCTCTTGCCCGGCCACCAGTTGGCGGTCGCGACCACCATGTAACGGACCTCCTAGGTCTCGTCGTCCACCAGGAAATCCTTGACGTGCCCGATCGCCCCGTCCGTCGCCTCGATGTGGTAGCCGGTGACGTCCTTCGCGCTCCGCAAATGCGCGTCGCCGGGCGGTTCGCCGAGGCGGCTCCGAGAAGCGTCGGGCTCGCCGGACGCCAGCCCTCCCGGAGACCGACCAGGTCCCCAAAGGCCGCCCCAGCCCCAGTAACCCGGGTATCCGTAGTAGCCATTGTATTCGGACTCGTACTGCCGCGAGACGGGCAGGTCGAGATTCACGCTCGGGCTGGCCTTGATCTTATCGATGGTCAACAAAAGCCGAAATCGATTTGCGGGGTAATCAACCTCACGAAACGCGATGGGGGTGATGAGCACTTCTCGCCCTCCGAGCAGGCCACCGGTGTCGACGACGAGATAGCGAACCGCCCAGCCGACGTCATCCACCAAGAAGTTCGCGACGCTGCCGACATCTCCGTCCGTGGCGCTGACCTTGTACTTTTCGATGCCTTTCAAGCTTCGCAACATGGCTGCCTCGTCGCCCACGCAAGCCTCTTGGGGGCGCTCTCACCGTTCGTGGTAGCAACTTCCAGACCCGGGATGGCTGCTGGACCGACTTGATCAGGGCCTCGGCCCAGTCACACAGGGCGACCTCGTCTTGCGGAACGCTCAGAGCGTCATCGACATCTTCACCTGGTCGAGGACCTCCGTGACCCCCGGCGCTGCCCAGGCAGCGTTCGCCGCGTCCTCGATCGACTGCCAGGATGACGCATACCCTGTCAGGGTCACCTTTCCGCCCGCGATGTCGATCTTTATCGAGTCGGTGTCGACGCTCGCCTGCCGCTCCAGCGCAGCCTGCACCAGCTCTCGCACCTTCGCCGCCGAGACGTCCGGCTTGAGACTTATCGAGTTCACCACGGCGACGACGCCCGTCAGATGACAGACGGCGCGCGCGGCAGCTTCGCGCTGGTAGTGCCACGTGGCATGCCCTTCGAGCGTGACTGTTCCGTTTTGGACCGTGGCCGTCACCGTCTTCGGTACGAAGACGTTCCACTTGAGCGTGCTCAGGACGGCGGCCGCGATGTCCGCGTCGGTGCGCCTGTGTCCGGCCGCTATCTTGACCGTGAGGTCCCGCGCCAACGCGCGCACGCCAGCCACGCGCTTCGCGACGTCCTCAGCCGCGCACTTCTGTGGATAGGTGTCTACCGTACCCAGGAGAGACACTGCCCCGTTGTCGACGGTGACCCCGACCTGCGCGGCGTTGACCTTGGGGTCCCAACGCAGCTCCTCCTCGATGTCCTCTTTCAGCTGAATGTCGCTCTTGGCCAACATGATGTGCTCCTGGTTCGAGTCGTTGCCGCGCTCGCCACCCAGCAGAATGCGTGCCGGATCCTCGGTAACCGGTTGACCTGCCAATGCACGTCGGGTGCGAGCCGAGGGGACGTGCGGCCAGCTGGCCTGGCGCCGGGCATTCTGCCCGCCTTCCTTTGCGGGATGCCCGAGCCTTCCTGCTGACGAACGCGGCGGCGGGCTGCTTCCCCGGTTTCCCCTGGCACCCGCGCTGGACGCCGACTTGCAAGGGGCACGCGCCAGGAGTCACCCCATGCCCCGCAAGATGCACGCAGCCTTCGTCGAGCAGTTTGGCAAGCCCCTCGTCCTCCGCGATGCGGACATCCCTACCCCCGGTCCAGGCCAGGTCGTGGTCAAGACCCTGGCGTGCGGCGTCTGCCACACCGATCTCCACGCCGCAAAGGGCGACTGGCCGCTCAAGCCCGCGCTGCCCTTCATCCCGGGCCACGAGGCCATCGGGACCGTCTCCGCCGTGGGCGCGGGCGTGACGATCGTGAAGGAGGGGGACCGCGTCGGTGTGCCCTGGCTCTATTCCGCCTGCGGTCATTGCGAATACTGCCTCAGTGCGTGGGAGACGGTCTGCCCCGAGGCGCAGTTCGGCGGCTACACGAAGAACGGCGGCTTCGCCGAGTACATCCTCGCGGACCCGAGCTACGTCGCTCACATCCCGCAAGGCCTGTCCGCGACGGAGGCCGCGCCGCTCATCTGCGCAGGAATCACGACCTACAAGGGCATCAAGGAGACGCAGGCAAGGCCGGGCGAGTGGGTCGCCATCTCGGGCCTTGGCGGGCTCGGTCACCTCGCGGTGCAGTACGCGAAGGCCATGGGGCTGCTCGTGTGTGGCATCGACGTGGACGACGGAAAGCTGACCCATGCCACGCGCCTCGGCGCCGATGCCGTCGTCAACGCAAAGACCGGCGATCCGGGCGCGGCCGTGAAGAAGGCCACGGGCGGCGGGGCGCACGGCGTGCTCATCACGGCGCCGTCGCTGGGCGCGTTCAAGCAAGGGGTCAGCATGACGCGCAAGCGTGGCACCTGCGTGCTCGTGGGGCTACCGCCGGGCGACTTCCCCGTACCGCTCTTCGACGTGGTCGCGAGCTGCATCACCATTCGCGGCTCGTTCGTCGGGACGCGCAAGGACATGGCGGAGGCTCTCGCATTCGCTGCGGCCGGCAAGGTGAAGGCCGACATCGAGCTCCAGCCGCTCTCCGGCATCAACAAGGTCTTCGAACGGCTGGAGCACGGGGACGTGGCGTCGCGCGTGGTCCTCGACTTCGGAAACCAGTAGGCGTGAGCGCCCACCCACCAGCGGCACGTCCTCCTCGATCGGTCAGCCGGAGCACGCGCCGGCGAAGAGGAGCCACCGCGACGCTCCTACCGTCGCGTCGTCGCACGTCGCTGTGACGATGAGATCGAGCGACGGGGGCGCCAGGTACCCGGTGACGAACGCCGCGCTGCTCGCTCCCGAGCAGTCGAGAGTGCCCGTCAGGCCGGCGGGTGCGCTGGTCGTCGCTCCGAGCGTGATCTCGGGCAGAGTGTAAGCCTGGGCAGGCCCGAAGCCGGTCTTCGTATTCGGGTAGAGGATCCAGTGCGAAACGCCGACGGTCGGATCGTCGCACGCGCTCGTGACGACGAGATCGGGGCGCAGGTCGCCATTGGCGTCGACCGTCGTGAAAGCCAGGTTGCCGGCAACGCCCGAGCAGGCGACGGAGGAGCCGAGCGTATCGAGGGCGGCCGCGGGGGCAGCTGCCAGTACCGGCAACGCGACACTGGTAGCGTTTGCGGCAAACGACGATCCTGAGCTCGGATAAACGGACCACTGGGTCGTGCCGACGGTGGGGTCGTCGCAAGCGGACGTGACCATCAGGTCGAGCGTGGTGTTGCCGTCGAAGTCGAGCAGCGCATAACGCAGCGAGGCAGGCCCGTTTGCGCAGGTGATGTTGCCGCTCATCGGGCTTGCGAACGCGCCCATCTGACCTGCCGAAGGTGAAATCGGTAGCGGGAAGGGCGCGGGCGAAGGAGCCACTCCCGTCCCGTTGCCGGCGTAGAGGCTCCACGCCGACGTCCCCACCGAGACGTCGTCGCACGAAGACGTGACGACGAGGTCGGGCTTGGAGTCGCCCGTGAGGTCGAAGAATGCGAAGGCGGGCTGGTTCATGCTTCCGCAGACCGCGGTGGCCGCTTCCAACTTCACGAACGACCCGGGGCCGAAGCCAGAAGGCAAGGCGAAGGCTTGCGAGGAGGCCGCGAAACCTCCGGCCCCGTTCAGGTAGACGAGCCAACGCGACGTGCCGACCGTCGGGTCGCCGCAGAGCGAGGTCACGACCAGGTCGGGCTTGAGGTCTCCGTTGATGTCCACGAAGGTGTCGGCCACGCAGCCGGCGGTGGTGGGAAGCGCGGGCAGCGCGAAGCGCTGAGACGCGCCGAACCCTTTGCCCGTGTTCGGATAGACGAGCAACGCCGAGGTGCCCACCGTCACGTCGTCGCACGAGCCGTCGACGACGAGGTCCGGCAGTTGATCGCCGTTCATGTCGAGCAGGTAGAACGAGAAAGACCGCCCGCCGGTTGCACAGGCCACCTGCCCGCTCGTTTCGTCGAAGGCGCCCGTGGGTGCCCCCGCCACGAGCGGCAGCGCAAAGGGCTCCGGACCGGTGGTGAAGCCGCACGGCGCGGAAGGCGGCGGGGGGCCGCCGGGAGGGCCGGGAGGGATCGGCGGGGCATCCTCGTTCGCAGGGGGGCCGCTGTCCGCTGCCGCGCTGCACATACCGGGACGGCTCTGACCGATGAACTCCGCCCCGCAGACCCCGCAGCCGACGAGGAGGGCCCCTGCCGCCACGCCCACAGAGAGCACGCGTAGCAGCTCGAAGGGGTGCTTCATGATGAGCCTCGCAACGGAGCCGTGTGGAGGACGCCAGCGCGGGTCACGACGATGACCCTCCACCGCATCGAGGCTCGCGTCATCACCCAGATGAGCCTAGCAGCCCAGCGCGGCCCCTTCACGCAAACGGACGAACGGGGCCTCCGTGCTTCAGCTTGGAAGAGCGACCGGTTGCCTTGCAGGCTGCGGTGAGGCTCATCGTCGGCGGCCCGTTTCAGCGGCCTGGAATGACCGCCAGCGCGCGCTCGAGCGCCGCCCTGTCGAAGGGCTTCTCGAGCCACCGGTTCGGCACGCCTTCCAGGAACCGCCGCGCCCCGTCCGTGAATGCCCCGCCGGTCATGAAGATGATGCGGCGCTCGTCGCCGCGGCCGCGCGCGCGGGCCGACTCGTAGACGTCGATACCCGTGACATCGGGCATGATCAGATCGCAGAAGACCACGTCATACTCGGCGTCGCGCAGGCGGCAGATCGCCTCGTGCCCGGTCGACGCGACGTCCACGTCGTGGCCGCGCAGCATGCCGAGCAGCGTCTCCAGGATGCTTGCCTCGTCGTCCACGACGAGGATACGCGCGCGCGGCTTTCTCCGCATGGACTCGAACGGAAGACCGGGCTCGACGACGCTCGTGTCGAACGGGAGCTTCACCGAGAACACCGAGCCGACCCCGGGCGTGCTCGTCACCGAGATATCGCCGCCCATGGCGGTCACGATGTTTCTGCAGATGTAGAGGCCGAGCCCCGTCCCCACGCCGGCCGGCTTCGTCGTGACGAACGGGTCGAAAATCCTGCCGATGAGATCCGGTGGGATGCCAGAGCCCGTGTCCGCGACCTCGACCACGAGGTTGCCGGCGCCGTCGGCCCACGTGCTCACCCGTACCTCGTTCGTCTTCACGTTGCCTTCCGGGATCGCCTGGGCGGCATTCAGGATGAGATTCAGGAAGACCTGACCCAGGCGCGTCGTGCTGACGCACAGCGGAGGAACTGGGCGGAAGTCGCGACGGATCCGCGCACGGAAGCGGAGCTGACTGCTCGCCATCCGGATCGAAGACTCGATGAGCTGGTGAACGTCCACCGCGAGGACCCGGCGCTCTCCGTCGTGGGAGAAGTTGCCCAGGTCGCGGACGATGTCGCGGATGCGCTCGGTCCCTTCCGTCGCGGCCTTGACGGCTGCACGCAGCGGGTCGGTGTCGGGCGAGCCCGCGACCTTGCGATGCAAAAACTCGAGGTTGCCGAGCACGTACATCAAGGGGTTGTTGATCTCGTGCGCGACGCCGGCTACGAGGGTCCCGATCGACGCCAGCCGTTCCGCCATCGCGAGGCGGGCGTCGAGCGCACGGCGCTCGGTGATGTCCCACGTGACGAAGGAGACGCCGACGATCTCGTCACCGAAACGAACGGGGCCGACCCGCACGGAGAGCCACGCCCCTCCGACGGGCGCGCGGATCTCGTAGCCGTCGATCCGCCCGGTTGCGAGCACGCCCTCCACGCACGCTCGTACCCTGGCGACGTCGTCCGGTGCGACAAAGTCGTAGATGCTCTTGCCGACGACGTTCGCCGGCGTGTCCGGCGGGAGGGTACGGTTGACGAAGACGATGGTCCCGTCGCGCTCCGCAGAGATGATCATGTTCGGCGCGCTCTCGAGGACGGAGCGGAGCCGCGCTTCGGACTCGCCGAGCGCCCTCTCGACGCGCCGGTGCTCGGTGACGTCGAGGAAGGTCACGACCGCGCTGGAGACCTCGCCGGTGACGGGATCGCGGAGCGGCACCGCGGTGTAGACCGCCCAGAACGTCGTCCCATCCAGGCGGCGCACGCCGATCGTCATCGGAGGCTGCGACTGTCCGGTCGCGAGCGCGCGCGACAGGGGGTAGTCCTCGACCCGGCAAGGGGTGCCGTCCTCGTGAATCGTCGCCGCCGCGAAGTCGTACGTGAGCCTCTGGGTCAGCGCGTCGTAGGTCCGGCCCAGGATCCGCTGCGCCTGGGCGTTCGCCGCGAGGACGACGCCAGCTGCGCTGACGTGGACGAGACCACACGGCGTCGCCTCGATGAGCCGCCGGTTCAGCTCCTCGCTCAGACGAAGCCCGGCGACGGCGGACGACGTCGAATCCTCGGGAGCTGGGGGGGCGGAGGGCTTCTGCACCGGAGGCCGAACCGGGACGTTGCCTGGAAACGACGGCCGCGGTCAAGACGCGGCGAATGCTGGGTCCGCCGCCGCTCATGTGCCTGCCGTCGGCGCGACCGCCTACGGCGCGCAGCTCCCGGAGGAGAGCTCCGGAGGAGTGAGAGCCTGCGCCGCGAGGATCGATGCGGTGGGGAGATGTGCTAACGCTCGATGTGCCGGCCAGCTACGATGGGGCTTGGCAGATGGTGGCACAGGACGAGGAGCTTGAACGAGCCAGGTCTCGCCTCGGAGCCGTGCTGCGAGGGAAGTACACGCTCGACCGGGTCCTGGGGGTCGGCGGGATGGCGGCCGTCTACGCCGCCAGCCACAGGAACGGCCGCGACGTCGCCATCAAGATGCTTCACCCGGAGCTGTCGTTGCGAGCGGACATCCGGGTGCGCTTCCTTCGCGAAGGCCAGGCCGCCAACGCCGTCAAGCACCCCGGGGTGGTGGCGGTGCTCGACGACGACGTGACGGACGACGGCGCGGCGTTCCTCGTCATGGAGCTGCTCGAAGGGGAGACTCTCGAGGAGCTGTCCTTGCGGAGCGGACGGTGCCTGCCGGTGGAGACGGTCCTGGCCATCGGGGTTCAACTCTGCGACGTGCTTGCAGCGTCGCACGCCAAAGGGGTCATCCACCGCGACATCAAGCCCGCGAACCTCTTCCTCACGAGCGAGGGTGTGCTCAAGGTCCTGGACTTCGGCATCGCCCGCCTCCGCGACGCGGCGACGACGTCTGCCACGGCCACGGGGGCCATGCTCGGGACGCCGGCCTTCATGGCCCCCGAGCAGGCGGCAGGAAGGGCGAAGGCCGTCGACGCGCTAACCGACGTCTACTCCGCCGGCGCCACGCTCTTCGCGCTCGCGAGCGGCAGGCTCGTGCACGAAGGGGAAACGTCGCAGGCCATCGTGATCCAGACGGCCGTCAGCCCCGCGAGGTCGCTCGCCTCCGTGCTGCCGGAGGCGCCGCTGCCGCTCGTCGCCGCGCTGGATCGTGCGCTGGCGTTCGACCGGGAGGAGCGCTGGCCCGGTGCGGCGGAAATGAGGGACGCGCTCCACGGCGCAGGGGTCGCCATCTTCGGACGAGCCCCCTTGCTCGGCTCCTTTCCGCGCGCCGACGGTGCGCACGCCACGCGGTTCGATGCGTCCCGTGCTCGAAACGCACACCCGGAGGATGGGAGGCCGCCTGGCGCCACCGACCTGGCGGTGTCCGACACCGTCGCGGCGACAGAAGCGCCGCGAGCGCCTCGAGGACCCTCCGCCCATCCGATGCCGAGCGCCGGGTCGATGACGACGACCGGACCGGTATCGCGGGGGCCTTCGCCGGCTTTGCCGGCATCACGGAAGGCACCAGCGAAGACGCTCCTCGTCGGCGCAGCCCTCGGAGGGGCCCTCCTCGTTGCCGCCGTGTTCGCGATCGTGGGCGACAGGGGCTCTCCGGCGAGCGCGGCGCGCGTTGCGCCATCGCAGCTCGACGTTCACCCGCCGCCGTCCGTGTCTGCGCCGGCGGTCTCTCTGCGGTCGAGCCCCTCTGCGGACGCGGTGGGCGACCCGGCGCCGTCCATCGCCGTGACCGATCTACCGAGATCGGCGCCGGCGGCGGCGGCGGCCGGCGGCTCCATGACGCGAGGCCCGAGGAGGCACGACGCGCCGACCAAGGGGGACGCCGCGACGAGCGCTGCCCCGTCCGACGCGAGCTCCGCCGCCGGAAATGCGAAGTGCGATCCGCCCTTCGTCATCGACGCCAGCGGAAAGAAGATATGGACCGAGGGGTGCCTGTGACCGCGCTGCGCACGGGGCTCCTCTGCGCCGTGACCGTCGGCCTCTTGTGGAACGGCTCGCGAACGGCTGCGGCCGAGCCGACGACGCACGCCTGCGTCTCCGCCAACGAAAGCGGCCAGGACCTTCTCCGTGCGCGCAAACTCCGCGCGGCGCGCGCCAGGTTCGGCGAGTGCTCCGCCGAGAGCTGCCCCGGCGCGGTGCGCAAGGACTGCGGCGAGCACCTCGCGGAGATCGATCGCGCCATGCCGTCGATGGTCTTCGAGCTGCGGGACGCCCGCGGAGACGACGTCCCCAGCGTCAGGGTGGCGATCGACGGCGAGCCTCAGACCGAGCCCATCACCGGGACCGCGCTGGACGTCGACCCGGGGGAGCACGAGTTCGCCTTCGAGGCCGCGGGGGGTCTCGAAGGGAAGAAGACCTTTGTGGTTCACGAGGGCGACAAGGGCCGTCACGAGCGCGTCGTGCTCGTCGCTCCCGCGCCGCCAGGCGCCACGAGGCCCGCGGCTTCGGCGGAGGGCTCCCCCTCGAAGGGCCATGGCCGCCGGACGGTCGCGCTTGCCGCGGGGGGCGTCGGCGTCGCTGGACTCGCGGTCGGCACGGTCTTCGGTGTGCTCGCCCTCAGCAAGAGGGCGTTTCTCGACGGACCGTCGGAGTGCGGCTCGAACAAGGACCTGTGCCCACCGTCGGCGGCTGGTGACATCGCTACGTTGAACACGCTCCGGGTCGGCGCGGACGTCGGCTTTGGAGTCGGCGTCGTGGGGGCCGTACTGAGCGGCATACTGTTTCTCACCTCCCCCGCCGGCGAGAGCAAGCCTGCGACGGTGTCCGTCCTCCCGTGGGTCGGCCCCGGCTCGGGGGGCCTCGCCGTGCGCTTCTGATGCGTCCCATCTGGCTCACGCTGGCGCTCCTCCCGGCACTCTCGGGTTGCGAGCTCGTGATCCCCAGCTACCACGTGGGCCTCGGTGCGACGGAGGTGGACGGAGGGGCGAAGATCGACGCACCGGTCGGCGCCGCCGACAGCTCCATCGACACCTCAGCGGGCGGGGAAGACGCCCAGGGCGAGGGCGACACCGCCGGGCCGGCGCAAGACTGCATCTCTGCGTGCGCGAGCAACCTCGCCCTCGATGACGTCAACGTCTACTGGACCGACTCCAACACCCGGACCGTCATGAAGAGGGCCCTCGGCGGGGGCGCGAGCACGACGCTCGCTTCCGGAGGCAAGAGCGTCCTCGACATCGCCGTCGATGCCACGAGCATCTACTGGACCGACCCCGTGGGCCAAACGGTGCTGAAGGTGTCCATCGCCGGTGGACCCGTGACGACGCTGGCCACGGACCAGCGCGTGCCAACATCCATCGCCGTGGACGGCACGAGCGTCTACTGGACCAACGCAAACCCCGCGAATGGCAGCGCCGCCGTGGCGAAGGTGTCGCTCGCCGGTGGCGACGTCACGGCGGTGG
>Ga0302196_10002769_pt1 | contig 16274 bp, 14 predicted proteins | sample II_Bog_N1_3_FD_198794 | JGI IMG/M metagenome (GOLD analysis project Ga0302196, IMG submission 198794) | Peat permafrost microbial communities from Stordalen Mire near Abisko, Sweden - II_Bog_N1_3 | ecosystem: Environmental > Terrestrial > Soil > Wetlands > Peat | place: Sweden: Abisko...
CATCCTTCAAGCGGCGCTACCCCCACCAGTTCTCCGGCGGCCAGCGCCAGCGCATCGGCATCGCGCGCGCGCTCGCGGTGCAGCCGGACTTCCTGGTCTGCGATGAGGCGGTGGCGGCGCTGGATGTGTCGATCCAGGCGCAGATCTTGAACCTGTTCATGGACCTCCGCCGCGACCTCGACCTGACCTATCTGTTCATCAGCCACGACCTCGGCGTGGTGGAGCACTTATCCGACCGCGTGCTGATCATGTACCTCGGCCGCATCGTCGAATCCGCCGGCGCCGAGGACGTCTTCGCCCGTCCCAACCATCCCTACACCCGGGCCCTGCTGGCCGAGGTGCCCCGGATCGACTCCCGCAAGCGCCGCTTCACCGCGATTTCCGGGGAGATCCCGAGCCCGCTCAACCCGCCCCCCGGCTGCCACTTCCATCCGCGTTGCCCGCAAGCGATGCCTCGTTGCAGCGCGGAGGCGCCGGTGCTGCGCGAGGTGGCGCCGGGGCATCGCAGCGCCTGCCACCTGAACGACCAGGGCTGACCCCCCCATGACGATCGATTTCCTGTGCACGGCCCTCGGTTCGTTGCTGTATTTCGACGCGGCCGCCAACCGCCTGCGCCATGCGCCGGCCCCGCCGCGTAATGCGGCCCTGATCACCGACGACGGCCAAAGCTGGCTCGCCTGTCGCGATGGCGATGTCTGGCAGCGTTTGGACCTGCTGTCGGCCGGCGGCCACGTCGGATTGGCGGGCGATGAGGCGGCCCCGCTGTTGCTGACCATCCGGCACCTCGCCGACGGGCTGCTGGCGCCCGAGAGCAATGGCCTGTCGCTGTCCGCCGAACCCGATGGCGCGGTGTCCTTGTCGCGGCCGATCCAGGGGCCGCGCGAAGCCTTCACACCGGTCAACGAGGCCGACATCAACTTCCTGGACGACATCCGCGGCCGAAGCTGGGTGACCACGTCAGGCAGGACGATCAAGGACAGCATCCGCCTCGCGCCGTCGTTCCGGGCCCAGGTCGGCGATCTGACGGTCCCGTTGCGCGCGCTGTTGGCTGCGCGCCACCGTCGCCACCCGGACGGGTTTTCGGTGTTGTTCGACGGCTGGAAGGTCGAGACGCTGACGGCGTTCCGACCGCTCGTCTATTTCGCCGCCTATGGCAAGCCCGAGACCTTCGGCGCGCTGACGTTGGCGCTGCAGGCCTTGCAGGAGTTCGGCCGGTACGACGGCGACATCCTGATCTTTACCGACCGGTCGCAGGACCAGATCAGCAGCGTGATCCCGCCGGGACTGCACCGACAGGTGCGGATTACCACAGCACCCGCGCAGGACCTGCTGGATACCATGGCGGCCAAATACCGCATCTGCGACATGCCCGCGCTGGCCGAGTACCGCCCGCTGCTGTTCCTGCGCACCGATGTGATCTGCAACCGTCCGCTGGAGCCGCTGCTGTTCGCGCTGCTGCACGCCAACCGCATCTGTGTGCCGCTGGAGCATGACCTGATGGGCGACCACAACCTGTATGGCGCCAACCTGTTCGGCGCCGACGATGCCGCCGCGAAACGGCACCAGCGCGGCTTTTCCACCGGCATCATCGGTATTCCCAACATCCAGGTCGCCAGGCGCGTGTTCCCGACGTTGCTCGACAGCCTGTATGCCCTGACGCGGTCGCTGGGCACGCGCCAGCCATCGCCCTGGCATGACCAGCCGCTCGCAAATTACCTGCTGTACAAGACCGGGGAGGCCGATGTGGAGTTGCTGACCCAGCTTGTCATTACCCAAGTGCTGTTCGACCGGCCGCTGGCGGAAATCCCGCGCATCGGCTTCGCGCATTTCGGCGGCGGGGCGAACACGGGCGATCCCAACCTGCCGCTGATGCGCGCCTATCTGGACCTCCTGCGGAATACCGTCTGATTCCATCCAGACATCACTTTTTAAGAATCCGGTGGAATCCCGGCGGCCGTTTAAGCTCTGGTTAACCCCGATGCCGGACCATGCCCCGCATGATCCAGCAGCCCGCCCCCTTCGCGCCGAGCGTCGCTCACCGCCTGTGGCGCACCATCCCGCCCAACGTCCGCCGCCGCGGCCTGGCCAGAGCGACGGCGTGGCTCGCACCGCACCCAGACCGCCGGCCGCCGGCCTGCCGGTTCGGATTGGCCATCGGCGGCGAGTTGTCCAGAGCGTCCGGCCTGGGTGAGGGTGCTCGTTTGATGGCGCAGGCCGCAAGGCGTCTCGGCCTGCCGGTCTGGACCGTCGATATCGCCCCGCCCGTCGATGCGACAACCGAGGTCGCGGTGCCCGCCTGTGCGCCGCCGCCGCCGGAAACCCCGCTGGTGTTGCACGTGAACGGCCCGTTGCTGCCGCTGGCCCTGCTGCGTCTGCCACGCGCTCTGCTGCGCGGCCGGCGGGTCATCGGCTACTGGGCCTGGGAATTGCCGGATGTGCCGCCGGAATGGCGCGCCGGCCTCGACTTCGTGCACGAGATCTGGGTGCCGTCGCATTTCACTGCCGCGGCCCTGGAGCCGCTGATGCCCGGCCGCGTGCGAGTCGTGCCGCCGCCGCTGGCCGCGGAGCCGCCGGTGCCGGCGTGCCTGGACCGCAGCGCCTTCGGCCTGCCGCGGGATGCGGTCGTGGTACTGGTGTCGTTCAACCTCGCGTCGTCCTTCGCCCGCAAGAACCCACTGGCCGCCGTCGCGGCGTTTCGCGCCGCCTTCGGCGACCGGCCGGACCGCATCCTGGTGCTGAAAGTCTCTCACGCCGACCACGCGCCGGAGGATTTCGCCCGTCTGGTGGAGGCCGCTCGGGCGCCGAACATCCGGCTGGAGACACGGCTTATGCCGCCCGCCGACCGGCATGCCTTGACCGCCGCCGCCGACATCGTCCTGTCGCTGCACCGCAGCGAGGGGTTTGGCCTCGTCCCGGCCGAGGCCATGCTGCTCGGCCGTCCGGTCATCGCCACCGGCTGGTCGGGCAACCTGGCTTATATGAACCGCGACAACGCCGCGCTGGTCGGCTACCGGCTGGTGCCGACCGAGGATGCGCGCCGGGTCTACCATGATTCGCACTGGGCCGATCCCGACCAGGCCGAGGCGGTGATGCATCTGCGGCGGCTCGCCGACGACGCGGGTGCTCGGAAGGCGCTGGGCGCGCAAGGACGCGAGGCCACCCGCCGGTGCCTGGGCGCCAGCCCGCTGTCGGCGGCGATCCGCGGCATCGGGCTGGCCCTGCCGCACTGAAGGGGCGTGGGTTGGAGGAGGTTCGCGGACTCCCCCTCCCCTTGTGGGATCGGGTTGGGGGGAGGGGTTGGCCGGAGGTAGACTGTGGCCTCGGCGCTTGGCCTGGCGGAGCCCCCTTCCCCTGACCCCCTCCCGCAAGGGGAGGGGGAAAACCCAAAACACCCCCCCCCCAGCCCATCGCGCATTTGGCCCTTGCACCGTTGCCGTTCCCGTTCCTACTATCGCCAACAAACAAGACGCGGGCGTCTGGACCAAACGCCGGCCCACGCGCCGAACAGGGAGATCTGGCCCCATGGAACTCAGCCGTCGCGGCTTCATCCGGCTCAGCGGTGCAACCCTAGCCGCCTCCAGCATCGGCGCCCTCGGCTTTGGCGCGGCGGGGGAAGCGCTGGCCGCATCCGTACGTCCGTACAAACTGGAACGCACCACGGAAACCCGCAACACCTGCACCTATTGTTCAGTCGCCTGCGGCATACTGATCTACAGCACCGGTGACCGCGCGAAGAATTCCAAAGCCAGCATCATCCATATTGAAGGCGATCCTGACCATCCGGTGAACCGTGGCACCTTGTGCCCGAAGGGTGCGGCGCTGCTCGACATCGTGCACTCCCCCACACGGGTGAAATACCCGATGTATCGCGCCCCGGGGCAGGCCGCGTTCAAACGCGTCGGCTGGGATTTCGCGCTCGACCGCATCGCGAAATTGATGAAAGAAGACCGCGACAAGAACTTCATCGCGAAAAACGCGGCCGGAACGACGGTCAACCGCTGGACCACGACCGGCATGCTGGCGGCCTCCGCCACATCGAACGAAACCGCGTTCCTGACCTGGAAGGTGGCTCGTTCCTTCGGCATGGTGGTCTTCGATAATCAAGCCAGGGTCTGACACGGACCGACGGTGGCCAGTCTGGCTCCAACATTCGGTCGCGGCGCGATGACCAACACGTGGCAGGACATCAAGAATGCCGACGTGGTCCTGGTGATGGGCGGCAACGCCGCCGAGGCACACCCGTGCGGCTTCAAATGGGTCGTCGAAGCCAAGATGCACAACCAGGCAAAGCTGGTTGTGGTCGATCCGCGCTTCACCCGCACGGCATCGGTCGCGGATTACTACGCCCCGATCCGGCCCGGTACCGACATCGCCTTCCTGTCCGGCGTGATGCGCTACCTGCTGGAAAAAGACGCGATCCAGCACGACTATGTGCAGCTCTATACCAACGCCGCCCTGATCGTGAAGGAGGGTTACGCCTTCGACGCCGGCCTGTTCTCGGGGTTCTCGGCTGACAAGAACGATTACGACCGGTCGAGCTGGGATTACGAACTCGACGATGACGGATTCGCCAAAGTCGATCCGACCATGCAGCATCCGCGCTGTGTGCTGAGCCTGCTGAAGCAGCACGTCGCCCGCTACACGCCGGAGATCGTGGAGCGGATCTGCGGCACGCCACGCGACAAGTTTCTGCATGTGGCTGACCTGTTTGCCAGCACCGCGGCGCCCGACAAGGCGCTGACCAGCCTGTTCGCGCTGGGCTGGACGCAGCATTCGGTCGGTAGCCAGAACGTGCGCGCGATGGCGATGGTGCAGTTGCTGCTGGGCAATATCGGTGTCGCCGGCGGCGGAATGAACGCGCTGCGCGGGCACTCCAACATCCAGGGCCTGACCGATATCGGGCTGCTGTCCAACCTGATGCCCGGCTACCTGAACATGCCGAAGGACGCCGAGACGACGCTGGCCGACTACATGAAGACGAAACAGTTCAAGCCGCTGCGGCCCGGCCAGGTCAGCTACTGGCAGAATTACCGGAAATTCTTCGTCAGCCTGCAAAAATCCGTGTTCGGCGCCGCAGCGACCGCGGACAACGACTGGGCCTACGACTGGCTGCCCAAGCTCGACGTGCCGAACTACGATATCCTGCGCGCGTTCGAGCTGATGCAGGCGGGCAAGGTCAACGGTTATATCTGCCAGGGTTTCAACCCGCTGCAATCTTTCCCCAACAAGGGCAAGATCCGCTCCGCTTTGGGCAAGTTGAAGTTCCTGGTGGTGATGGACCCGCTGGAGACCGAAACCGCCAATTTCTGGCAGAACCACGGCGCGCAGAATCCGTCCGATCCGGCGAAGATCGACACCGAAGTGTTCATGCTGCCGACGACGTGTTTCGCCGAGGAAAACGGCAGCCTGACCAATTCCGCCCGCTGGGTGCAGTGGCACTGGAAAGCCGCCGACGCACCTGGTGAGGCGCGCAGTGACATCGGCATCATGACCGGCTTGTTCCGCCGCATGCAGGCGCTTTACCGCAAAGATGGCGGCGCCTTCCCCGAGCCGATCCTGAACCTGTCATGGAACTATCTGAGCGCCGAACAGCCGATGCCGGAGGAACTGGCGCAGGAGATCAATGGTCGGGCGATCACCGAGGTGAAGGATGCGACTGGTGCGACGGTGCTGCGCGCCGGTCAGTTGCTGGATGGCTTCGCGCAGTTGCGTGATGATGGCACGACATCCTCCGGCTGCTGGATTTATTCCGGCTGCTGGACCGAACGCGGCAACATCATGGCGCGGCGTGATGCAACTGACCCGCGCGAGCAGGGCCTGGCGCCGAACTGGGCGTTTGCCTGGCCCGCCAACCGCCGCATCCTGTACAACCGGGCCGGCGCGGATATTGCGGGCAAGCCGTGGAATCCGAAAAAGCCGCTGGTGACCTGGAACGGTGCGAAGTGGGAGGGCATCGACGTGCCCGATTTCGTGCCGACCACAAAACCCGACTCCGGCGTCGGTCCCTTCATCATGCTCGCCGAGGGCACCGCAAGGCTGTTCGCCCGCGACCAGATGCGTGAGGGGCCGTTTCCGGAACATTACGAACCCTTCGAAAGCCCGGTGCCCAATCTGCTGCACCCCGCCGTGTCTACCAACCCGGTCGCGCGCGTCTTCGCCGACGACAAAGCCGACTTTGGCACCGCGGCGAACTTCCCGATCGTCGGCACCACCTACCGCCTGACCGAACATTTCCATTTCTGGACCAAGCACGCACTGATCAATTCGATCCTGCAACCGGAAGAATTCGCGGAAATCGGCGAGGTCCTGGCGAAGGAGAAGGGCATCGGCCAGGGCGACTGGGTGAAGGTCGCCTCCCACCGCGGCGCGGTGATCTGCAAAGCCTATGTCACCAAGCGGCTCAAACCGATGCAGATCGACGGCAAGCCGGTGCACGTCGTCGGCCTGCCGATCCACTGGGGCTTCACTGGATCGGCGCGCATCGGCTACGGCGCCAACACGCTGACCCCGTTTGTCGGCGACGCGAACTCGGAAACGCCGGAGTTCAAGGCGTTTCTGGTCAGCGTCGAAAAATCCACCCCACCGATCGCCTGAAGGAGCGCAAAGCATGGCCGACCTTCAGTCTTTGGACATCCGCCGCCGCTCCGCCACCGACGGCGCGTCGCCGGATATCCGGCAGCAACCACAGGTGGCGAAGCTGATCGATGTGTCGCGCTGCATCGGTTGCAAGGCCTGCCAGGCCGCCTGCATGGAATGGAACGACCTGCGGCCTGAGATGGAGGACTTCGCCGGCTCCTACGACAACCCCTCCGACCTCAATCCCTCCGCCTGGACCCTGATGCGCTTCACGGAATGGGAGAACGAGGCCGGCAACCTGGAGTGGCTGATCCGCAAGGACGGCTGCATGCATTGCGAGGACCCCGGCTGCCTGGAAGCCTGCCCCTCACCTGGCGCGATCGTGCAGTACGGCAACGGCATCGTCGATTTCATCAGCGAGAACTGCATCGGCTGCGGCTATTGCGTGAAGGGCTGTCCGTTCAACATTCCGCGCATCTCGCAAGCGGATCATAAGGCGTACAAGTGCACCTTGTGCTCCGACCGGGTCGCGGTCGGCCAGTCGCCGGCTTGCGCCAAAGCCTGTCCGACCGGGGCGATCCTGTTCGGCACCAAGGACGACATGACGGACTGGGCGCAGGAACGGATCGCAGACCTGAACACGCGCGGCTTCGACAAAGCCGGTCTGTACGACCCGCCGGGCGTTGGTGGCACGCATGTGATGTATGTGCTGCATCATGCTGACCGGCCGTCGCTGTATGCCGGGTTGCCGGACAAGCCGCGCATCAGCCCGCTGGTGCAACTGTGGAAGGGCGTGATGAAGCCGGTGGCGCTCGCCAGCATGGCCTTCGTCGCGGTGGCCGGGTTCCTGCACTGGGTCGTGGTCGGCCCGAACGAGGTGCAGCCGGAAGACGACACGGCCGGTCAACGCCTGTTGGATGGGAAGCCGAAACCATGAGGCACCCGGGAACCGTCGCCCGCTATACCACCGCGGCGCGCATCAATCACTGGATCACCGCCGCCTGCCTGATCCTGCTGGCGCTGTCCGGCCTGTCGCTGTTCCACCCGGCTCTGTTTTTCCTGACCGACCTGTTCGGCGGCGGACCGGCGACGCGCGCGATCCATCCCTGGTTCGGCACCGTCCTGCTGGTCAGTTTCGCGATCCTGTTCATCCGTTTCGCCCGGCATAACCTGTGGGAGCGTGAGGATACGCGCTGGATGGGCGCGATCCGCCGCGTGCTGACCAACGATGAGGAGCACGTGCCGGAGGTCGGCCGCTACAACGGCGCGCAAAAGTTGGTGTTCTGGCTGATGACCCTGCTGATCCTGCTGCTGTTCGCCAGCGGCATCGTGATCTGGGACCAGTATTTCTTCGGTTACACCAGCATCGACCAGAAGCGGCTGGCGACAGTCGTGCATAGTGCGGCGGCCGTGATCATCATCTCGGTCTGGATCACCCATGTCTATGCCGCGCTGTGGGTGAAGGGGAGCGTGCGGGCGATGATGCAGGGCGACGTCACCGCGGGCTGGTCCTGGCGGCACCATCGCAAGTGGCTGCGCGAAGGCGACCGGTAGCCGGTCGTGGCGCGGCCCCGACGCATCGGCGATCCGCTGCGCGACAGCATCGGCCAGCCGGACCCGATCATCCTGCCTGATCCGTCCCGGCTGTTTGTTCTGCGGGCCGGTCGGCTGCGGACTTTGGCGGACGGGCACCCGATGGCCGGCTGGCTGCGCTTCATGGCGGACCTGGCCGAGGCGCAGCAGGCGGCCGGCGACGCGATGCCGCTCGCCGCTGCCGTGGACGTGACGCAGGCCGTCGACGCGGGGATGCCGCCTTTAGCGGCGGACGGCCATGACCGCGATCCGTCCTGGCGCGCCGCGCTGGCGGTGATCGTCACCCAGGCTGATGGGCCAGCGCTGCCGGACCAGGCGCGGGACGTGCTGGCCCGCTTGCGTGACGCCGACCCCAACCGGCTGGCGGACGACTATCTGCGCGGCACCCTCTCCGCGGCGCTTGCGGGGGAGGCGCTGTTCGTTGCCTTGGCCTTGCAGGCCTACTTCACCCATCGCGCCGCTGCCTTGCCGGTCGCATCGCTGCGGCTGCTGCCGCAACGCGGCCTGTGCCCGGTTTGCGGGTCGGCGCCGGTGGCCGGCGTGATTACCGCGGCGGGCAAGGCCCCCGGCACCCGCTATCTGCACTGCGGGCTGTGCGCGACCGCCTGGAATCACGTGCGCGCGATGTGCATCGGCTGCGGCGAGTCGAGGGGGCTGGCTTTGCAGACCATCGAGGGTTTCGCGGGACCGGTCAAAGCCGAAACCTGCGACACCTGCCACGGCTACGCGAAGATGCTGTACCAGGCCGAGGACATGGCAGTGGAACCGATGGCGGACGATCTCGCCACCTTGGGTCTCGACATGCTGGTGGGCGAGGCGGGATGGTCGCGGCTTGCGCCGAACCCGCTGATCCTGGCTGGCCGCTAATATTGCCGCACCGAGGTTTTGACGGGTTGAGGGCTTCGCTGCATTCGCCCCGTCTCAGATAGTCACGCGAGACGACACAATCGCAGGATCTGGCCGAAAGCGGATCTTCCGGTCTCGGTTGAGAATCGAGACGAACGATCCGCAAGCGGGTTCATAGGCTGAGGCGATGATGCCGCGGAACGCTCGGTCTCGCTGTGCCACGATCCTTGCATCCAAGCGTCGGAAAATATTGCACATGCTAAAATTTTCAAAATAAATCAGCTTTTTTCCGATACTTAGATTCTCGCATATGTTTTGCTTCTATTCTTCCGCGAATTTCGTGAGTGGGGGGTCCATGAGCATGTCAAGAACGGTGACCGAAACCGTTCGGCTGGCCTGCGGCTCCTCTGTCTGTTGTCGTTCGCGACGGTATCGGCGACACACGCCGCACCGATGACGGCGGGCAGCGCCACGATCATCGCCTCGGGCGGGACCGCGCCGGGCGGCACGGCTGACTATCTGTTCTTCGGCGGCACGGGCAACAGCTATGCCGGTGTGCAGCCGACGAACCTGACCAACTTCAGCCTGAGCGCCCCGCCGTCCAATCAGTACGGCAACGACTACGGGCCACGCGACGGCACAGGCGGCCCGGGCGGCGCCTATGGCAACAGTCCGAACGCTCCCTATTCGAGCGTGACGGCACCGGGCGGCTCATCACCATTCATCAGCGGAATCGCTTATCAGGGAGCGAGCGGTCCCACCACGGCCGATCTGTTCACGCTGACCCTGGGGTCGAACAGCCTTTCCAGCTTCACCTTCTACGTGCTGGTCGGCAATACCGACCAGGATGGTCCGTATGATACCGGCATCGGTGTCAGCGCGGACGGCGGGGCGGCGGTCACGGCCAGCGTCACCGAACCGAATATCGGTGTTGCGGGCGCGCAGAATCAGTTCATCGCCTTCTTGGTCACCGGGGCAATGACCGGTGATACTTTCACGTTCTCGGCGTCAACCCCGGACGCAGGGTCCGAGAGCGACCTGCATATCGGTGGTGTCACCGTGGACGAGTCGGCCCCCGCACCGGAGCCCGGCTTGCTGGCAATCCTGCGCGTTGGCCTCACCGGCTTGTGGCTGCGCCGGCGCAAGCGCTGACAGCCACGCCACTCTGCTGCACCGGACGGGGCGCCAGGAACCGATGAAACCGCGGCCAGCGCCTGGATCCTGGCACATCGGTTGATGCTGGTATTGGTTGGACCGCCGGTGGACGCGTTCGAGGTCTCTTCACATTGGGCCGAAGCCGCCTGACACGGCCCGGCGGCCGGCGCCTGCGACGCCGGTGCAGGCCTGCCGGCCGCAGTCCGATCTTGAGTGCCTGCGGCAATGCCGCGATGCGCTCAGGCGATATCCGCACGAGCCCTGCAGGCCTCGCCGCGTTCGGGGTCGGTCCAGCCAAGCCAGGTATCGTTGGCATTAAGACACCAGGCGGCGGTGCCGCCGTTCAGCGCCACGACATCGCCGGCCGTCAAGCACTGGCCGGGCACGCCGATCGGGCCTAGCATCGCGTCCCGCGACAACGAACAGGAGGCCAGGATGCCCGACATCAACGACGTCTTCGAAATCATGACCACGACGCGGTCGATGCGGCGGCTGAAGCCGGATCCCGTGCCGGACGAGCTGATCCGCAAGATCCTGCTGGCCGGTGCCGGCGCGGCCAATGGTGGCAACACCCAGAAGTGGCGCTTCCTGGTGATCAAGGACCCGGCGATTAAGAAGGCGGTGCAGGTCTGGTACAAGAAGGCGTTCGATGAGGTCGTGGGTCCGCGCTACGCCACCAGCGCACCGCCCCCCGGCGTGACGGCGGATCGTTACAAGCGCCAGCACGGTGCGGTGGAATATCTGACCGAACACTATCACGAAGCGCCGGTCTGGATCGTGGCGTGCCTGGAGGATGGGCCTTCACCCGGCCGTTCCGCCGGCGCCTCGATCTATCCGGCGGTGCAGAACATGCTGCTGGCGATCCGAGCGCTGGGTCTGGGATCGACCTTGACAACCCGGCATTTGCAGTTCGAGAAAGAAACGGAAGCCGCGCTCGGCCTGCCACCTGGGGTGCATTCCTACGCGATCCTGCCGGTCGGATATCCGATGGGCAAGTTCGGCCCGGTCGGGCGCGGCAAGCTGTCGGAGATCGTTTACCAGGACAAATGGGGCGCGCCCTATCCCGCCGTGGCGGACGTGTGATGGCCCGGATCCCTGTCTTCTCCAACGCCGCAGACGTGCCGGACAAGCAACGGGCAGCCGCGGACCAGGTGATGGCGGTGTTCGGCCGCATTCGCGGACCGTTCAGCGTGCTGCTGCACAGTCCGGACCTGGCCGAACGGCTGCTGCCGATGGTGCCCTTCACGCGCGAACACACGATCGTCGAAGGCCCGTTGCGGTCGCTCGCGATCCTGGCCTTCGTGCGCGAGCGGGAGGGGCCCTATGTCTGGGCAGCTCAGGTCGATGCGGCACGCCGCAATGGCCTGCGGGAGGCGGCGATCGACCTGCTGCGTGCCAAGGGTGACCCCGCCGGCCTGACGCCGGAAGAGCGCGACATCGTCATCTACATCCGCCAGCTTGCCCAAACCAATCGGGTCGAGCCGGCGGCGTTCGACGCGCTGAACAGCCGTTACAGCCCGCAATGGATGGTGGAGATGACCGCTATCGCCAGCTTCTATGGCATGCTGTGCAGTGTGGTCAGTGCCTTCGAGGTGTCGGTTCCCGAGGGCGGCGACCGGTATTGAGGCAAGCCGGAGGCGGGACGGGCGATCCCGCCTCCGGGGCGAACCGTCATCATCATCTGGGGCCTCGCTGGTTCATCGGGTTCGGAATAGCGCCGACATTGACTGAAACGGTCAAGATTGACCCTCGGCGCGGTCGGGCGACACCGTCCCTGCTGTCACGATCCGACACGGGGGAGCTCCGATGGACCACAGCGGTTTCAGCTATTTTCTCAACCAGATCTGGGCCGCGCTCGACGGCGAACGCGCGGCGCTGGATGCCGTTGCGCAGACGGGCGAGGGGGCATTGCCGTCGGTGTTTGCCGTCAGCGATCTCGCCGCCGCCGCCACGGGGGCCGCGGGGCTGGCGGGCGCCGAGCTGATTGCCCGCCGCCATGGGATGCGTGGCGAGGTGCGGGTGGACCGCCGCCTGGCGTCGATGTGGTTCGGCGCGACCTTGCGGCCGCAAGGTTGGACCCAACCACCGCCATGGGACCCGATCGCCGGCGACTATCCGGCGGCTGATGGGTGGATCCGCCTGCATACCAACGCGCCGCATCACCGAACGGCGGCGCTGGCGGTCCTTGGCGTCCCGGCGGACCGGGACCAGGTCAGCCGAGCCGTCGCTTTGTGGTCGAAGGCCGATCTGGAAACCGCGATCGTCGCGAGCAACGGCTGTGCTGCCGTCATGCACACCAGGGGCGAGTGGGCGGCGCATCCCCAGGGTCAGGCCGTCGCCGCCGAACCGCTGGTTCGCTGGGACACGGGCGAGGCCGCACCAGAGCCGGACTGGGCCATTCCCCGCGCCCGCCCGCTGGATGGCATCCGCGTGCTCGACCTGACGCGCGTGCTGGCCGGCCCGGTCGCGACCCGCTTTCTTGCCGGGCTGGGTGCCGAGGTCCTGCGCATCGATCCGCCGGACTGGGATGAACCCGGCGTCCTGCCCATTGTCATGCTGGGCAAGCGGGCCGCGCGTTTGGATCTGCGGTCGGCCGCTGGCCGCTCAATCCTGATCCGGCTGCTGTCCGAGGCGGACGTGCTGGTGCACGGCTATCGCTCAAACGCTCTGGCCGGCCTTGGCCTGGGCACCGAACAGCGGCAGAGCCTGCGGCCGGGCCTGGTGGACGTGTCACTGGACGCCTATGGCTGGACCGGCCCGTGGCGCGCGCGGCGCGGGTTCGACAGCCTGGTGCAAATGAGCAGCGGGATCGCCGAGACCGGCATGCGGCAACTTGGCAAGGACCGGCCCTTTCCGCTGCCGGTTCAGGCGCTCGATCACACCTGCGGCCTGCTGATGGCCGCCGCGGCGCTGACCGGTCTTTCCCGCCGTCTGGCAACCGGTCACGGCTGGATTGCCCGCACCTCCCTCGCTCGGACCACCGAACAGCTGGTGAGCGGGCCAGCGGGCGACCCGACGGCGGGCCTGGCGCCGGAAACGGATGATGATTTCAACCGCGAGATCGAAAACACGAGTTGGGGGCCGGCTTACCGCACCAAGGCACCCGTCGCGATTGCGGGTGCGCCACTTCGCTGGGACCTGCCGGCGACCGCACTCGGTGCGGCGGCGGCCGCGTGGGAGGGTCAATCGACCGCTCGCGCCATGTCATGATGACTGAACGTCGTCGTTCCGGCTTCAGATCTGCGCATGACGCCGGGGCGACCGCACTCTCTGCTTGTCGTCGCCAGCGGGAACCCGCATTCTCGATGGGCCTGTGCGATACGAGGACCCGATGCCGAATATCCCCGAAGACGTCTTTACCGAACCCGAGGGTTTTTCGTCGGATACGCTGGCCAATCTCGGGCCGTTGCGGCGCCTGGCCGGGGTGTGGGAGTCCGACCAGGGGGTCGATATCAACCCGAAAGCGGACGGCCCGGAACGGCGGGTCTTCCGTGAACATATCCGGATGGAGCCGATCGATCCGCAGACCAATGGCCCGCAACTCCTCTATGGGCTGCGCTACCACATCCACATCAACGCGCCGGAGGAAGCCAGTACCTTCCACGATCAGGTCGGGTATTGGCTGTGGGAACCGGCGAGCGGGCTGATCATGCAGACGATCGCCATCCCGCGGGGTCAGGTCGTGCTGGCGGGCGGAACCGTGGGGCCCGATGACACGCGCATTTCGGTAGAGGCACGGCGCGGCGATACAAGTTTCGGGATTTGCTCAACCCCGTTCCTGGAGGTCGCGTTCCGCACCGACTATTACCGCATCGACATCACCTTCCATGATGACGACAGTTGGAGCTATGTGACGCGCACGGATCTGGCGATCCGGGGCAATACGCCAGCGTTCAATCATCAAGACTCGAATAAGCTACGGCGGATTGGGCAGCCGACGCCGAATCCGCTTGTAGGGGTGCTGAAGGGAGGAGCGGCGGGCTAGAGTGCTTTCTCCAGGACTGGAAGGTCGTGTCCTCTCCCTTTCGTCCGTGTCAACGCAGGGCTGGATCAGAACCTCTCAAACGCGATAGACGGCGCCGTGGCCACCACCGTCAAGCGACGTAACCTCTGCATAGTTGCCGCTCTCAGCCAAGACAATCCGAAGGTCACCGTCAACCGGGATGGCACGTTTACCGCACATCGCACCGTGCAGCGGGTGGTTCGCCGGCCCCACCGACGTCGGACTCTCGATGAACCATTCCAAGGTGCGGCCAAGGGCTTGCTTCAGATCAGGGGGTAGCGAGCGAAACGACGCTGCAAATCGCCGCGTGTATCTAATGTTCATGGATGATGGCGCGTAACTCGTCCAGAACCTCCCGCGCGGGATGGAACGGCTGGTCCGCAGCGTCAGCTTCCGCTGCCAGAATCGCAGCTTCCTCAGTAACGGTGAAGCCGTTGGGCGTGACCTGCCGAATTGTCAAAAGAACAAGCGATGACGGATCCAGGTCGCCACGCAGCCCGGGCGGCAGGTCACCGGCTCGAATCGGCTTGTCGATAATGTCAGGCACTGAGCTACTTCCTTCGGGACGATTGGACATAGGCGCGCCGGCCGGGCAATCCAAGGGTCTGGCGCCATTCTTTCAGTTCCGAGGTGGCCAGTGGTCAATGATAAGAACGGGGCATAACGGCTCTCGTCAGATAGAACATCGCTTTACACATCGGTAGTCGTCGTGGGTCAAATCGAAAATACGCTACCAGGTTCGGCGGGGTGCAGCCAGATAGCAGATGAATGCACAATAGCCGCCTGGCGCTCCGGTTACCGCCTTATACCAATCCGCCTAGACATTGACACACGCCCACTCGCGGGAGCCGATCGAGCGGATGCGGTCCGGGTCGCCGATCAGGAAGTCCCAGGCGGTTTTGCAGGCGTCGATAATCTCGTCGTATGTGTCCCAAACCAGGGCGCACAGCTTGTTTTGCCGCAGATAGTCCCAGACATTCTCCATCGGGTTGAGTTCCGGCGAATACGGTGGCAGTGACAAGACCCTGATGTTATCCGGCACGATCAGGTCCTTGCTCCGCTGGTGCCAACCGGCCCCGTCGCAGATCACCACCGCGATCGAGCTTTGTGCGACCTGTGTGCTGATTTCCTTCAGATGCTCGTTCATGCCCTCGGTGGTGGCGGCAGGCATGATCATGGCGGCGCCGACGCCCCGAGCCGGGCAGATGGCGCCGAAGATGTAGGCGGAATCATGCCGGTTATCGCGCACCATCAGCGGCCGGGAGCCGACCGGCGCCCATATATAGGCGTGAGTGCCCTTCTGACCGACTCTGGCCTCGTCCTGGAACCAGATTTCGATCGGCGTCGCCGCGGTGGTTCCGACGAGTACTTGCTTTACCAGGCTGGCGAAGTTTTTTTAAAAGCCGCTTCGGCCTCAGGGTCTTTCTTCGGATGCACAGGCCGCGGCTGTAACCGCGTTAACCCGAGTTTGTGCAACCATTTGCCAATGGAGCTTTCATGTACCTCGACGCTGAAGCGGCGTTTCACTTCTCCCAGCAGATCGCAGCAGCGCCAACGCACCACATGGTTGATCGCCGGGTCGGGTCCCTTGATGACCAGCTCGTACAACTCGGCCATCTGCGACTCGGTCAAGAATGCCTCGCGGCCCGGCGGCAGGCGCGTCCTGAGGCCTTCGACGCCCTCATCGTTGTAGCGATGCACCCAATCGCGCAGTGTCTGCCGATCCATCCCATTGGACGATGCCGCGATGCTACGGGGATGGCCGTCCAGCACCATCGCCAGGGCGAGAAGACGGCGCACCTGTGCGCCGTCGCGGCACTTGCCGGCAAGTGCCCGCAGCGCGGCGGCCGTGTGGTCCGTTCGTGTGATCCCCAGCGCCTTGCCCATCCGATGCCTCCGTCCCGCGAATCGCCGTGCCGGGACATCGAATCGTACTTATCGGCCTTTGAGAATCCCCGGGAGAGTCGGGATCAACGCGGACTGGTATCATAGCTCACGCCAGCGCGCGTCGCGCGATCAGCTTCGGCCGAGCCTTGCGGTGCATCCGGAGCCACGGTCTTGCACCGTGGAACACCGTGCCAACTCAGTGATACTCCCTGCC
>Ga0302196_10002771_pt1 | contig 16266 bp, 11 predicted proteins | sample II_Bog_N1_3_FD_198794 | JGI IMG/M metagenome (GOLD analysis project Ga0302196, IMG submission 198794) | Peat permafrost microbial communities from Stordalen Mire near Abisko, Sweden - II_Bog_N1_3 | ecosystem: Environmental > Terrestrial > Soil > Wetlands > Peat | place: Sweden: Abisko...
CCCGGCGCGCCCGGTCGGCGCCGTCCTCCGGGTCGTCCCGGCCGACCCGTCAGTACGACCGCGGCAGCTCCAGGGAGTGCTGGGCCACGTAGTTGAGGATCATCTCCCGGCTCACCGGGGCGATCCGCAGCAGCCGGGCCATGCCCCACAGGTCGGCGATCCCGTACTCGGAGGACATGCCGTTGCCGCCGTGGGTCTGGATCGACTGGTCGAGCGCGGCCAGCGTCGCCTCGGCGGCGGCGTACTTGGCCATGTTGGCGGTCTCGCCGGCCAGGGGGGAGTCCCCGTCGTGGTCGCAGTACCAGGCGGCCTTGTCGGTCATGGTCCGGGCCAGCTCGACCTCGATCTTGGCCTTGGCCAGGGGATGGGCGATCCCCTGGTGGCGGGCGATCGGCGTGCCCCAGACCTCGCGGGTCCGGGCGTATTCGGCCGCCTTGTCCAGGGCGTACCGACCGATCCCGTTGGCCGTGGCTGCCGACAGGATGCGCTCGGGGTTGAGTCCGTAGAAGACCTGGCGCAGGCCCTCGCCCTCGTCGCCGATCAGCCGGTCCGCCCCGACCTCGACGTTGTCGAAGAACAGGGTGAACTGCTTCTCGGGTGCGGTGATCTCCACCGGCAGCACCTGGGTGTCGAGTCCCGGTGTGTCCACGTCCACCACGAACAGGGACAGGCGTCCGCGCCCGGTGTCGGGGTCGACCCCCGACCTGGTCACCACCAGGATGGCCTCGCACTCGTCGACGCCGGAGATGTAGTACTTCTGGCCGTTCAGCCGGTAGAGGTCGCCGTCGCGGGTGGCGGTGAGCCCGAGGTTGTGGGAGTTGGAGCCGGCGTCGGGCTCGGTGATGGCGAAGGCCATCTTGAGCTCCCCGGTGGCGAAGCGGGGGAGCCACCGCTGCTTCTGGGCCCCGGTCCCGAACTTGGCGATGATGGTGGCGCAGATCGCCGGGGACACCACGATGACCAGCAGCGGGCAGCCGGCGGCGGCCAGCTCCTCGGCCACGGCGGCCAATTCGGTGATCCCGCCACCGCCACCGCCGTACTCCTCGGGCACGTTGACCCCGAGGAACCCCGGCTCGGCGACGGCCGCCCACAGCTCGTCGGTGCGCTCGTCGGCCCGGGCCTTGGCCACGTAGTAGTCGTGGCCGAACTTGGCGGCGATCGAGCCGACCGCCTCCCGCAGCATGAGCAGCTCGTCGGATTCGGAAAAGTCCATGGTGCCTCCTCGTGGGCCGCGCGACGGTCCGGCGCCGGGGGTGTCCGGTCGGTCCGGGACCCGTCCCGACCAGCCTACGACCGTGGCAGCAGGAGGCGGGAAGGCACGTCGACCAGGCGGCTGCGCAGGTACTCGCCCAGGCCCTTGGCCTGGGGGTCCGGCCGGGTCGAGGAGGCCACCCCCTCGCCCAGCAGGCCGATCACCACGAAGTTGAGGGCGTACAGGTTGGGGAAGGCGTGGCGCTGCACCACCAGGGCGTCGGCCTCGGGCAGCAGCTGCCGGAACCGGTCGAGGGTCAGCTCGCCGTCCAGCCACGACCAGGCGTCGTCGCTCCGGGCCCACAGCCCCACGTTGGCGTTCCCGCCCTTGTCGCCCGACCGGGCCCCGATCAGCGTCCCGAGCGGCACCCGGGTGGACGGCCCGTCGTCGGCCCTCGGTGCCGCGGGGGCGGTGGGCACGGCGTCGGGGGCCTCGGGCACGCCGGGCGACAGCGAGGCGTCGCCCCCCGAGTCCACCACGGTCGGCCCGGCGGTCGCCCGGTGGGTGTGGTGGGGGACGTCCACCCGGGTGCCGTCGGCGTGCACCACGGTGGGCACCACCAGCTCGGCGGGGACCAGGGCGGGCCAGTACACGCCGTAGGCGGTGGCCGCCCCGGGTGGAGCGGTCAGGTGGAGTCCGGGGTAGCCGGCCAGGGCCAGCTCGGTGGCCGCCCCCGAGAACCGGCGCCCGACCCGCTCGGCGTCGGCGTCCTTGACGGTGAGCCGGAGCTGGGCGCTGGCCTCCACCTCGGTGGCGGCGTCCGCCTTGTCCGACCGGACCAGTCGGGCGTCGAACTCGGCGAACTGGCCGGTGCCGCCGAGGGCGGCGGACAGCGACCGGACGGTCAGGTCGGCCTTGGCCTCGATGTCCAGCCCGGTCAGCACGAAGGTCATGGTGTTGCGCCAGCCGCCCAGCAGGTTGAGGCACACCTTGACGTCCCGGGGGGCGGCCAGGCCCCGGGTGCCCGACAGGCGGACCCGGTCGTCGCCGAGGTCGTCCACCTCCACGGTCTCGAACCGGGCCACCACGTCGGTGTTCGGGTAGTGGTGGCCGCCGATCTCGTAGAGGAGCTGGGCGGTGACGGTGCCGACGGACACCTCACCGCCGGTGCCCGGGTGCTTGGTGATGACCGACGACCCGTCGGCGGCGACCTCGGCCAGCGGGAACCCGGGGTGCTCGAGGCCCGGCACCTCGGTGAAGAAGGCGTAGTTGCCCCCGGTGGCCTGGGGCCCGCACTCGATCACGTGCCCGGCGACGACGGCACCGGCCAGGGCGTCCCAGTCGGTGGTCGACCACCCGTGGTGCCAGGCGGCCGGGCCCACCACCAGGGAGGCGTCGGTCACCCGGGGGCAGACCACCACGTCGGCCCCGCCGCCGAGGGCCTCCACGATGGGCCACGCCCCCAGGTAGGCGTTGGCCGTCACCACGGTCCCCTCGGCCGAGGCCAGCGGCTCGGCGGTGTCGAGGTGGGTCAGGGGGTGGTCGGCGGCCCGCAGCTCGTCCAGGCGGGGCAGGAGGTCGTCGCCCTCGATGTGGGCCACCGCCACGGTGACGCCGAGCCGGTCGGCCAGGAGCCGGAGCTGGTCGGCCAGGCCGGCGGGGTTGAGGCCACCGGCGTTGGTCACCACCTTGATCCCCCGGTCCACGCAGGTCCCGAGCACCTCCTCCATCTGGGTGAGGAAGGTGTGGGCGAAGCCCCGGGTCGGGTCGCGCTGGTAGCCCTTCCACAGGATGAGCATGGTGAGCTCGGCCAGCCAGTCCCCGGTCAGCACGTCGATGGGGCCGCCCTCCACCATCTCGCGGGCCGCCGCCAGGCGGTCGCCGTAGAAGCCCGAGCAGTTGGCGATGCGGATCGGCTCGGTCACGACGTCCCCGGTCCCACGCCGCCGGCCGCGTCAGCGGCGCCGTCCCCGTCGGCCTCCACCACGACCAGGACCCGCCCCGTCTCCACCTGATCGCCCTCGGCCACCCCCACCTCGACCACGGTGCCCGGGGCGCCGGCACTCACGGCGTGCTCCATCTTCATGGCCTCGAGGACGACCAGCACCTGGCCGGCCCCTACCCGGTCGCCGGCGGCCACCGCCACCCGGACCACGCTCCCGGGCATGGGGGCGAGGGAGGATCCCTCGGAGACCTGGTCGGCGGCCTCCGGATGTCGGTCCTCGGCCACCAGGCGCGACGAGCCGTCGGGACCGTCGACGTAGGAGACCGCGCCCACCCGCTGGACGGTGTAGCGACGGGTCACCCCGTCCTCGACCAGCGCCACCCCGTCGGGAGCGAGTGCGGTGACCGTGACCCCGAGGTCCACGCCGTCGACGGCGACCTCGGCCACCCCGTGCCCGCGACGGGCCATCCGGTAGGCCACCCGCACGGTCCGTCCGGCCACGTCGAAGGTGACCTCCTGGCGGTCGACGGTGTTGGTGCGCCATCCGGACGGGAGGGTGGCCAGCACCCGGGCCTCATGGCGGCGGGCGGCCTGGCCGACCAGGGCGGCGGCCACCGCGTGCCGCGTCGTGGCGGGCCCGTCGGCCAGCGGGGCGGCCAGGGTGTCGAGTCCGTGGCGGTCCAGGAAGCCGGTGTCGGTGGCCCCGGAGGCGAACGCCGGGTGACGCAGGGTGCGCACCAGCAGGTCCCGGTTGGTGGTGACCCCGTGGATCCGCGACGACGCCAGGGTGGCGGCCAGCGAGGCCACCGCCTCGCCCCGGGTGGGGGCGTGCACGATCACCTTGGCCAGCATGGGGTCGTAGTGGGGGCTGACCACGCTGCCCGACTCGACGCCCGAGTCGACCCGGACCCCGGGCCGGTCGGCCGGGACGGTGAACTCGTCGAGCACGCCGGTCGAGGGCAGCCAGCCCGCACCGGGGTCCTCGGCGTACAGGCGGGCTTCGACGGCATGCCCGACCGGGCCCCGGGCCACGGCCTCGTGGACCTCGTCGGGGAGTGGCGCCCCGCCGGCCACCAGCAGCTGGAGGCGGACCAGGTCGAGCCCGGTGACCTCCTCGGTGACCGGGTGCTCGACCTGGAGCCGGGTGTTCATCTCCAGGAAGTAGGGCTCGCCCCCGGCGTCGAGGACGAACTCGACGGTGCCGGCGTTCACGTAGCCCACGGCCCGGGCGGCGGCCACCGCCGCCTGGCTCAGCCGGGCCCGCAGTTCGGGACCGACGACGGGGGAGGGGGCCTCCTCGATGATCTTCTGGTGCCGGCGCTGGATGCTGCACTCCCGCTCGAACAGGGCCACCACCCCGCCCCGGGCGTCGGCCAGCACCTGGACCTCGATGTGGCGGGGGTCGGCGAGGTACCGCTCCAGGAACACGGTGCCGTCGCCGAAGGCGGACTGCGCCTCGCGCCGCGCCCCGGTCAGGGCCTCGGCCAGGGCGTCCGGACCCTCGACCACCCGCATGCCCCGCCCGCCACCGCCGGCCGACGCCTTCACCAGCAGCGGCCACCCGAGGGCGGCCACCGCGTCGGGGTCGGGCGGGGTGTCCCCGTCGACGGTGAGCGACGGGAGGGTGGGCACCCCGGCCTCGCGCATGAGGTCCTTGGAGCCGATCTTCGACCCCATGGCGTCGATGGCCGCCGCCGGCGGACCGACCCAGACCAGGCCGGCCGCCCCGACCGCCCGGGCGAAGTCACCCGATTCGGAGAGGAACCCGTAGCCGGGGTGGACGGCGTCCGCCTCCGACCGGCGGGCCGCGTCGAGCAGGAGGTCGTGGCGCAGGTAGGTGTCGACCGGTGCGGTGCCGGGGAGCCGCACGGCCAGGTCGGCCTCGGCCACGTGGGGCGCGTCGGCGTCGGCGTCGGAGTGGACCGCCACTGTGGTGATGCCGAGCGATCGGGCCGTGCGCATGATGCGCCGGGCGATCTCCCCGCGGTTGGCCACCAGCAACGAGGTGATCGGTCGGGCGGCGTCGGAGGGGCCGGGCCCGGGGTCGGTCACCGCATCACATCCGGAAGACGCCGTAGCCACGGGTGCCGGCGGTGGGCTGGTTGTCGATGACCGACAGGCACAGGCCGAGGACGGTCCGGGTGTCGCGTGGGTCGATGATCCCGTCGTCGTACAGCCGGGACGACAGGTGCAGGGGCAGCGACTCCGACTCGATCTGCGCCTCCACCAGGGCCCGCATGGCGGCGTCGGCCTCCTCGTCGAAGGGGACCCCCTTGGACTCGGCCGACTGGCGGCCCACGATGGACAGCACCCCGGCCAGCTGGGCGGGGCCCATGACCGCCGAGCGGGCGTTGGGCCAGGCGAAGAGGAACCGCGGGTCGTAGGCCCGCCCGCACATGCCGTAGTTGCCGGCTCCGTAGGAGGCCCCGATGTTGACCGTCAGATGGGGGACCGAGGAGTTGGACACCGCGTTGATCATCATGGCGCCGTGCTTGATGATCCCGCCCTGCTCGTACTCCTTGCCCACCATGTAGCCGGTGGTGTTCTGGAGGAAGAGCAGCGGGACGTCGATCTGGTTGGCCAGCTGGATGAACTGGGTGGCCTTGTGGGCCTCCTCGGAGAACAGGACGCCGCGGTGGTTGGCCAGCACGCCGATCGGGTAGCCGTGGATCGACGCCCAACCGGTCACCAGGCTGGAGCCGTAGAGCGGCTTGAACTCGTCGAACCGGGACCCGTCGACCACCCGGGCCAGCACCTCGCGCGGGTCGAAGGGCATCTTGGGGTCCGCCGAGGCGATCCCGAGGAGTTCGTCGGGGTCGTGCACCGGGTCGTCGGCCGGCTCGGTGGGGCCCGGCCCCAGCTTGCGCCAGTGCAGGCGCCGGACGATCTGGCGACCCAGCCGGATGGCGTCGACCTCGTCGGCGGCCAGGTAGTCGGCGAGGCCGGAGACCCGGGCGTGCATGGAGGCCCCGCCGAGCTCCTCGTCGGTCGACTCCTCGCCGGTGGCCATCTTCACCAGCGGTGGTCCCCCGAGGAAGACCTTGGACCGCTGCTCGATCATGACCACGTAGTCGCTCATGCCGGGCACGTAGGCGCCCCCGGCGGTGGCGTTGCCGAACACCACCGAGACCGTGGGGATGGCCGCCGCCGAGTGGCGGGTCAGGTCGCGGAAGGCCCGGCCGCCCGGGATGAACAGCTCGGCCTGGGCCGGCAGGTCGGCCCCGCCGGACTCGGTGAGGCTGATCGACGGGAGCCGGTTGGCCAGGGCGATGTCCGACCCGCGGGCGCCCTTGCGGAACGACCACGGGTTCATCGCCCCGCCGCGTACGGTGGGGTCGGTGGCGTTCACCAGGCACTCCACGCCCTCCACCACGCCGATGCCCAGGATGGACGAGGCGCCCACCGTGTACTCGGTGCCCCACGCGGCAAAGGGACAGAGCTCGAGGAAGGGCGCGTCCCGGTCGACCAGCAGCTCGACCCGCTCCCGGGCGGTCAGCTTGCCGCGCTCGCGGTGGCGGGTGACGTAGCGCTCGCCGCCGCCGGCCCGGGCCACGGCCTGCTCGGCCTCCACCAGCTCCAGCCCGGCCCGCAGGGCGCGCTCGTTCTCCCGGAAGGTCTCCGACTGGGGGTCGATGGAGGTGGGGAGCACGGGCATGGGTCGCAGAGGTCCCTGGTCGGGGCGGCGCCGGGGCCCGGGGTCGCATTGCCCCGGCCGACGTGGGAAGAATAGGCCCATGACCCCTGTGCCGCGCGCCGAGCCAGCCCGCCCCCGCAGCCTGCGACCCGCCGGGGTGGCGCGGTGGTGATCCGGACCTACCCCCAGGGCCGGGCCGGGGACGAGGCCCCGTCCCCGCGGCCGAGGTCGACCGGGACCTCCCGCCCGCTGTCGGCGGTGGTCCTGGCGGCCGGCCACGGCACCCGGATGCGCTCGGCCCGCCCCAAGCCCCTCCACCGCCTGTGCGGCCGCCCGATGATCCTGCACGTGCTCGACGCCCTGGCCGAGCTGCCGGTCGACCGGGTGGTGGTGGTGGTCGGCCACCGGGCGGACTGGGTGACCAAGACCCTGGTGGACCACGCCCCCCCGGGGATGGCCATCGAATTCGTGGAGCAGGTGGAGCAGCGGGGGACCGGAGACGCCATGGCGGTGGCCCTCACCGGCCTGCCCGACGAGGAGGACGGGGAGGACGGTGACGTCGTCGTGCTGCCGGGGGACACCCCGCTGCTGCGTCCGGGGACCCTGGCCCGGCTGGTGCGGGCCCACCGGTCCAGCGACGACGCGGCCACCCTGCTGACCGCCGAGCTCGACGACCCCACCGGCTACGGACGGGTGGTGCGTGGCCGCGACGACGCCGTGGCCCGGGTCGTCGAGCACGGGGACGCCACCGAGGAGCAGCTCGAGGTCCGGGAGGTCAACACCTCGATGTACTGCTTCAAGCGCAGTGTGCTGGCCCCGTCGCTGCGCCGGCTGAGCCCGTCGAACGCCCAGGGCGAGTACTACCTGACCGACGTGGTCGAGGTGCTCTACGAGGCCGGCCACCGGGTCGGCTCGGTGGTGGTCGCCGACACCATGGAGGTGGCCGGGGTCAACGACCGGGCCCAGCTGGCCGTGGCCGAGGCAGAGCTGCGTGACCGGATCAACGAGCGCTGGATGCGGCGGGGGGTCACCATGTGGGACCCGGTCACCACCTACATCGACGTCGACGTCACCCTGGCCACCGACGTGGTCCTCCTGCCCGGGGTGATCCTGCAGGGGGCCTGCGTGGTGGGCGAGCACGCCGAGCTGGGCCCCGACACCCGGCTGGTGGACACCACGGTCGGGGAGGGCGCGGTCGTGACCTCGTCGGTGTGCCGACGGTCGGTGATCGGCCCCGACGCCCGCATCGGACCCTTCGCCGTGCTCCCCGAAGGCAGCGACGTCCCGGCCGGTGGGGTGGTCGGCGGCCCGGCACCTGACCCCGGCGCCGCGTCGCGGTAGCGTCACGTCATGGAATTCACCCCGCGCCGCCGCCTCGACCTGGTGTCGGGACGCTCCCATCCCGAGCTGGCCCAGGACATCGCCGCCCAGCTGGGGGTGGAGCTGGGGGAGGCCAACCTCCGCGAGTTCGCCAACGGTGAGATCCACTGCCGCTTCGACAGCTCCATCCGCGGGAGCGACGTCTTCATCGTCCAGACCCACTGCGGACCGGTCAACGACTCGCTCATGGAGCACCTGATCATGATCGACGCCGCCAAGCGGGCCTCCGCCAAGCGGATCACCGCGGTCTGCCCCTACTACGGCTACTCGCGCCAGGACCGCAAGGCGACCGGGCGCGAGCCGATCACGGCCAAGCTGGTGGCCGACATGCTGTCGGTGGCCGGGGCCGACCGCGTGGTGAGCGTGGACCTGCACTCCGGGCAGATCCAGGGATTCTTCGACATCCCCTTCGACCACCTCACCGCCGCCCCGGTGATGGTCGACTACCTGCGCAAGCACCTGAGCGACGACCTGGTGGTGGTGGCGCCCGACGCCGGCCGGGTGAAGGTGGCCGAGCGGTTCAGCCAGCACCTCACCGCCGACCTGGCCGTGGTCCACAAGCGGCGGCTGCGGGGGGTGGCGAACCAGGTGGAGGCGCTCCACGTGGTGGGTGACGTCGAGGGCCGCCAGTGCGTCCTGATCGACGACATGATCGACACAGCGGGCACCATCGTGGCCGCCGCCGACCTGCTGGCCGACCGGGGCGCGGCCGAGGTGTGGTGCATGGCCACCCACGCCGTGCTCTCCGACCCGGCCATCGACCGGCTCAAGAACTCGGCTCTCACCAAGGTGGTGGTGACCAACACCCTGCCCATCCCCCCGGACCGGCGCTTCGACAAGCTGGAGATCCTGTCGGTGGCCAAGCTGATCTCCGACGCCATCGACGCCGTGTTCGAGGACACCTCGGTCTCCGAGATCTTCGGCGGGGAGAACCTGGCCTAGCCGTCCGGTGCGGCACCGACCCGGTCCCCGGGGCTCCGGGACGACCACCGGGGGACCGCACCCAGGGGGCCGACTGGTCTCGTGCGGGGGCCGTGCGGGGGCCGTGCGGGGGGCGTGTGGCCAGGGGATCGGCCTTGGGTCTAGAATGACGTGCCGTCAGCAGCGGTCGCATCCGGTCCGTGCCCAGCGCACGACCCTGCGGCGCGGCCCTGCGCCCGTCTCCGTACCTCCCGAGGAGTCCCCGCATGCCCGAAACCACGCTGATCGCCCACACCGGCCGCGAGATCGGATCGAGCTCGACCCGCCGCCTGCGCTCCGAGGGCAAGATCCCCGGAGTGGTCTACGGCCACGGCACCGACCCGATCCCGGTGGCGGTGGTGGCCCGCGAGTTCCAGATCGCCATGTCGGGCGAGTCCGGGCTCAACACCCTGCTGTCGCTCGAGGTCGACGGGACCGAGCACCTGACCCTGGCCCGGGACATCCAGCACCACCCGGTGCGCAACGTGGTCACCCACGTCGACTTCCTCATCGTCCGGCGCGACGAGCTGATCAGTGCCGAGGTCACCATCAACCTGGTGGGCGAGGCCGTCGAGGTCGGCCACGGTGACGGCATCGTGGACCAGCAGCTGTTCACCCTCCAGGTCAAGGCCAAGCCGACCGAGATCCCCAGTTCGGTGGACCTGGACATCTCGTCGCTGACCATCGGCGGCGCGCTCCACGTCTCGGACATCACCATTCCCGCCGGCGTCGAGCTGGAGACCGACCCCGGGGCCACCGTGGCCGCCGGGATCCCGCCCCGGGTGCAGGCGGCCGCCGAGACGGCCGAGACGGACGAGGGCGCCGACGAGGCGGCCCCGGCCGCCGACGGCGACGAGGGCTAGGCCCTGCTCCGACGTCGGGAGGGGGCGGCGGGCCCCCGCCGGGGCGCGACCATGGACCTGCTGGTCGTAGGTCTCGGCAATCCGGGGCCCGAGTACGCCGGCACCCGCCACAACATCGGGGCCGACGCCGTCACCCTGCTGGTGGCCCGGCACCACGGGTCGCTCGCCACCGAGAAGGGACTGCGGTCCCGGGTGGCCCGGATCGCCATCGACGGGCACCCGGTGCTGTGTGCGGTCCCCCTGACCTACATGAACGAGTCCGGCCTGGCCGTCGCCCCCCTGGTCCGGCGGGCCGGGATCGGCGAGGGGACCGACGTCGCCGGTGACGGCGTGGCGACCCGCCTGGTGGTGGTGCACGACGAGCTCGACCTCCCCTCCGGGCGGGTCAAGGTGAAGGCGGGGGGCGGCACCGCCGGCAACAACGGGCTGAAGTCCGTCCACGCCCATCTCCACACCGGTGACTACCTGCGGGTGCGGATCGGGATCGGCAAGCCGCCCGGCCGACAGCCCGGGGCCGACTACGTCCTGAAGCGCCCCGGCCGCGAGGAGCGGGAAGCCCTCCAGGTGGCCGCCGAGGTGGCCGCCGACGCCGTGGAGCTGATCGTGACCACCGGTGTGGAGGCGGCCATGAACCGGATCAACTCCGCCGAGTAGGTTCGCCGGGTGCCCCCAGTGCAACCTGTGGCCACCGGGCCCGACGTCGCCATCTCGGTCCGGGGCCTGACCAAGTCCTACGGTGACTTCGCCGCGTTGAGGGGCATCGACCTCGAGGTGCGCCGGGGGGAGGTGCTGGCGCTGCTCGGTCCCAACGGTGCGGGCAAGACGACCGCCGTCGAGATCCTGGAGGGGTACCGGGCCCGGGACGGCGGCGAGGTGACGGTGCTCGGGTTCGACCCGGCCCGGCGGGACCGGGCGCTGAGGGCCCGGGTCGGGATCGTCCTCCAGGAGTGCGCCGTCGACCCCTACCTGACGGTCACCGAGGCACTGGACCAGCGGGCCCTCCTCTACGACGACCCGCGCCCGGTGGACGACGTGGTCGGCCTGGTCGGCCTGGGGGAGAAGGCCACCTCCCGGGTGAAGGTGCTCTCCGGCGGCCAGCAGCGCCGGCTCGACCTGGGCCTGGCCCTCGTCGGCAACCCCGAGCTCATCTTCCTCGACGAGCCCACCACCGGGTTCGACCCCTCGGCGCGGCGCGAGGCGTGGGACGTGGTCCGCGACCTGTGCGCCGAGGGCCGGACGGTGGTCCTCACCACCCACTACATGGACGAGGCCCAGGCCCTGGCCGACTCGGTCGTCGTCCTGGCCGGCGGCCGGGTGGTGGCCTCGGGGACCCCGGACACCCTCGGTGGTCGGGACCACGGGGTGTCCACCGTCCGGTTCGCCCTGCCCGCAGGGGTGGCCCTGGCCGACCTCCCACTCCCCACCGGGTCGGGTGCGGTGGTCCGGGGCGGGTTCGTGGAGTTCGCCTCCGCCGAGCCCACCGGGGTGCTGCACGAGCTGACCCGCTGGGCGCTGGAACGGGGCGAGGGGCTGGTCGGCCTGACCGTGCTGCGTCCCTCGCTCGAGGACGTCTACCTGTCGCTCACCGGAGCCGTCGACGGGACGGGCGTCGACGGCTCCGGGGTCGACGGCACCGGGGTCGACGGACCGGGGACGGGGGCCCGGTGAACGACGTCCGGGTCGCCGCCCACCAGGTGCGCTTCGAGCAGAAGGCGTACTGGCGGAACCCGATGGCCGCCGTCTTCACCTTCGCCTTCCCCATCGTGTTCCTGATCGTGGTGGGGACCACGGCGGGATCGTCCGAGGTGCCCGGGACCACCCTGCGCTACGACCAGTACGTGGTGGTGGCCATGCTCACCTTCGGGCTGATCTCCGCCTGCTACACCAACCTGGCCATGTCCATCTGCACCCGCCGGGAGACCGGGGTGCTCAAGCGGATGCGGGGCACCCCGATCGCCATCGGCTCCTACGTGGGCGGCCTCGTCGGCTCCGTCCTCATCGTGGTGACCATCCTCACGGTGATCGTGGTGGCCATGGGCATGGCCTTCTACCACCTGCACTTCCCGTACCACCCGGCCGCGGTGGTGGTCACCCTGCTGGTCGGGATCGTCACGTTCAGCTCGCTCGGCCTGGCCGTCACCATCCTGGTCCCCAACGCCGACGCCGCCCCGGCCATCGTCAACGGGATCTACCTCCCGGTGGTGTTCATCTCGGGGGTCTTCTACCCGTTGGCCCAGGGGTCGGTCCTGGCCCGGATCGCCGCCTGGTTCCCGGTCTTCCACATGATCCGGGCCCTGGTGGTGGCGTTCGAGCCCGGTCCGGGGACCGGGTTCCGGGGGCACGACCTGGGGGTCATGCTGGTGTGGGCGGCCGCCGGCCTGTGGGTCACCGCCCGCCGTTTCCGGTGGGAGCCGCGACGGCCGACGTGACCCGCCGCACCGGTCGACCGTGTCGGCCGCGGCGTCCGGAGCCCGGTCGGCACCCCGGTACCCTGACCGGGTGAGTCTCCGCTCGCTCCCCGCCCTGCTGCGCCACGAGTCCGCCATGACCCGGGTGGTCGGCGCGCACGGCGCCACCCTGGCCGTGTCCACCCCGGCCCAGGCCTTCGTCCTGGCCGGACTGCTCCGGCTCGGCAGCCGGAGGCCGGTCCTGGTGGTCACCCCCACCGGCACGGCGGCGGCCCAGCTGGCCCACGACCTCGCCACCTTCGCCGGCGGCCGTCCCGACGGGGCGGACGCCGACGGGCCGGCCACCGTGGAGCTGTTCCCGGCGTGGGAGACCCTGCCCTTCGAGCGGGTCAGCCCCGAGGTGCACACCATGGGCCGCCGGCTCCGCCTCCTGTGGCGCCTCGGGGGACACGGGGACGGGAGCGGGCCCGACGGCTCCCCCGACGACGGGGCCCCCGAGGTGGTGGTGGCCCCGGTCAAGGCCGTGCTGCAGCGGCTCGGACCGTGGCGTACCGCGGCCCGCCCGGTGACCGTGGCCCGGGGCGACCGGGTGGTGGTCGACCGGCTGGTGGCCGACCTGGTGGCGCGGGGCTACCGCCGCGAGTCCCTGGTCGAGCACCGGGGCGAGTTGGCCGTGCGCGGCGGCATCGTCGACGTCTTCCCCTCCACGGGCGACGAGCCCGTGCGCATCGACCTGTGGGGTGACGAGGTCGACCGGCTGACCCGGTTCGACGTGGCCGACCAGCGGTCGATCGGCGACCTGGAGGCCGTCGAGCTGTTCGGCTGCCGCGAGCTGGTGGCCGACGGGGAGATGCGGGAGCGGGCCGCCGGCCTGGTGGGCACCGCCCCCTGGGGCCGCCACCAGTGGGACCGGATCGCCGACGGCGAGCTCTTCGACGGGATGGAGTCGTGGCTGCCGTGGCTGGCCGAGGGGGAGGAGCTCCTCTGCGACCTGCTGGGTGAGGACGCCCTGGTGATCCTGGTCGAGCCCCGGCGGGTCCGGGACCGGGCGGCCGAACTCCTCGACGAGGAGTCGGCCCTGGCCGACGCCCTGGCCTCCACCTGGGGACTCGAGGCCGGCGGGGACGCCCCCCGGCTGCACGTCCCGTTCGACCGGCTGCTGACCGGGACCGACGCCGCCGTCGTGTCGCTGGTCCCGACGGCCGAGGGCCCCGACGTCCCGCTGGTGGAGAGCCGGGGCTGGGAGCCGATCCTGGGGGACGGCACCCGGCTGGCCGGCCAGGTGCGGGCCCTGGTCGAGGCGGACTACGCCGTGGTGCTGTGCACGTCGACCGCCGGCGGGGCCGGGCGGCTCTCGGAGCTGCTGGCCGAGGAGGGGCTGGTGGTCCCGGTGGCCGCGCCGGGCGACGACCTCGGGGTTCCGGGGGCCCGCATCGTGGTGGCCACCGTGGACCGCGGGTTCGTGCTCCCGGGCTCCCGGGTGGCCGTGCTCACCGAGTCGGACGTCACCGGCCGGATGCGGCCCCACCGCCAGGCCCGGACCCGGGCCCGGCCGGTCGACGGCTTCTTCGACGACCTGGCCCCGGGCAGCTTCGTGGTCCACCGCCAGCACGGGGTGGCCCGTTACGGGGGCATGGTGACCCGCACCATGGGCGGGGCCACCCGCGACTACCTGCTGCTCGAGTACCGGGGCGGTGACCGGCTGTACCTCCCGACCGACCAGATCGAGCTCCTCACCCCCTACGCCGGTGGGGACTCGCCCACCGTGAACCGGCTGGGCGGGTCCGAGTGGCAGAAGGCCCGGTCCCGGGCCCGGGCCGCCGTCCACGAGATCGCCGAGGAGCTGGTCGCCCTCTACCGGAGGCGGCTGGAGGTGCCGGGCCACGCCTTCGGGCCCGACACCCCGTGGCAGTCCGAGCTGGCGTCGTCGTTCCCGTTCGTGGAGACGTCCGATCAGCTGCGGGCCATCGAGGAGGTGACGGCCGACATGGAACGGCCTCAGCCCATGGACCGGCTGGTCTGCGGCGACGTCGGCTTCGGCAAGACGGAAGTCGCCATCCGCGCCGTGTTCAAGGCCGTCCAGGACGGGTTCCAGGCCGCCGTCCTCGTCCCGACCACGCTGCTGGCCAGCCAGCACGCCCAGACCTTCGCCGACCGGTACGCACCCTTCCCGGTGAAGGTGGCCCTGCTCAGCCGGTTCCTCACCAACGCCCAGGCGTCCGAGGTGCTGGCCGGCCTGGCCGACGGGTCGATCGACGTGGTGGTGGGGACCCACCGTCTGCTCGGCCAGGACGTGACGTTCAAGAAATTGGGGTTGCTGGTGGTGGACGAGGAGCAGCGCTTCGGGGTCAGCCACAAGGAGGCCATCAAGGCCCTGGCCGAGGGGGTCGACGTGCTGACCCTGACCGCCAGCCCGATCCCCCGCACCCTCGAGATGGCCCTCACCGGGATCCGGGACCTGTCCATGGTCAACACGCCGCCCGCCGCCCGCCGACCGATCCTGACCCACGTGGGCGAGTTCGACGAGGCGGCCGCCTCCGAGGCCATCCGACGCGAGCTGCTCCGCGAGGGCCAGGTGTTCTACGTCCACAACCGGGTCCAGGACATCGAGGCCACCGCCGAACGGGTCCGGGCCATGGCCCCCGAGGCCCGGGTGGCCATCGCCCACGGCCAGATGGACGAGGGCTCCCTCGAGCAGGTGGTGCTCGACTTCTGGCAGGGCGCCTACGACGTCCTGGTGTGCACCACCATCGTGGAGTCGGGCATCGACATGCCCACCGTCAACACCCTGGTGGTCGACCGGGCCGACCTGCTCGGGCTCGGGCAACTCCACCAGCTGCGGGGCCGGGTGGGCCGGGCCGGCATGCGGGCCTACGCCTACCTGTTCCACCCGGCCGACCGGGTGCTGTCCGAGACGGCCTACGAGCGGCTCCGCACCATCGGGGACCACACCGAGCTCGGCTCCGGGTTCAAGATCGCCCTGCGCGACCTGCAGATCCGCGGCGCGGGCAACCTCCTCGGGCGAGACCAGTCCGGCCACATCGCCGCCATCGGCTACGACCTCTACGTCCAGATGGTCTCCGAGGCGGTGTCCGAGCTCAAGGGGGAGCCCCGCCCCCGACCGGTCGAGCTGTCGGTCGACCTGCCCGACGCCGCCCACCTCCCTCCGGACTACGTGGAGGCCGAGGACGTCCGCCTGGAGGCCTATCGCCGTCTCTCGGCGGTCCGCACGGTGGCCGAGGTGGAGGACGTGCGTGCCGAGTGGGAGGACCGGTTCGGGCCCCTGCCCGCCCCGGCCACCGCCCTGCTGGAGGTGGCCCTGCTGCGGGTGGAGTGCCTGCGCCTCGGGGTCGACGACCTGGCCGTCTCGCTGCCCCGCTTCACCGGGGAGGGTGCGGGTCCCCGTGGGGGCCCGGGGGGCCGGGCCGTGGCCAAGCTGACCCCGGTCACCCTCCCCGCCTCGGCCGAGGTCCGGCTGCGGCGCCTGGCCCCGGGCGGTACCTACCAGTCCGAGGCCCACCGGCTCACCGTCCCGGTGGCCCCCGACCCGGCGACGGGCGGCTTCGCTCCGGTGCTGGTGGCCCTGCTGCGCGAGCTGGTCCCGTCCGACTGACCCGATCCGCCGACTCGCGGCCTGGACCCCCGCGTCGCGCCCGGTAGCATCGCCGCCGTGAAGCGCATCCCCGCAGGCCTGGTCGCCGTCGTCGCCGTGCTCGCCGTGGGCGCCCTGGTGTCCGCCTGCGACGTGACCCCGAACGCCGCCTCGGTCAACGGGGACACCGTCTCGGTGTCGGCCCTCAACACCCGGTTGGACGCCGTCGACCGGTCCTCGGTGGGCCCGTGCTACCTGGCCGTGCGCGACGGGGTGAACCTCACCACCTCGA
>Ga0302196_10002782_pt1 | contig 16232 bp, 13 predicted proteins | sample II_Bog_N1_3_FD_198794 | JGI IMG/M metagenome (GOLD analysis project Ga0302196, IMG submission 198794) | Peat permafrost microbial communities from Stordalen Mire near Abisko, Sweden - II_Bog_N1_3 | ecosystem: Environmental > Terrestrial > Soil > Wetlands > Peat | place: Sweden: Abisko...
CGGCCTTGGCCTCGCGTTTGGCCTTGGCGTCCTGCTTGAGCTGCGCCTTACGCTCCTTGCGCTCGGCGCGCTTGGCCTCCAGCTCCATCTGCTCGATCTCTGCCGCCGTCTGGTGGGCGGCCTGCTGCGCGGCGATCTGAGCCTCGCGGGCGGCTTGGCGTTCGGCTTCACGGGCGGCGCGCACGGCGGCCAACTCAGCCTGGCGACGGTTCTCGCGGCTCTGAAAGTCGGGATCGGCCACCATCGGCTTGGGCTTGAACTTGGCCAGCATGGCCTTCTTGGCCTCGGCCTGAGCGGTCAGGCGATCGGTGAAATTCGCCCTTTTCGGTTCCTGCATTGGGTCTCCAATAAATTGCCGCAAGGCTCAAAGCGCAGTCCGCGCGCGAATGCAAGACGCCCGATTGCGAATTTTGCTTGACGCCGCCGCCGCCGGATCAGCGCCGGCGGGCCGTTCAATTCACGCGGGTGTCGCCGCGCGCCGAAACGTTTCGCCGGTGCGGCGCGTTCTAGGGCTTTTTGAGGTCTTGCTTGGATGTTATCGATGACATTGGGGCTATGACACCGATGTCAAAACACAGGAACGACTGAGATGCAGCCTAACAAGAAGTCGATGACCGGGGCGGCCCTGACCGCCCTGGCCGTCCTCGCCACCGGGCCGGCCCACGGCCAGACCCGCACCGGCGCCGCGGCGTTTGGCGATTGGACCACGGACGCGCCGGGGGTCACCCGAAAGGTCACCGCGGCCGACATGCCGGCGCCCTACGCCACGCCATCGGCCGGCGCAGGCTCTGCGGTGGTCGACAAGCCGGCCGGCGCGGAGTTGCACACCTTGCCCGGCTTCTCCGTCACCGCCTTCGCCAAGATGGACGGCCCCCGGCTCGTGCGCGTGGCGCCCAACGGCGACATCTTCGTGGCCGAGACCAACAATGGCCGCGTGCGGGTGTTGCGCGCCGCGGACGGGGCGACCCAGGCGCAGGCGACCGAGACCTTCGCCGACGGCCTCGACCGGCCGTTCGGCATCGCCTTCTATCCGCCAGGGTCGGATCCCAAGTGGGTCTATGTGGCCAACAACAATTCCGTGGTGCGTTTCCCCTATCAGTCGGGCGACCTGAAGGCTCGGGGCGCCGCACAGGTGATCGTGGCGAAACTGGCCCAGGACGGGCGCGGACATTCGACGCGTGACGTGGCTTTCTCGGCCGATGGCCAGAAGATGTTCGTCGCCGTCGGATCCGGCTCCAACGTCGCCGAGGAGATGCCGGCCAAGACCGCAGCCGAGACAGCCGCTTGGCAGGCCGATCACGCCCTGGGCGCCGCCTGGGGGCCGGAGGTCGGCCGCGCTGACGTTCGGGTGTTCGATCCGCTGGGCCAGGGCGACCAGGTGTTCGTCGCCGGCGTGCGAAACTGCGTGACGGTGACCGTCAATCCGACCACCCAAGACCTGTGGTGCGCGACCAACGAACGCGACGGCCTGGGCGACAACCTGCCGCCCGATTACGCCACGCGGGTTGCCCAGGGTCAGTTCTTCGGCTGGCCCTGGTACTATATCGGCGATCACGAGGATCCACGGCAGAAGGGCGCGCGACCGGACCTGGCGGACAAGGTTTCGGTTCCCGACGTGCTGTTCCAGCCGCACTCGGCCCCGCTGGAGTTGGCCTTCTACACCGCAAAGGCCGGGCCCGCGGCGTTTCCCGCCGACTATCGAGGCGACGCCTTCGTGGCCTTACACGGCTCATGGAACCGCGCGCGGCGCACCGGCTACAAGGTGGTCCGGCTTAAGCTGAACAACGGTATCCCGACCGGGGAATATGAGGATTTCCTGACCGGCTTCGTGGTCGATTCCAAGAGCGTCTGGGGTCGGCCGGTGGGGATCGCCGTGGCCCACGACGGCGCCCTGCTGGTCACAGACGATGGCGGCGACACGCTTTGGCGCGTCGCCTATAGCGGAGCGCACTAATGAGACCGATGATTGCGCGCGCGGTCGCCCTGGGGCTGGTGGCCGTGGCTGGGCCGACGCTCGCCCAGTCGCCCCCCGGTGACGCCAGCCTGGGGCAATCGTTGTTTCAGGATCGCTGCGGCATGTGCCACGTGATCGGCGGCGTGGGGATGGGGCCGGACCTGACCGGCGTGGTCGGGCGCAAGGCGGCCAGCGTTCCGGGCTTCAACTACACCCCGGCCCTGAGCAGTTCAGGCCTGACCTGGACGCGAGCGAACCTGGACCGATGGCTGACCGATCCCAGGGCGCTGGTTCCCGGAACGGCCATGAGGGTCAAGGTGCTCAACGAGGCCGACCGGCGCAACCTGATCGCCTATCTCACGACCCTGAGTAAGCGTTAGGCGCTGGGCGCCCCGGTCGCGGGCGCCCGTGGCCTGAGCCGACGGACCGCGGTGACGGAAGGATCGATGCGCTCGCGCATGCGTTAACAAGGCTTAACGCGCGTGGGAGCCGCTGATGATTCGCTCGCCCGATTCCGACCTTGTGCTGGCTTCGCCCGCCGCTGACCGCCCTCGTGGTAGGCTCGTCGCGCCGGCGGCGATCATCGCTGTGTTCGTGGTGGCCGCCTCGATCGGCAGCCTGCTGGGAGATCAGCCTGGCCTGACCTTGTTTTGTTGGGCGGTCGGGGTCGTCGGGTCGATGGCCCTGGCGCGAAGCTGGTGGCGCGGCGGCGGTGATCGTCGCGCGGCCGCCGGACTTGCGGCGTGGCGGCGAAGGCGGTCCGACCCGCGCCCGCCGCACAAGGCCGCCCCCTGAACCACCGAAACGCCTGGAAAGCCGATATTCGCCGACATCCAAACCCAAAGGTTGATTTCTCTGGCTGCGGCTGATCGATTGGCCCAAACGACTCTGGTCGTGACCGTGGGGGCGGGGATTGGGCAAGCCGGGAGACTGGGTGGTGGGCTTTGGACCGGGAGAGCAAGCGGGCTTAGCCCATGCTCACCAGATGCTGCTGCGCCGCTCAGATCTGCAATTTGACCTCGGAGCCCTTGCGGTTCCCAAGCCGCCCGACTGGCTGATGTCGCTGTTCAAGCTATTGGGCGCCGCCGCGGTCGCCACCGCGCCGTTCTGGAAAATCCTGTTCTGGATCGGCCTCGCGCTGATCGTCGCCCTGCTGCTCTTCTTGATCGGCCGCGAGGTGGTGGGCGCGATCCAAAGGCGCCTGCCCAAGCGGGCTAAGGCCAAGCCGGCGGCGCAGCCGGAATGGCGTCCGGCCCAGGCGCGGGCCATCGTGCTGCTGGAGGACGCTGACCGGCTGGCCGACCAGGGCCGCTTCGCCGAGGCGGTGCACCTGATCCTGTTTCGCAGCATCGAGGACATCGACGGCCACTGGCCCAACTTGATCAAGCCCGCCCTCACCAGTCGGGATATCGCCGATCAGCATGTCTTGCCCGAGGCGGCGCGGCGGACCTTCGCCGACATCGCTCGGATGGTTGAACGCAGCTTCTTCGGCGGCGATCAGCTGGGATCGGCGGATTTCGACACCTGCCGGCGCGCCTACGAGGCCTTCGCCTTGCCGGCGCGCCCCCGCGCGGGCCGCTGATGAGTCTCGCTGCTGCGCCCACGACCGCCGCGTCAGACTCGGGTGCGCCGTTCACGCCGTTGACGGTGTTGTGGATCGTGCTGGTGGTGGCCTTTTCATTTTCGGCCTTCATCGTGCTGTCGGCCTATGCGCCGGATATGCGCGGCGGGTCGGACGCCGGCGGCCACGCCCTGTCACGCTCCGCGGTCGGATTCGCCGGCCTGGTGACCCTGTTGCGAGAAGAAAACGAGGCCGTCACCATCAGCCGCCGCGACGGCGCGGACCGCGATCCTGGCCTTAGCCTGCTGGTCCTGACACCGGGCGCGCAATTCTCGAACGACGATCTGCAGCAGCTGACCCAGGCCGGCCCGACCCTCCTGGTCCTACCCAAATGGGATGTCATTCCAGATCCGACCAATCAGGGATGGGTGAAACAGGCCGGGCTGATCGACGCCGATGGCCTGGCCAAGGCCCTGTCCCAGGCCAAGCTGAACCTGAAGCTCGCCCGGCGCACCGATCACGCTGCGCTTCGACTGAGCCTTCCCGGCGCGCCAAACACCTCCCTCGCGGCCGGGGCCATCGATCAGCTGCAGACGGTGCAAGGCGACAAGGCCTTCGTGCCCCTGCTGGTCGATGATCGTGGCCAGGCCGTGCTGGTGACCACGCCGGACCGCCGGCTGGCGGTGCTCGCCGACCCTGACCTACTCAACACCCATGGCCTGAAGGATCCGCTGACCGCAGTGGCGGCCACGCGGCTGATTGATTTCCTACGCTCCGGCGACGGGCCGGTGGCCTTCGATGTCAGCCTGAACGGGTTTGGCAGTCCGCCCAGCCTGCTGAAGCTGGCCTTCGAGCCGCCGTTCCTGGGCGCGACCCTGTGCCTGGCCGCCGCCGCCGCCCTGATGGGCCTGCACGCGGCCAGCCGCTTCGCCCCGCCGCACCGCGCCGGCCGGGCGTTGGACTTCGGCAAGCGCGCCCTAGCCGACAACTCCGCCGGCCTGATCCGCATGGCCAAGCGCGAGCCGCGCATCGCCCCGCGCTATCTGGACCTGACCCGCGCGGCCGTGGTCAAGGCGCTCGGGGTCAACCGGATGGGCGAGGCCGAGCGCGACGCCTATCTGGACAAGGTCGGCCAGACCAGCGGCCTGACCCGGCGCTTTTCCGACATCGCCACCGAGGCGAAGGCGGTCAAGACCCGCGCCGACCTGATCAAGGTCGCCCGCGATCTGTATCATTGGAGACTGGAGATGACCCGTGAACGTCGGTGAAGTACGCGCCTTGGCGCAGAGGCTGCGCGCCGAGATGGCCAAGGCGGTGGTGGGCCAGGTCGAGAGCGTCGATCTGATGCTGACCGCCCTGTTCGCCGGCGGCCACATATTGCTGGAGGGGCCGCCCGGCACCGCCAAGACCTTCCTGGCCCAGTGCTTCGCGCGCGCGGTCAATCTGCACTATGGGCGCATCCAGTTCACCCCGGACCTGATGCCGGGCGATATCCTCGGCTCCAACCTGTTCAACTTCCAGGCCAGCGCCTTCACCATGGTCAAGGGGCCGATCTTCTGCGAGCTGCTGCTCGCCGACGAGATCAACCGCACCCCGCCCAAGACCCAGGCCGCCTTGCTGGAGGCGATGCAGGAGCGGACCATCACCATCGACGGGCAAAGCCATCCGCTCAGCGAGCGGTTCACCGTGGTGGCGACCCAGAACCCGCTGGAGCAGCAGGGCACCTATCCGCTGCCCGAGGCCCAGCTGGACCGGTTCCTGTTCAAGCATGAGCTTGGCTATCCGACCGAGGCCGAGGAGCGGGCCATCGTCGCCAGCCACGGCGCCCGCGCCGGCCAGCCGAAACTGGAGGAATTCGGCGTCGAGCCGGTGGCCGACGCAGCCTCGATCGGCGAGGCCATCGCCGCCGTGGCTCAGGTGCGGTTGACCCAGGACGTGATCGCCTACGCCGTGGCCCTCGTGCGGGCGACGCGCGAGGTCGGCGACTTCTCCAGCGGCGCCTCGCCCCGCTGCGCGGCCATGCTGGCCATCGCCGCCCGCGCTCGCGCCACCCTGGACGGCCGCGACTATGTGATCCCCGACGACGTCAAGTCCCTGGCGCTGCCCGCCCTGCGCCATCGGGTGATCCTGTCCCCCGCCGCCGAGATTGACGGGCGCAAGGTCGACGACGCCATCCGGGCGATGATCGAGCGTATCGAGGCGCCGCGGTGAGGCCGCGGCCTTGACCCTCTATCCGACGGCGCGCGCGGTGGGACTGGCGGCGTTGGGCGCGCCCTTGGCGGTGGCGATCGCCCTGACCGCGCCGCAGCTATGGTTGCTGGGCCCCAGTTGGCTGGTGCTCAGCGCCGCCCTGATCGGCCTCGACTCCCTTCTTGGCGCGCGGCGCGGGCAGGTGATCCTGAGCGTCACCGCCCCGCCCAGCCTGGCCGCGGGCGCGCAGGGCGAGGCCAGCGTCCAGGTCACCTTTCCCGCGTCCGGCGCGCCGGCGCGCTTTGAGCTGGCCCTGGAGACCAATGAGCGTCTGGAGGCCGAACCCGGTCGCGATCTGGCCCGCACCTTCGACGGCCAGGCGCGCCGCAGCTTTCGTCTGACCCCGCTGCGCCGGGGGGAGGGCCGGCTGGAGCGACTGTGGATCCGCTGGCCCGGGCCGCTGGGCCTGGTATGGAAGCAGCGGATCGAGCCGCTGGCGCGAAACCTGCCGATCACCCTCAACGTCCAGGCGGTCAAGGACGAGGCCATGCGCCTGTTCGCCCGCAACACCCCGGCGGGGGCGCGGATGCAGCGCGACTTGGGCGGCGGCGCGGAGTTTCACGCCCTGCGCGACTTCCAGGTCGGCATGGACCGGCGGACCATCGACTGGAAGCAGTCGGCCCGCCACGGCGCCCTGCTGGCCAAGGAATTTCGCGCCGAGCGTAACCACAATGTCGTGCTGGTGATCGATTCCGGCCGGCTGATGTGCGAGCCGATCGAGGGCCTGGCGCGCATCGACCACGCCCTCAACGCCGCTCTGCTCTTGGCCTATGTCAGCCTGAAGACCGGCGACCGCGCCGGCCTGTTCGCCTTTGACGCCCGGCCCAATGTCGACAGCGGCGCCCTGGCCGGCCCCGGCGCCTTCGCCCTGATCCAGGCGATGGCGGCCAAGGTCGACTATTGCGCCCAGGAGACCAACTACACCCTGGGCCTGACCGAGCTGGGCGCGCGCCTAAGGCGCCGCTCGCTGCTGGTGGTGTTCACCGAATTCGCCGACTCGACCAGCGCCGAGCTGATGCTGGAGACCATTGGCCGGCTGCTGCAGCAGCACCTCGTGGTGTTCGTGGTCATGCGCGACGAGGAGCTGGAGGCCATGGCGAGCCAGGCCCCCGAAACGCCCGAGGACGTCTCCCGCGCCGCGGTGGCCGCGGCCCTGCTGCATGAGCGCGACGTCGTGATCGAGCGGCTGGAGCGCATGGGCGTGCTGATCGTCGAGGCCCCTGCGCGCCGCATCGGCCCGGCGCTCATCAACCGCTATGTCGAATTGAAGCGGAGGGATCTGTTGTGAGGGCGCGTCTTGATTTTCCTCCCATGCGCGAAGCGCGGGGGAGGTGGCGCGGCGCAAAGCGCCGCGACGGAGCGGGCCACTGGCCGTGTGTCGGGCGCGGACCCTCCGCGGCGTTTCATAGACTTGCCCCCTCCGTCACGCCGCTGGCGCGGCGCGCCACCTCTCCCGTAAACGGGGGAGGAATTAAGCGCACACTCGACCCCGCTCCCATGAGGCGATCCCATGGCTGAACTCCGCCTCAAGAGTTCCCGCTTCCGCGCCGAGCGCGAGCCCGATTGGCGCCGGCTGGAGGCCCTGCTGACGCGGGTCGAGAAGGGCTCGGCCGCTTCCCTGTCGGTCGACGAGCTGATCGCCGCCCCGGTGCTCTACCGCGCCGCCCTGTCGTCGCTATCTGTGGCCCGCGCCACCTCCCTCGACCAGAGCCTGATCGACTATCTCGAGAGCCTGTCGGCCCGGGCCTATTTCCTGGTCTATGGCTCGCGGGTCACCGCCCTGGAGCGGGCCGGTCGCTTCTTCGCCCGCGACTGGCCCCAGGCGGCGCAGTCGATGTGGCGCGAGACCCTGATCTGTTTCGGCCTGACCCTGATCGGGACCCTGGTCGCCTTCATCCTGACCACCCAGGATCCGAACTGGTACGGCGCCTTCATGCCGGCCGGAATGGCCGGTGGTCGGGATCCCGCCGCCACCACCGCCGCGTTGCGCGCGACGCTGTTCGACAACTATCACAGCAAGGGCCTGTCGGTGTTCGCCACGGCCCTGTTCACCCACAATTCCGGCGTGGCGCTGATGGCCTTCGCGCTTGGGTTCGCCTTCGGCGTGCCCACCGCCATGCTGGAGCTGCAGAACGGCTGCGTGCTAGGCGCGATCTTCGCCCTGTTCGTCTCGCACCACCTCGGCGTCGACCTGGGCGGTTGGATATTCATCCACGGGGTGACCGAGCTGTTCGCCATCATGCTCGCCGGGGGAGGGGGGATGCGGATTGGCTGGGCCCTGGCCTTTCCGGGACGGCGGACGCGACTGGCCGCCGCCGCCGAGGAGGGGCGCCGCGCCGCCACCCTGATGGCCGGCGTGGTGGTGATGCTGCTCTGCGCCGGCCTGCTGGAAGGGATCGGCCGCCAAGTGATCCAGGTCACCTGGATCCGTTACGCCATCGCCGCCAGCACCGGCGTGGCCTGGCTAAGCTACCTCTATGTCCCGCGAAATTGGCCTTCGAGCGAACGATCTTCCCAGCCTGACGCGGTGAACGCCCATGGCTAAAAAGCCTACGCCCAGCGTGGCCTTGGCCGTTGCGCCCAACGCGCGCATCCGCGAGCTGATCACGCCCGAAGGCGTCGATCTGCGTCTTCAGCTGGCTGAGGCCAGCGAGCGCGCCGCCGCCTTCCTGCTCGACGTGGCGATCATGGTCGGGGCGCTGATCGCGATGACCATAGTGGTGATTGTGGTGATGATCCTCGCCGGCGTTGCGGGCGGCCAAGCCGGCTTCGAAGCGATGGCGATCATCTGGCTGCTCGGCTTCTTCGTCCTGCGGAATTTCTATTTCACCCTGTTCGAGCTGACCTCGCGCGCGGCCACACCGGGTAAGCGGATCATGGGCCTTAGGGTCGCCTCGCGAAACGGCGCCGCCCTGACCGCCGACGCCATCTTTGGCCGCAACGCCATGCGCGAACTGGAGGTGTTCCTGCCGGCGACCTTCCTGTTCGCCAACGGCCACGACGTCGACGCACTGTTGTCGACCCTGGGCATCGTCTGGACCGGGGTGTTCGTGCTGTTTCCCCTGTTCAACCGTGATCGCTTGAGGGTCGGCGACATCGTCGCTGGCACCTGGGTGGTCAAGACGCCGCGCCGGCGGCTGCTGCGCGACATGGCCGACACCGATTTCGCCGCCCATCGCGCCTTCACCTTCACCCACGCCCAGATCGACGCCTACGGGATCAAGGAGCTGCACGTGCTGGAGGAGGTCTTGCGCCGCTACGAGGCCCAGACCGTCGCCGCCGTCGCCGCTCGCATCCGAGGCAAGATCGGCTGGACCCGCGGGGACACCGAAGGCGACGGCGACTTCCTCGACGCCTATTACCGCGCCCTGCGCGGGCGCCTGGAGCAGAAGCTGCTGTTCGGCAAACGGCGGCGGGATAAGTTTGATACGGCGTGAGGGAGGGACCGATCTCCCTAGACGCCGGACATCAGTCGGCGTTCGTGGACAAGCTGGTGTCAGTCAAACGCGGCGGCGATGGACTGTGGCTCGAGCCTATCCTTAGCGCCGCGACATTGGTGATACAGGCAGGTGATCAGGGCCGCGCCGACCATCCAGTTGATCGCGTTCACCAGCGCGTCGCCAAAGTAGAAGATGAAAGGAAAGATCTGTGGGCCGACAATCGGGGTCAGCGCGTTCGCGCCGCTCTTGACCGAGCCCAATAGAATGCCGGTTGCAACTACGTAGGCCGCCCATATCCCGAACATCCCGCCGAGCCGTCCCCGGGTCAGTCGCGCGCTGCGTCCGAGAGATGCGCGCACGCCCAGCCCTTCGCTTAGCAGCGCCGGCGCCGAAAGGCCCCAACGGACCAGCAGAAACAGGCCGGGCGCAACGACCAGAAGTAGGCCAAGCGAAACGAACATCAGCTTGACCAGAAAGAGCAGGATCAGTTTCCACGCTCGCCGGGCCGCAACGCCCCATTTGACGCCTCCAGAGTTGCGCCTTCCATCAAGGAAAGCGAGCAGGCGCGGGGCGATTGCGGTGTAGCCGATCAGATTGATAAACAGTCTGGCGGGTGACTCCAGGAGTGTCACCGGCGCAATCCCAAAGGTGAAATTCAGCCCCGGGTACGTGTACGACCATCTTAGAAGGCCACAAAGCTTGATGCTGTTGGTTACAATGAAGTACGCGCACTGATTGAGCACCCATGATTGAAGCGCGGCGGGCGCTCCTGCGAACAGCATGCTAATCAACACGACCGAGACTATGTTCGCCCGCAAAACGCCGATGGATTGACGGACGAGTCGCCCGACGTCGAGCGGCTCACGTGCGGCGGGCCTCATCGCGCAACCTTCAATCGAACACCGCCGCCACCCGCGCCACGCCGCTGTCGCGGTCGCCGCGCAGCTCGAAATAGACGCTGGCGATCCCCGCCGCGAACACCGGCGCGGTCAGGGTCTGGAACAGCGGGGTGAGAACGCAAAGGCCCCAGATATTGCCGGTCCCCGCTGCGCCCTCGATCATCCAGGCGGTCAGGCCGCCCAGAATCAGTTCGCCAACGATTTTCGCGATGAAATAGGCGCAGCCAAGCGCGAAAATCTTCCATCGATGGCCGGTGGTGTAGTCGCTGCTGAGCCGCATCGCGTTGGAAGGATCGCGACCTTTGACCAGCAGGGCGGGGACGCTCATCGACCAGCGGGTGGCGACGATGAAGGCGGGAAACAGCAGCAAAATCGCGGCCAGGGTGGTCAGGATGTTGACGATCCACATCAGGCCGATCAGCGCCAGCCAACGCTTCGCCGCTGCTCTCAGCGATGGTCCGACTGCGGCGCGCTCCCCTTCCAGCCCGCGCAGAGCGGCCAGGATCATCGCGCCGTCGCCCAGCATGTAGACGCAGCTGGTCGGCAGGCTGATCAACGAAATTGCGGTGAAGTTATCCGCTCCGTATTTGAGCGTGACCAGACCGGTGATCACGTATCCCGGCGCCACCAGCATCAAGGCCAACGCCGCGAACACGCCCGGATTGGCTTTGAGGATCTCAAAAGTCCGCCGGACCACCCGGCCGATGTCGAAGTCGCGCGTGATGGGGAGGGTGGTCATCGAGGCTCCAACGGCCCTGGCCGCCCGCAACCATGCCTCGAATCACCCCCAATGCCTAGGCTGTCGGCGGCCGAGGCCGGGGCGGCTCGATGAACCAAGAAACTTGACCACAAAGGCACTAAGGGCACGAAGTAGAACGCCATGCGACCGTGACTGGACCTCGGCGCGAACCACGAATTTTCGTGTCTTCCTTTGTGTCCTTCGTGCCTTAGTGGTCACATTTACTTGCCTGCGGCGCGACCCACTTCCGGAGGAGCTCAGATCTGCGGCGCGGGAGCCGCTGGGGCGGGGGCGACTGGCGCCGATCCATCAGGTGCCGGAGGCGTCGGCGGCGGCGTCGCCGGGTCGACCGCGGGAGCGGGCGCCTGAACCGATGGCGGCGCCGCCACCGGCGCCGGCGAGCCCGGCGCCGGGGTTGAATCTCCGAAGTCCGGCAACGGCTGGTCGGCGGCCGGCCGGCCGGCGTTGACTTGGCTTTCCTCGTTCTGGATGTAGACCGAGCGCAGGGTCGCATAGGGATCGGTGGCGTCGCTCATCAGCGCCTGAAGTTGGTCATCGACCCTCGCCCGGGTGTCGACCCCGCCGACCACGATCCGAACGATCGAAACGGTGTTGGAATTGGGATACTTGACCCAATGCAGCGGGTCGAACAGGGCGTCGACCCCGGCGCCGACGAGGCCTCTGACCGACGAAGGTCCCACCAAGGGGATGAACAGATAGGGGCCAGGTTTGACGCTATAGCGGCCGAGGGTGATGTCGAAGCCGTTGTCGTGATGCGGCGCGCCCATCTTGCTCGCCACATCGAACACGCCGCCTACACCAAGCGTAGTGTTGGCGATCAGTCGGCCGGTGGTCAGGCGCGCTTGGTGCAAGCGCCCCTGCAGCAGGTCATTGGCCAACACCGCCGGCTCGCCAAGATTGGAAAGAATATTGTGGACGCCGTCCCGCAGCGGCGCCGGAAGCACGTGCTGGTAGGCCATGGCCACAGGACGCAGCACGGCGTGGTCGATCGCCTGGTGGATGGCGAACCCGGCCCGGTTGAACGTCTCCCACGGATCTGGATTGGCCGCGGATCCGGCGCTGGGATCGGCGAAGGCGGGCGATGCGAGCGCACAGAGCAGGCTTGCCGTCGCAAAGGCGGTCGTTCGACGCAAATTCAAAGCTCCAAATCCCCAACCGGCGCTGATTGGCATATGGCTGCTGCAGTGCGGGACGCAACCCACCCGCGCCGGAACCGTCGCCTTTCCCATGGCGCTGGACGCGCCGCGCATGGAAGTGATGTAAAGGCGCCACGCAGATCGGCGCCGCCCGCGTGATCTTGACCGACGGAGACGACTTGCATGATCGACATGCCGTCATGGATCGCACGACTGGTCACCACCAGCCGCGACCGTGCGATTTTGGTGACGGTCTTGACCCTGGGCCTTGGTGTGGCGGCGGGGTTTTTCGCCGTCACCCATTTCGCCATGACCACCAACACCGACGCGCTGCTCTCGCCAAAGCTGGATTGGCGACAGGACGAGGCGGCCTATGACCGGCTGTTTCCGCATGACGATGACGACATTGTCGCGGTGATCGACGGCGCCACGCCCGAGTTGACTGACCAGGCCGCCGTCGCGCTCGTCGCCCGGCTGTCGGCCCAGCCTGGCCTGTTTCCGACGGTCCGGCGTCCGGACGCCGGCGACTACTTCGCCCGTGAGGGCCTGCTCTATCTACCGCTGGCCGACGTCCAGACAACCTTGGACCAGATGGTCAAGGCCGAGCCGTTCCTGGGGCCGATGGCCGCCGACCCCAGCCTGCGCGGGGTGATGACCAGCCTGTCGACCGCGCTCCAGGGGGTCAGCGCCGGTCAGGCCACGCTGGCCGACCTGGACCGCCCCATGGTCGGCTTCGCCGTCGCGCTCGAGCGGGCGAGGGCCGGTCAGCCGCCGATGTTCTCCTGGCGCGCTCTGATCACCAGCGGGCCGCCCGACCCCCGAACCCTGCGCCAGATCGTGCTGATCCAGCCCAAGCTGGACTATACGGCCCTGCAGCCCGGCGATCAGGCCACCACAGCCATCCGCCAGGCGGCTCGCGATCTTGCGCTTGATCCCGCCCATGGAGTGACGGTTCGGCTGACCGGCGACGTGCCGCTGCAGGACGAGGAGTTCGGCAGCCTCGCAGACCGCGCGGGCCTGATCGCGTCCCTGGCTTTGGGGGCGATCCTTTGCATGCTGTGGATGGCGGTGCGCTCGCTGCGGCTGATGGCCTGCATCCTGGTCACCACCCTGGTCGGGCTAGTCATCGCCGCGGCCTGGGGCCTTTTGGTGTTCGGCCGGTTCAACGTCATCTCGGTGGCCTTCATCCCGCTGTTCGTCGGTTTGGGCATCGATTTCGGCATCCAGTTCAGCGTGCGTTTTCGCAGTGAGTTTCACGGCGCGGTCAGCCGGGGCCATGCCCTCGCCCTGACCGGCCTGGGCATGGGTTATCCCTTGACGCTGGCGGCGTGCGCCATCGCCGTGGGCTTTCTGGCCTTTGCGCCCACGCACTATGTCGGGGTCTCCCAACTGGGCGTGATCGCTGGCCTGGGCATGTTGGTGGCCCTTGCGTTGAATCTGACTCTCCTGCCGGCCCTGATCAACCTGACTCGGCCGCGCCAGGGCGGCGAGAGCGCGGCGCAAGCGCCGTTGGAGCGGCTGGACGGCCTGGTTCTGACCCACCGCAAGGCGGTGCTGATCATCGCCGGCGTCGCCGCCGCCCTCTGCGCCGCCCTGACCCCGCTGCTGCGTTTCGACTTCAATCCGATGCACCTGCGCAGCGTTCAGACCGAGTCGGTGGCGACGCTGTTCGACCTGATGAAGGACCCCGACCAGACGCCGAACACCCTCAGCGTGGCCACCCCGTCTCTGGCCGCCGCCGACGCCCTGGCCGCGCGGTTTGATCGCCTGCCGCAGGTGGCCCAGACCCTGACCCTGTCAAGTCTGGTTCCCGACAACCAGGCCCCGAAGCTGGCCGCGATCAGTGACGCCGACACCTTGCTCGACCTAGGCCTCAATCCCCTGGTCACCGCGCCGCCGCCGACCGACGCCCAGGTCCAGACGGCCATGCTGCAAGCGGCCAAGGACCTGCAGGCCGCCGCACGCGGCCAAACGGGTCAGCCGGCGGCGGACGCGCGGCGCCTCACCCTCGTGCTCACAGCGCTGGCCCAGGGCCCCGCGGACGCTAGGGTCCGCGCGGCCCAGGCCCTGATCCCCGGGCTAGACGCTCTGCTGGATCAGATGCGCGCCTCGCTCCAGGCCCAGCCGGTGACCCTGGCCAGCCTGCCACCTCAGATGGCGCGCGAGTGGATCACCCCGGACGGCCGCGCCCGGGTCAATGTCATCCCCCGCGGCGATTCCAACGACAATGGCGTGCTCAAGCGGTTCACCGCCGCCGTGCTGGCGATCGCCCCGAACGCCAATGGCCCGCCGCTCAGCATCCAAAATGGCGGTCGCACCGTGGTCGGGGCCTTTATCGAGGCCGGGATACTGTCGTTCCTGGCCATCACCGCGCTGCTGTTCGCGGTGTTGCGGCGCGTCCGCGACGTGGCCATCACCATGGCGCCGATCGTGCTGACCGGACTGTTGACCCTGGGCACCTGTGTGCTGATCGGCCAGCCGCTGAACTTCGCCAACATCATCGCCCTGCCGCTGCTGTTCGGCATCGGGGTGGCCTTCCACATCTATTTCGTCATGGCCTGGCGCGCGGGCGCGGCGCACCTACTCCAGTCGAGCCTCAGCCGGGCGATCTTCTTCAGCGCCATGACCACGGCCACCGGCTTTGGCAGTCTATGGGCGTCCAGCCATCCGGGCACGGCCAGCATGGGCAAGCTGTTGATGATTTCGCTGATCTGGACCCTGGTCTCAGCCCTGCTGTTCCAGCCGGCGCTGATGGGTCCGCCCAAGGTTTCCGCGGTCGGCGCGCCGCCCTGACACGCGGCGGCGCTCCGTCGCAAGTCAGCCGGCCTGGGCGACCTTGACCTTGTCGTGGTGGTGGGTTTTCGCCGCAGCGGCGTGTTTGGGCGCGACCACCGTCGGGGAGGGCAGGGTGGATTGCGTCTTCGGCGCCGGATCCAGGCTATAGACCCTCACATAGTCGATGCTGAACCGCGACGGCAGGACGGTGTGGTCGTCGGGATCGCCCGGCATATTGCCGCCCACAGCCAAATTCAGAAGAATATACATGGGCTTACGCATGTCCGCCGGTGTTGGGGCGGTCGCGGTCTCCTTGCCGTCCAGGAACCAGACGACCCGGTCCGGCGTCCACAGCGCCCCATAGGTGTGAAAGCCGGTGGTCGCCCCAGGCAGCCTGATCTTGAACCCGGTCTCCTCGGGCGCGCCGTCCTGCTGGGTGTGAACCGTCTGATAGATGTCCTCGCCGCCAAGCTGCTCCAGAATATCCAATTCGGGCGGCCAGGACCCGTCGGTCGACAGCAGCCAGAATGCGGGCCACATGCCCTTGCCGGCGGGCAGCTTGGCGCGGATTTCGAAATAGCCGTATCGCTGCGAAAAACTAGGCTCGGTCATCAGCAGGCCGGAGGTGTAGGCGTAGCCCCACAACTCCCACTTCAGCGGCTCGGGCGTCTTGTTGGCGATGATCGAGACCACGCCGTCCTGGACCGCGAAGGGCTTGAGGCCCAGCGGGCCTGCCCCGAGGCCTGGGAAGGCGGGATCAACATAGATCTCCAGCTCGCGATTGCCATGCAGGGTGCGGCTGTCCCAGGCATAGGCGCCGGACTGCGGCCCGCTGATGAAGCTTGTTTTCCAGATCCCTTGTTTGGTGCGCGGATCCCAGAGCCGCAGGGTGTCAAATTCGTCGTCGAACGCCAGTCGCAGGCGGTCAAGGTGAATGGTGTTGTCGCAGACGCCGCCAGCCGCGGCCGGGCGCGACGGCGCGCTCGCGCCGGGGTCGCGGACGACGACCAGATGATCGGCGCACAGGGTGCGGGAGCCGGGTATCGCCGGCATGGTCGCGACGACCGGAACGGGCGGGGGCGGATTGGGTAGGCCGTCCACTAAGCTTCGGTCTCCGTCTTCGCGCCCTCTGGGCGTCGCCTTCGCACGCGATTGAGGCGACGTCGGCACCGTCGGTGGTTAGTGCTAGGCCCTTGGGGCCGCGTCAACCGCACTCACCTAACAATGGTTCTGGAATTTCCGGAACCCGGAAATCATGGCGTATTCGCATTGGATAGCTTGGCTGGCGCCTAATTTTTCAGGTATCGCCCGTACGATCGCACATGGAGGCGACCGCGGTGCGGATGCGACGCTTCTCCTTGGCCTGAAATTCGCATAGGCCGTTTCATCAGCCGCCTCACCGCGGCGCAGCCAGAAAATTGGCCGGGGCCACCGCACGATGCCGAGCAGACCGCCCA
>Ga0302196_10002783_pt1 | contig 16231 bp, 12 predicted proteins | sample II_Bog_N1_3_FD_198794 | JGI IMG/M metagenome (GOLD analysis project Ga0302196, IMG submission 198794) | Peat permafrost microbial communities from Stordalen Mire near Abisko, Sweden - II_Bog_N1_3 | ecosystem: Environmental > Terrestrial > Soil > Wetlands > Peat | place: Sweden: Abisko...
CCGGGTTCTCCAACTTCGCCATCTCGTTCTCGATCATCTCGATCCTGGCCGGTTGCTTCACCACGTTCGCCAGCGGGTGGAACGGCGGCGGTCCGGCCGCCATCGCCTGGGGCTGGCCGATCCTCGCCGGACTGATCATGTGCATCGGGCTGTGCCTGGCCGAGATGGTGTCGGCCTACCCGACCTCGGGCGGCATCTACTGGTGGGCGTCCAAGCTGGGCGGGGCGAAGGCCGGCTACTACACGGGCTGGCTCAACCTGATCGGGCTGCTGGCCATCGTGGCCTCGGTCGCCTACGGGTGCGCCACCTTCTTCGACCTGACCTTCAGCTTCCTCTGGCCCAGCCACGTGGCCGGCAACCTGGACACGATCTTCCTGTACTTCATCATCATCCTGCTGATCGCCGGGGCCGTGAACATCTTCTCGAGCCACCTGCTGGCCATGGTGAACAACGTCTCGGTGTGGTGGCACGTGTTCGGGGCGGCGGCGGTCGTGCTGATCCTGATCATCCTCCCCCACCACCACGCCAGCGCCTCCATGGTGTTCACCTCGACGGTGAACAACACCGGGTTCTTCGGGGGCAAGACCCACGGATTCGGCTTCCTGGTGGTGGTCCTGCCCATCGGCGCCCTGCTCACCCAGTACACGATCACCGGGTACGACGCCTCGGCCCACCTGTCCGAGGAGACCAAGAGCGCGGCCAACTCGGCGGCCAAGGGGATGTGGCGGTCGATCTTCTACTCGGCCATCGGCGGCTGGATCCTCCTGCTGGCCTTCCTCTTCGCCGTGCAGGACGAGTCCAAGGTGACCGCCGCCGGTGGCGGTGTGGCCACCATCTTCTCGCAGGCGCTCACCTCGAGGTGGGGGGGCACGGTGCTGTTCATCTCGGCGGCCGGCCAATTCTTCTGCACCATGGCCTGCATGACCAGCTGCTCGAGGATGCTCTTCGCCTTCAGCCGTGACGGGGCCGTGCCCGGGTCGAAGCACTGGTCGAAGCTGAGCTCCAAGCGGGTGCCCGTCGCCGGGGTCATCCTGACCGTGGTCATCAGCCTCATCCTGACCGCGCCGGCCCTGATCAAGGTCGACATCGGGGGTGTTCCCAGCCCGGTGGCCTTCTTCGCCGTCGTCTCCATCGGCGTCATCGGGCTGTACTGGTGCTTCTCCATCCCGATCTGGCACCGCTGGCGCCTCGGCGACAAGTTCCAGACCGGGGAGTGGAACCTCGGCGCCAAGTACAAGTGGCTGTGCGTCATCGCCCTGCTCGACGTGGTGCTGGTGACCTTCATGGCCTTCATGCCCACGTCGAACCTGGGCGTCCCGTGGACCACCGGATTCGCCTGGAAGTACGTGAACTACACGATCCTGGTGGTGCCCGCCGCCATGATCTTCCTCTGGCTCTACTGGCACCTGTCGGTCAAGAAGTGGTTCACCGGGCCCAAGAACACCATCGACGCCCCGGGCGGGACCGACTCGGAGTCGGTGACCGTCTAGGGGCATCCCCCCGGACCGGGTCGGGCCCTGCACGACGGTCCGGCCGGTCCGGACCGCCGCTCAGTGGACCCGGTCGGCCGACGGGGCCCGGCCGTTGGCCGTCCGGCCGATGCCGGTCTGCAGGGCGATGGTGATCCGGTCCGGACGGAACAGGTCCCGGGCGAACTCGACGGCCAGCCCGGCGGTGGTGAACGCCGTGCGGGTGATGAGCATGAGGGGGTCCCCCGGCTCGATCTTCAACAGTTCCGCCTCGTGGTCCCGGGCGATGACCGGCTCCAGGGTCTCGGTGGCCGAGGTCGGCCGCTGACCGTAGGTGCGGGCCAGGAGCGCGTAGAGGGATCCGGACAGGCCCTGGTCGAGGAGATCGGGGAAGGGTCCCTCCGGAAAGAACGAGCGCTCGATGGCCAGGGGCTCGCGGCGGGCGGTGCGGACCCGGACGATCTCGTGGACCGGTCCGCCGCGCTGGACCGACAGGGCCGAGGCCACCTTGGCGTTGGCCCCCACGGTCACGGCGGACACCACCCGGGCACCGGCCCGGACGTGGGCGCGCCGCATCTGCTCGGTGAACCCGGCCATGCCGGTCAGGTCGCACTCGATGCGTGGCTCGCGGACGAAGGTCCCCCCGGAACGGCCGCTCTTGCGCTCGACGGTGCCCTTCCCCTCGAGCGTGGCCAACGCCTGGCGCAGGGTCATCCGACTGACCCCGAGCGTGGCGGCGAACAGGTCCTCCCTCGGGAGACGGTCCCCCGGGACCAGGTCACCCCGACCGATGAGGTCGGTCAGCCAACGGGCGATGGCCGCGTGCACCGGCGTGCCGTCGGGTGCGGGGAACCCGGGCGCGGTGGACAGCCAGCCACGCATGGGTTCGGTGCCGGTCACGGCGCCGATGGTAGTGGGTGGCCCGCCGTCGCCGACCGTCACCGGACGGGGTCGTCGCCGGTGTCCGGCTCCTGTCTAGACCTTGATGCCCGGGGGGACCGGCACTACTGTCGGCCCCCGTGTCCGCCCCGACCCTCCCCGACGGACTGGCCGACCGGATCGCCGTGCTGCGCGGGAGGGGCCTCCGGGTCAGCGAGCTCGCCGGCGGGCTCACCAACCGGAACTACAAGGTGGTCACCGACGAGGGTGCCTTCGTGGTCCGGGTGTCCGGTCGGGGCACGGGCGCGCTGGCCATCGACCGCGACCACGAGTACCGCAACTCGGTGACCGCCGCCGAGTCGGGCGTCGGTGCCCCGGTCGTCGAGTACCTCCCCGAGGACTGCGTGCTGGTCATCGGCTTCCTCGAAGGCAGGACGTTCACCGATGACGACTTCGCCCGGCCCGGGGTGATCGAGCGGGTGGCGGCGTCGTGCCGTCGGCTGCACGGCGGCGGCCGGTTCGTCAACGACTTCGACATGTTCGAGATCCAGGCCGGGTACCTGCGTCACGTGCTCGACCGGGGCTTCCGTCTACCGGCGGACTACCTCGAATTCACCGGGGCCGTGGCCCGGATCCGGGGGGCGCTGGCGGTCCGGGCGGAGCCCACGGTGGCGTGCAACAACGACCTCCTGGCCGGCAACTTCATCGACGACGGGTCCGACATCCACCTCATCGACTACGAGTACTCGGGGAACAACGACCCGTGCTTCGAGCTCGGGAACATCGCCAGCGAGTGCCACCTCGACGGGGCCCAGCTCGAGCAGTTGGTGACCGCCTACTACGGGCGTCGGCTGGTCAACCGGATCGCCCGGGCCCGGCTCCAGGGGCTGATGTCCCAGTACGGCTGGACGCTGTGGGCCTCCATCCAGGACGCCACCAGTGAGATCGAATTCGCCTTCTGGCCGTGGGGCCTGGAGAAGTACGAGCGGGCCGTGGCCACGTTCCGCGGCCCCGGACTGGACCGGCTGATCGAGGATGTGCAACGTGTCGATTGACCGGAGCCGGTGGCGTCGGCGGTGCCCGCAGGCCGGGACGCCCGTCCGGGGCGGAAACGAGTGGGGGAGCGGGAGCCGATGAGCACCGACAGCCAATTGCCGGACCGGGCCCGGGTGGTCGTGGTGGGGGGTGGGATCGTGGGGACCAGCGTCGCCTACCACCTGACCAAGCTGGGGTGGACCGATGTGGTCCTCGTCGAGCAGGGGCAGCTGTCGTCGGGCACCACCTGGCACGCCGCCGGCCTGGTGGGTCAGCTACGGGCCACCGAGGGGGGCACCCGGCTCGTCCAGTACTCGGCCCGGCTCTACAGCGAGCTGGAGGCCGAGACCGGCCTGGCCACCGGGTTCAAGCGGTGCGGCGGGGTGACCGTGGCCCGCACCGAGGAGCGCATGGTACAGCTCCGGCGTACGGCGGCCACCGCCGAGTCCTACGACCTCGAGTGCGAGCTGATCAGCCCGGCCCGGGCCAGAGAGCTCTATCCGGTGCTGGCCACCGGGGACCTGGTGGGGGCGATCTGGCTCCCCGGCGACGGGACGGCCAACCCGGTCGACGTCACCGCCTCGCTGGCCCGGGGGGCCCGCACCGGCGGCACCCGGTTGTTCGAGCGGACCCGGGTGGTGGGCATCGACGTCGACCGCGGGAGGGTGACCGGCGTGGTCACCGACCGCGGGCGGATCGAGGCCGAGGTGGTGGTCAACTGCGCCGGGCAGTGGGCGAAGGCCGTCGGGGCCCTGGCCGGGGTGGACGTGCCCCTCCACTCGGCCGAGCACTTCTACGTGGTGTCCGAGCAGATCGACGGGATCCATCCCGGCCTACCCATCCTGCGGGACCCCGACGGCTACACGTACTTCAAGGAGGAGGTCGGCGGACTGGTCATCGGGGGGTTCGAGCCCGAGGCCAAGCCGTGGCTGGCCCCCGACCGCCTGCCCTACCCGTTCGAGTTCCAGCTGCTCGACGAGGACTGGGACCACTTCTCGATCCTCATGGAGAGCGCCCTGGAGCGGATCCCCGCCCTGCACCACACCGGGATCCGCAAGTTCTACAACGGCCCCGAGAGCTTCACCCCGGACAACCAGTTCATCCTCGGTGAGGCCCCGGGGGTGGCGAACCTGTTCGTGGGGGCCGGCTTCAATTCGGTCGGCATCGCCTCGGCCGGCGGCGCCGGCCGGGCCCTGGCCGAGTGGATCGTGGAGGGCGAGCCCACGGTCGACCTGGCCGGCGTGGACATCCGTCGCTTCGCGTCGTTCAACGCCAACAACCAGTGGCTGCACGACCGGGTGGGCGAGGTCCTCGGCCTGCACTACGCCATCCCCTGGCCCAACCGGGAGCTGACCTCGGCCCGACCCTTCCGGCGCTCGCCCGTCTACCACCTGTTGGAGCGGGCCGGGGCGGTGTTCGGCTCGAAGATGGGGTGGGAGCGGGCCAACGTGTTCGCCCCCCCGGGCACCGACCCCCGTCTCGAGTACAGCTGGGACAAGCCGAACTGGCTCCCGTGGGCGGTGGAGGAGCAGCGGCGGACCCGTGACGCGGTGGCGGTCTACGACGAGACCTCGTTCGGCAAGCTGCTGGTGACCGGCCGGCACGCCGAGCAGGTGCTGCAGCGACTGTGCACGGCCGACGTGGCGGTGCCGGTCGGCCGGGCCGTCTACACCGGCATGCTCAACCGGCGCGGGGGCTACGAGGCCGACGTGACCGTCACCCGGCTCGCCCACGACCGCTACCTGGTGGTCACCAGCTCGGCCTCGGCCGTACGGGACCTGGTCTGGATCGAGCGGCACGTGGGGGTCGACGAGCACGTCGCCGTCGTCGACGTGTCGTCGTCCATGGCCGTCTACGGGGTGATGGGCCCGCACTCGCGTGAGCTCCTGTCCCGCCTCACCCGGGCCGACCTGTCCGACGGGGCGTTCCCGTTCGCCACCAGTCGGGAGATCGAGCTCGGGTACTCGACCGTGCGGGCCACCCGGATCACCTACGTGGGTGAACTGGGCTGGGAGCTGTACGTCCCCTGCGAGTTCGCGGTGGGCGTCTACGAGGACCTGCGGACGGCGGGAGCCGACCTCGGACTGGTGGACGCCGGCTACTACGCCATCAACTCCCTGCGCCTGGACAAGGGGTACCGGGCCTTCGGGGCCGAGCTCACCCCGGACCACAACCCGGTCGAGGCCGGTCTGCGGTTCACCTGCAAGCTCGACTCCGGCCTCGACTTCGTCGGACGGGCCGCGTTGGAGCGGGTGGTCGCCGAAGGACCCCGGCGCCGCCTGGTCTCCTTCGTCGTGTCCGACCCCGGACCGATGCTCTGGGGGGGTGAGCTGGTGCTCCGCGACGGGGTGGCCGCCGGTCAGGTCACCTCGGCCGCCTGGTCGGCGACCCTCGGCTCCTGTGTGGGCCTCGCCTACCTGTGGCACCGCGACCGCAGCCCCGTCGACCTGGCCTTCGTCGACTCGGGCACCTACGCGGTCAACGTGGGCGGGGGGATCCACGCCGTCACCGTGGGCCGCAGGGCGCCCGTCGACCCCGCCAACCAGCGGGTCCGCCGGTGACGGCGGGCGGGCGGGTGGCTTGCCCCGCCGGGCGCCGGTCACCAGACTCGACGGTGTGAGCGACCCGAGCCCGGACCAGGCCCCCGACGGACGGTCGGACGGGGACCCGACCCCCGGGCCGGGCCGTCCCCGGTTGGCCCGGGCCCGGGCGGCGTTCACCGGGGGGCTGCGCAACCTGCTGACCCCGGACGGACTGCCCGCCGGTGCGTCCGCCCAGCTCGAGTCGGCCCTGGGGGACATCGGGCGCCAGGTGCTCGCCGGTGGGCCGGGTCGGCTGAGGCGGGTCCGGGCCGAGGTGGCCGCCGCCCCGCCCCGGATGCTCGACTGGATGTCCACCCAGGTGGTCGACCACCCGGCCGTGCTCTACGACGTCGAGGGGGTGGAGGCACTGGCGTCCCGCCAGAGCCGGTCCATCGGGACGGCCGTAGGGGCCCTGCAGCTGGCTCTCCTGGGGGCGGCGGCCGGCTCGAGCCTGGAGGGGGGGCCGTTCCTGGCCGTGGCCATCGACGGGGTGGTCGGCCAGGTGGCCGCGGTGGTCCACGGGGTGTGCGACTGGTACGACACGGGCTCGTACCTGGTACGACGGCTCGACCACCAGGGTGTGGTGGTCGACGTGGGCGAGGTGCGGCGACTGACCAACGCCGCCCTCATGTCCAAGGGGACCACCGTCGACGAGCGGATGCTCGCCCGGTCGACCGAGTTCCGACTGATCCGCCGGTGGGCCGGCCACGGGCTGGTCGACGCCCTCCCGTTCGGCTCGTCGCTCGGGAAGGCGTCGGTGCGGGCCGCGGAGCGCATCGACCGCACCGACCTCGAGCACCTGGTCGCCGCGTTGCGCCGGTAGCCGGGGCCACGGCCCGGTGGGTCACCGCACCGTCCGACCCGCGGCAGGGCGACCGGGGACCGGACGGGGCCCGGACTAGAGGACCTTGGCCAGGAAGGACCGGGTGCGCTCGTGGCTCGGGTGGGTGAGGACCTGGTCGGGGTCACCCTGTTCGACCACGACGCCACCGTCCATGAACACCACGGTGTCGCCGACCTCCCGGGCGAAGCCGATCTCGTGGGTGACCACGATCATGGTCATCCCCTCGTCGGCCAGGGAGCGCATCACGTCGAGGACGTCGCCCACCAGCTCGGGGTCGAGGGCCGAGGTCGGCTCGTCGAAGAGCATCAGCTTGGGATCCATGGCCAGCGCCCGGGCGATGGCCACCCGCTGCTGCTGGCCGCCCGACAGCTGGTTCGGGTAGGCCGCCACCTTGTCGGCCAGGCCCACCCGGTCGAGGAGCTCCCGGGCCCGCTCCTTGGAGGCGCCCCCGGGCGCCTTACGCACCCACATCGGCCCCGAGGTGATGTTGTCCAGCACCGACAGGTGGGGGAAGAGGTTGAACCGCTGGAAGACCATGCCGATCTGGGCCCGCTTGGAGCACACCTCACGGTCCTTGAGCTCATAGAGGCGGTTGCCGGACTGGCGGTAGCCGACCAGCTCGCCGTCGACCGACAGCTCGCCACCGTCGATCTTCTCCAGGTGGTTGATGCATCGGAGGAACGTGCTCTTGCCCGACCCGGACGGCCCGATGAGGCACAGGACCTCCCCCCGGCGCACCGTCAGGTCGATCCCCTTCAGCACCTCGAGCCGGCCGTAGGCCTTGCGCACGGCGACCGCCTCGACCATGGGCACCGCGTCCGTCGGCGGTCCGACCGGACCACGGGACGTGGGTGCACCTTCACTCATGGGGGGCCACCCACGGGGCCTCGGGGATCGGGGCCACCGGTCGCACCCGCTGGTGGCGGAGGGCCGCCCGCACCCGCTGGAAGGGTGTGGGTGGCAGTGACCGGGTCGAGCCCCGTGCGTAGTAGCGCTCGACGTAGTACTGCCCGATCGTCATCACCGAGGTGAAGAACAGGTACCAGAGGCTGGCCACGAGGAGCAGGGGGACGACCTCGTAGTTGGTGTTGGAGATGTTCTGGGTGGCCTGGAAGAGGTCCACTCCGGCGATCACCGACACCAACGAGGTGGTCTTCAGCATCGAGATGGTCTCGTTGCCGGTGGGCGGGATGATCACCCGCATGGCCTGGGGGAGCACGATCCGTCGCAGGGTCAGGCCCTTGGACATCCCGAGCGAGGCGGCCGCCTCGGTCTGGCCCTCGTCCACCGAGATGATGCCGGCGCGGACGATCTCGGACATGTAGGCGCCCTCGTTGAAGCTGAGGCCGAGGGCACCGGCGATGAAGGACGTGACCAGGGTGTTCGAGTTCACGGTAGCGATGCTCTGCCAGAAGGGCAGGTGCACGGTCACGTACGGCAGGGCGATCGAGGCCCCGAAGTCGATGTGCTGGTAGAGGTAGCTGATCCCGAGGTACCAGAAGAACAGCTGGACCAGCACCGGTGTGCCCCGGAAGAACCAGATGTAGAGCCAGGCCGTGGCCGACAGGAGGCGGCTGGGCGAGAGGCGCATGACGGCCAGGATGATGCCGATGATGAGGCCGGCCACCATGGCGATGACCGTGAGTTCGAGGGTGACCCGGATCCCCCGGAGGATCGACGGGGCGAAGAGGTAGTGGCCGACGACACCCCACTGGAACCGCCCCTCGCGGACGCCGCCGCGGGTGACGTGGGAGAACACCAGGGTGTTCACCAGCATGGCCAGCAGGACGACGATGACCGCGCTGGCCACCCAGCGCCAGGGATGGCGTACGGGCACGATCTTCACGGCCGACGGGCTACCCTGCAGCCCCGGCCCCGGCCCCGCGCGCGGTGGGCGCCCGGTGGCCGGGGGTCCCGTCATCGGCGGTCCGTCGGTCGCCGGCACCGCTCCTTAGCTGGTGGCGCCGTTGACCGTGGCCGTGGCGATGGCACCGGCCTGCACACCCCACTTCACGAGGATCTGGTGGTAGATGCCGTTGGCGATCAGCGCGTTGACGGCGGCGGCCACCGGGGCGGCCATTCCGTTGCCCCGGGGCAGCGCCAGTCCGTAGGGGGCGTTGTTGACCGACGTCCCGCTGTTCTGGAACACGCCGTTGGAGGTGGCCACGATGTAGGCGGCCACCGGCGAGTCGGCGAAGCCGACGACGGCCCGCCCGCTGGAGACGGCCAGGTTGGCCTCGCTCTGGGTGTTGAAGCTGAGGACGGTGACCTTCGGCTTGCCGGTGGCGGTGCACTTCACCGACTGGGCCTTGGCGTCGGTCTCCTCGGTGGTGCCGCTCTCGACGGCGACGGTCTGCCCGCACAGGGCGGCCAGCGTGAAGCTCGTGGTGTTGCCCGTCTTGGTGTAGAAGCCCTCACCGGCGTTGAAGTAGTCGACGAAGTCGACGACCTTCTGGCGGGCCAGCGTGTCGGTGAAGGACGAGGCCCCCATCCCGTACTTGCCGGCCACGATGCCGGGGATGATGGTGTCGAAGGTGGCGTTGGTGAGCTTCGCCTTGAGGCCGAGGGTCTGCACGATGGCGTTCGACAGGTCGGCGTCCATGCCGACGATGGTCGAGCCGTCGGGGGCGATGAACTCGTTCGGCGGATAGGTGGCGTCCATGGCCACGGTCAGGGAGCCGGCCGACCGGATGGCGGAGGGCACGGTGGCGGCGATGGCCGCGTTGGCGGGCTGGGTCGGGATCACCGTCGTCGGGATCGGGGGCGCCGTCGTGGTGGTGGTCGCCGGGGGCGTCGTGGTGGTGGTCGAGCTGCTCGAATTGCTCGAGCAGGCGGCGGCGACCAGCGCCAGCGTGCCGAGGGCGATCGCCACGGCCGCCTGCTTCTTCCCGCGAGTAGAGCTGTGCACCGGTGAACCTCCACGTTCGTCCTGGTTGACCGGCCCAAGTGTGCCATGCCGGTGCCCCGGGTGCCGAGTCCGGCCCGGACGCGCCGGACCCCCGACCGGCCGGGAGGTCGATCGGGGGTCCTGAGGTGCTGCCCGGTGTCCGGCCGGTACTAGACGGTGACGGGCTCCCGGGCGTTTCCCTCGACCTGGGGAGGGCTGCCCGACGACGGTCCACCACCGGTCGGGCGCTCGACCTCGCGGTAGTGGTCGCGCCAGATGATCCGGTAGATCCGCGTCCACCGCGGGATGGAGCGCAGCCCGGGGATGAAGGGCACCAGCGCCAGGATCGTCGTCAGCACGATCATCGTGGCGAACACCTCGAGGTCCCCGTTGGTGGAGTTGTTGGCCGGGGGCACCTGATACCAGAGGGTGTAGAGCCACAGCCACGCCTGGCCCGGCCACTGGCCCGTCTCGTTCATCATCCCCCACTCGTCCCCGCCCAGGTGCTGGTTGGCGGCGAGGTTGGCCAGGTACTGGCCGTCGGCGATGAACAGCAGTGGCTTGGTGTAGTCGGTGCCGTAGAACTGGTTGGAGCTGACCAGCGCACCGTCCAGCGCACCGCTGCGGGCCATGGAGGTCAGTCCCGAGACGATCTCCCCGACCGGGCCGTAGTCGCCGGCCGGTACCACCAGCTTGCCGTGGGCGTAGGTGGCGTTGGCCACCGCCTTCTCGTAGGCCGCCGTCCACGCCGCCTGCCGGGTGGCCGTCGCCGACCGGTACTCGGCCACCGCCGCCTGGACCTGGGGGCTGTCGGGCAACGTGGCCAGTGGGCCGAGTACGTAGTCCTGGGCCGTGTCGATGGGGTGGTGGACCCCCAACCAGTGCTCGGGGGTGAGGGAGCCGATCGACTGGGCCGTGCCGTTCTCGTTGTACGGCGGCCCGTAGGTGGCGGTGCCGCTGGTCCCGTCGAGCTCGGTGATGGCCGTCTGGGCGAAGTCGACCGGGCTGGCCGTCGACCACGACTTGACCGTGACCGGCCGGTCGTCGGGCGAGCCGAAGACCACGGCCAGTCCGGCCACGAGTATGACCACCACGACGAGGGCGATCAGGAACTCCTTGACGATGTCGTATGGCTCGTAGCGGCCCTTCCAGACGACGGCGTCGCGGTCCTGGACGAACTTCCTGGGCTTCCGGTGGGTGTCGGCACTCATGCCTGCACCTCCGCTCCGGTCGTGTCCGCCGGCTCACCGCCGGGGGTCTCGTTCCTGGCCGCGAAGGGGGTGACCACCCCCCGCAGCCGCACCATCAGCACGTGGACGCCGACCAGGGCCACCACGCACAGCGGCAGGAGCACGATGTGCCACATCAGCATCTGGCCGAAGTTGGTCACGTTGAAGATGGCGCCGGCCCCGGTCGAGTTGATCCCGTCCTTGGCCTGGGTGCTGATCCACTGGGAGTCGAAGTTCTGCTGGGAGAGGTACCCGGTGAAGGCCGCACCCACCGACACCAGGAAGGAGACCACCCCGGTGATCCAGGTCGCCTTGCGCTTCCCGCGCCAGGCGGCCATGAAGAACTTGCCCCAGAGGTGGACGACCATGGCGAAGAAGAAGACCTCGACGCTCCACAGGTGGAGGGAGTTGACGAAGAGGCCGGTCGACGACACGTGCCACCAGTTCGGCCCGAAGACGGCCAGGACGAACCCGGTGGCGATCACCACGCAGAGGGCGGAGATGGTGACCACGCCGAACACGTAGATCCACGAGGCGACGTAGGCCGGCTGGCGGTCGGGCAGCATCCGCTGGGGTGGGAGGGCCTCGACAGCCGTGGTCCGGATCCTGGCCGTCCACTGATCGGCGTCCTCCGGTCGGTCGGCCGCCTTGTCGAGGTCGGCCTGGTCGGGCCGCGGGGCCTTCGGGTCGGCGATGGTCATCGGTCCCCCTCCTTGCCCTTGGGTGACTTGAAGGGGATCAGGATGGCGGCGAAGAACACGATCACCATCAGGATGATGACGATCAGGTTCCCGTAGGACATCTGGATGAAGCCCCAGTGGATGTAGTTGCCCGGCTTGTTCAGATCGATCAGGGCTCCGAACACCGTTCCGAACACGAGTGCGATGGCTGGCATGGACGTGACCTCCTGGGCTGAGGTTACGAACAACCCGGTCCGGCCCCTAGGGCCGAAAGTCCCTTGCATGCGGGCCATTGGTCGGTGATCCACCAGATCAGGGGCATCGTGTCGGGGGATGGTCCCACCCGGTGGGCACCGGCACACCCGGTGGTTAGGTTGGGCCGATGAGCAGTCCCGGGCCGGTGTCCCTCGGCAGGAGCGTGGTGGTGGGGCCGGGTGGCGACCCACCCGGCCCGTGGGCCGGTGCCCCCCGTGTGGTGGTGGACGACGCCGCTCTGGTGGACCCGGCGGAGGTGGTGGGTGTCCTCCATTCCGCCTGGTCGGAACGCCGTCCGGTCGTGATCGAGCTGGCCGTCGACCCCGACGCGCTCCGGGAGCCGGAGCGTCACGAGGGCCCCGTGTACGCACTCGGGCCGGGCTTCACCTTCTGGCGCGAGCGGCTCCACTTCCTGGTGTGGGCCAACAGCTACGACGCCCGGGACGGTGATCCGGTGTGGTGGCACGGGCGTCGGGCCGCCCGACGTCTGGCCGACCAGGGGGTCGACGAGGGGGGGTCCGCCGACGTGACCGGCCCGGACGGACGGGAGTGGTGGGTCGACGGGGGACCGCCCGATCCCCCCCCGACCGACGACGGGTCGACCACCGTCCACCGGTGGAGTGCCGAGGCCGGCCGACTGGTCGCCGACACCCGCCGGGCGCCCGACGCCGACCTGGCCCCGGACCAGCTCGCCGCCGTCGACCACCCGTCGGGTCCGGTCCGGGTCATCGCCCCCGCCGGCTCGGGCAAGACCCGGGTGCTGACCGAGCGCCTCCGCCTCCTGGTCCAGCGGGGCACGACCCCGGAGGTGGTGACGGCACTGGCCTACAACACCCGCGCCGCCGACGAGCTGCGCGACCGGGTCGCCGACGTGCTCGGGCCGGACGGGCCCCACGTGCGGACCCTCAACAGCCTGGCCCTGTGGGTCTGCAACCGCTTCGGATCTGACGGCCCGGTCCGCGTACTGGACGAGCTGGGGGTGCGGAACCTGATCGGCGAGCTCTTCGAGGTCAGGCGCCAGGCCAACACCGACACCACCGCGCCCTTCGTGGCCGCCCTCTCCCTGGTCCGGCTGGGCCTGGTCACCCCGGAAGCGGCCGAGGAGGCCTACCCCGACGCGTCCGGGGTGGCGGAGGGGTTCACCGGCTACCGTGCGGCCCTGGCCGAACGGGGTCAGGTCGACTTCGACGAACAGATCTACCGGGCCCTCGAGATCCTGCTCACCGACCCGGCGGCCCGGGCCGCCGCCCAGGCGCGCTGCCGCCGGATGCTGGTCGACGAGTTCCAGGACCTGACGCCGGCCCATCTGCTGCTCATCCGGCTGCTGGTGGCCCCCGGCTACGACTGCTTCGGCGTGGGCGACGACGACCAGGTCATCTACGGGTACACCGGGGCCACGCCGGAGTTCCTCATCGACTTCGCCGACTACTTCCCCGGCGCGGCGGACCACCCGCTCGAGGTCAACTACCGGTGCCCCCCGGCCGTGGTCGACGCGGCACGACACCTCCTCGAGTACAACCGCGAACGGGTGGTCAAGACGATCCGGAGTCCCGAGGTCCGGGTCGATCCCGCCCCGGCCGGAGCCGGCCTGCTGGCCGGCCGGGGGGCGGTGGTGTCCCTGACGGCCCCGGCGGACCTCCTGGCCGGGCGGGCGGTCGAGGTGCTCGACTCGTGGCGGTCGGCCGGCACCGACGTCACCGACATCGCCGTGCTGGCCCGCGTCAACGCCGCCCTGCTGCCCGTCCAGGTGGCCTGCCTCGAGTCGGGCGTGCCCTGCACGACACCCCTCACCACCCGGGTCCTGGACCGGACGGGCATCCGGACCGCGCTGGCCTACCTCCGCATCGGAAGCGACCCGGGGGCCATCCGACGGGAGGACGTGCGGGAGACGGTCCGTCGCCCCTCCCGGGGGATCGCCCCGATGGTGGTGGACATGCTCACCAAGCAGCGGACGACCTCGGTGGCCGACATCCGCCGACTGGCCGGGCGGCTCTCGGGGCGGGACGTGCCCAAGCTCCTGGCCTACGCCGACGACCTCGACCTGGTGGCCGGGGCGGCCTCCCGGTCGACGGCCGCCGCACTGCGGACCGTCCGCCAGGGAATCGGCCTCGACGACACCCTGGACACCCTGGACGCCTCCCGTGCCGGCGCCGACCGTTCGACCCACGCCGACGACCTGGCCGCCCTGGAGTCGATCGCCGTGTTCCACCCGGACGCGTCCACCTTCGGCCCCTGGCTCCGTGACGTCCTGGGCCGGCCGGCCACCACCGGTCCGGCGGTCGAGCTCTCCACCGTCCACCGGATCAAGGGCAAGGAGTGGGGGCACGTCCTGGTGGTCGGCGCGTCGGCGGGCCTGTTCCCCCACCGCCTGAGCGACGACGTCGAGGGCGAACGTCGGGTCTTCCACGTCGCCCTGACCCGGGCCGGGGTCCAGGTCGTGGCCCTGGCCGACGCCGACGCGCCCTCCCCGTTCCTGGGCGAGCTCGACGGCAGCGCCCCCCACTCGGTCCCGCCGGCCCGCCGCGCCAAGGGGGCGACGACGGGCCGTGGCGGGCGGGACGACCGGGCCCGGACCGGGTCACGGTCCCCGTCGGGGGGGACGGCGGCCCCGGTCGGCGGCCCCGGTGAGGCCACCCTGCGGGCGTGGCGGTCGACCGTGGCCCGCAAGGACGGTGTGCCCGCCTACGTGGTGCTGAACGACAAGGAACTGGTCGGGATCGCCGAGCGGAACCCGTCGACCCTGGCCGAGCTCGGGCGCTGTCGGGGCATGGGGCCGATCCGGCTGGAACGGTGGGGCGACGAGATCCTGGCCGTGCTGGAAGGGTCGGACGGGGCACCGGCGACCTGACCGGGGCGTCGGCGTGGTCTCCGGCCTACTGTGGCCGGAGCACCCACCACCCCTCGGAGGCACCCATGCAGCTCGGTATCCATTTCGCCAACTTCACCCTGCCCGGCGGTCCCGGGGCCATCGGGCCGGTGCTCTCGGCCACGGCCCGGGCGGCCGAGGAGTCGGGGTGCACCACCTTCACCCTCATGGACCACTACTTCCAGATGGAGGAGTTCGCCGACCGGCACGAACCGATGCTCGAGGGGTACACGGCCCTCGGGTTCCTGGCCGGACGGACCGAGCGGCTGCGGCTGGGCCTGCTGGTCACCGGGGTGACCTACCGACACCCCGGCCTGTTGGCCAAGATCGTGACCACGCTCGACGTGGTGTCCGGGGGGCGCGCCCAGCTGGGTATCGGTGCGGCCTGGTACGAGCGGGAGCACCTCGGCTACGGCGTGCCCTTCCCCCCGCTGTCCGAGCGCTTCGGCCGGCTGGAGGAGACCCTCCAGATCTGCCACCAGATGTGGAGCGACGACGACGGCCCCTACGACGGCACCTACTACCAGCTGGCGGAGACGATCTGCTCGCCGCCCCCGATCAGCCGACCCCGGCCCCGGATCCTGGTGGGAGGGAGCGGCGAGCGGAAGACCCTGCTGCTGGTGGCCCGCTACGCCGACGCCTGCAACCTGTTCGGAGCCGAGCCGTCCGAGCTGGCCCACAAGCTCGAGGTGCTGGACCGCCACTGCGCCGACGTGGGTCGGGACCCGGCCGAGATCCAGCGGACCGTCCTGGGGATGGTCGACCCGCTGGGTGATGTCGACGGGTTCCTGTCCACCATGGAGCGGTACGCCGCCCTGGGGATCGACCTGGTGGAGGTCATGCCGCTGGTCGAGGACCCGGCCGCCTGGGCTGAGCAGCTGGGCGACCGGGTCGTGCCCCGGCTGGCCGAGATCGGCCCCTGAGCGGGACCGGCGCCGGCCTCAGGCGCCGGCGGGGGTGAACCGGAGGGGCAGGCGGGCCGGCCCCCAGATGCCGAAGCTGGTCGGCTTCCACTCGACGGGCCCGTCGGTGGCCAGCCCGGGCATCCGCCGGGCCAGCAGGACGAGCGCCTCCTGGAGCTCGGCCCGGGCCAGGGCCGCCCCCATGCAGTGGTGGATCCCCGAACCGAAGGTCATCTGCTGGGGACTCCCCTGGCGGGAGATGTCGAAGGTCCCCGGATCGCCGAAGGAGCCCGGATCGCGGTTGGCGCCGGCCAGCGAGACGAAGACCAGGGTGCCCCTCGGGAAGAGCACGTCCCGGAAGACGATGTCCTCGGGGGCGAACCGGACCGTGCCCCGCACCGCACCCAGGTAGCGCATGACCTCCTCCACCGCCCGGGGGGCCAGCCCGGGCCGCTCGGCCAGGAGGGCCCACTGGTCGGGGTGCTCGGCGAAGACGGCCAGGGCGCAGGCCAGCTGGTTCCGCGTGGTGTCGGTGCCGGCCATGAGCACCGCTACGGCCAGGGAGACCAGCTCGTCGGTCGACAGCCGGTCGCCGGCCTCCTC
>Ga0302196_10002788_pt1 | contig 16212 bp, 10 predicted proteins | sample II_Bog_N1_3_FD_198794 | JGI IMG/M metagenome (GOLD analysis project Ga0302196, IMG submission 198794) | Peat permafrost microbial communities from Stordalen Mire near Abisko, Sweden - II_Bog_N1_3 | ecosystem: Environmental > Terrestrial > Soil > Wetlands > Peat | place: Sweden: Abisko...
TTTCTTCCAGGCGACCTGCCTGGACGGTGATCGCCGGGCCGCGAGTCAGGAGCGTGCCACCCTCCGGTCGAGGAAGTCGCGGATCAAGGGGACCATCTCGTTGGCCTTGTCCTCCAGAGCGAAGTGGCCGGTGTCCAGGAGGTGGAGCTCGACATCGGGAAGATCGCGCTTGTAGGGGTGGGCTCCATCCGCCGGGAAGATCTTGTCGTTCTTTCCCCATACGATGATCATCGGTGGCCGATTCTTGCGAAAGTAGGCCTGAATCTGAGGATAGAGCGGCAGGTTGGTCCGGTAGTCGTAGAGCATGTCGAGCTGGATGTCGGCGTTGCCGGGTCGATCGAGGAGCGCCTGGTCGTAGACCCAGTTGTCGGGCGAGACGCGGGTGACGTCGCTGACGCCATCGGTGTACTGAAACTTCGTCGTCTTCAGCGAGACGAGCTCGCGGAGAGCCTGGCGATGCTCGTCCGCCCCGTCGCTCCAGTAGGCTTTGATCGGATCCCAGAACTCCTTGAGACCTTCATCGTAGGCATTTCCATTCTGGACGATGAAGCCTGTGACCCGCTCCGGGTGCTTCAGCGCAAGTCGCCAGCCCACTGGCGCCCCATAGTCCATGACGTACATGGCGTAGGTTTCCACGCCGAGCCGATCGAGCAGGCCATCCACCAGGTCCGCGAAGCGATCGAAGGTGTAGGCGAACCTGGCGCGATCCGGCATGTCGCTCTGCCCGTAGCCCGGGTAGTCGGGCGCGATCACGTGGTACCGGTCGGCAAGGGCAGGTATCAGATTGCGAAACATGTGGGACGACGTCGGAAAACCGTGCAGCAAGAGCACGACGGGCGCATCCGCAGGGCCCGCTTCTCGATAAAAAATGCTCACGCCGTCGATCGCGGCGCTGCGGTGGTGCGTGACAGGCGCCACGCCAGCGGCGGCTTTCGACCCCGCGGCGCGCTTGCTGACGGACTCCGTGGGGACTGAACCGGGCATGGGATCTCTCCTTCGGTCGTGATTCGGTCGCGCGGGCTCGTCCCTCTCAGGGAGGCTCGAGCGGGTTTTCTCGCGTCGAAGCGCGCGCTGCAGCCGGTGGGGAGGTTTGCAAGGCGGATACCGGCCGCGCGGGGGAGCTCGCTCGAAAACGGCGGGTCGACGAGCTTGCCGTGCCCGGGGGCCAGGAGACGTGGCGGCCCAGGCGATGGCCTCGATCAAACGGGTGTGGCCGGTCGGATGCCTCTCGGGTAAGGCCGAGCGCCTACTCGCAGGGGGGCGGCGGCAAGATGTCGCTCACGCTCTTGATCCCGAGCTTCCCGAGCGCCTCCGCCTCGTCCTTCTCCCGCCGGCGGTCGCGAATCGCGTCGATCTGTGCCGGCCTCGGCTGGCCCGCGAACCACACCGGCTTGTCGAGCTCACGGGTCGGAAGCCAGCGCGACGTGGCCTCATCGACGAGCGGCGGCATGAGCACCGCCAGGCCGGCGCCGTAGAAGTCGACCGGTCCGGGGGACCGCGGAAACGCCGTCCCGGCGCACGAGCCATCCGCCGCCTTGCGCCGGTAGACGTCGTACGCGGCGAAGCGGAACGAGAAGCAGTAATGCTCGTGAAGCCACGCGGCGGGCTGCTCGTACGCGCGCATCGGGCGACCGAAGATGACGGCGCCCGCGTCGATGACGAGCTCCGGGCGCTCGCGGTCCAGGTCGGACAGGAGCGCCTCCATGCTCCCTGGCACGACGCGCTTCTTCTCGACGTCGAGGTCGTCCCAGAACCATGGCACGAAGCCGGTCACGTACGTCTCGAAGACGAAGCGACCGGCGGGCCTGCGGTGCGAGTACGAGTAGAGCCACGGGGAGAAGCCCCACACGAAGATGCGCTCGTCCGGAGTCGTCGCCGCCTCGATGTACCGTGCGAGCCGCTCGACGAGCGCGTCGTGCGCGACCCGGCCGTCGAACTTTTCCTCGAAGTAGACCGCGAGGCCGCCGTACACGACGAGGAACCCGGCGAAGACGCTCACGGCGAGCCGGGCCTGGGCACCGCGTCGCGGGCTCTCGAGCCACCGCCGCACGCCGGCCGCGATGAGGAGCGTCAGGAACGGCAGCGCCTGGATGAAGTAGTGAGGAAAGAAGCGCGACATGGACGACGCCGTGACGAGGGCGCAGACGAAGTGCAGCGCGACGTACCCCTCCGCGCCGAAGCCGCGCCCGAGCGTCCACGCTGAGCGCAGACGCGAAGCCGCGCGCGCCCGCCGCACCACGAACGGTACGGCCCGCGCCACGAGGAGGACCAGGGCGAGGAAGAAGAGGGTGCGCTCGTTCAGTCGATCGAAGAGCGGGGTCAGCCAGCGGAGCGATTTACCTCCGGGCTGGAGGTGCACGTCCACGTTGTAGCGGAAGCAGTAGTAGTAGAGCTCCCCCAGCGTGCCGGTGGCAGCGGCGTGCGCGACGAAGATGGCTGGGGCAGCGGCCACCGCGCCCGCGAAGACGCCCACCTGCCGCAGCGTCACACCGGGCGGCACGCGGTTCTTGTGTCCGGAGAGGACGAGCCAGACCACCAGCGGAAGCGGATGAAGGAAGAGCGACTGCTTGATGCAGATGCCGAGCCCCATCGTGATCCCCGAGAGCACCAGGCGGACGGTGCGCGAGCGGCCCGTCGGGGTGCGGACGGCGATTGCGCCGAGGACCACGGACGTGAGCAGGAAGGGGAGCTGCATCGTCTCCCCGTGGAGCGCGACCGAGTCCCGTAGCGGCATGCCGAAGCCGAGCGCGTACACGAACAGCAGCGCGGCGACGACGCCGGCCGACCGCGAGAAGAGCCGTGCGCCCGCCCAGTAGACGAGGAGGACGTTCCCGATCGCGAAGCCGAGGGCCCAGCACCGGAGGCCGAGGGGGTTGTCCCAGCCGGTGACCGCAGCGATGAGCGCGTACCCGTAGTACATGAGCGGGCCGCGCTGGCTCACGGCGCCATCGTAGAGCTTGAAGCCCTCGAGCAGGCGCTCGGCAATGGCGAGCGCGTACCCTTCGTCGACGTCCGCGAGCTTCTTGTAGCCCAGGATCGGCGAGTGGACGCACGCGAGCGCGACGAGGCCGGCGCCGAGCGCGAACGCGCGCCAGCGCGCCAACGTTCGGGCGGCGAGGGGCGGGGACATGACGCAGGCGGAAAGTACACCACGGGGCGTGCTATGGGAGCCTGGTCTCGTTGGCCCCCCCTCGGACACCATCGATCGTGCGCGCAGCTCTGGCGGTGGCCGGCGCGCTCGTGGTCGCCTTCTTCGCCGTGCACGCGCTGCGCGCAATCCGGTTTCCGTTCCCGCTCGACTACGCGGAGGGACCTCTGTTGGAGCAGGCGCGGCTGGTCGCGGCCGGGCAGAACATCTACCGGCCTCTGGCCACGGACTATCCGTTCACGGTCGCCAACTACCCGCCCGTCTTTCCGGCTCTGCTCGCGCTCGTCTGCAAGGCGTTTGGCTTCGGGTACGGCGTGGCGCGGGTGCTCACGGCCGTGGCCGCTGCCGCGTGCGCGTTTTTCGTCGGTCGGATCGCGTGGACCACGACCGGTGACCGGCTGGCAGGGTGGGTAGCGGCCGCCGCGTTCCTGGCGTCGCCGTACACCGTCTTCTGGTCGTCGCTCGTGCGGATCGATTTCCTCGCGCTCGCGTTCTCGCTCTCCGCCATCCTGCTCGTCGCGTCGCGACCGGACGCGCGAGCCACGCCCGCATGGGCCGCGCTCCTCGTTGCGCTGGCCGTCCTCACCCGGCAGTCGCACCTGCTCGCGGGGCCGCTCGCCATCACCGGGGCTCTCTTCGCGCGGGGAAGGCGTCCGGCCGCTCTGTTCGTCCTGGTGCTCGCTGCGCTCGTGGGCACGGCCGTCCTCGCGCTCGACGCGGCGACCCGCGGCGGCTTCCTCTTTCACACGGTGCGCGCGAACGAGAACCGCTTCTCGTGGCCGCTGCTCGCGTACTTTCTCTCGGACCTGCCCGTCGCCTCGCCGGTCCTTCTCGGTCTGTCCGCGTGGCTCGCGTTGGCACGCGTGCGGGCCCGCGCGCCTGCGGGCGTCCTCCTCGCGCTCTACCTCGCGGGAGCCACGCTCTCCGCCCTGACGATCGGCAAGGTGGGCTCGCACGTGAACTACCTGCTCGAGATGACGGCGGCCCTGGCGGTGTTCGCGGGCCTCGCCGTCGCGTGGGCCCGGCCCCGGGCGAGCGTCCTCGTGCCGGCGCTCGTCCTCGTCCAGCTCGCGTGGCTCCTCGGGCGGACGGTCCTCCGGCCCGAGAACATGGAGGCGAAGCTCGGCATGCGGGGCGAGTTCGCCGAGCTCCAGGCCGTGCTCGCGAAGGAGCCGGGTCCCGTCCTGGCCGACGAGACCATGGGCGTGCTCGTCCTTGCGGCGCACCCCATCCTCCTTCAGCCGTTCGAGTTCACGCAGCTCGTGCGCGAGGGCGTATGGGACGAGACCAACGTGCTGCGCGACGTCCGTGACCACCGCTTCGCCCTCATCCTCGTGAACGACGGCCCGGCGACACCCGCGTCGTGGACGCGCGAGCGCTGGACCGTTGCGATGCTCGCGGCCGTTCACGAGGCCTACGAGCCGAGCGGCGTGCTCGCCGAGGCGACTCTCTACCGGCCGAGAAGAGGGCCGGCGCCTTGAGCGCCGGACGGCAGGCGCCGCGGCTTCCGCTCGGATGGGCGGTCCTCGTGGCCGTCATGGCCTCGCTGCCGCTCTTCGTCGTCAAGTACCCGCCGATCCAGGATCTGCCCTTTCACCTCGCGGCTATGCGCGTCATTCACAGCTACGGCGATCCCGCCTTCGGCTTTCAAAATGATCTCGTGCTCCGGCTCGGCAGCACGCAGTACGTCCTCTACTACCTCCTCGGGAGCTTGCTCGCGTACGGGCTAGGCATCGTCAAGGCCAACCTCGTCCTCATGTGCGCATACACGGGCGGGTCGGTCCTCGCGATGCGCGCGTTGCTCAGGGCTCTCGGCCGCGACGAGCGGCTCTGCATCGCCGTCGTGCCGCTCCTCTACAACGTGATGTTCCTGTTCGGGCTCCTGCCGTTCCTCGTCGGCATACCCGTGATGCTTTGGGGGATCGCGGTGGCGGTCCGGTACTTCGAGGCCCCGTCCGTCGGTCGCGGCGTCCTGCTCGCGTTCCTGGCGACGTCGCTCTTCTACCTGCACGTGTTCCCGTTCGCGCTCTTCGGGCTCGCGTTCGCCGTCATGTTTCCATGGAGGAGACCGAAGGGCTGGTTCGTCGCCGGGCTCCCGACGTTGCCCGCACTCGCCGTGGCGGCCTGGTGGACGTGGCTGACGCCCGAAGGGCGCCTCGCCCAGGGCGCGCTCACGCACCCGGAGGTCCCTTCGAAGCTGTCGCCGCTCGGCAAGATCCTCGACGCGTACAACTGGTTCGGGGACGTCTACCGGGACCTGTCCGACGAGGCGATCCTGGGGACGCTCGGGGGCGTCGTCCTTCTGTCGGCCGTGCTCGCGTCCCGTCGTCTGGCAGGAGAGAGTCAGGGGGCCCCGCGTCCTGGGCTCTGGCGCTATGCGGCCGTCCCGGGCGCGTGCTTCGTGCTGATGCTGGTCACGGGCGAGCAGCACGGGCACATCTGGCTCATCTGGCAGCGCTTCCCGCTCCTCCTCTTGCTCACGGTGATCCCGCTCGCGCGGATGCCCGGCGGCCGCGCGGGCACGGCCATCACGGCCAGCCTCGTCGTCCTCGCGGCCGTCTCCACGGTCACGGCGTGCGTTCACTGGGTGCGCTTCGAGAGGGACGACGTGGGCGACTTCGACGAGGCGCTGCGCGCGATGGAGCCCCGGAGCCGCGTCGCCGGCCTCGTCTTCGACAAGGTGTCGAGCGTCGTGCACCGCCACCCGCTCGTACACTTCGTCTCGTACTACCAGCTCGAAAGGGGAGGGGTGGTCGAGTACACCTTCGCCGGCTACCCCCACTGGCCGTTCACCTTCCGCCCCGATCGCGCGCCGCCCGAGGGCGCGCCCGCGCGCCTCAACTGGGAATGGACGCCGGAGCGGGTGACGAGCGAGGAGCTCTATCCCTACTTCGACTACGTGCTGACGCGCGGCGATGGCTTCGCCCCCACGAGCGGGACCTACCACCTGTCCTGGCAGGGACACCGCTGGAACGTCTGGCAGCGCGACGCTCGGTAGGTGGGTCGGTCGGGCTACTTGCCCTTGTCCGCCTTTTCCTTCTTGAGGAGCCGCTCCTTGGCCTGGTTCGCCACGGCGCCGCCCACGTTCTTGCTCTTCGCGATCGCCTTGAGCTCGTGCTCGCGCAGGAGCGGCAAGAGCTTTGCGGCGAAGGTCAGCGGGCAGCGGGGGTTGCTCACCAGGTTGAACTTCACCTGGTGGTTGCGGGTCCATTCCTTGTCCATGGCGATGGCGCGGAGCACATCCTCGCAGACGTTGCGGCTCGCGCTGATGCGCGTGACCTCCGACTCCTGCGCCTGCGGGCTCTTGATGGCGGCGACGGCGACGCGCCGGTCGGGGTCCCGGACGAGGATCATGCGCTCGGCGCCGTTGCCGACCTGGGCGCGGCGGATCTTGTTCGAGATCGACATGGACGCGAGCTGCGCGTAGAGCGGCTTCACCTTGTCGACGACGACCTCCTCGCCCGTCGAATTGTCGATCTGGTGGGTGTCCTCGGTCGTGGGATCGATCTGGATGCCCTTCGCGATCTCCTCCGCCTTCTGGAACTCGAGGTCGTCGAAGCTGGGCTCCGCCGTCGGTTCGGGAATGAGCTCGTCGGCGATGGCAGAGGCGGCCTCCTTGAAGGCCGGGATCCCCGTCAGCTCCACCTTGTTTCGAACCGCGAGCTCGATCAGGCGGTCCGCGGTGGACATCCGCGTCGCCTTGTTCAGATAGAGCTTCTCGATGATGGGCGGGTGCTGCAGCATCCGCTCTTCGTTGATCGCGATGAGCTCCGCGACGGCCTCGCTCGCCCGGACGGCGATGTTGGCCACGGTCTCGAGCAGGATCTGCGGCAGCGCGAGGAACCGCTCCATCACCGACGCGTTGGTCGCGTAGCGGGGTGCGAGCACGTCGATGACGCCCGGCGGAAGGTCCGGGTTGATCGCCCCCATGAGGAGCGGCGCGGGCAGCTTCTCCAGCGTGGTCTGCGCGGGCTTGCTGATCGTCTCGTCGGTCGACTCGGCGAGGAGCGCGATGACGGTGACGGCTTCGTGCGGCTTCAGGCCGGGCGCGATGCCCTTGGCGCCCATCTGCCGGAGAGGCGCGGGCGTCTTGGGATCGAGGATACGCGCTACGGCGGGGCCAAGCTTCGTGAGGTCTACCGGCGGATCCATGATTCGCTAGCTTGCCACGATAGCGGGGCACGCGTCGAAGGACTGTCTCACACGGCCATACGGGTACACGTTCACGCGGCCCGTCAGCTGGCCCTGGCGCGCGGAGAAGGAGGGCCTTATCCTCGCCATGTGCGGCCGAGTGGCGCAGCCCGCCTTCTTTCCCCGCCCTTCAAGGAGAACACGGATGGGAGTCTTCGATTTCGTCAAGAGTGGCGTGCGCGAGATGATGATCGCTCGTCCGGACAACCTCAAGAGCCTCATCGTCTACAAGCACCCCGACCAGAACTTCCCCATGTACTCGCAGCTGACCGTCGACAGCGACGAGTGCGCGGTGTTCTTCAAGGACGGAGTCGTCGTCGGCATCCTCGGGCCCGGCCGGCACACGCTGCAGACGCAGAACCTGCCCTTCCTGGGTCAGATCGTCAGCAACATGACCGGGGGTAACGTCTTCATCAGCGAGATCTTCTTCGTGAAGACGCAGCCGGTGCGCGGCCTGCCGTTCGGCGGCCCGGTCGGCATGATGAAGGACCCCACGCTGCTCGCGCTCGTGACGCCGCGCATCTTCGGGGAGATGTCCGTCCGCGTGAAGGACCCGGCGCGCTTCATCATCGGCTACGTGGGCCAGGCCGCGGCCGGCGACAACGAGCACATTCTCGCGTGGGTGAAGGGTCTCTTCATGAACGGAGTCAAGCAGACGCTGGGAGAGTTCTGCATCCGCCAGAAGATCACGTTCATGGAGGTCGCCGCCTACACGCAGGACCTCGCGACGGCGTTCATGTCGCACGCGCCCAGCCTGGGGGACATCGGCATCGAGATCGTCCCGCCGATGGGGACCTTCAGCATCAACTTCTCCGACGACGACATGAAGAAGCTCGACGCGGCGAACGAGACGTTCGCCACGGCGCAGCGCGAAGCGCAGGTCGAGCAGATCCGGGTCGGCACGGCGTCCGCCAAGGCCCAGCAGAAGCAGTTCGAGCTCGATCAGAAGTTCAACCAGGACGCGCGCTACGTCCAGCAGCTCGCCGGCAACTACCAGAACTACGCCGCCGGGCAGGCGATGATGGGAGCCGGGCAGGGGATGGCCGAGCACGGCGTGGGCGGAGGCGTCGCCGGGATGGGCGCGCAGATGGCGGTCGGCGTCGGCATGGGCCAAGCCATGGGCGGAGCTTTCCAGCAGCAGCAGCCCCAATTTGCACCCCAGCCGCAGCCGCAGTTCAACCCGCAGGCTGCGGGAGCTTCGGTCGTATGCGCCAAGTGCAACGCGAGGCAGCCGGGCGGGAAGTTCTGCGCGGAGTGCGGTGGTCCGCTCGCGGCGCAGAAGAAGTTCTGCACCGGATGTGGGCAGGAGACGGCGGGTAAGTTCTGCGCCAATTGCGGGACGGCGGCTCCGGCCTGACACGCGCCTGCCGGAGTTGAGCTAAGCTAAGGTCCGTGGTCCGGCACGCGCTGCTCCTCGGCCTCGCACTGGGCCTCTCGCGCGATCCGTCGTGCGGGAGTGTCCCGTCCGCGACGAGCGGCGTGGAGGCTCCGTGCACGCGAAGCAGCGACTGCGAGGGCAACCTCACGTGCACGGGCGGCGTGTGCACCGCGGCCGACTCCGGCGCCCCTTCGGATGCCACGGCGACGGATGCGCTCAATGCAGGGTGATACCCTGATCGATCCGGCATCCCCCGAGGGCCCCCAGCCGGAGTCCCCGGGCCCCGCCGAGACAGACGGCTTGCGGGCGACGATGGACGTCCGGCGAAATATCCGGCGGTGCGCCGAGTGCGGCCAGCAGTTCAACGCCGACGCCGTGTTTTGCCCCTTCGACGGTACGAAGCTCGCGGACGGGACCTGGGACCCTTCCGCGGACCCCATGGTCGGCAAGACGATCGACGGTCGCTACAAGATCGTGTCCGTCCTCGGCGAAGGCGGCATGGGGACGGTCTACGAGGTCCGCCACACGACCCTGAACCGGCTCTTCGCGATGAAGGTACTCCGGCGCGACGTCGCGCGAGACCCGGAGCTCGCGACCCGCTTCACGCTGGAGGCCAGGGCCACCGCGGCCGTGAAGCACCCCAACATCGTCGCCATCAACGACTTTGGCACCATAGATGACGGCACGCCGTACTTCGTGATGGAGATCCTGGCAGGCGAGACGCTTGCGGACCTCATCAAGCGGGGCGGCCCGCTGCCCGTCGGACGCGGGGCGCGCATCGTCACACAGGTGGCGAGCGGCCTCCAGGCGACGCACGAGGCGGGCGTCGTGCACCGGGACCTGAAGCCCGAGAACGTCTTCCTCGTCGGCAACCCCTCCCTCGCGCCCGACACCAAGGACCAGGTGAGGATCGTGGACTTCGGCGCGGCCAAGGTCGCAGGCGCCGGCCGCCTCACGAGGGCGGGCGTGGTCTTCGGCACGCCGCACTACATGTCCCCCGAGCAAGCGGGCGGCCATCCAGTCGATCAGCGAGCGGACGTCTACGCGCTCGGTGTGATGATGTACGTCCTGTTCACGGGCCGCGTCCCCTTCGAAGCGGACACGTACATGGGCATCCTCACGCAGCACATGTTCGTGCAGCCGACCCCGCCGAGCCAGCTGCTGCCGGACTCCGGTGCCCAGCTGGGCGCCCTCGAGACCGTCATCCTCCGCGCGCTGGAGAAGAAGCCCGAGGACCGCTTCCAGAGCATGCAGGAGCTGGCGACGGCCGTGGACCGGATCGTCCAGGTCGCGCCGGATGGCGCGGTCGTCGTCGCCGCGCAGCCACGGGCACCGAGCCGTCGCCCGGCCCCGCTCTTCCTTCCTGTCGAGGAGGAGCACCCGTCTGACGTGCCGCCGGACCTCGGGTTCGTGGCACCGCTGCGGTGGCCCCTGGTGGCGGCGGCGGGGGCGCTCGTCCTCGTCGGGGCGGGGGTCGCGTACCGCTTGTGGCCGCACGCGCCGTCGCCCGAGGTGACGGCGCCAGCGCCCGCGGTCGCCTCCTCGGCTACCGTTGCCATGGCGGTGTCCGTACCGCCGCCCCCCACCACAGCGGTTCCCCGCGCGCTCCACATCACGTCGACCCCTTCGTTTGCGGAGGTGTGGTCGGAGGGCGTGCGGGTAGGGACGACGCCCTTCGATGCCGCCCCGGCGGCCTCGGCGCACTACCTTCTCAGGGCCCCCGGGTACGAGGAGCGTCTCGTGGCCGCGGACGGGCCGGACCTCGATCTCCACGTCGAGCTCCTCAGCAAGCCGAACCTGCCCCGGCCGGCTGCTCACCCACCGGCCCCGTCGGGCACCGGCGGAGCCCCGTCACCTCACCCGCGCATCGGTGACATCAACGATCCATGGGCGACAAAATAGTAGCCTTTGCTTGACACGCTCGCGCATGCCCTCCCATCCTGGCCAGGCCTGTGGCTAAGCAAAAACTCCTCCTGGTGGATGCCGACCCACGCAGCGTGCGCGTGCTGGAGGTCAGCCTCAAGAAGGCGGGCTACAGCGTCACGACCGCGAAGGACGGCATCGACGCGCTCGCCAAGGTCGAGCTTTCGACCCCCGACCTCGTGCTCTCGGACACGCGGCTCCCCCAGCTCGATGGTTACGCGCTCGTCCGGCGGCTGAAGGAGAAGCCCGAGTGGGCGGGCATTCCCGTCGTCTTTCTCACGAGCCAGAAGTCGGTCGAGGACAAGATCCGGGGCCTGGAGCTCGGGGTCGAGGACTACCTCACCAAGCCCATCTTCGTCCGCGAGCTGCTCGCGCGGGTGAACCTGCTCCTCGCGCGGCGGACCCAGGAGAACATCGCTACCCGGACGGGGGCTACCCCGGGCCGGACGCACTTCTCCGGCTCTATCCAGGATCTCGCCATCGTCGATCTTTTGCAGACCTTCGAGGTGTCCCGCAAGAGCGGCGTCGTTCACCTGAAGAGCGGAAGCCAGAGCGGCAACATCTACTTCCGGGACGGGAAGATCGTGGACGCCGAGGTCGGACGGCTTCGCGGCGAGGAGGCGGTCTACCGCACGCTCATCTGGAACGAGGCGGAGTTCGAGGTCGACTTCACCGCCGTGAAGAACGAAGACGTGGTCCGCACGTCGACGCAGGGGATCCTCATGGAGGGGATGCGGCGCGTGGACGAGTGGGGGCGCCTGCTCGAGCAGCTGCCGCCGCTGTCGACCATCTTCGAGGTGGACCACGCCCAGCTCCTCGAACGGTTGAACGAGATCCCCGACGAGCTGAACGGCATCCTGCGCCTCTTCGACGGGAGGCGCTCGCTCATCCAGGTGGTGGACGAGTCGCCCTTCGAGGACCTGTCGACGCTGTCGACCCTGTCGAAGCTCTACTTCGAGGGCCTCCTCGTCACGAAGACGCGGATCTCGCTCCCGCCGCCCGCGACGACGAGGGACGCGGAGGACCTCTCGTCCTTCGAGGAGTCGCCGTCCTCGCTGCAGTCGAGCGGCGACATGCTCGTCGTGCCGGCGGCCGAGAGCCTTCGTCCGCCTCCTCCGCCGCCGCCGGAAGAGAAGCCGGTCACCGACACGCCGGCCGTCGAAGCGAGCCCCGTCGCTCCGGACGGCAAGCTGCCGGCGCTGGCCGCGGAGGCCTCCCCCCCGGCCCCGCCGGAGGACAAGGCCGCGGTGGCGCCGGTGTCCGCCGAGGCCGCTCCACTGCGCGAAGCCTCCGGGGAGAAGCCGCCGGTCCGCGCTCGCGCCGAGGAGAAGCTCCCGCCTCCCCTGCCAGCGCAGGAGAAGCTCCCGTCGCCACCGCCACCGCAGGAGAAGGCCGCGGCCGCGCCCGCGGAGAAGCCCCCGGTCGCCACCCCGATGGCGATTCCTTCGCAGGTGCCGACAATCCGTCCGGCCCCGATCTCCGTCGCGGAAGCGGTCCCGCCGTCGCGGCCTCGAACCATGCCGCCGCCGCTGCCGGCTACCACCGCTCCGAGCTCGGTCTCGACGATTCCTGGGCCGTTCCCCGCCGCGGTGCCGGTCATGGAGCTTTCCCCGCGCGATCGGGACACGGCCCCGCCCGCACCTCGAAAGCCGCGCGGAGGCCACACGACCGGTGCCGTGCCCTTGCGCGACCAGGCGGACGAAGCCGCCACGGCGTCCCTCGCAGCCGCGCCCCAGCAGCGGGGAGGCGGCGCGCGGCTAGGCGCGGTGGCCGTCGGCTTCGTCGTGATCGTCGGGCTGGCGTGGGGACTCTTCCATGACCGCACGACCGTTCCGGAGCCGACCGGTCCCGTGACCCAGGTGACGGCGGTCGACGCGCAGGGTGGGGTCCCCGCGAGGCCGGTGGGCGCTTCACCCGGCCCCTCGACCGAACCGAGCACCGCAGCTTCGGATCCCGGCTCCGTACCCGTGCGCCAGACGCCGTCCGCCGAGGCGGCGCCGACCCACCATCATCACTCGTCGCCCGTATCGTCCACGGACAGGCCGCCCAGCGACAGGCCGGAGCCGGCGGACGGGAGCGGCCTCGTCCAGCTCGCGCAGCGGATGCTCGAGCGCGGCAACGCGACGCGAGCCACGGAGCTGGCGAAGAGGGCCTCCGCAGCCGACCCCGGTAGCCCCGAGGCATGGCTCACGCTCGGGGCCGCGTACGACGCGGCGGGGAGCCGCTCGCAGGCCCGAGCCGCCTACCGGAGCTGTGTCCAGAACGGACGTGGGCCGCGCGTGGCGGAGTGCAGCGCCCTCCTCGGGCAATGAGTCACCGGCAGATAGATTACTTGCGGACCCTCGGGTCCAGCGCGGCGTACATCAGGTCCACCGCCACGTTGCTGAGCACGATGGCTGTCGAGGTGAGCAGCACCGTCCCCATGATGACGGGCCCATCCCGGTCGAGCAGGGCCGTGACGCTGAGGGCCCCGATACCCGGCCACCGAAACAGCGTCTCGGTCACGATGGCCCCGCCGACGAGCGCCCCGAGGTCGAGGCCGATGACCGTGACGAGCGGCATGAGCGCGTTGCGGAGCGCGTGCCGGGTGATGACCTTCCACTCGGGCAGTCCCTTCGCCCGCGCCGTCCGCACGTAGTCGCGCTTCATGAGGCCGATCATCTCGTCACGGACGAGCCTCGTGTAGAACGCGGCGCCGAAGATGCCGAGCGTGAGCGCCGGCAGGACGACGCATACGGCGTGATCGGCGAACGTGAGGCCGTAGCCATCGAGAGGGAGCCAGCGGAGCTCGTGGGCAAACAAGAACTGGAGACCGAGCCCGAGGAGGAACGTCGGGGCGCTGATGCCGAGCAAGCTTCCGCCCACCGCGAGGTGATCCCAGACCGTGTTCCTCCGCACCGCCGCGAAGACACCCGTTGCCACGCCGAGGAGCACCTGCGCGAGCATCGCAGCCGCCGCGAGCCAGAGGGTCCTGGGGAGTCGCTCGCCGAGCACGACGACCACCGGCCGCCTTTGCTGGTAGCTCCTGCCAAGGTCCAGGTGAATGGGTCCGAACGTGGCGCAGTTTGCGTGCTCCTTGTCGTCCGGGGCCACCGTGGTCGGTCCGGTGTGCACGAGCCGCCGCAGGAAGCTCCCGTACTGCTGGCCGAGCGGCTGCTCGAGGCCGAGCTGCTTGCGAATGCGCGCGACGTCGCCGGGGCGCGCCTGCGGTCCCGCGATCATCCGCGCGGGGTCGCTCGGGAGGACGTTGTTCACGACGAAGGCGATCGACGTCACCGCCCAGATGACGAACACGGCCCACGCGAGCCTCCGCGCCAGCAGCCGTATCAATGGCTCGCCCTGCGGCCGGACGGACGGGAGAGAGCACCCGTGAGAGACGCCCACGAGGCCGCAGCGCCCGGGGACGTCGACGAGACCGCGTCCGCTGCCCGATCGAGCCAGGTCTTGCCGACGTTCTCGGGCCACACGGGATGTGCCCGGTAGTCGCGAACGTAGCCCTGGTGCACGATGTAGAAGCGGTAGTTGTGGGTGAAGGCCCACGGGGCGTCGTCGCAGACGATCCGGTTCGCCTCTCCGTAGAGCGCGAAGCGCCGCGTCTCGTCGAGCTCGTGGCGGGCCCGGGCGAGGATCTCGTCCAGGCGAGGGTTCCTGTAGAACGCCGAGTTCTGCGACTGCTCCTCGTTGATCGCGCTCGAGTCGAAGAGCGGATCGAAGAAGTCGCTCGGGTCGGGGTAGTCCTCCGTCCACCCAGGGTTCGAGATCTGCGTGGTCTTCCGCCGGTAGGCAAGCGCGACGAAGGTGGGAAAGCTCACGAGCTTGATCGTCAGCTGTAGCCCGATCTTCGCAAGGTCCTGCTGGAGGAGCTGCGCGGTATATTCCTGGAGGCCAGGACGGTACGCGTAATAGGTAATCTCGCCCGGGTACCCGCCGCGGCCCGTCGCGGGATCGTACGGGTAACCGGCCTTTCGCATGTGCTCCAGCGCCGCCGGGTAGTCGTACTCCTGGCCTCGAAACGTCGGGTCGTATCCGGGCACCGCCGGAGGAATCGCCTGGTTCGAGATGGTGACCGCGGACGGGCGCACCTCGCGGTAGTGCTCGCGGTTGATGGCCGCTGCGACGGCCCTCCGCACCTCGACGTTGTCGAACGGCGGCATCTCCGTGTTCATCGACTCGCCGTAGATCGAGCGGACGGGCTCGAACACGCTGAGTGGGTTCCACCGCTGGTCCGTCTGGAAGCGGACGACGTCGGCCTGCGAGATGTCCCGGACGATGTCGAGATCCCCGGCCTCGAGCTTGAAGCGCTCGGTCATCATGTTCATGCCATACGTCCACTGGACGGCGTCGAGGTAAGGGAGACCGGGCCGGAAGTAGCCTTCGTGTCGGACGAGCGTGAGGCTACGTCCGTGGTCCCAGCCGCCGGCCTCGAGGCGGAACGGGCCCGCGCCACACGGCGCCCAGCTGTCCGAGTAGCGCTCCCCCGCGCTCTTGCAGACGGGACGCAGGGTCGGAAGCGCGAGCACGGGGAGAAAGCGCGCGTCCTTGTCGTGCAGGTGGATCGAGACGACGTAACGCCCCTCGACGACGACGCCCGCGAGGTGCGCCGCACCCTTCTGCGTGTACTCGTCGTAGCCGGCGATCATGTCGTAGAGGCTCGCCCACGGGTTCGGTGTCGACGGGTGGAGCGCGCGCTCGATCGAGCGCCGCACGTCGTCCGCGGTGACCTCCTCGCCGTCGTGGAAGCGGGCTCCTTCTCTCAGGAAGAACCGGTACGACAGGCCGTCGTCCGACAGCTCCCAGCGCGACGCCAGGTCGGGAACGACGTGGGCTGCCTCGTCGTAGTCGACGAGGCCCGCGAACATGATCTCGATGGCCCCCCGGCCGAGCGCTTCGGCCGACGTCGCAGGGTCGAGCGCGCCGCGGAGGTCTCCGATGGAGGCGAGCCGGAGCTTGCCTCCCCGGCGCGGAGTCGTCTCCCCGGGGTGAGCGGCGCCGATGGGCGGCTCCAGGGGCTCCCGGCACGCCGCCAGACCCAGGAGCGCCAGCGCGGTCAGCACGCCGACGAGGCGCCCCGTGGCGCTAATCTGTCTGCGGGTCGAGCGCATCGCGCAAGCCTTCCCCGAGGAGGTTGAAGCCGAAGACCGCGAGGAGGATCGCGGCCCCCGGCGCGATGAGGAGCCACGGGGCGGCGAGGTAATAGTCCTGCCCCTCGAAGAGCATGTGCCCCCAGGTCGGCGTGGGAGGGGACATGCCGACGCCGAGGTAGCTGAGGACGGCCTCCGCGACGACCATCTGCGCCACCGAGATCGTGGCGATGACGATGAGCGGGCCCGCCACGTTGGGCAGGATGTGGCGCAGGAGGATGGAAGGCGTGGACTGGCCGAGGGCGCGAGCGGCGGCGACGAAGTCCAGGTTGCGGACCTGCAGCGTCTTCGCCCGCATGACCCGCGCCGCTCCCAGCCAGCCCGTGAGCCCGAGCGTCACCAGGATCGTCGTGGCGGTCGTGCGATCGAGCGCCGCGCCAATGGCCATCACGAGGAGCAGAAACGGAAACGCCAGGCCGATATCCACGACT
>Ga0302196_10002796_pt1 | contig 16201 bp, 14 predicted proteins | sample II_Bog_N1_3_FD_198794 | JGI IMG/M metagenome (GOLD analysis project Ga0302196, IMG submission 198794) | Peat permafrost microbial communities from Stordalen Mire near Abisko, Sweden - II_Bog_N1_3 | ecosystem: Environmental > Terrestrial > Soil > Wetlands > Peat | place: Sweden: Abisko...
TTCTCGATCCCCAACAGGTGGCGGTACAGCTCGGTGTCTTGCATGCCTTCAGGCTAGGCGGCGACCTTCAAGCTGCCAATCGAGACCCACGGAGAAGCCGGATGAGCCAACTCCTGAAGCTCCAGACTCATCGTCTCCGCGATGGCTTCGATCGCATGCTTCGATGCGGAATAGATCCCGGTGAGCGGGTTCACGTTCAGTCCCTCGCGAGACGATACCCACACGATCCGGCCCTTGCGGCGCTTCACCATCTGCTTGGCGATCCCCTGCGTCAGGAGCAAGGGTCCGATCACGTTGACCTCGAATTCGTGGCGCATGTTCGGCCCGGGAATGTCGAGGACGGATCCGCCCTCCAGTACTCCCGCGTTATTCACCAGGATCTCGATGTTCCACGCGAGCGCCTTCTTACGGTCGCCCTCATTGGTGACGTCGAGCTTCTCGACCTGCAGGCTGACACCGCGCGCGGCCGCTTCGCGCTTCAATGTCTGAACCTGAGCGTACACTTCAACCGTCGCGACCACGTCGAAGCCCTTCAGGGCGAGGCGCATGGCTACTTCCTGCCCAAAACCAGTCCCAGCTCCGGTAATCAACACCTTCTTCATCATTGCTTCCTCCAGGCTGTCGGGTGCTCGTTGATAAGCCCGCTCGAAGGGACGTCAGCGAGACCACTGCCAGCTCGACGCGGGCCCGAGCCGAGCTGCACCACCTTCGGAGGAGTCGCGGTCCGCCACCATCCTTCGGCAATCGAAGCACGATCGGCGGGCAGTCAAGGTTCGTGCTCTCGAGACCTCTCGCGATTTGGCGATGCGACGAGAACGCTTCGGCGCGGAGGAAAGCTCACGCCGCTTCTTCCTATTTCTCGCCGTCTCGCAGGCGCCGTGCGGGGCGGAGCCAGCCGGGGCCTTGCTACGCCTGTCTCGATGAGCCGGTAACCCGCGGTCGCGTGCCCGAGGCGGGGGGGCCGCACTCTGCGGCCCCGTGCTCCTGCGCACGTAGGTAGGCAGCGCAGCCCTGCTCTACGCCACCGGGCACCACGCAGCGAAGTGACGCTTCGATCCGGGACGCCGGGGCCCGTCGCGGCATCGTCCCGCGAGACCTGCCGCCCACGTGCGACGCGATCCCCGCGCGGAATGCCGCGCATATCGACGTGGCAGGGGCGTTGCAACCGCTGCGGCATGCGCGCCATCCTCGCACTCGCTCCCGCCGCTCTCCTCACGATCGCATGCAGCGCCTCGCCCGACCCGTCGGAAGGGAGCGCGGGCCAGGCCGTCCAACCGGGCATCGCGAGCCCGTCGTCATCGTCACCCGGCAACCCGCCGATCGCCGCTACGCCGAGCCGAGCGCCCCTCGCATGCGCCGATGGCGTCGCGCCCCAGGCTTACGTGTGGGCCTCGGACGGAACGCTGTTCGCGTTCGACCCGGGCACGCTCGCGACGCGCTCGCTCGGGGTCATCTCGTGTACCTCGTCCGCTAACCCGTATTCGCTCGCCGTGTCACGCTCGGGCGTCGCATACGTCGGCTACGACGACGGCAGCGTCTACGAGGTCGACATCGCATCCCTTGCCTGCGCGAGCACGCCGCTCGCGCCCGGGCAGCTGGGGCTCCAAGGCTTCTACGGGATAGCTCTCGGAGCCGAGACGGGGGCCGATCGCCTCTACGTGTACGGAGAGAGCACGCTTGGCGTCTCGGACGTCTCGGATTTCATCCTGTTCGACGTGGGACAAGTCGAGAAAGCCCCAACCCAGGGGCTCGACCTCAAGGTCGACCCGTACGGCCGCATGTTCGGTCTCTCGTCGGGCGGAACGCTCCTCGAGCTCGATCCTTCCACGGGGAGCATCGTCGGACAGGACAGTACGGGCTTCGACGGGAGCGCCGGCTGGGCGCTCCTCAGCTACGAGAGCCGGCTCTATTTCATCGGGGGCCGGTCGGGCGGGGTGAGCCTCTACGACATCGCGTCCAAGTCTCTTCTTCCCACCGGCCAGGTGAACCAGGGCATCGTAGGGGCGGCGGCGGTTCCGTGCATTCCGGCCACGGGCGCCGCACCGGGCAGCACGGCCTCCGCGAATCCGTTCTCCCCGGGGGAGGTGTGGATCGGCACGTACGGATGCGCCCAGGGGGTGACCGACGTTGCGCTCGCGGTCGACACGGTCGACGGAAACTCGATGACAGGCCGCTTCGACTTCGACTGGGTGAGCGGGTCGACGACGGGTAGCTTCGATCTCACGGGGAGCTTCGATCCGGTCACTCACAAGGCGACGTTCACGCCCGGGCCGTGGGAGAGCCAGCCGGGACCCAGCTGGTCGACGGTCGGCATGGACGGCTTCGTGGATCTGAGCGGCCTCGAGTACTCCGGGGACATCACCTTCCAGGGCTGCGGCGCCTTCTCCGTGCACCGCTAGCTACTCGTAGCCCCAGCAGGTAACGGCGTGGCTCGCCACGACGATCCCGCAGAGGTACGTCGGCGACGCGAGGTCCTCGTCGGTCGTGATCGCGACCCTCTCGAAGCGCACGCCGGCCGGCGCCGGCGCGGGATGCCCGCCCCAGCAGGAGACGGAGCCGTCGAGCGTGAGCGCGCACGATCGCTTCTCGCCGAGCGTCAGCTGCTTGAACTTGCCCGCGGGCGCCTCGATCTCTCCGGCCGTGTCGCGGCCCCAGCAGCGCGCCGCGCCATCGTTGGTCAGCGCGCCGGCGTGCTCGTAGCCGACGACGACGGTGGCGTAGTTGCCGTCGTGGGGCGGGCCGCGCGTTTCCGTGTGGTCGGCGATATACCCCCACGTCAGCCAGCACCGCACGTGGCGTCCGGCGTCACGGCGCACGATGTCGCCTCGCCCGAGGAGATCGCGAGCAGCGGGCCTCGTGGCGCGTGCTCCTTGGCCTCGCCCCAGCACACCGCGTCGACTTTGCGACGTGCGCCCTCTCTGCGGTCGACCATGAGCACACGGAAGGCCAGCCTCGTTACGGACGCCGCGGGCCAACTGACTCGTCCCCGCTCCCCGACTCATCGAGTAAGTCGACGATCTTCTTTCCCACCCGGGCGACGTCGTCCAGGTCGCGGTCGTCGAGAACCGCCACCAGCCGCTTCGCCACCTGCTCGCGGGCCTCCATGACGCGTGCGCGAATGCGCCTCCCCGCTGCCGTCAACTCCACGACGTACTCGCGACGATCCTCCTGACTACGCGTGCGCCGGACCCAGCCGTGCTCGACCAGCGTGGCAACCACGCGACCGGTGAGGGCCGGGTCGCTCGATGTGGCGCGCGCCAGGTCGGCCTGCGAGATGGAGCTGTTCTCGCCGATGTGCCGGATGAACTTGGCCTGCGCGCTGCCGAGGTCGAACGACGCGTAGGTCTGCGCCATCAGCGATTGCACGCCTCGCACCAGGGTGCGCAGGCTCTCGAGGACTTCGCTGGGCGAGTGCCGTCTCACGGCCGGAGGAATAGTCGACCTCGACCGACCACGCAACGCGGCGCACCGCCTTGACTAATGGATGCGTCCATCATAATAATGGATGCGTCTACTAATTACGTCGGGGCGGGCTCGCTCATCCGCCTATCGCCCTCTGCGTCGAGGTTCTCCATGCCCGCTACCGTGCTCGATCCCAAGACCGCTCTCGTCGTCATCGACCTCCAGAAGGGCATCGCGGCCTTTCCGACGATCCACCCGATCCAGGGAGTCATCGCAAACAGCGCCCGGCTCGCAGACGCGTTCCGGCAGAAGGGTCTACCCGTGGTGTTGGTCACCGTGACCCACTCGCCCGACGGCGCCGATCGACTGCGGTCGCGCACCGAGACGCCCGCTCGCTCCATTCCACTGAGCCCGGACTTCAGTGTCCTCGTCCCGGAGCTGGCCGCCGAGCCGAACGACCTGCTCATCGTGAAGCGCCAAGGAAACGCCTTCTTCGGAACCGAGCTCGACCTGCAGCTGCGGCGGCGCGGCGTGACCGGCATCGTCTTGACCGGCGTCTCCACCAGCAACGGCGTGGATAACACCGCCCGGGCCGCGTACGAGCTGACGTACAACGTGACGTTCGCCATCGACGCAATCACCGACCTCGACCCGGCGGCGCACGAGTACATCCTGAAGAAGAGCTTTCCGCGCCTCGGGGAGATTGACTCGACCGACGCCATCCTCGCTCTTCTCCCGAAGTGAGCGAGCCGGCGACCGCTCCGGCGGCGGCGCTGATGCCGCCAGCCGCGGACGCGTCGGATCGGATCGATCCTCGCGTCTGGAAGATCGCCTCGGTAGTGATGCTCGGTCCGCTGCTGACCAGCCTCGACTCCACGGTGGTCAACGTCTCGCTTTCGACCCTCAGCCAGGAGCTCCACGCGTCGCTGGCCGACATCCAGTGGGTGACGAGCGGCTACCTCCTCGCGCTCGCGCTGGTGCTCCCGGTGAGCGGCTGGCTCGTCGATCGGGTGGGCGCGCGGACGGTGTACCTCGGGTGCTTCGCGGCCTTCACGCTCACCTCGATGATGTGCGGCTTCGCGGGCTCGAGCGACACCCTGATACTCTTCCGCGTCCTCCAGGGCGCCGCCGGTGGGCTGCTCGCCCCCATGGCGCAGATGATGATGGCGCGCGTGGGCGGTAGGTACCTGGCACGCATCCTGGGCTACAGCGTGGTGCCGGTGATGATCGGTCCGATCGCCGGGCCGACGATGGCCGGGCTCATTCTCCAGTACGAGGGCTGGCGCTGGACGTTCTTCATAAACCTCCCCATTGGCGCGCTCGCCATGGTGCTCGCGTGGCGGGTGCTGCCGCGCGACAACGATGAGCGAAATCCGCGCAGGTTCGACGCGGTGGGCTTCGCGCTGCTCTCGCCCGGCCTGGTGCTCGCGCTGCACAGCCTCGAGCGAATCGCATCGGAAAAGGCCATTCATGGTTGGGTGGCGGGCGAGCTGGGGTTGGCAGCCGTGTTGCTTGTCGCCTTCGGGGTCCACGCGCGCCGGCGGGGGCAGTCCGCGCTCATCGATCTCAGCCTCTTCCGGGGTCGGACGTTCTCGGCTGCGGCGGCGATGCAGTTCCTGCAGAACGCGGTCAACTTCGGCGGCCAGTTCTTGATGCCGCTCTACCTGCTGCTGGTCGTGGGACGCAGCCCGGGGAGCACCGGCATGCTTCTCGCGCCGGTGGGAGTGGGGATGCTCTGCGCGGCGCCGTTCATGGGAACGCTCACCGAGCGCTTCGGACCGCGGCGGGTCGCCACGACCGGAGCATTGATCGGACTCGCCGGGGCGCTGCCCTTTGCGATCCTGGGGGCTGGCCACCTCCCGATCCCGGTGATGTGTGTCGCGCTCTTCCTGCGCGGCGCGGGCATGGGCAGCGTCGGCATTCCATCCATCTCCGCGGCCTACGCCGGCATGCCTCGAGCGCACGTGCCCATCGCCACCACGGCGCTCAACATCGTGCAGCGCATCGGTGGGCCGATCGCCACGACCGCGCTCGCCATCGTTCTCTACTCCGGAATCGAGACTCACCCCGCAGGTGACAAGGCACCGGCGTTCGTAGTGACGTTCTGGGTGCTCTGCGGGCTGCACCTGCTGTGCTTCGCCAGCGCATCGCGGCTGCCGCTGAAGGCCCAGTCCAAAGCTCGCCCCGAGGACCGCGCCCCTGCTCAGGAATGACCCGCGGGCGCGCGAGGCGCCAAGGGGCCCGGCTCGCCGCCGCCCAAACGTTCCTGCAATTCATGCCCGTTCCCGTGTCCGAGCGGTCTCCTCGGTCTAATCTCCCGCGCCACCGTCGGTCGGCACGGTCCCGCAGCGGAAACGCCATGGCCCGCGATCGAGCTCGTGGTCGCTGCTGTCGGCGACGACGGAGCAACCGGCGTCGGTCTTTCCGGTCCAGGGGTGGCCTTTGGGACCGTCCCCGCTCGTCCGTGTGCCGTCCGCGGCGGCATGCTCGATGGCGAAGGCCGGGCCGCTCCAGCCGTAAAGCCCGTAAGACATCGCGAAACGGCCACACCACCGGCAGGCGCACGAGGTGTTCTGGTGAGGCCATCCGGTCGTCCCGAGAGGCACCTCCGCGAGCACGGCGCCGCGCCCGTCGTCGTCTGACCACCCGCGCCACAGGCGGGCCTTGCTCGTCACGGACCACTCCTCGCCCGTCGCGAGCGCGCGTACGTGGAGCGCGTCACCGACCACCCACGCCACGCGACCTCCGGCTTCGGAGAAGGTCGCCTGCCGCGGCGGGAGGCAGGCGTTGCCGTCGGGCGTCATGTCCGCCTGCGGCAAGGGGGTGTACTTGCCCGACCCCGCATCAGCGACGGACACCTGCCCGTGCTCGAGCACGAGGAAGAGGCGGCGCGACGCATCGACATCCACGATCTCGTCGATGGCGTGCTCGGCTCCGCCGAGGCGGTCGAAGATAGCCACGTCCGTCGGCGTAGCGCTCTCCCCGTGCTGCCCGAAGCTCGGGCGGGCATCGCCGGCGAAGCGCCGCAGCACGACGAAGCGCCCGCTCGCGCTCGTCGCCTCGACGAAGCCCCAGCGCGCGCCGCCGAACGGGTCCGTCCGCAGCGGGCCGGACGCGATGATCGGGCCGGGAGGCGATGCCGAAGCAGTGGTTCCCGCCGCCGCGCGAAGAGGCGGCGTGGTGGCTGCGGGGGCGATCACCGTTCCGCCGGCAGGCTGGCTCCCGCAGCCGGGGAGGCACAAGAGGCAGACCATCCCGAGCAGGGCGGCGAGGCGGGTCGGAATGAGCATGAGAGTCATCGTCTATCAGACACTCCCCCGCCGTCGGATGTTGGGCGGCAGCGGCGCCAGACCGGTCCGAGGGCACGGGTCCGACCGAGCCCACGTGACACACGTTATGCGCGACTAGGCGCCGGAAGCGTGCGGCAGCCCGGGACGAGCCTCCAAGGGCACGGCGTGCGCGCACTCGCTCGACGGAGCGCGGGGCTCAAGGGAACGCGTCGGATTCAAATCGCCACGGGTCACGCACGCAGCTCAGGCAGACTGTCCCGTCGTAAGTCGCCGTCCGGACGGCCCGTGCCGCGCGCACCCGCCTTGCACCTGCAGGGTCCGCAGGAGGCCCCTCATGCGGCGAACAGCGGCTTGCGCCTGCGCTCTCTCGATGGTCGCCGCGGCGTGTGGGGGTAGCCGCGCGGTCTCCGAGCGGACGTCGAAGAACACGCTCGCCGGGGTGGCGCCTGCGATCGCTCGGGCCGACGCAAGCGGGGGAATGTCCGACGAAGAGATCGCGGACACCCTGCTGGCCGCGCAGCGAAGCGAGCTTGCCGAGCTCACGGTCGGTGTACGTGAGGTCGCCAGCCCCTCGGTCCAGGCTTACGCGCACGAGGTGTTGCCGGACATCGAGCGCGCCCTGGCAGACGAGACCTCGATGCTCTACCAGCGCTCGTTCGAGCCGACCCCGACGCCGCAGGGCGCTGCCCTGCGCGCCGAGGCTGACTCGGCGATCTGCACGTTCGCCGCCACACCGCAGTACGAGCTCGACTGGCCGTTCCTGCTGGCGCAGGACGCGCTCCTCGCCCATGCGCAGGCCGTGCTGGGCGGCACGGCGCCGGTGAACGATCCCCGGCTCGCCGTCGCGCTGCGCACCTCGCTCGCCAGGTTCGCGGCCTGGAATGCCGAGGTGCTCGGTTTGGAGCAGGAGATCTCGACGAGCGGTGCGCCCGCGGGTGGCTACGACCCGGGCACGGTCCCGGGCGGAGAGCCGAGCTCGCAGTAAACGGCCGCTCAATTCGCTTCGGAGCTCGCCTTCTTCGGCACACGCGCTGCACGGTGAGGATGCGGACTATCCCGATCGGAGAAGCGACCATGGCCGAGCCCTCGCGTCGTATCGACTACGCCAATCTCCCCGCGCCCACCGAGGGCGTTCTCGCGACGATGTTCATCACCGTCCGCAATGTCGCGCGCTCGCGCGACTTCTATTCGCGCGTTCTCGGCGGCACAGTGGTCCTCGAGGAGAACCCGTGCATCGTCAAGCTGGCCAACTCGTGGATCCTCATGAACCCGGGCGGCCCGCCGACCCCCGACAAGCCTGGTATCTCGGTGGTGAACTACGAACGCGGCGACACCACCTCGATCTTCCTGAATCTCCGGGTCGCTGACATCCACGCCTGCTACGAGAAGTGGAAGGCGAACGGTGCGGAGTTCGTGACGCCACCCATCGACCGGGGGGCGGAGATTCGTTGCTACATGCGTGATCCGGACGGGTATCTGATCGAAGTGGGTCAAGCCACCGGCGTGCTGCACGGCCAACTCGCGGCAAAGCGCCCCGAGGACCTTCCTGGCTAGTGGTCGGCAATAGCCCGCTGTGCTGTGACGCCAAGACGGTGGGACGTACCCGCCCTCTTGGGGTGCCCCCGTTGGCCTGGACCAGATCACCAGCCGCGGCGGCCTCGTTCAACATCGCGCAAGCGGCGCTAGCCGCGACGACCTTCGTCGTAGGCGGGTGGGTTTCAGGGCAGTCCTCGCTGGTGAGGCATCCGACGTGGGCAAAGATGGACGCCGGCGAGGACTGCCACCGTGGAGAAGCTCGCGCTGAGGGATGCCGGTTTTCGCATGGACGCTCCTGCGGGCCCCTCGGTGCACACGATAGGCCAGAGCGCGGGCGGCGGGCGTTGGTCGAATACCCTCGTGCGACCACACAGATAGCCGGGGTCGAGTGAGTAACCGGAAGGGCGGTTGTGGGCGGTGTGGCCGCGGCTTCACAGACGCCGTGGACGTCAGGAAGAGCAGCTCCGCCAAGCAGCGACCGCGGCGCCCCGCGGGTCGGTCCGCGCGGCGGTGAGTCGAGCGACGAAAGAGCGCCGATCTCCTCGGCGGGCCGCATCACGACGAGGGAATCGCCCCCGCTGTACGCGGCGAGGGCGAGTGTGCTCCTCTAAGGGGTCTCGTGACCGATCTTCGCCCGCCGGACCAGACACTTGGCACCCTGCTAGACACGGCCGCGGTGGGAGTTTGGACGTGGGACATCGAGAGTCAGCGGGTGACCTGGTCGCTTGGGCTCGAGCGACTGATGGGCCTCGTCCCGGGAACGTTCGCTGGGACATTCGAAGCGTACCGCGCGTGCGTGCACCCCGACGATCGTGCGGCCGTGATGGCGTCGATCCAGGCTGCCGTGCAGGCAGGAAAGCCCTACGAGCTCGACCACCGCGTGATCGTCTCGAATCGAACACGTTGGGTGACGTGCCGGAGTCAGTTGATCCGCGACGACTCCGGCAGGGCAACGGGCATGCGAGGCGTCGTGTGGGACATTTCGGCCCGCAAGGATGCCGAAGCTCGCGCGACGCGGCTCTACCGCCTGTCGGCGGTCGTCAGCGCCCTGAACAAGGAGGCTCCAAACGTCGCGAGCCAGCGCGAGCTCTTCGAGCGTGCATGCCGTCTCGCCGTGGAGATCGGTACCGTACGGCTCGCGTGGGTCTGCCTCGTCGGCGACGACGGCTCGATCTCCGAGACGGCGGCGTGCGCCGCCGAGGACGGTCTCTCTGGTTCTTCGGTGTCCGCACCAACCGGCCCTCGAGCGCTGAGCCCGATGCACGAGGCCGTCGCTTCTGGGTGCTACGCAGTCAGCCGGGACGAACCTGGCGGCGTTCTCCCGAGCGCCGCCTTTCCGCTGCGCTGCAGGGGACGGGTAATTGGCGCTCTCGGAATCTGTACGAGCCTCCCCGACGGGTTCGACGAAGAGGAGCTCGGACTCCTCGATGGGCTCGCCAAGGACGTCGGCGGAGCGCTCGACTCGCTGGCCCGCGATCAGGGGCGGCGCGCCGCGCTGGAGGCTTTGCGCCGAAGTGAAGAGCGCTACCGGTCGCTCGTCGAACAGGCTACCGATGCCATCTTTCTCACGGACGAGACCTACCGCTTCGTCGACGTGAACGGCGCGGCCTGCAGGATGCTCGGTTACACGCGCGAGGAGCTCCTGGCGCGGCGCATCCCCGATATCCTGGAAGCTGGAGAGCTCGACCAGCGGCCGCTACGCAGCATCGTTGCAGGGGCTGCCTGGACCATCGAACGCCGCCTCTTGAGGAAGGACGGGACGCACGTCGCGGCGGAGATCTGCGCGAAGGTCCTACCGCCCGGAACGCGCCTCCAGGCCTTCGCGCGAGACATCGGCGAGCGAAAGGAGCTCGAGGCGCAGATCCTCATGTCGGATCGACTCGCGTCGCTCGGTCGTCTGGCGGGTGGCGTGGCGCACGAGATCAACAACCCCCTGGCGTACGTCGCCATGAACCTCGAGCTCGCCGAACAGCAGCTGACGAAGCTCTCCGCGACCTCGGCTGCGATTGGCATCGCCGGCTTTCTCGCAGCGTCACGAGACGGAGCAGAGCGCGTGCGCCGCATCGTGCGCACCCTTGGGGCCTTCGGGCGCGGTGACGACGATCAAGTGACCGCGTCGGACGTCCATCGCGCGCTCGACGTGGCGATCAGCATCACGGAGAACAAGATTCGTCACCGGGCGAGGCTCATCAAGAGGTACGCGGCCGATCGGGCTGTTCGCGCGAACGAGCTGCTACTCGGCCAGGTCTTCGTCAATCTGCTGATCAACTCGGCAGACGCGGTGCCCGAGGGCCAGGTCGAGCAGCACGAGATTCGTGTATCCACGTCGGTGGGCAAGGACGGCCGCGTGATCGTGGAGATCCGTGACACGGGCCACGGCATCTCGCCCGAGGTACGGGCCCGTATCTTCGACCCCTTCTTCTCGACAAAGCCGGTGGGTACGGGCGCAGGGCTCGGACTGTCGATTTCCCACTCCATCGTGACGCGATTCGGCGGCGAGATCGAGCTGGAGAGCGGTACGACCGGCGGTACGACCGCTCGCGTCGTCCTGCTCGCCGCCGAGGAGCCCGCCGCGGCCTTGACCCTCCCGCCGGCGAGCCCTCGGTCCCGGCATGCGCGCATCCTGGTCGTGGACGACGAGGTGCCGTTTGCGCGCGTTCTCGGCGAGGCGCTCGGACACCACGACGTCACGGTGATCGCTGACTCCCGGACCGCGCGGGCGCTGTGCGCCCGCGAGTCGTTCGACTGTATCCTCTGCGATCTCATGATGCCGGACCTTGATGGCCCTGGGTTTTACGACGCGTTGCGCGCCGACGGCCACGGCCTCGAGAAGCGCATCGTTTTCATGACGGGCGGGGCCTTCACGCCTCGGGCAAGCCGGTTTCTGGCCAGCGTTCCCAACCGATGCGTCGAGAAGCCATTCTCGACACAGACCCTGGAGGACGCAGTGAGAGGTGCGCTGGAGCCAAGTGCTCTCGTCCTGTCCGACAGCGCGTTCGGGCCGCGCTATACCGGCTCGCCCCCGATCGTCGCCCAGGATACCGTCAACCACCAGGGCGAAGAGTCCCTCGCGATGAGCCAGATCCTCGACGAGGATTGATCCGCCCGACGACCCGTGCAGCCCGTCAGAAGATGCGCGTCGACCCCAGCAGCACGTGGACGAGCGCAGTCGCCACCACCGCGAGCAGCCCCACCCGACTACGCCGCACGGCCCTCGCGAGGACGGCAAACGCGACGTCGGGATTTCCGCGCACCAGCGCCGTAGCTGTCTCGCGGTCGCGGTAGGGGGTGACGCTCATCCGGGACCGCGCAAGCAGGCGCTCGCCGAGCCCAAGATCGAGGTGCGGCAGGAGCGCATCGGACGCCTCGCCGCACTCGGGCTCGCGGAGCGAGAAGCCCGCTCCCACGACCGTCCGCGCTCGCTCACTCGCGCGTCGATCGGCGTTCAGCACATGAAGGAGAACGGCTGCCGAGGCAATGAGCAGCAAAGCCACGACCAGCCCGGCGACCCAGTCGGTCGACCCCGCGAGCCAGTTGGGCACCGCTTCGAGGGTCATGACGGCCAGCAGCGTCGCCAGGATCGCCCACACCGCCCGCCGATCGGAGTCCGCTACGATCGATCCGAGCCTCGCCCGCTGCGCACGCCGCCCCGCGGCCAGCACCGACAGGCACACCGGCACGAACGCTGCTGTGCACAGGGCGCCCCGCGCCGCCCACGGCGTGGCATCCCAGCCGGCGTCCATGAAGAAGCGGATGAGTAGTGCCGTGCCAGCCCCCGCGAGCAGCAGGATCGGGACGTGGACCCACCACGCGTCGGCTCTGGGGCGCAGCGCTGGATCTGGTTCGTCGAGCTCGTACCGGTAGCGCCTCCCAACAGCCAGGCGCTTGAACAGCGCGCCGATCAGCGCACCGGCCACGGTGGCGCACGCGGCGGAGATTGGTCGACTCACCGTGAAGTCGAGGGCGGGGCCACTGCACAGGTCCGCGGAGAGCCAACCGGCCGAAGCCCCGACGATGGCGAAGGGCGCGGCGAGGGGCGGAAACCGGGTTGGATCGGCCATGCGTCGGTGAAAAACGCGCCGCCGCGGGCGCCTTGGGCAACCCGCACTTCTTTCGCTGGGCCGGTACGAGTGCAGTCCTGGTGCAGCACCGATCGAAGCGTCAGCTTCAGCTTCCGCAGTTGTTGGTGCTGGAATCGTAGTTTCCGCTGCAGCAGTCGGTTCCATTGGACTGGGAGGCCTGGCCGTCGGGAACGCAGCTCGGGATCGGGGCGCACGCCCACTGACCTGCGCTGCACTGTGGGGATCCGCCGCCCGGGCACGCGGCCGGCTCCTGGCTCGGGTCGCAGTCGGTGCCAGAGGTCGGCAGAGCCGCGCACGCCCACTGACCTGCGCTGCACTGCGGGGACCCGCCACCCGGACATGCGGCGGGCTCCTGGCTCGGGTCGCAGTCGGTGCCGGTCGGCAGAGCCGCGCACGCCCACTGGCCGCCGGAGCAATGCGGGGACCCGCCACCCGGACATGCGGCCGGCTCCTGGCTCGGGTCGCAATCGTTGCCGGCGCTCGGCAGGGGCGCGCACGCCCACTGACCGCTGGAGCAATGCGGGGACCCGCCGCCCGGACATGCGGCCGGCTCCTGGCTCGAGTCGCAGTCGGCTGACGTCTCACGGCAGGTCCCGGTGGACCCAAGCTCGCTGGGATTCACCCCCGTGCAGGTGAGGCCGGACGCGCACTGGCGCGCGTCGAGGGCCGAGCCGCCGCACTTGTCGCCCTTGTGGGCGTACGTCGATTCGGCCGCGCTCGAGCTGGCTGCCCCGTCACCCACGCCGCCGCTGCAGGCGCCCAGGAGTGAGAAGCATACAGAGGCGGCAATAAACGTGAGTGCTTTCATGGAGTTTCTCTCGTGCGCAGCGGGTGGAGGTTCGTGGGTTACGCCCGGTTGACACACCTCCTCGCCGGTTGTCGCAAAGAAACTAGCTCCTGGAGCGTTAGTTACTGGCCGAACACCCGCGCGAGCCCCGTGCTCGACTCGTAGAGGCACGCCCCGTGGTCGGGGCAGCCGGGGATGACGAAGAGCGGAGCCGCGCTCTGCTGCGCCTCGAGGTAGCTGTGGAAGTTGAATGCGCGCGAGCGCCGGTCGACCCCCTGGGCGTTGGCCTCGCACCCCGTGTCGAGGTCCGTGCCCTCCGAGTTGGCCAGCGTGTCGAGGTCACCGACGAAGAGCTCCAGGCTTCGCGATAGGAGCGTTGCCTTCAATTCGGCGGCGGTCTTGAGGGCAGCGGCCCCGAAGGGAGCAGCGGCCCCGTAGGGATAGCCGTCGTACCCGGCGCATCCGCTCACGCCGACGTAGGGTGAGGTGAAGGAGCCTTCACAGCGGCCGTCGGCGGCACAGGTCAGGGTGGGTCCGGGGCGGGCGTCGTCCAGGTAAAGGTACGACGCCGGGTTGAAGACCAAGAAATGCGCTCCCACCGCGGTGGGCGATGCCGTCGCAGCCGCGTAGCGCAGGGTGAACTGTCCCCCGGCGGCATGGCCGGTGACCACGAGTCGCTGCAAGTTTGGGTACAAGCTCCTGTCCGAGACGAGGGACAGCAGCTGATCCATCACAGCGTACGAGTCGAGCAAGACGCCGGGCCCGCCGATGGCCTGGGCGCCGTCCTTCCAGCCATCGCAGCTCCAGACCAGATCGGTGGACGCCGGGTCGTCGACGGTGCCGCCGCAGCTCTGTCCTGCCGGCAGCTGGTAGTGCGGGGCGACGACGAGGGTGGTGCTGCCCGCGCCCGCGCTCTCGGCGGCCGACAGCATGGTCTCGTATTCCTGATGGGCGTCGCGCTCGAGGGCATGGACGATGATGACCGCTGTCGTCACCTCTGGGCTCCCCTGCGCTAATGGCATGTTACGGAACACTGGTATCGTCGCGCACGGCCCTGCGGTTTCTCCCACATCGACCGGTGGGGTGGTCGCGAGCTGTACGCTGCTCGTCGACAGCGGCGAAGTGAGGGTCACTCGCTCGCAGGAGTTTGCCAGGGTGCAAGGCACCTGCGCGGAAACAGACCGGCACGCGGGGGCAGGCGCGAGCAACAAGACGACGCCCCCGCGAGAAAGGACGGAGAGAACGGATGACCGAAGGGTATTCATGGGAGGGTGCCTCCGCGGTTGGTGAGCACCTATAGGACGGTCGACCCTTGGCAAACCGGCCACCGTGGCGCCAACCTTTTCGCGGAGCGAGGCTCCGGAGGGCGCTCTGGGTTACACCAGACCATCGAGCGCCACGGGCGTGAACCCTTCACCCGTGGATTCGCCTAGCCCCCGGCTTCTTCCGGCGGGCCGGCGGCAAGGTCCTAGAGAGCAAAGCGCGCACCTCATTGACGGTGTCGATCAACGGTTGCAGCAGGGGAGAGCGCGCGGCATCGGCCCGCCACATCGCGACGTCGCGCAGCTCCACGCCGAGATCGCTCAGCGGCCTCCATACCGCGGACCCAAGCTGCAGAGGGCCCGGACCACCGATCGCCCCACCGAACTCGAGAAACGTGGCCGACCTCTCCCCTGCGAACGTCAGGCCGAGTCCACTTGCGACGAGAGTCCAAAGAGCCTCCCGGTTCAATATCTCGGGCGCCAGTTTCAGCACTACCCCACGCGCGCGGACCGCGGCGATAATGTCGTCGTGCAATCGCGGATGCAGTCTCCGCGGCCCCATCAGAATTGATTCGTTCGCGAGATCCTCGACTCTGAGCTTTGGCTTCGTCGCGAGGCGATGGTCTCTTGGCAGCAGGATCCCGATCCGCGCGCGCGCCAGCACGACGCTCCGAAGCGACGAATCTTCCGGGACGTAGGTGCCGTAGGCGAACGCGATCTCGCCGAGCCGCAGCGCCTCCCATTGTTCGTCGCTGGTCATCGGCAGGAGCTTCACGCTCACTCGTGGTTGCCGCTCTCGGAACCTTGCGACGATCGTCGAAAGCGCCCCCGCATAGGCCGCTCCCGGCCCGAAGCCGATTGCAATCGTCCCGATGTTACCATTCGTTGCCTCTCGCGCCTCCTCCACGGCCGCGTCCACGGTCGACAGAATTGCCTTCGCCCTCTCCAAGAACATGCTTCCGGCCAACGTCAGCTTGACGCCACGCCCTGACGGCTCGAACAGGTCGACGCCGATCTCCTCTTTCAGCTGCTGCATCTGGCGGCTCAGCGGCGACTGAGAAATGTGCAACTTCTCAGCTGCGCGATGAAAGTTCTCTTCCTCGGCGACTGCGACGAAGTAGCGCAGGTGACGAAGCTCCATTCGCTGACCTCCATGCCGAAAGGCGGCACTGATACCTAACAGGTCTCATTACCCCGACAAACAACGTCTTGGACGTCTCGAGACCTGAGGCGCATGGATCTCACGTGGGCGCTTCCGGCCCCATCCACGAGTCGTTTTACCAGCCGTTGCTGCACCGCAGGCATGAGTTACCGAAACTACGACAGCGAACCGACAGGAAAAGCTCAAATGGCTCAATCGAACCTCGACCTCTACAATGAATTCGCCGGCCGACGTGTTTTGGTCACGGGTGGCTCACGCGGCATCGGTGCGGCCGTCGCCCAGCGCTTGCTCGACGCTGGCGCCAGAGTCGTGGTCGCCGCGCGTTCGCGACACGCGGAGACGCCCGAAGGCGCAACCTTCATCGAAGGGGATCTCCGCACCGAGGCGGGCGCGAAGACAGTGGGATCAAGTGCTCTCTCTGCGCTCGGGGGGCTCGACATCCTGGTCAACAACGCCGGCGGGACGCGGGTCCACATGCCCAACAGCGAAGCCATCTCCGACGCCGAGTGGGTCGACTCGCTCAATTTGAACTTTCTCTCCGCCGTGCGACTCACCTACTCCGTTCTTCCGGCGCTGCGTGAGGGGACCTCCGCCTCCATCATCAACGTGTCGGCCGGCGGCATCCTACCGTTCGGCGGACCCGTGGCGCACTACGGCGCGGCCAAGGCGGCGCTGAACAA
>Ga0302196_10002798_pt1 | contig 16196 bp, 11 predicted proteins | sample II_Bog_N1_3_FD_198794 | JGI IMG/M metagenome (GOLD analysis project Ga0302196, IMG submission 198794) | Peat permafrost microbial communities from Stordalen Mire near Abisko, Sweden - II_Bog_N1_3 | ecosystem: Environmental > Terrestrial > Soil > Wetlands > Peat | place: Sweden: Abisko...
GGCTTGGTCACCACGCCGACGGTGAGGATGCCCATGTCGCGCGCGGTCTTGGCGATGACGGGAGCAGCCCCGGTTCCGGTGCCGCCGCCCATGCCGGCGGTGACGAACACCATGTTGGCGCCCGAGAGATGGTCGCGAATTTCGTCGAGCACCTCCTGGGCCGCCGCAGCGCCGACGTCGGGCTGCGAACCGGCCCCGAGGCCCTGGGTCACCTGGGTGCCCATCTGGATGATGCGCTGCGCCTTCGACATGGTGAGCGCCTGCGCGTCGGTGTTGGCGACGACGAAATCGACCCCCTGCAGTCCGGCGGTGATCATGTTGTTGACGGCATTGCCGCCGGCTCCACCAACGCCGAAGACGGTGATGCGCGGCTTGAGTTCGCTGATGTCAGGGGGAGTGAGATTGAGTGCCATGTTTGCCTCTCGATTACGCGCGCGTTGGTTCGCCCCGGCCGACGGCCGCGGGAGTTGGTTGAAGTCGAAGGGGGCGGAAAAGATTCATCAGAAGCCCTCGCGAAGCCATCGTCCGACCTTTCCGAAATAGCCGTCGGTCCCTGTCCTGAGCTGCCGCGTATGCCGCGGTTCGACATGTTCAAGGTGAGCGTATTGCGGATAGACGAGCAGGCCCGAGGGAACCGCGAACGACGCGCTCTTGGCCTCGTTGGGCAGCCGGCCGAAGCCGAGCGGGCGACCGATCCGCACCGGACGGCCGAGAATCCGGGTGGCAAGGTCAGGAAGGCCGGTAAGCTGCGCCGCACCGCCGCTCAAGACCACGCGGGCCCTGGGCTCCGCGGCGAAGGGGGAATCCGCGAGGCGGTCCCTGACCATTTCAAAAATCTCCTCGGCCCGCTGCCGGACGATGTTCGCGATCGTGGCGCGGGACACGATCTGGGGAACATCCCGCTCACTGTCGCCGGCGGTCGGCACCGACATCAGCTCGCGCGCGTCTGACCCGCCGCTCAGCACGGTGCCATATAACGTCTTGATTCGCTCGGCATCCGCAATGCACGCGCTGAGGCCCCGTGCGAGGTCCATGGTGATGTGTTGCCCGCCGACCGCAAACCCGCCGGCATGCACGAAACGCCCGCCGGAGTAGGTCGCGATGGTGGTGGTTCCCGCCCCCATTTCGACCACGGCAGCGCCGAGATCGGCCTCGTCGTCGGTCAAAACCGACAGGCCTGCGACATAAGGACTCGCCGCCATGGCCTCGACGTTGAGATGGCAGCGCTCGACCACCAGCATCAGGTTCTTGGCCACCGTCGCATCCGAGGTGACGACGTTCATGTCGACGCCGAACTGGCGGGCCACCATGCCGCGGGGGTCGCGGATACCCTTGACGCCGTCGAGCGAATAGCCGACCGGCAGCGCGTGCAGCACGGTACGGCCCTCGCCGGTGGCGTGGCGCATGCCGGCGGAGGTGACCCGGGTGACGTCGGCCGCGGTGACCGCGCCGCCCTTGATGTCGGCGGCGGCCTCGACCAGCTGGCCCTGCAGCCGGCCGCCCGATACCGAGAGCAGAACGGATTCGACGCGAACCTTGGCCATGCGCTCGGCCAGCGCCACCGCCTGGCGCACCGCCTGCTCGCATTCGGCGAGATCGACCACCGCGCCGGCCTTCATGCCGCGCGACTGGATCTGGCTGTATCCGATCAGCTCGACGGCATGGGTTCGTCCGCGCAGCGCTTCGTTCGGCGGGCACGGCCGCAGCCGCGCGATCATGCAGGCGATCTTGCTGGTGCCGATGTCCAGCGACGCCACCAGCGCGGTGCGCTTTTGCGGCATCGGGCGCGTCTTCGGCGTCTGGTTGCGATCAAGGCCGGTCATGCGTCACCGGCTTTCTTCTTCAGCTGCTTCTTGAACAGTTCCTCGCGCGCTTTGGCCGCGTCGTCGGACAATTGCACTGTGAGGCGATCGGGCAGCCGCATGTCGACCGCCACGATGTCGCGGGAGAACAGGTGGTCTTCCTTGTCGAGCCTGCTCAGGCTCGCCAGCGCATTGCCGACGTCGTTTTCCGGCAGCCTGATGTCGAGACCGTCCTTGAGCCGCAGGTTCCAGCGCCGCTCGCCGACGAAGATCGCGGCCTTGGTCACCGCGTGCACCTGCGGATAGCGCACCAGCAGCGCGAGGAAATCCCTGGCATGGGTCTCGGCGCCCTTGCCCACCACCAGCGGCAGCGAGAGGAAGCGGCGCGACACGTAGGGTTCGAGCACCGCGCCGTCATCCGCGATCACCGACAGCCGGCCGTCCTGCTGCCACAGCGCGAACGCGGTGCGCTCGACGATATCGATCTGGAGCTGGCCGGGATAAAGTTTCAGCACCGTGGCGTCGGCGATCCAGGCATTGGCCTTGAGCTTGTCGCGAACGGCGGCGGCATCGAGGAACAACAGCGAGGAGCGGCCGTTGACGCCGCCGATCCCGAGCACCTCGTCCTGCGACAATTGCTTGCGGCCGTTGATGGCGACCGCGGTGATGCGAAATCCGGCGGAATTGGCGATGGCGTTGCGGGTGTCGCTCAAGGCCGAGGTCAGTTCCTCGACGTGGCCGCCCTTGACGATGCCGAGGCCGGCGCTGGCCAGCAGCATCAGGACGGTGGCGGCGACGCCGGCGCGGTTCGGAAGATAGCGTTCGATCAGGGCGATCGCCGGGTGCGGCGGTTCGCGCTCGAGCGAGGGCCGCGCGCTGACGCGCCTCAGGCCCAGCCGCTCGCGCAGCAATATGACCGCGCCAAGGGCGGCGGCCTTCAGATCAGCTTGGGGCCTCAGCGATCTCAGCGATCGAGCGAGGCGTCCTGCACCATCCATTGCACGAGCTCGTCAAATGTTGCCCGCAACTGCTTGCGGGATCTGGCACAAATGACGTCTCGGTCATGCCGGGCTGAGGGCGTCGGCCTTGAGGCAGAAGATGCCCTTGTTCCCTCGTTGCGGTCGTCGAAGCGGAAATCCGCAACAGCTCACGCCCCGGCAGCCAAGCGCCACATGCGCCGCCAGCGTTAACCTTCGGACTTCCTGGTAAACAAAGGGTAAATCGGGGACAGGCTGGACGCGATTTGATCCGCCTTTTGAGGAGTTTGCCCGCAATTCGTAAAGTTTTAGCGATCAACGAGCCCAACCGCCCAAGTTTCGGCGATTGGGAGGCCTTTTGCTACCTTTGCGCACGCTTCTCGGCCAACTCGATCTGGCCGTGCAGGAAGTCGACGAATTCGATTCCCTCGGCCTTCAGCGCCTTCGGATAGAGCGAGGCCTTGGTCAGGCCCGGCAGGGTATTGGTTTCGAGATAGACCAGGCCCTTCTCCGAGACGATGAAGTCGGAGCGGGAATAGCCGCCGCAGGACAGCGCCCGGTGCGCCCGGAGCGCCTGGTCCATCAGCTGCGCACTGACCTCGGGGGCAAAGCGGCCGGGACAGATCTCCTGGGTCGCCTTGGCAATGTATTTGGCCTGATAGTCGAACGCGCCCTCCGCTGGGATGATTTCGACCGGCGGCAGCGCGATCACCGAACCGTCCGGCCGTTCCAGCACACCGCAGGTCGCCTCGGTACCCGCGATGAACGGCTCGATCACATATTCCTCGGTCGTGGCGGCACGGCGGACGGCGACGATATCCTGGCTCGAGTTGACAAAAATCAGGCCATAGCTCGAGCCGTCTTTCGCCGGCTTGGCAATCAGTCTGCCATAGTCGGCCAGCGCCCGTTCGATATCGTCCAGCGCCACGCCCGGCGGCGCCTTCACCCCCGCGATCGCGGCAAAACGCTTGGCCGCGATCTTGTCGAAGGCGAGGTGCGAGGAAGCCGAGCCGGATCCGGTGAAGGCGATGCCGCGCATTTCGCACATCGCCTGGAGTTCGCCATTCTCCGCAGTACCGCCGTGCAGACCGAGCACCAGCAGGCGGTCCTCGGCTCTGGCCCGGTCGAGCGCCTGTTCGATGTGGCCGAGGCTGGGCGTGCCGGGCCTGAACGGCTCCTCGAACGGCCGCGCATGCTTCAGGAGCACCGCGGAGGACGTTTCATGGACGCTGTCGTCGACATCCCAGAACCAAAGATCGGCCTCCGGCAACGCCGAATGCAGCGCCTGCGCGGAGGCCACCGACACCAGCCGCTCCTTGTTCGTGCCGCCGAACAGAATGGTAATCCGCATTAGCCGCTTCCGCTCTTTCGTCATTCCGGGATGCACCGAAGGTGCAGACCCGGAATCTCTTCTACACTACTTCGAGATTCCGGGTTCACTCGCGACGCGAGCGCCCCGGAATGACAACTACGTTGGAATCCCGATCCGCTTGATTTCCCAGTGTAGCTCGATTCCCGAATTTTCCTTCACCCGCGCGCGGACGGTCTCGCCCAGGGTTTCGATATCCCGGCCGGTCGCCGCCCCCGTGTTGATCAGGAAATTGCAGTGCATTTCCGACACCTGCGCGCCGCCGACGGTGAGGCCCCGGCAGCCGGCGGCGTCGATCAGTTTCCAGGCGCTTTGACCCGGCGGGTTCTTGAAGGTCGAGCCGCCGGTCTTTTCCCGGATCGGCTGCGCGGTTTCCCGGTGGTTCTGCACCTCGTTCATCCGCGCGCGAATGGCCTCCGGCGCGGCAATCGTGCCGCGAAAGCGCGCCGAGGTGAAAATGACGCAGGGATCGACGCCGCTGCTGCGATAGGCGAATTTCATATCCGCATTGGTAAAGCTGTGTCGGGTGCCGTCGCGGGCGATGCCGGCGGCCTCGATCAGGACGTCTTTGGTCTCCGCGCCGTTAGCGCCGGCATTCATCCGCAGCGCGCCGCCGATGGTGCCGGGAATGCCGAAGAAGAATTCCAGCCCGCCGATGTTGGCCGCGGCCGCCGTTTCCGCGACCCGTTTGTCGAGCGCGGCGGCACCGGCCAGGACGATATCGCCCTGCGCGCTGGTCTCGCCGAAACCGCGCGGGCTGAGCCGGATCACCACGCCCGGCAGGCCGCCGTCGCGCACGATCAGATTGGAGCCGACGCCGACAACGTAGACCGGCAGTTCAGCCGGAAGAGAGCCGAGGAAATAAGCGAGATCGTCTTCGTCTGCCGGCGTGAACAGCAGCTGCGCCGGACCGCCGACCCGAAACCAGGTCAGCTCGGCGAGTGACTGGTTCGCCAGCAACCGCCCGCGCAAGGCAGGCATCGCGGCTTTGAGGTCGTGCGTGATGTCGGGAAAGGTCACCTCACCCCCAGCGCCTTCAATTCGCCCGGCAGCGCGTAAGCCCATTGCGTGATGTTGCCGGCGCCGAGACAGACGACGTAGTCACCGCGGCCGGCATGGCCGTGAATGACGCCGGCGAGATCGGCGGAATTGGGCAGCGGGATCACCTCGCGATGGCCGTGGGCGCGAAGGCCGAGCACGAAATGGTCGCGATCGATGCCCGGTATCGGCGCCTCGCCGGCCGGATAGACCTCGGCGACGACGACGGTGTCGGCGTCGTTGAAGCAGGTACAGAATTCCTCGAACAGCGACTGCAGGCGGGTGAAGCGATGCGGCTGCACCACCGCGATGATCTTGCCATTGGTGGACTCCCGCGCCGCCTTCAGCACCGCCGCAATCTCGACGGGATGATGACCGTAATCGTCGATGATGGTGACGCCGTTCCATTCGCCGGTCTTGGTGAAGCGCCGCTTCACGCCGCCGAAGCCGGCAATCGCCTTGCGGATGACGTCGTCCGAGAGCCCGAGTTCGTGGGCGACCGCAATCGCGGCGGTGGCGTTGAGCGCATTGTGCCGCCCCGGCATCGGCAGATGAATATCGGCGATTTCATGCGCGGCATCGGTCTTGCGATTGCGAAACGCGACCTTGAAGCTGGAGCCGCCGCCGGTCGGGTTGAGATCGATCAGCCGCGCGTCGGCCTGCGGGTTTTCACCATAGGTGACGATACGGCGGTCCTCGATCTTGCCGACCAGGGTCTGCACCACAGGATGATCGATGCACATCACCGCGAAGCCGTAGAACGGCACGTTCTCGACGAAATGGCGGAACGCGTCCTGCACCGCCTCGAAGGTTTTGAAATGATCGAGATGTTCGGGGTCGACATTGGTGACGATGGCGACGTCGGCCGGCAGCTTCAGAAACGTGCCATCGCTCTCGTCCGCCTCCACCACCATCCACTCGCCGGCCCCGAGGCGCGCATTGGTGCCGTAGGCGTTGATGATGCCGCCATTGATCACGGTCGGATCGAGATCGCCGGCATCGAGCAGCGCCGCGACCATCGAGGTCGTGGTGGTCTTGCCATGGGTGCCGGCGATGGCGACGCAGCTTTTCAGCCGCATCAGTTCGGCCAGCATCTCGGCGCGGCGCACCACGGGAATACGCTGGGCGCGCGCCGCCATCAGTTCGGGATTGTCGCGCTTGATCGCGGTCGATACCACGAGCACGTCGGCGCCGGCGACGTTCTCGGCCTTGTGGCCCACGGCGATGTGGATGCCCTTGTCGCGCAGGCGGCCGACATTGGCGCTCTCGGAGGCATCGGAGCCCTGCACGGTGTAGCCGAGATTGCACAGCACCTCGGCGATGCCGCTCATGCCGATACCGCCGATGCCGACGAAGTGGATGGGCCCGATCTCACGCGGTAGTCTCATGGTGCTATTCCCGTCATTGCGGATACTGGATGCCCCGCTTTCGCGGGGCGTGACAAGGGCTTTTTCGGTCATTCCGGGGCGCTCGCGGAAGCGAGCGAACCCGGAATCTCGAGATTCCGGATCAGCCCGCGGAGCCTGTCATCGGGCCGCGCTGCGCGCGGACCCGTTGGCGGCCTGTCCGGAATGACTGAACGTCAGATTCCGGCGGTTTTCATCACCAGATCGGCCAGCCGCTCGGCGGCGTCCAGCCGGCCGACGCTGCGGGCGGCCGTGGCCATCGCGGCGAGCCGCCCGGGCTCGGCGGCAAGCGCGGAGATTTCCGCCGCCAGCCGATCGGGCGTGAAGTCCGTTTGCGCTATCCGCAAGCCGCCGTTCGCCTGCGCCAGCACGCCGGCATTGGCGAACTGGTCCTGGTCGATCGCCCCGGGCAGCGGCACCAGGATCGACGGGCGGCCGATGGCGGCGAGCTCGGCCACGGTGCCGGCGCCGGACCTCGAGACCACCAGATGGTTCGACGCCAGCCGTGCCGGCAAATCGCCGAAGAACGGCGCCAGTTCGGCGTTGATCTTGAGCCGGTCGTAGACCGCGCGCACCCGCGCCATGTCCTCTTCGCGCACCTGCTGGGTCAGCACCAGCCGGTTCCACAGCGAAGGCTCCAGCCGTTCGATCGCGCCGGGCACGATATCGGCCATGACGCGGGCGCCCTGGCTGCCGCCGACCACGAGCAGCCGGAACGGCCCGGCCGGCTCGGGGGGCGCGAATTTCACGCCGGCCGCGGCGAGGATGGCGGGGCGCATCGGCGTGCCGACGGTAGTGGTCTTGCCTGAAAGCTGCGGGTCGCGGTCGAGCACGCCCGGCAGCGAGGTGGCGATCGCGCTGACATGTCCTGCCAGGAACCGGTTGGCGCGGCCGAGCACCGCATTGGCGTCGTGAATGATGCCGGGCACGCCGGCAAGCCGCGCCGCCAGCAGCGGCGGCACCGTCGGGTAGCCGCCGAAACCGACCACGGCAGCCGGCTTCAGCCGGCGCATCAGGTTGAGCGAAACCGCGGTGCCGGCGGCGAGCATCAACCCGGTGCGGGCCAGCGACCATGGGCTGCGGCCGCGCACCGTCGCGCTCGGCACCACGTCGATCGTGTCCCTGGAAAACAGGCCGCTGTAGCGCAGCGCGCGGCCATCGGTGGCCAGCCGCACGCGCAGGCCGCGCCGGATCAGTTCGACGCCGAGCGCCTCGGCCGGAAACAGATGGCCGCCGGTGCCGCCCGCGGCCAGCAGAATGAGGGGCGAAGTGGTCATGGGTTCAAATAGCCGACCGGGCGGCGTTCGTCATCAAGCGTAACTGCCAACCGCGTTGGCATCGCCCATCGACTCCACCTCGGTGCGCGGCCGCTGCCGGGTCAGCGCCAGCATCATGCCGACGCCGTAGGCCAGCGAGACCATCGAGGAGCCGCCATAGGAGATGAACGGCAGGGTCATGCCCTTGGCCGGGATCAGCTGCAGATTGACCGCCATGTTGATCGCGGCCTGCACGCCGAACAGGATGGCGAGGCCGGAAGCCGCGAAGCGCGCGAACATGTCCTCGGTGGCGAAGGCGCGCGACAGCGCGCGGATCACGATGAAGGCGAACAGCGCCAGCAGCGCCAGGCACAGGATGATGCCGAATTCCTCCGCCGCCACCGCGAACACGAAATCGGTGTGGCTGTCCGGCAGGCTGCGCTTGGCGATGCCTTCCCCGGGACCGAGCCCGAACCAGCCGCCATTGTAGAAGGCCTCCATCGCGGTATCGACCTGAAAGGTGTCGCCCGAGGCCGGATTCATGAAACGCGTGATGCGGCCGGCGACGTGCGGCACCAGCAGATAGGCCGCGAACAGTCCGGCGCTCGCCGCCCCCCCGAGCCCCAGCACCCAGATCATCCGCATGCCCGCGATGAAGAACAGCGAGCCCCACACCATCAGGATCAGCATGGTCTGGCCGAAATCGGGTTCCATCACCAGCAGCGAAATCAGCATCAGCAGCAACACCAGCGCCATCGAGGTCGCCGGCATTTCAGGCCGCCGCGCCGATTCCGCGAACAGCCACGCCGCCAGCACCACGAAGGCAGGCTTGGCGGATTCGGAGGCCTGGATGTTGACGCCGATCAGGGTGATCCAGCGCCGCGCGCCCTTGACCTCCGGCCCGATCAAAAGCGTCGCCACGATCAGCGCGATCGAGAGCGCGAACACGATCAGCGCGCTGCGCCGGATCTGCCGCGGCGACAGGAACGACACCCCGATCATCACGATGAAGGAGGGCAGCAGGAACAGGATATGGCGGTTGAAGAAGTGGAAGGGATCGAGCCCGATCCGGGTCGCAACCGGCGGGCTCGCCGCCAGCGACAGGATGATGCCGCCCAGCATCAACGCAATGATGGCCCCGAGCTGCAGGCGGTCGACCGTCCACCACCATTCGCTGAAGGGATTGCGTTCTTCACGGGAGATCATGGGCAGTCCCAACGACAAAAGGGTTTGCCCATTGGTCGCCCATGATGGTTTCCGAAGGGTTAATGCGTTCTGGTTTTCTCGGATGGCGGACGCGGCGTCGCCGTTCGCTTGGCGATGGCCGCACTAGCCTCTAGGGTGGAACCAACGATAAGGTTTGGGAAGGAAATCATGCGCTCGCTGGCCTGCCTCTTCATGATGTCGCTGATCGTCGCATCGCCTCAGTCCGCACAGGCCCGCGATGGCGAAAACTGGGTGGTGTCGTGGACGGGTTCGGTCCAGGGACCCTATCCCGTTGGCAACCCGTCCGCCCAGCCCGATCAGAAGTTCGCCTTCCCGGAGCCAGCCACCGGGGCGCGGGATCAGACCTTTCGTCTGATGGTGCGGCCCGATCTGTGGGGGCGGCAGGCCCGTATCCGGCTCAGCAATTCATTCGGCACCAAGCCAGTGACGTTCGACGGCATCCATGTCGGCCTGCAATGGGGCAGCGCAGCGCTGGTGCGTGGATCCAACCGCCCCGTGACGTTTGGCGGGAAAGCTTCCGTAACCATCCCGCCGGGGAACTCGGCATGGAGCGATCCGGTCACGCTGCCGTTCGCGAGGCAGCCGGATGACCTCGCCGGCCGCCGGCTCGCGGTCAGTTTCCATATCGCCGGCGACAGCGGCCCGATGACCTGGCACGCCAAGGCGCTGACCACCTCCTACGTCACCGCGCCCGGCGCCGGCGCCAAGGGCGCCTTGGAGGACGAGGCGGCATTCCCCTACACCACCGCGTCGTGGTTCTTTCTCGATGCGATCGAGATGACCGCGCCCGCCGACGCCTTCGCCATCATGGCGTTCGGCGATTCGATTACCGACGGCACCGCCTCGACCATGAATGGCGATGATCGATGGCCCGACGTGCTGTCGCGCCGCCTGAAGGCCCTCTATGGCAACAAGGTCGCGGTGGTGAACGGCGGCATCGGTGGTAACCAGATCGCGGGGCCGCCCGACTACGGTCCCGACAAGCCGTTCGCCGGCGGCCCCGCGTCAGGCCAGCGGCTCGATCGCGACGTCCTGGCGCTCTCCGGCATTTCCAGCCTGATCTGGCTGGAAGGCATCAACGACTTCAGCAAGAACGGCAACGCATCGACCGAACGGGTCATCGCGGCGATGAAGGACGGTGTCTCCAGGCTGCGCGCGAAATGGCCCAACGTCCGCATCCTCGGGGCCACGGTAACCTCGGCACTCGGCAGTTCGAGCGCGGCCCACGGTTTTCCGGAGCAGGACGCCAGGCGGAAGGCGCTCAACGACTTCATCCGCGCATCAGGCACGTTCGACGCCGTGATCGATTTCGACAAAGCAGTGATCGATCCGCTGTCGGGAGGCCTCAAGCTGGAGTTCGTCCCCGAAAGCACCACCGGCGGCCCCGGCGACAAGCTGCATCCCAATCGCACCGGCTACCTGGCGATGGGCCAGACGATCGACCTCGATCTATTCAAGCCGGCTCGCTCGAACCGGAGCGCGAAGCCACGGGAGTAACAAGTCCACCTCACACCACCGGCTTGACGCCGGGCAGCGCAGTGACGAGGTCGCGGAAGCGGGAGCCGCGAATTTCGAAGTTGCGGTACTGGTCGAACGAGGCGCAGGCCGGCGACAGCAGCACCACGGGATCGGGCAGCCCCGAGGCCTCGGCGTCGCGCGCGGCGTTGGCGACCGCAACCTCGAGCGTTTCACTGATCTCGTGCGGCACGGCAGCGCCAAGCGTGCCTGCGAATTCCTGCGCGGCCTCGCCGATCAGATAGGCCTTGCGGATGCGCGGGAAATAGTCGGCGAGCGCGGTGATGCCACCGAGTTTCGGTTTGCCGCCGGCGATCCAGAAGATGTCGCCGAAGGACGACAGCGCATGCGCCGCCGCATCCGCATTGGTGCCCTTGGAATCGTTGACGAACAGCACGTGGCCGCGGCGGCCGACCTGTTCCATGCGGTGCGCGAGGCCGGGAAAGCTGCGCAGGCCGTCTTGCAGGGTTTCGGTGGAGAGGCCGAGCGCCAGCGCGCAGGCCGCCGCACAGGCCGCGTTCTGCGCATTGTGCAGGCCGCGCAGGGAGCCGATGCCGCCGATCGCTGCGATCTCGCTGCGCGCGCCGCCGGAAGCACGCCAGATGATCTCGCGCTCGACATAGACGCCGTCGGGCAGCGGATTTTTCACCGATACCCGCACCACGCGCCGGCCGGCCTGCTCGATCCGGTCGGCGGTGTTGCGGGAAAAACCGTCGTCGACGCCGACGATCGCGGTGCCCTGTTTCTGCACGCCGGCGACCAGGCGCTCCTTTACCGCGGCGTAATGTTCGAGCGTGCCGTGGCGGTCGATGTGGTCTTCGCTGACATTGAGCAGGATGCCGACCGAGGGGTCGAGCGACGGCGACAGATCGATCTGGTACGACGACATCTCGATGACGTGCACCCGCCCCATGCGCGGCGGCTGCAGCGACAGGATCGCGGTGCCGATATTGCCGCCCATCTGGGTGTCGTAGCCGGCGACGCGCATCAGATGCGCGATCAGCGCGGTGGTGGTGGATTTGCCGTTGGTGCCGGTGATGGCGACGAACGGCGCCTCGGGAGCATGGCGGCGCCGTTCGCGGCAGAACAGCTCGATATCGCCGATCACCTCGACCCCGGCCTGTTGCGCGGCCAGCACGGTCCAGTGCGGCGCCGGATGCGTCAGCGGCGCGCCGGGCGTCAGCACCAGGGCCGCGAAATTCGCCCACGACACCTTGCGCAAATCCGCGGTGGTGAAGCCTGCCTGCGCGGCTTTGGCGACGTTGTCGGCATTGTCGTCAGCCGCGACGACTTCGGCCCCGCCCGCCTTCAAGGCGTGACAACTCGCCAGGCCGGAGCCACCGAGGCCGAACACCGCAACCGTTTTGCCCGCGAAGGAGGTGACGGGGATCATGAATTGACGTCCGTCATTCCGGAGACCGCGCAGCGGCAGTCCGGAATCCCGAGATTCTCCGATGTGCAATTGCACATCGTAGTTCGTGCTTCGCACGCCCCGGAATGACGATTGAGGAAAAGTCCGCCCACACGATCACCGCAGCTTCAGCGTGGAGAGGCCGGCCAGCGCCAGCATCACCGAAATGATCCAGAACCGGATCACGATCTGCGGCTCGGTCCAGCCCTTCTGCTCGAAATGATGATGCAGCGGCGCCATCCGGAACACGCGCTTGCCGGTGAGCTTGAAAGACACCACCTGCACGATCACCGACACCGCCTCCAGCACGAACAGCCCGCCGATCACCGCCAGCACGATCTCGTGTTTGACCGCGACCGCGATCGAGCCGAGCATGCCGCCGAGCGCCAGCGAACCGGTGTCGCCCATGAAGATCGAGGCCGGCGGCGCGTTGAACCACAGGAATCCAAGCCCGGCGCCGAGCACCGCGCCGCACAGCACCGCGAGCTCGCCGGTGCCTGCGACATAGTTGATCTGAAGATAGTCCGAGAAGACCGCGTTGCCGACCAGATAGGCGATCAGGCCGAAGCTCGCTGCCGCGATCATGACCGGCACGATGGCGAGACCGTCGAGGCCGTCGGTCAAATTGACCGCGTTGCCGGCGCCGACCATGATGAACGCGCCGAACAGGACGAAGAACCAGCCGAGGTTCAGCACCACGTCCTTGAAAAACGGAATCACCAGCGAGGTCGAGAACGGGTCGCGTCCGAGCCGGGTCAGCGCGTAACACGCCGCGATCGCGATCACCGCTTCGATCGCGAGCCGGAATTTTCCGGAAAATCCGCCGTGCGACTGCTGGGTCACCTTGAGGTAGTCGTCGTAGAAGCCAACGAAGCCGAAACCCAAGGTCACCGCGAGCACGATCCAGACGTAAGGGTTGGCCGGATTGGCCCACAGCAGCGTCGAGACCACCAGCCCGGACAGGATCATCAGCCCGCCCATGGTCGGCGTGCCCTTCTTGGTCAGAAGGTGCGACTGCGGGCCGTCGGTGCGGATCGGCTGGCCCTTGCCCTGCCTGATCCGCAGGTGATCGATGATCCAGGGCCCGAACAGGAACACGAACAGGGCGCCGGTCACCATCGCCCCGCCGGTGCGGAAGGTGATGTAGCGGAACACGTTCAGGAACGTGCGGAACACGCCCATGCCGGGAACCGTGTTGGAAAGGTCAATCAGCCAGTAAAACATTCATTCGCCCTATACCGCGGCTTCGTCGTGCGCGGTCTTGCCGGGAAAGCGCTTTTCGAGCGCGTTCACAATCAATTTCATCTTCGAACCCAGCGATCCCTTGATCATGATCGCATCGCCGGCGCGAATCGCCGCAACGGCCTGGGCCTCGAGCGCGGCCGAATTGTCCGCATAGCCGCCCCGTTTACCCGCGGAAAGCGCCTCCCACAAGTTGCGCATCAGCGGGCCGCAACAATAAACCAGGTCGATCCGGTTGGCCTTGATGGCCTCGTTCAGCCCGCAATGCAGCGCAGGGCCGGTGGGACCGAGTTCGAGCATGTCGCCGAGCACCGCGATTCGGCGACCTTGCGAACCGATGACGGCCTGCCCCAGCACGTTGAGCGCCGCCGCCATCGACGCCGGATTGGCATTGTAGCTCTCGTCGATCAGGGTTGCCTCGCCACGGGCGAGTTCCAGCACGCGCCGGACGCCGCGACCCGCCGCCGGCTCGATCTGCGACAGCGACAGCGCCGCCAGCGCGAGGTCCGCGCCGACCAGCGAGGCGGCGGCCAGCACCGCCAGCGAGTTCATCGCCATGTGGCGCCCGGGCATGCCGAGCTTGTAGGTGACGTCATGTCCGAGAATATCGGCGTGCACCGCCGAGCAGGCGGCCTGCAGCGCCACGTCGATCAGCCGCGCGTCGGATTTCGCATCGGCGCCGAACGACACGATGCGGGAGATGCCGAGCTGTTCGGCGCGGGCGCGCAACCGGGCGAACTGCGAATTGTCGCGGTTGAGCACCACCGCGCCGCCGGGCTCGACACCTTCGAAGATTTCCGCCTTGGCGTCGGCGATCGCCTCGATGCCGACGAAGAATTCCAGATGCACCGGTTCCACCGTGGTGACGATGGCGACCTGCGGCCGCACCATCTTCACCAGCGGCACGATTTCGCCGGGGTGATTCATGCCGATCTCGAAGATAGCAAAACGCGCCGAGGCCGGGCAACGCGCCAGCGACAGCGGCACGCCCCAGTGATTGTTGAACGAGGCGGCGGAAGCGTGGGTCTCGCCCTGCGCGCCGAGCACGCGCCGCAGCGCCTCCTTGGTCGAGGTCTTGCCGACCGAGCCGGTGACCGCGATCACCTGCGCGTTCAGCCGCGCGCGCGCGGCGCATGCAAGATCGCGCAGACCGGCCAATACGTCGTCGACCACCAGCAGCGGCGCGTCAGCGGGGAATTTGTCGCGCTGCGCGGTTTCGACCACCGCCAGCGCCGCGCCCGCCTTCAAGGCGGCCACGACGAAATCATGTCCGTCGTGAACGTCGCCCTTGATCGCGAAATAGGCCTCGCCGGCTGCGATGGTGCGGGTGTCGATGGAAAGGCCGGTGACCGCGTCCGGCAACGCGCCATTGCCGGCGGCGCGCATCGCTTGCGCCATCGCCTTCGAAGTCCATAACGGCGCAGCGCTCATGCCACCCTCGGGGAAAGTGCGGCCGCCACCGCATCGTGATCGCTGAACGGCAGAGTGCGGTCGCCGACGATCTGTCCGGTCTCGTGGCCCTTGCCTGCGATCAGCAGCGCATCGCCCGGCTGCAGCGCCGAGATCGCGGTGCGGATCGCCTCGGCGCGGTCGCCGATCTCGGTAGCGCCGGTCGCTGCATCCAGGATGGCGGCGCGAATGGCCGCCGGATTCTCGCTGCGCGGATTGTCGTCGGTGACGATGACGTGATCAGCGTTTTCACTGGCGATCGCGCCCATCAGGGGGCGCTTGCCGGCGTCGCGGTCGCCGCCGGCGCCGAACACCACCACCAGCCTGCGCCTGGCGTAAGGCCGCAGCGCCTGCAGCGCCTTCGCCAAAGCGTCGGGCTTGTGCGCGTAATCGACGAAGATCGGCGCGCCGTTGCGCTCGGCGACCCGCTCCAGCCTTCCCTTGGCGCCTTCGAGCAGTTCGAGTTCGGCGAACACCGCTTTGGGCTCGCTGCCGGTGCCGATCGCAAGCCCCGCCGACACCAGCGCGTTCTCGATCTGGAATTCGCCGACCAGCGGCAGCCGCACTGCATGCCGGCGGCCGCGATGTTCGAGCACGAGCTGCTGCGCGAAGCCGTCGACGTCGGCCGTGACCAGCCGGATGCCCTCGCTTGCGCCGTCGCCGTGGCGGCCGACCGCGACGACCCGCAGCTTTCGCGCGCGCGCCGCTTCGATCACGGTCTGCGAACAATCGTGATCGGCCGAGATCACCGCCGCCCCTTCGGCGGCGACGAGATCGCAGAACAGCCGCAGCTTGGCGGCCAGGTAATGCGCCACGTCGGGGTGATAATCCATGTGATCGCGCGACAGATTTGTAAAACCGCCGGCGCCGATGCGCACGCCGTCGAGCCGGTACTGGTCGAGCCCGTGCGAGGAGGCCTCGAGCGCCAGATGGGTGACGCCCTCACGCGCGATCTCGTCGAGCTGCCGGTGCAGCGCGATCGGATCCGGCGTCGTCAGCGAGCCGTAGATGGTGCGCTTCGGCGACACCAGCCCGATCGTGCCAATGCTGGCGGATTCGTGACCGAGCCTGAGCCATATCTGCCGGGTGAAGGCGGCGACCGAGGTCTTGCCGCTGGTGCCAGTGACGGCCGCAATGGTCCGGGGCTGCCTTGGAAAAAATCTCGCCGCCGCGAGTGCCAACGCGCGGCGCGGATTGGGCGTGACGACGAAGGGCACACGGCGATCGCCCTGCGGCGCATGCTCGCCCGCGACAGCAACGGCGCCGGCCGCGATCGCCGCATCGATGAACCGCGCGCCGTCGGTCTTGCTGCCGGCCAGCGCGAAGAAGAGGTCGCCCGGCCTGACCGCACGGCTGTCCACGGCAAGGCCGGACACCTCGGCCGTTTGCATCGGCGGCTCGATCGGGACGTCATCGCTGAAGAGATCGCGAAGTCTCATGGTCTTCCAGTCCGGCCGGCGCGTCATACGCCTTACTGGGTTGTCCTCGATGCCGCAAGAATAAG
>Ga0302196_10002800_pt1 | contig 16188 bp, 12 predicted proteins | sample II_Bog_N1_3_FD_198794 | JGI IMG/M metagenome (GOLD analysis project Ga0302196, IMG submission 198794) | Peat permafrost microbial communities from Stordalen Mire near Abisko, Sweden - II_Bog_N1_3 | ecosystem: Environmental > Terrestrial > Soil > Wetlands > Peat | place: Sweden: Abisko...
CCGTCCTGGGGCTTCGACCCCGATGAGCTGGCGGTCGCCATCACCCCCCGGACCCGCCTGCTCCTGCTCAACTCCCCGCACAATCCCACGGGCAAGGTGTTCGACGCCGACGAGCTGGCCTGCATCGCCCGGGTGTGCGTCGAGGCCGACCTGTTGGTGGTCACCGACGAGGTCTACGAGCATCTGGTGTTCGAGGGACGCCACGTCCCGTTGGCCTCCCTGCCCGGCATGGGTGAGCGGACGTTGACCATCTCGAGCGCCGGGAAGTCGTTCTCGTTCACGGGGTGGAAGATCGGCTGGGTCTGCGGTCCCGCACCCCTGGTGGCGGCGGTGCGCACGGTCAAGCAGTTCCTGACCTACGCCAACGGGGCCCCGTTCCAGCCCGCGGTGGCTGTCGGGCTCGGGCTGCCCGATGCGTACTTCGCCGAGGCCGCATCCGACCTGGCCCTCCGGCGCGACCGCCTGTGCGACGGACTGCTCGGAGCCGGCTTCGAGGTGTTCCGGCCCATGGCCACCTACTTCGTCATGACCGACATCCGGGCCTTCGGAGACGAGGACGGTGTCGACTTCTGCCGGCGGCTTCCCGACCGCTGCGGCGTGGTCGCCGTGCCCGCCTCCCCGTTCTACGAGGATCCGGGGGCGGGGCGGTCCCTGGTGCGCCTCGCCTTCTGCAAGCAGCTCGCCGTCATCGACGAGGCGGTGCGGAGGCTGGCCCGCCTCGGGCCTGCGTAGGCCGGCGGACGGTCGGGCCGGCTCTTCAGGTGCCGGCCGCCTCGAGGGCCTGGCGCAGGTCGCCGATCAGGTCGGCCTCGGACTCCAACCCCACCGAGAGCCGGAGGAGGGCCGGGTCGACGGCCAGGGGGGAGTCGACCAGCGAGGCATGGGTCATCCGGTGAGGATGGTCGATGAGCGACTCGACGGCGCCGAGCGACTCGGCCAGCGTGAAGATCCGGGTCGAGTTGGCCACGGCGATGGCGGCCGCCTCGCCGCCGTGCACGGTGAACGAGACCATGCCGCCGAATCCCCGCATCTGGGTCGTGGCCACGGCATGGCCGGCGTGGCCGGGGAGGCCGGGGAAGTAGAGGCGGTCGACAGCAGGATGCTCCTCCAGGACGGCGGCCACGGCGGCGGCGTTCGAGCAGTGCCGGTCCATGCGCACGGCCAGCGTCTTGATTCCCCGCAGGACGAGGAAGCAGTCGAACGGTCCGGGGACCGCCCCGGTGGCGTTCTGGAGGAAGGCGATCCGTTCGGCCACCGCCTGGTTCGATGTGGCCACGAAGCCCCCCACCACGTCGCTGTGCCCGCTCAGGTACTTGGTGGTGGAATGCACGACGACGTCGGCGCCGTGGTCCACCGGTCGTTGGAGGTAGGGCGTGGCGAACGTGTTGTCCACGACGACGAGCGCGTTGCCGCTGTGGGCGATCCCGGCCAGCGCGTTGATGTCCGTCACGCGGAGCTGCGGGTTGGACGGCGTCTCCACCCAGACCATGCGGGTGGACGGTCGCCACGCGGCGTGGACGCTCTCGACATCGTGCAGGTCGACCGGGGTGAACTCGATGCCGACCAGCGAGTGCACCCGGTCGAGCAGCCGGTAGGTGCCGCCGTAGAGCTCGTTGCCGATGACCACGTGGTCCCCCGGCTCCAGGCAGCGGAACACGGCGTCCTCGGCGGCCAGCCCGCTGGCGAACGCCGCCCCGTGTGTCGTCCCCTCCAGGTCGGCCAGGCAGGCCTCAAGGGCGGTCCGTGTCGGATTCCCCGACCGGCTGTACTCGTAGGCCTGGTCCGCCCCCACCTCGGACTGGGCGAAGGTCGATGTCTGGAAGATCGGCGTCACGATGGCACCCGTGGTTGCCTCGGGTGCCTGGCCGGCATGGATCGCCCGCGTCTCGAACCCGAGGCCCGGCGGCGCGACCTCCCCCCCGGTCATTCAGTGGCCTCCGAGGAAGGCCAGCAGGTCGGAGCGGGTGAGGATCCCGACCGGGTGCCCGCCATCGAGGACCAGGACGGCCGCCGCCTCCTCCAGCCGGGCGGCCACGCCGTCCACCGTCTCGCTCTGGCCGACGGTGGCCATCGGCGGCCCCATCACCGAGCCCACGGGCCGGTCGAACGCCTCCGGATTGTGCAGCGTGTGCTCGAGCAGCTGCCGGTCGGACACCGATCCCACCACTTCGGCCAGGGCCAGCGGCGGCTCGGCCTTGACCACGGGGACCTGGGACACCCCGTACTCCTCCAGGAGGGCGATGGCCGCCCGCACCGTCTCCTCGGGGTGGATGTGGACCAGAGGAGGGACGCGGTCTCCCTTGGCCGCCAGCACCGCCTCGGCCGTCTCGCCCTGGGCCCGCCCGAATCCGTGGTCCGCCATCCAACGGTCGTCGTAGAGCTTGGAGAGGTAGCCACGGCCCGAATCGGGCACGAGCACGACGACCACGTCGTCGGGCCCGAGGTCCCTGCCGATCTCCAGGGCCGCCCACACCGCCGTCCCGCACGAGCCGCCCACGATGATGCCCTCCTCCCTGGTCATCCGCCGGGCGGTCATGAACGAGTCGCTGTCGGAGACGGCCACCACCCGGTCGATCGTCGAGGGGTCGTACGTGGTGGGCCAGAAGTCCTCGCCGATCCCCTCGACCAGGTAGGGCCGACCCCCGCCCCCCGAGTAGATGGAGCCCATGGGATCGGCCGCCACCACCTGGATCGCCGGATTCTGGCCCTTGAGGTACCGGCCGACCCCGCTGATCGTGCCGCCTGTGCCCACGCCGGCGACGAAGTGGGTGATCCGGCCGGCGGTCTGGCGCCAGATCTCCGGGCCGGTCGACTCCTCGTGAGCCGAGGGATTGGCCGCGTTGCGGTACTGGTTGGGCTGGAAGGCCCCCGGGGTCTCCGCGGTGATCCGGTCGGCGACCGAGTAGTACGAGTCGGGGTGGCCCGGCTCCACGGCGGTGGGGCACACCACCACCTTGGCCCCGAAGGCCCGGAGCAGCTGGCGCTTCTCCTCGGCGATCTTGTCGGGCATGGTGAAGATGCACCGGTAGCCCCGCTGGGCGGCGATCATGGCCAGTCCCACCCCGGTGTTGCCCGACGTCGGTTCGACGATGGTGCTGCCCCGATGGAGCAGCCCCTCCGCCTCGGCCGCCCGGATCATGGACAGGGCGGGGCGGTCCTTCACACTGCCACCCGGGTTGAGGTACTCGAGCTTGGCCAGGAGGTGGCAGCGGAGATGTCGGCCGGTGCGGTCGAGGCGCACCATGGGCGTGTTGCCGATGAGATCGATCAGGCTCTCGGAGACGTCCATGTCCGGTTCGGAGTCCGTCGCCGGCCACGTCTCGATGCCGGGATCGACGGCCACCGGCTCGTCAGTGAACAGCACCACGGGCAGGCCGGCCTCGTGGATCCGGCGGAGGACGGGACCGACCGCATCGCTACCACCGACCACGCCCACCAGTCGCGGGATGTGGCCGCGCAGCTCGGCAATCAGCGAGGCCGTCTCCAGGGGGTCGACCAGGCGGATGATGGCGCCGGCCCGGGCCTCGAGCCGGTGAGGGGCAGCGGCCGGGCCGACTACGACGAGGATGTCGACTCCGGGGCCCGGCACGGGTCTCGACCTATCCGCAGTCGGAAGGCAGGAGAACGAGCACCATGAACCAGCATGTTACCGCCCGCCGGCCACATCACCGACGCCCACCTGCGACGGTGGGTGCCCAGCCGGACAGCCTTCGGCCTGCTCATCGGGGCCCACGGCTCGGCCGCGCGGCGGTGTCCGCCGTCCCACCGTCATCGGCCGTCGGTCCCCCCGACCGGGCGCCCCGGCCCGTTGTCGCGGGGCACGTCGCCCGAGTCGCGGAGCAGCCGGTCCTCGAACCAGGGCCGCAGCCGGAGCCGTGCGGGGGGCCGGTCGCCGTAGAGGAGGACGCCCCCACCCGGTTCGATCCGTCGGAGGGCATCGGGAGGCGCCAACCTCCGGGTGGTGGGCGATCGGGTGGTGCTCGGGCCGCTCCGGCCTCCCAGCGTCGTGGCCGGCATCACCACCTCCTCGTCGCCGATCAGATGGCTGGCGTAGTCCAGTGTCGCCGGATCGGAGATGCCCGAGAGGAACAGCTTGGCCCGGTGGTTGTTGACCACCGTCGTAGCCCTCGGCCCGAAGCGGGCGTTGATCTGGGCCAGGTCGTGCCAGATGGTCACCAGCTGCACACCGTGACTTGCCGCCGTCGCCGCCAGGGCGTCCAGATCGGCAAGGGGGGCGATGTTGGCGGCCTCGTCGAGGACGAGGAGCAGGGGCGGGTCGAGGGGACGGTGGGTCAGCGTGACCCGGTCGTAGACGTGCTCGACGATCTGGCGCACGACGGAGACGAAGAGAGGGGTCAGCCTCCGCTGATCGTGGGCCGGGGCACAGAGGTACAGGGTGTTGTCCCCGCCCACCAGCAGGGCCGGGTCCACCACCGACGGCCCCGGGCCCGGCTCGCCCGCCCCCCACGGCACCGCACCGGGGGCGCCGGTGGTCCCGGCGAACGGCTCGAGAATGGTCTCGACGGTCGTATAAATCGAGCTCCGCTGGCGTTCCTCCTTCCCGAAGGCGGAACGGGCGGCGTGGACCGCCTCGGGCACACCGGCCCTGGCCAGCAGTTCCAGCACCTCGGACTCCTCCTGGGTGTCCACCCAGCGGACCACGTCCTGCATGTCGCGGCGGCCGACGGCGGCGGCGAACAGCAGAGGGGCCAGCATCCGGGTGGCCGTGGCGTACCAGAAGTCACCGTCGGTCATCGTCCCGACCGAGGCCCTGGCCACCTCGGTCAACGCCGCGGCCGCCCGGCGGGCGGCCGGCCAGGTCCGCGCCGCGGCCAGGGGAGACCAGGTCGCCGAGACCATGCCCGTGGACCCCGAGGGGTCGAAGCACTGGACCTCGCCACAGGAGCGCCGGTGACCGATGGTGTGGTCGATCAGGTCGGTCTTCACGCTGGCGGCCACCACCGGTCCCGACCACTCCAGCAGCGCGGGTATGGCGAAGCCCGACGTCTTGTGGGACTGGGTGGGGCCGAAGACGATGACCGACTGCGCCAACTCGGCCGCCACCAGGCGCCGGCCCAGGCGCCCGAGCACCAGCCTTCCCGCCGGCGGTGGCCCGGCCCGCCGCGACGGCAGCATCAGCGCCCCGAGGTCGGCGGGGGTCGCCCAGCGGGCTGCCGGTCTGCTCCTGCCTCCGTGCCGGGCCCGGCGGGGGGCACCGGCCACACCGGCCACGGCGTCGGAACGGGACGACACCCGCCGCCCGGGGGCGTGAGCAAACCGGCGTCCGGAGCGGCCGCCCGGGGCGCCGCCCCGACCGGGGCGATCGGAGCCGAGCACCCCGGCGCCGACGAAGGCGGACACCCCGACGACCGACGCCACCACCGAGGAGAGGCTCATGAGCGACCGCCGGATCCCGACGGCGGCCGACCTTCGGTGGCGGCGTACTCGGTCATGGCCTGGTCCGTGTCGGTGAGCCACCGCTCGCCCGACGCCAGCCGGTGCTCGACCAGGAACGACCGTCGACCCACCTTCCACAGGGCCGTGCCCCGTCGGAGCTGGGTCACCAGCTCGGCCTCGGTGTCGGTGAGCCCGAGGAGCTCGCCGGTCAGGGCCACCTCACCGGGCGACTGGGCGTAGACCACCCGGGTCTCCGAGTCGGACAGCAGCCCCTCGGCCAGCGTCACCTGCTCGGATCCCGCCGTTCCCACCGAGCGGAGGTCGGAGAGCCGGTGGAGCACGGCCATGTTGGCCACGCCGTTGGCCCGGGACATCTTCCACGACGCCTGGAGCCACCGGGCCACGCCGAGGTTGGAGAGGATGGCCCACGCCTCGTCGACCACCACGATGATCCGGTTGCGGTGCCGTGCGCGCACCGCGCTCTGCAGCCACGCCGCGGCACAGGCCATGAGCACCCCGAGGGCCGGGGAGTGGTAGACGGCCGACAGGTCCAGGACCACGAGGGGCCCGTCCAGCCGGAGTCCGGGCGTGGTCGGTCCGTCGAACATCCCGCTCAGGTCCCCGTGGACCAGCCGACGGAGCTCGAGCGCCACGTCGCGGCCGTCCTCCAGCAGGTCCGACCGGCTGGTGTGCAGGGCCAGGGACGCCTCGGCACCGGGGTCGAGCAGTGCCTCCGCCACCTGGGGGAGGGTGGGCGCCACCATGCCCGCCCGCAAGGCCCGGTCGGTGGCTTCGCCCAGGGCGGCGTCGATCGCTGCCCGCTCGCGGGGCCGGAGGTCCCGCCCCAGGCAGGCGATGGCGAGGGACGAGGTCAGCACCACCCGTCGCCTGCGGGTCTCGTCGCCGGGCACCGCGCCGGAGTGGAGGTCTCCGGCGTCGGCGTGGCCGTCGGAGCCACCCGTCGGAACCGCCAGACGGCCGGCTCCATCGGCCTCCTCACCGGTGTCGAGGGGATTGAGCCGGACCTGTCCGCCGGGACGGAGCGCCACCGGCTGGACGCCCCAGGCCTGGGCCAGTGGGCCGTACTCGCCCTTGGGATCCACCACCCAGGCATGGCGCCCGAACACCGCCTGCCGCCACAGGTAGGACTTCACGAAGGAGCTCTTCCCCCGACCGATCTGGCCGAACACCACGGCGTTGGGATTGGTCACCACGCCCTGCCGGTAGAGGACGAAGGGGTCGTAGACGAAGGAGCCTCCGAGCAGGTCGCGACCGATGAGGACACCCTCGTAGCCGAGCCCGGCCTCGCTGACCAGTGGATAGGCGGCGCAGAGGTGGCGCGTGGTGGCCACGTGCGCCGGCACCCGTGGGGAGCGGGCGGTCACGACAGGCCTCGACCGAGAGGCAGCCCGCAGGCGAAGGCCACGTCCTGCTCGCCGTAGAGGAGCCGGACCTCGATCCGGGACTGGCCGGCCGCCTGTTCCAGGGCGGCACGTGCCGTGGCCAGCTCGTGACGGGTGTCGGCCGTCACGGTGACGTAGCCGGTGAACCGGTACTGGGCATGGCCGTCGGCCAGCTCGGCGTCCCGCTCCTCCACGCTCTCCTTCTCCCGGGTCTGGCGGGCGGTGACGAGGAAGCCGCCCCGTCGCCGCATCTCCCCGTCGGCGATGTCGGCCGTTCGGGCCTGGGCCACCTGTCGGGCGGCGCGGGCCGGCGCCACCGGCTCCATGGTGAGGACGACGGTCCGCCGCAGGGACGAGAACAGCACCGGCCCGAGGAAGTCGGGCGTGACGTCGACCCGGGGCCACTCGGCGATCCAGTAGGTGGCGTGCCAGGTGCCGTCGGTGCGCACGGCGTCCCAGTGGGGGTCCACGCCCATGGGCCACGGCCACGACGGGCCCACGGCTACCGGTGATCGGGTACCCCCACCGGTCACGTCGCCACCGACCCGGCCCGCCGGCGCGTACGCCTCCCCGACGGCCCGCGCCACGGCCGCCGGCCCGAGTACGCCGTCCACCGAGATGTCGGCTCCGTCGAGGGCCCGGTGCAACGAGAGCACCTCCCGGTTGAGCACCGCACCCAGGCCGACCAGGCCGCGACCGGACGCCCGGATGGACCGCGAGGAGCGGGAGGTGTGGATGGACAGGGCCAGCAGCACCCGGTGGCGTCGGGTCACCGGGGACGACTCGTCGACCAGCGCCCGGTACGAACGGCCCGCCGGAGTGTCCGCCCCGAGGACGGCGTGGCGGGACCAATGCTCCCGCACCGAGCTCCCGTCGTCAGGGAGGCACGACTCGATCCATTGGATCCGGTGGACGTCGGAGCCCTCCCGGGCCATGGCCGAGAGGACACGGGCCCACGAGGCGATGCGGGCGTCCTGGTCGCCGGGACCGAGGAGGGCGAAGTTCTGTCCGCGCACCGAGAGCACGGCGGTGGCCGTGCGGGACGGCCCGTCCAGCACCGCCCCGACCTCGAACGTCGACCCCTCGGCGCCGAAGGGCACGGCCTCGATGGTCAGCCCCCCGAACACCGTCGTGCTCCTCCCCGAGCGGTTCCCCGTGGTGGCTCCCGTGAGGCGGCCATCTCGGGGGCCTCCCGACCGGCCGGTCACCTGGGGATCGGGGCCCACGGACACCCGGTGCCCTTCCCGAGGTCCCGGGGCATGCTGGCGACCGTCACCCGAGGAGCGGGTCGCGAACCATCGGGCGGCCAGCGGCAACCACTGCTCCGCCGTCCGTCCGGCGATGGGCCAGAAGCCCAGCGCCGTCCCCAGGGCCAGGCCCACCACGGCCATCAGGATCCCGATCACCGAGGGTCGCCAGCGGAGGGCCAGCACCCCGACGACCAGGCCCGAGGCCACGGCAGCGATCTGTCCGCCGCGCCATCCGGCGATCACCCCCCTCCGCTCGAGGGGCGAGAACCGGTAGCGGACCCGTTCGACCCGGTCAGTCCTGGCCATCTGACCGGTCCGGAGGCGCCTGGGAAGGGTCGATCAGACGGACGCCGAGCCGGTCGCGGCCCAGGGCGGCGGCCCGGTAGGTCCCGGATGCCCGGGGCAGGGGGATGCGTTCTGGCGTCGCCGCCGACGGACCCGTTCCGCGGGCCGACCCGGCCGCGGACGGGACGGACGGGGCCGGTTCTCGATCCGCGTGCCCGAGGACGTCAATCCCTCCGTTGGCCACGGGGGTCACCCCGGGATGGACCGGATACATGGGTACCCCGCTTCCGGGTGGCTCGGTGGTCCCCACACCCGTGGCTTCGGCGGTCGAGGGACCGAGTTCGGGTCCACCGCCCCGAGATCCGCCGACGATGGGCGACCCGGGACCACCTCCACCACCGTTGCCGGCACTGCCGGCACCGGGAGCACGGCCCGCCCGGGTGCCACCCGGCGTCCGGCCGGCGGGGCCACCGCCCAGCACGCCACTGAGGGCACCGCCGGCCATCGCCGCCCCGGCCGAGGCCACGGAGCCGGCCGAGGCCTTCTGCAAGGCCGTATGGGCCAGGCCGCGCACCGGCGCCGAGACCGAGCGGCGACCCTGATGGCTGAGGGCCTCGAGGTGGCCCACCGCCCCCGCCTCAATGAACGGGAGGAGGCGGAAGAGGGCCCACGGGGCGAAGGCCGAGAGCATGAGCAGGGCGGCGCCACCGAGCACGGCGGTGAACCCCCCGCCCCCCGAGGCGGCGGTCGGGACCACGGCGGTCGCCGCCCCGCTCGGCGACGATCCCGTGCCACCGGCGAGGGCGCCCACAGCCAGGCTCAGGACCGAGACGATGACGAACTTCCCCAGGATCAGCGCCACCAGGGTGTCGACCAGGCGGCGGCACCAGTGGGCGATGGCCGGCCAGGCCAGGCTGGCCAGCGCCAGGGGGAGGAAGAGGACGGCCACATAGACGGCGGCGGCCCGGATGAGGAGCTCCACCCACACCAGTACCGCGCCGACCACCACCGCCAGCGCCCCGAGGAAGAGTACGAACGCCGGAGCGGAGGGCTGGCCGGTGGCGGCCGACGGTCCCGAGAGATCGGCCAGGACCGAGGACATGAAGTGCCCGCTGTCCAGGCCGGCACCATGGGCCACGGCGTTGCTCATGGCGTCGGTCAACGACAGTCCCAGCTGCACCAACTTGACGGCAACGGCCGTCAGCAGCACGGCCAGGGGGACGTTGACCAGGACCGAGCGCAGCAACGAGGAGAGGCTCTGGCGGTAGACGGACTGGATGATCCCGAGCAGGAGCAGGGGCACGATCACCACCCCCGCCAGTTCGGCCATGGTCCCGTAGTGGGTGCTGAACCACGATGCGCCGAGGTCGACGGACGTGGTGTCCCCGATGACCGTGCCGATCTGGGCCAGCAGCCACGAGGCCCCCTGGGCCACCCAACTGCCCAGACCGCTCAGCACGCTGTCGACCCCGGAGCCGACCACCCCGGACACGGCCGAGCCGGCCACGCCGGAGGCGGCCGAGGCCACCTGGCACACGGCACCGATCCCTGTGGCCGCCAGGGCCGCAGCCGCGGCCGGGCAGGCCGTGGCGTGCAGGCCGGACAGGGCGGCGAGCGCGCTCATCCTCCGTGGACGCCGGTTCCGGCGGTGTAGAAGAAGTTCACGATCCCGGGTCCGGCGCCGATCAGCAGTGCGGCTAGCCCCGAGATGAGGACGGCACGTCGCCCGACGAACGACTGCTGGTAGTTCTGACCGTGGGAGCCGAGGGCCCAGGCCGCCGCACCGATGACCAGTCCGACCAGCGCCAGGGCCAGGGCCCAGAACTGCAGTCCGTTCATCAGATTCTGGAGCAGCGCACCACCGGGCAGTTGGTCCGCCTGCGGCTTCATGCCCACCACGTCGACGACGAGTCGAACAGCGGTCCGATGGAGGGCTTCGCCCCCGTGACCGAGACGGGCCCCGACGACCAACCGGTCGGGCAGGGCCGGCGGTGGGGACGACAGGGAGTGGAGGGCGGGGAGCAGGTTGGCGGGCATCCCGTCAGAATAGGAACGCTCTAGCCAACTTTCAATACTTTTTATGTATTTTCAATGTTTCTCTGATCAGCTCGGACGGATCATCACGCCTGGCCCACGGGCCTGCCATGCTTAGGCAGTGAAGCAGTACGTGATCGGGTACATCGTCCTCGGCGTTGTAGCCGTGCTGGGCATCATCATCGCCGCCCGCCTGGGGCGTCGGTCCGGCCGTCGGGCCCTCCAGCAGCGCCTCGTGTCCCTGTCCAACCGGCTCGGGGTCCAACCCCCGGACGAGGGCGGGATCGAGCCGATCCTCGGCCACCTGGAGAAGGTCACGGGCGAGGCCGCCGAGGCCGTCACCGAGTCCAGCTCGGATGCCATCCGGCTCCGGCGGGCCCTCGACACCCTCCCCCAAGGGGTCATCGTGTGCGACGAGAACGGTGACATCGCCTTCCAGAACGCCCGGGCCACCGGGCTCATGAACAACCGCCACGGGGACGCCCTGGCCGCCCAGGCCGTGACCGAGCTGCTGGAGAACGCCTGGACCGACGGATCGGCCGAGCGGACCCTCGACCTCTACGGGCCTCCCCGCCAGACCCTCGCCGTGCGTACCCGTCTGATCGACGACGGACGGAGGCCCCTCGGCGTGATCGCCATCATCGAGGACGTCTCCGACCGGCGGCGCCTCGAGGAGGTGCGCCGGGACTTCGTGGCCAACGTGAGCCACGAGCTGAAGACGCCCATCGGCGCCCTCGGCCTCCTGGCCGAGACCCTGACCGTCGAACCCGATCCCGAGGTGGCCCAGCGCCTGGCGTCGCGCATCCACACCGAGGCCTTCCGGGTCAGCCGGATCATCGACGACCTGCTCGACCTGAGCCGGATCGAGTCCGAGGAGGCCCCTCCCCGCGAGCCCATCCTCGTGAACCTGGTGATGGCCGAGGCCGTGGAGCGGGTGCGGTCCGCGGCCGAGCAGCGGAGGATTACCATCGAGCTCAATGAGCCAAGCCCCCCGGTGCATGTGCTGGGCGACCGTCGCCAACTTGTCTCGGCCATCCACAGCCTGCTCGAGAACGCCGTGACCTTCTCCTACGAGGACACCGCCGTCCAGGTCCTGGGCGTGCGGGCCAACGGCGAGGTCCGGCTCTCGGTCACCGATGTCGGCGTGGGCATACCCGCCCGCGACCTCGACCGGATCTTCGAGCGCTTCTACCGGGTCGACCACGGCCGGGGCCGCGATACGGGCGGCACCGGACTGGGCCTGTCGATCGTGCGCCACGTGGCCAGCAACCACCAGGGGCGTGTCGAGGTCGACTCACGCGAAGGACAGGGCTCGACCTTCACCCTCATCCTCCCCAACCCTCCGGAGTACTCCTCATGAGCGCCAAAGCCGACAGCGCCAAGAAGCCCGCCTCGAATGGGAAGTCCGACCGGGCCGAGAAGGCGGACAAGGCCGAAGCCGCCGACGGGTCCGACGAGGCCGGGCCGGACGACCAGGCCCAGACCAAGGTGCTCCTGGCCGAGGACGACGAGTCCTTCGTCGACGCGCTGGTCATCGGCCTGTCGCGCGAGGGCTTCGACGTGACCGTGGCACGCGACGGCAACGAGGCCCTCCGGCTGTTCGCCTCCGAGGATCCCGACCTGGTGCTGCTGGACCTCATGCTGCCGAGGCTGTCGGGCATCGACGTCTGCCGCTCCATCCGGGCGCAGTCCTCGGTGCCCATCATCATGGTCACCGCCAAGGGCACGGAGATCGACACCGTCGTGGGCCTCGAGGTGGGCGCGGACGACTACGTGGCCAAGCCCTACCGTCTGCGCGAGCTGGTGGCGCGGATGCGGGCGGTGCTCCGGAGGACGCCCGGCAGTGAGACATCCCGGGACCGGGACCCGGCCGACGCCTCGGCGTCGGACCGGCGCAGCACCGACCGGAGGACGGGGACCGCCGTGCTGGAGGCCGGGGGGATCCAGATCGACCCCGATCGGCACCTAGTGTTCATCCGGGGCGAGGAGGTCCACCTCCGGCGCAAGGAGTTCGAGCTGCTCTCACTGCTGATGGAGAACATCGGGAGGCTGCTCACCCGTGACGTGCTGATCGACCGGGTCTGGGGATCGGACTACTTCGGCGACACCAAGACCCTCGATGTGCACATCAAGCGGCTGCGCAGCCACGTGGAGGAGGACCCGTCCTCCCCCAAGCTGATCACCACCATCCGGGGTGTCGGCTACCGCTTCGACGCACCGCGAGACTGAGCTGTTGCGCCTGAGCTGTTGCGCCTGAGCTGTTGCGCCTGAGCTGTTGCGCCTGAGCTGTTGCGCCTGAGCTGTTGCGCCTGAGCTGCAGCGACTGAGCTGCCGTCTCGATCCGGGGCGGCTCCAGCCCTATGGCCTCACTGGACGGCAGGGATGACCAGCTCGTCGCGGAGGTACGGGCCCAGCACCTCGGGCAGGACCACCGAGCCGTCGGCCTGTCGGCCCGTCTCCATCAGTGCGGCCCAGATGCGGGCCCAGGCCAGGGCGGACCCGTTGACGGTGTGGACGAGCACCGGGCCCCCACCACCTTCGGGTCGGTACCGGATGTTGGCCCGTCGGGCCTGGTAGTCGGTGAACCAGCTGATCGACGAGACCTCCAGCCACTGGTCGACACCCGGCGAGTAGACCTCGAGGTCGAACGTGCGGGCCGCCGAGTTGCCGAGGTCCCCGGTGCACAGGTCGAGCACCCGGTACTGCAGGCCCAGTTGCCGAAGCAGTCGCTCGGCGCGGGCCACGATGTCGGCGTGGACCTCCAGGGCCTGGTCGGGCGTGGTGTAGGCGAACAGCTCCACCTTGTCGAACTCGTGGACCCGCAGGAGCCCGCGGGTGTCCCGGCCCGCCGAGCCGGCCTCACGGCGGAAGCAGGCCGTGGCGGCGGTGAGGCGGAGGGGCAGGGACGCCTCCTCCAGGATCTCGCCCCGCCACATCGAGGTGAGCGGCACCTCGGCGGTGGGGATGGCCCACAGGTCGTCCCGCTCCAGGTGGTAGGCGTCCTCTTCGAACTTGGGAAGGTGGCCGGTCGACACCATGGTCTCGGTGAGGACCATGGTGGGCGGTCGCACCTCGTCGAACTGGTCGGCATGACTGTCGAGGGCGAAGGAGGTGAGCGCCCGGAGCAGCCGTGACCCGAACCCGCGATAGAGGGGGAACATGGAGCCGGACAGCTTGGCCCCTCGCTCCATGTCGAGGATTCCCAGGTCGGCGCCGATCTCCCAGTGGGGGACGCGCTGGGCGTCGCTGTAGGTCGGCTCCTCCTCGGGCCAGGTCCGGCTCACCACGTTGTCCTCGGGCCCCGCGCCGTCGGGGGCGTCGGGGGCGGGGAGGTTGGGGAGGTAGAGCAGGGCTTGGCGCACCCCGAGCTGGGCGGACTCGGCCACGGCGTTGAGCGTCCGCTCCTCGTCCCCCAGCTGCCGGCTGCGCTCGGTCAGCTCCTCGGCCAGGGCCGTGTCCCCGGACTTGCGGGCCGCGCCGACCTGCTTGGAGAGTGCCTTCACCTCGGCGCGATACCCGTCGCGCCGTCCGATGGCCTCCCGCGCCTCCTGGTCCAGCTCGACCAGCCGGTCGAGCTCGGCGGCATCCACGCCACGGCGGCCGAGGGCGGCCTTCACCGTCGGGAGGTCGTCTCGCACCAACCGGATATCGATCATGACGGGCACAACGGTAGCGTGACCCCCCGTGGACGACGCCATTACTCCGACCGGTGACCCGGACGGCCGGGAGGACCCACCCGCCGTGGCCTGTGACGGGGTGGTCATCCGCTACGGCAACACCCTGGCCGTCGACCGCCTGACCCTGACCGGCCGGGCCGGGACCGTCGTGGCCCTCCTCGGGCCCAACGGGGCGGGCAAGACCAGCACCGTGGAGGCCCTGGAGGGGTACCGGAGGGTGGCCGCCGGGTCGGCCCGGGTACTCGGCCTCGACCCCATCGCCGACCATGCCGCCCTGGTGCCCCACATCGGGGTGATGCTCCAGAAGGGCGGGGTCTACCCCATGCTGGGCCCGGCCCAGGTCCTCCACCTGTTCGCCCGGTACTACGACGACGCCGAGGACCCCGACGCCCTGCTCGACCTGGTGGGCCTGTCCGAGGTGTCCCGCACCCCGTGGCGTCGGCTCTCCGGCGGCGAGCAGCAGCGCCTGTCGCTGGCGTTGGCATTGGTGGGCAAGCCCTCCGTGCTCTTCCTCGACGAGCCGACGGCCGGGGTCGACCCCGAGGGTCGCCTCGTGGTCCGGGACATCATCGCCGCCCAGCGGGACAAGGGGATCTGCGTGATCCTCACGACCCACGAGCTGGCCGAGGCCGAGCGTCTGGCCGACCACGTGGTCATCATCGACCACGGCCGCGTGCTGGCCGAGGGCTCCCCCGCCCAGCTGGCCTCGGGCACGGCGGACGGCTCCATCAGGTTCTCCACCCGTCCCGGCATCGATACCGGGGCGCTGGCCGGGGCCATCGGCGAGGGTGCGGTGGTCACTGAGGAACGACCGGGCTCCTACCGGCTCCTCGCCCCCACCGGCACCTCGAGCCCGGCTGTCGTCGCCGCCCTGGCCGGCTGGCTGGCCGAGCGGGACCTCGCCCTCGGCGACCTCCGGACCGGACAGTCACTCGAGGAGGCGTACCTGGCCATCACCGGTGCACGCGCCCAGTCCGAGCCGGCCACCGCATCGGACGGCGAATCGGACCCGGCGGGTCGTAGGGGATCTCCCCGACGGGGACGCCGGGGCCGGCACGGCCGTCGGGGTCAGCGGGGTCCGGCCCCCTCCTCCCCGGAGACGGACCGATGAGGCCGCTGACTGCCCAGCTGCGGGCCGAGATCACCATGCTGTTCACCAACGGGGAGACGCTGTTCCTCACGTTGGGGATCCCCGTCGTGTTCCTGCTGTTCTTCTCGGCCGTCCACGTGCTCCCCACCGGCACCAAGCATCCGGTCGACTTCCTGGTCCCGGGGATCCTGGCGCTGGCCATCATGTCCACGGCCATGACCGCCCTCGGCATCGGCACCGGATTCGAGCGTGGCTACGGCGTGCTGAAGCGCCTCGGGTCCACGCCCCTCGGGCGGCCGCGCCTCCTGACCGCCAAGATCCTGGCCATCCTCATGGTGGAGCTGATCCAGGCCGTCGTGTTGGTGGCGGTGGGGTATGCGCTGGGCTGGAACCCGGGCGGGCCCGGTGGAGCGGGCGCCCTCGTCGGAGCGGCCATCGGCGCCATGGTCCTCGGGACGGTGGCCTTCGGGGGCATCGGCCTGGTCCTGGCCGGGACCCTCAAACCTCTCGTCAACCTGGCCGTGGTCAACGGCCTGTTCGTGGTCCTCCTCCTGTTGGGCGGGATGCTGATCCCCCTGGGCAAGCTGCCCACATGGCTGGCCGACGCCTCCAAGGTCCTCCCCGCCTCGGCCCTGTCCGATGCCCTCCACGGCTCACTGGGGCACGGGACCCCGGTGACGGCCCGGGACTGGGCGGTGCTGGCGATCTGGGCGGTGGCCGCCCCGATGGTGGCCGGTCTCACCTTCCGTTGGGAGTGAGGCCTTCCGTTGGGAGCGGGGCCGGCCGTCCGGACTGAGGCCTGGCGTCGCCAGTGAGGCCGACACGGACAAGGGCGTGCTGCCGGAGCACGCGGGTCAGCCGGAGGAGCCGGCCAGCCGGTGCAGCCACCGGGTGAGTACGGGCGCCGTCACCCCGCCGATCACGTGGCCGATGACTTGTCCCGAGGCGTCGATGAAGAACGTGTTGGGCTGGGCGTTGAGCCCGTAGAGGACCGAGGTGACCCGGAGGTCGGTGTCGGAGCCCACCGGATAGGTGATCCCCGACTTCTGCAC
>Ga0302196_10002801_pt1 | contig 16187 bp, 10 predicted proteins | sample II_Bog_N1_3_FD_198794 | JGI IMG/M metagenome (GOLD analysis project Ga0302196, IMG submission 198794) | Peat permafrost microbial communities from Stordalen Mire near Abisko, Sweden - II_Bog_N1_3 | ecosystem: Environmental > Terrestrial > Soil > Wetlands > Peat | place: Sweden: Abisko...
CATGGTCACACCGAGCCGGGCCAGCTCGGCCAGGCCCCGCGACATCACCGCGGCCCGGGTGTTGTCCCCCACGCCGAGCCCCTCGCCGATCCCGGCGGCGATGGCGATCACGTTCTTCAGTGCCCCTCCCATCTCACAGCCGACCACATCGTCGTTGAGATAGACGCGGAACACTCCCCGGGTCACCACCCGCTGGATGGCCCGGGCCACCTCCAGGTCCTCGGTGGCGATGACGGCGGCGGCGGCCTTGCCCGACATGATCTCCGTGGCGATGTTGGGGCCGGTAAGCGCGGCCACCGGGTGGCCCGGCACCACCTCTTTGATCACCTCGGTCATGCGCAGAAGCGAGCCCCGCTCGAGGCCTTTGGACAGGCTGACCACGGGGATCCACGGCCGGATGCACGAGGCGGCGTCCTCGAGGACCTCGCGGAATCCCGACGTGGGCACGCCCACGATCAGGAGATCGGCCTCGCACACGGCGTCCTCCAGACTGGAGGTGGCCGACAGCTCGGAGGGCAGGTCGAAGCCGGGGAGATAGGCGGCGTTGGCGTGGTCCACGTTGATGGCCTTGGCCACATCGGCGTTGCGGGCCCACAGCACGGTGTCGTGTCGTGGCGCTACCAGCGATGCCACCGTCGTCCCCCACGAACCTGCACCGAGCACCGCGATCCGCACGTCGCGAACCTACCTCGCCCGCCATCGGTCTGCCGCCGGGTCGGTGACGGTGTCGGGCCGGCGGGCCCTCAGTCGGGGCCGAGTGTCACCAGGGTCCGGGCGAACTCCTCGGAGGTCATGAGGGCCACCAGGGTGCGGACACCGAACCCGGTGCCACCCTTCGCGAAGTACCGGCCGTTGTCGTCGGAGCGGGCCGGCCCGGCGATGTCCAGGTGGGCCCAGGGCACCGACCCCACGAACTCGCGCAGCAGCATGGCCGCGGCGATGCTCCCGGCCTGGCCAGGTCGGCCCACATTGCGCATGTCGGCCACCTCGGAATCGATGTGACCCCGATAGTCGTCGGGCATGGGCAGGCCCCAGTTCGGCTCGCCAGCCCGCTCGCCGGCGGCGTGGACTTCCGCCATAAGGGTGTCGTCGTTGCCGAGAAGCCCGGCGATCTCCTTGCCCAGGGCCACCACCGCCGCACCGGTCAGCGTGGCCAGGTCGATGATGGCGTCGGGCTCGGACTCGGCAGCCAACGTCAGCCCGTCGGAGAGGACGAGACGGCCCTCGGCATCCGTGTTGAGCACCTCGATGGTCTTGCCTTTGCGGGTGGTCAGCACGTCACCGGGCTTGATGGCCGAGCCACCGGGCATGTTCTCGGTGAGCGGGGTCAGCGCAGTGATGCGGATCCTCACGCCGAGGGCGGCGGCGGCGTCCACGGCGCCGAGTACGGCGGCAGCGCCACCCATGTCGGTCTTCATGGTCTCCATGCCGGTGGCCGTCTTGAGGGACAGGCCACCCGAGTCGAAGGTGATGCCCTTGCCCACCAGGGCCAGATGGGGGACCCGTCCATCGATCTCGATGGGATCGGTGGGTTCGTACTCGACCCGGACCAGCCGGGGTGGCTGGGTCGAGCCCCGGGCCACCCCGAGCAGGCCGCCGAGCTTCTCGGCGACGATCCGATCCTCGTCCCAGACCTCGACGGTCAGCTGTTCCACCCCGGCAAAGCGCCGCACGAAGGTTTCGGCGAAGATCTCCGGCGTCAGGGCACTGGGTGGCTCGTTCACCAGGTCACGGGCCAGGCTGACCGACTCGGCCAGCCGGGTACCTCGGGCTGCTCCCGTGACCGCCAGGGAGAGGTCGGAACCCGACGGTGGGATCAGGGCCACCGAGACCAGTCGTTCGGCCTCCTCACCGGTGCGGTAGTTGTCGTAGCGGTAGGAGGCCAGCACGGCACCCTCGGCCACGGCCGAGGCCACTCCGTCGACGGGGAGACCGGTCGCCTCGGGTAGCAGGAGGGCCGCTGCCGACCCCCGACCCACGGCCCGGACGAACGCCGCCGAGGCCCGGCGGAGCGACTCGAGTCCGGCGGTGCCGGCGAGCGCCCCGGCATCGCCCATCCCCACCACGACGACATCGACGGCGGACGCCACCGTCCCTCCGGTGTCTCCGGATGCAGTGGGCGACATGCCAGCGCGCACCGCCAGGGTCTGACCGACCTTGCCGGTGAAGCCGTGGCGTTTGCACCATTCGGTGTCCAGTGCCGCGGGCGCCCCGACAGCCGTCAGGGCCGAGGGGTCGGTGGCGATCACCAGCCCGTCGTCGGAGATGTGCACCGGGACCCCGAAGGCCACCAGCCCCTCGGGAAGCGCGTCGGGAGTCACGACCTCGATGTGCATCACGATGCTCCCTCCGCAGCTTCTTCTCCCCCGGTTTTCCTCTCCGGGGTCTTGTTCCGCCGCCGGGGTGCGGTCCGGGCCAACAGGTGGTGGTCGCCCTCGGTCCAGCGGGCCATGGCCCACAACAGGTCGGAGAGTCGGTTGAGGTACGTCCGGACCAGCGAGCCTTCGACAGAGTCGGCCACGGCCAGCCGCTCGGCCCGCCGCACCACCGTCCGGGCCAGGTCGAGGGCGGCCGATGCCCGGTTGGCCCCGGGGATGACGAACTCGGTGGGCATCTCGATTCGGCCGATGAAGCCGTCGATCCGCGCCTCCAGGGCCACCACCATCTCCTCGGTGACCAGCGTGGTGCCTGGCTTCAGCTTGGTCCGCTTGGCCGGATCGGTAGTGGCCTCGGCCATCAGGACGTAGAGGTCCCGCTCCAGGCCGGTGAGCAACTCGTCCAACTCCGAGCCGGGGATGGCCTCGGCCCGGGCCAGCCCCATCGCCGCCTGCGCCTCGTCGACCGTCCCGGTGATGTGCATGAGGGCGGAGTCCTTGGCCACGCGGCCGCCGAAGAGCAGGCCGGTGGTGCCGTCGTCGCCCGTCCTGGTGTAGATCTTCACAGCGGGTGTCATCACCGGCCTGATGCTAAACGACATTCACCGGGAGACCTCCACCGCGTCGACGGCCCGGTCCGGCCCGGTGGCGCCCGTAGGGCCGGACCGCAACACGACCTACCGCCCGCGGGCCGGTCTTCGGCCGGTAGCCTTGAGGAGCTATGGCTGCCATCCAGAACTCCCCTTCCTCCTACCTCGAGGCGGCCACCCGCCGGGTGGTGGTCTTCGACGGTGCCATGGGCACCAATCTCCAGCTCATGGACCTCACTGCCGATGACTTCGGGGGCCCCGACCTCGAGGGCTGCAACGAACTGCTCGTGGTGACCCGGCCCGATGCCATCGACCGGGTCCACCGGTCGTTCTTCGAGGTCGGGTGCGACGTGGTGGAGACCGACACCTTCGGGGCGTTCGCCCCGGTGCTGGCGGAGTACGGCCAGGGCCACCGGGTCCGGGAGCTCAACCTGGCCGCCGCCACCCTGGCCCGGGGGGCGGCCGATGACTTCTCCACACCGGACAAGCCACGGTGGGTGGCCGGCAGCATCGGACCGGGCACGAAGTTCCCCACCCTGGGCCAGATCCGGTACGCCGACCTGCGGGACGCCTATGAGGAGCAGGCCAGCGCGCTCATCGAGGGCCGGGTCGACCTGATCATCATCGAGACGGTGTTCGACCTGCTGCAGGCCAAGGCGGCCATCAACGGCGCCCGGAGGGCCATGCGCGCCGCCGGTGTCCAGCTGCCCATTCAGACCCAGGTGACCATCGAGCTCACCGGCACCATGTTGCCGGGAACCGAGATCGGCGCCGCCCTGTGCGCGCTCGAGGCCATGGACGTCGACCTCATCGGGCTCAACTGCGCCACCGGCCCCAGCGAGATGTTCGAACCGCTCCGACACCTCTCGGGTCACGCGTCGCTTCCGGTGACCTGCCTCCCCAACGCCGGGCTCCCCTCGGTGGTCGACGGGGCCATGCACTACGACCTCACCCCCGACCAGCTGGCCGAGTTCCATCGCCAGTTCGTCACCGAGTTGGGCATCTCGGTCATCGGCGGGTGCTGCGGCACCACCCCCGAGCACCTCGCCGCGGTGGTGGCGGCGTGCGCCGGCCTCACGCCGGGGGCGCGGCATCCCGAGCCCGAGTACGGAGCGGCGTCCATCTACACCCAGGTCCCCTTCGAGCAGGACACCTCCTTCCTGGTGGTCGGCGAGCGGACCAACGCCAACGGGTCGAAGAAGTTCCGCGAGGCCATGCTCGAGGCCGACTGGGACACCTGTGTGGCCATGGCCCGCGAGCAGGTCAAGGAGGGCTCCCACCTGATCGACGTGTGCGTGGACTACACCGGTGCCGACGGGGTGGCCGACATGGAGGAGGTGGCCTCCCGCTTCGCCACCCAGTCCACGGCCCCCCTGATGGTCGACTCCACCGAGGCTCCCGTGGTCGAGACGGCACTCTCGTGGATCGGCGGGAGGGCGGTCATCAACTCGGTCAACCTCGAGGAGGGCGACGATCCCGGCACCCGCCTCGACTCGTTCCTCACCCTGGCCAAGGAGTTCGGGGCCGCCGTGGTGTGCACCTGCATCGACGAGGTGGGCCAGGCCCGCACGGCGGACTGGAAGGTGCGGGCGGCCACGGCCATCCACGACATCGCCGTCGACCGCTACGGGCTACGTCCCCAGGACCTGATGTTCGACGCCCTGGCCCTTCCACTGTCCACCGGCATGGAGGAGAGCCGGAAGGACGGCATCGAGACCATCGAGGGCATCCGGCGGATCAAGGCCGAGCTGCCCGGGGTCTACACGGTGCTGGGCCTGTCCAACGTGTCCTTCGGGCTCAATCCCGCCGCCCGTCAGGTCCTCAACTCGGTCTTCCTCCACGAGTGTGTGGAGGCCGGGTTGGATGCCGCCATCGTCCACGCCTCGAAGATCCTGCCCCTGTCGAAGATCGATGACCGGGCCCGGGAGGTGTGCCTCGACCTCGTCTACGACCGTCGCCACGACGGCTACGACCCGTTGACCGAGCTCCTGGCCCTGTTCGAGGGGGTGTCGGCCTCGGCCGGTGCGGTCCTGGAGGACCGTTCGGACTGGCCAGTGGAGCGCCGGCTCGAGCACCGCATCATCGACGGGGACCGCAACGGGATCGAGGACGACCTCGAAGAGGCCATGGCCGCCGGCCACACCCCCCTGATCATCATCAACGACTTCCTGTTGGCGGGCATGAAGACAGTGGGCGAGCTCTTCGCCTCCGGCGAGATGCAGCTGCCCTTCGTGCTGGGCTCCGCCGAGACCATGAAGACTGCCGTGGCCTATCTCGAGCCGTACATGGAGAAGGCCGACCAGGGAGGCAAGGGCACGATGGTGCTGGCCACCGTGAAGGGCGATGTCCACGACATCGGCAAGAACCTGGTCGACATCATCCTGACCAACAACGGGTACACGGTGAAGAACCTGGGCATCAAGGTGGGGATCACCGACATGGTGGCCGCCCTGGAGGAGTCCCACGCCGACGCCATCGGGATGAGTGGGCTGCTGGTCAAGTCGACCCTCGTCATGCGGGACAACCTGGAGGAGCTCAACCGCCGCGGCCTGTCCCACATCCCGGTGATCCTGGGAGGGGCCGCCCTCACCCGCACCTACGTCGAGCGAGACCTCCGCAAGGTCTACGACGGCCGGCTCTTCTACGGGAAGGACGCCTTCGAGGGGTTGCGCACCATGGACCGGCTCGTCGAGCTGACCAAGTCCGGCGAGGACGACCCCGACTTCGGGATAGCCATCGGCGGGCGCGACCTCGGCCCCCGGAAGAGCGAGCTCCGCAAGCAGGCGGCTGCCGAAGCCCGGGAACGGGGCGAGACCCTACCGGCCCGGTCACCCGAGGTGGCCATGGACAACCCGACGTTCAAGCCGCCCTTCCTGGGCAGCCGGGTGGCCAAGGGGATGGCCGTCGACGAGGTGGCCGCCTACCTGAGCGAGACCGCCCTGTTCCGAAACCAGTGGGGGTTCCGGCCTGAGAAGGGCGAGGACGATCCGGCCTTCAAGGAGCGGGTGCGGGCCCTGCTGCGCGAGCAGCTGTCCAAGGCCACAGCCGAGCAGCTCCTGGTTCCCCAGGTGGCCTGGGGCCACTTCGCCGCCAACGCCGACGGCGACGACCTGGTCCTGTTCGAGGACGAGAGCCGGTCCGACGAGCTCATGCGCTACTCCTTCCCACGGCAGACCGAGGAGCCGTGGCTGTGCATCAGCGACTTCTTCCGTCCGCTCGAATCGGGCGAGCCGGACTGGGCCAGCTTCATGGTGGTGACCATGGGATCACGGGTCTCCGAGGAGGCCGCCCGGCTGTTCGCCGAGAACGAGTACAAGCAGTACCTGTACCTGCACGGGCTCGGCGTGGAGATGGCCGAGGCGTTGGCCGAGTACTGGCACCGCCGGATCCGCGAGGAGCTCGGCTACGCCGACGAGGACGCGCCCACCGTGACCGGCCTGTTCAAGCAGCAGTACCGCGGCGGGCGGTACTCGTGGGGCTACCCGGCCTGTCCGGCCCTGGAGGACAACGCCAAGGTGGTCGAGCTGCTCGGTGCCGACCGGATCGGTGTGGAGGTCAGCGAAGGGTTCCAACTCCACCCCGAGCAGTCCACCACGGCCATCATCTGCCATCATCCGAAGGCCAAGTACTTCATCGCCTGACGTCGCCGGGGACGCGTCCCGGAGCGGAGCCGGTCCTGTCACCGTGCCCGTCGCCACCCAGTTCGTTTCTCGAATTGGTGGTGCGTTAGCAATTCCCGGTCAGTAGAATTGCGTGGGATGTCAGTTCCTCTCCTCTCCGCGCCACTCACGGCCACCGCCGACAGCGGGACGCACCTGGAGCTGGGCGCGCTGGTCATCGTGGCCGTCATCTTCATCGCCCTCCTCCTGGTCCGGGCCAAGCAGAGCCGGGACCAGAAGATCAGGAAGGCGGCCAGCGTGGGCTACTTCGACACCGACCTGGCCCGGTACGGGCGCGGTCCTGGGCCCGACACCCCGGCCGTCATAGTTCCCGACGACGCCGATCGGGCATGGGCTCCCACCTTCGTCGCTCCCGTCCGGAAAAACAGAGCGCCCAAACGGGGCGCAGCCGTGCCACCCCCGCCCCGACCCGCGACCAACGCCTTCGGCACGGGGTATACCGTGCCCCCCCGCCCAGTGCCCGCCTTCGACCAGGTTGTCGCCATCAGCAACCGGCCTGCGTCCACCCGCGCTCAACCCGCGCCGCCGACGCCATCGACCGCCCCCGCCGCGCCGCTGCCACCGATCGGACCCTGGAGCGAGGCCGGTCCGGTTCCGGACCGGGGCGGCGTCCCCGGCCGCTGACTCCCGTCACCCGGCGGGCCCGAGCGAACGGCAGTCCGGTCGCCGACCTCGAGCGACGCCGACAGGGCATCGCACCCGGGGAGCGGCACGGGGCGCGCGACCATCCCCCGGCGTGAGTAGCGTTCCCTTACCGTCAGATGGACCTGGCGCGCTCGGCCTCGACCCGGGGTGACCGGAGGGGCCGAGACCACCGGGCACCGGTGCCCGCCCCGGACAGGAGGATCATGTACCACGTGCGCGTGTCCAGCCCCCTCGAGAGCACCCCGCGGATCCTCGACATGCTCGGCACGACCACCGGCGTACTCAACGTCACCGTGCACCCCGGCTCGGCCCGCTTCCCTGCCGGCGACGTCGTGGAGTGCGACCTCATACCCGAGGTGGCCAGCTCGGTGATCCATCAGCTTCGGGCACTGGGGCCCCGGGATCGGGGCCCCCTGTCGGTGGACCGCACCGACCGGGCGGTCATCAGGACACACCGCGAGATGATCAGGCCATTGGTGAGCGATCGGGAGATCGCCCCGGTCTGGGAGGTGGTGGACGCCACCATCCGGGCCAACGCCTCCTACCCGTTCAGCTTCTTCATGCTGCTGGTGTGCGCCGGGCTCATCGCCGCGGTGGGCATCCTCACCAACTCGCAGATCCTGATCGTGGCGGCCATGGTGGTCGGCCCGGAGTACAACGCCATCCTCGGTGCCGCCCTCGGGATCACCGAGCGCCATCCCCGACCGGTCAAGCGTGGGCTGGTCGCGCTCGGCGTGGGGTTCAGCGTCGCCGTGGTGACCACCTTCCTCTTCTCCCTGATCATCCGGGCCGCCGGCCAGGCCCCCCGCGACTTCCTGCTGGGCTTCCGGCCGGTCTCCGACCTGATCAGTCAGCCCAACCTGTTCTCGATCGTGGTGGCGGTGATCGCCGGCATCGTGGGCGTGGTCTCCATCCTGCAGGCCCGGGCCAGCGCCCTCATCGGGGTATTCATCTCGGTGACCACCATCCCGGCCGCCGCGGCCATGGGACTGTCGGCCGCCTTCGGGCAGTGGCGGGAGGCGTGGGGCGCCACCGAGCAGCTCGTGCTCAACGTGGCCATCCTGCTGGTCGTGGGGGTGGTGGCCCTGATCCTCCAGCGGCGCTTCTGGCAGAGCCGTCAGACCAGGCAGCCCCTGTTCGCAGGAGTTGAGCCCGATGACAGCGGGGGGCCCGCCACCGGAAGCGCGGACTAGAGGTGGCCTAGAGGGCCAGGGTCGAGGCCCCGTCCACCACCAGGGCCGCACCGTTGACGAACCGGGCCTGCTCGGAGCAGAGGAAGGCGACGATGCGGCCAAAGTCGGCCGGGTCTCCCATGGGCCCGGTGCCGCCCAGTTGACGCATGCGGTCGGTGGCGTGGGGCCCGGGGCACACCAGGTTCATGGTGATGCCGCTCCCCTCGGCCGCCACGTCATGGGCCGCAGTCTTCACCCAGGCCCACAGGCCGGTGCGGGCCGTGTTCGAGAGGGCCAGGGTCGGGATCGGCTGCACCACCGAGTAGGAGGTGATGTAGCAGAACCGTCCCCATCCGTGGGACCGCATGGTGGGAATGGCGGCTCTCGTCAGCCGGATGGCCGAGAGCAGATTGGCGTTGAGGGCGGCCCCGAGTTGGTCGTCGTCGAGGTCGAGGGCACGAGCCGGCGGCGGCCCTCCGGCATTGGCGATCACGATGTCGATGGTGCCGAAGGCCTCCCTGGTGGCGTCGACCAGGAGGGCCGGGGCATCGGGATCGGTGATGTCGGCGGCCCGGGTCGCCACCTCGGCCCCGGTGGCCCGCAGGGCCGTGGCCGCTTCGGCCAGGGCCTCCTCGCTGCGGGAAGACAGCATGACCCGGGCACCCTCGCCGGCCAGGGCCTCGGCGCTCGCCCGTCCCAGACCACGTGATCCGGCGACCACCAACGCCACCCGGCCCTCGATGCCCAGATCCATCCGAGCCCCTTCTAGAGGTCGACGACGATCAGGTCGTGGTCGGCCGAGTTGAGTGGCTCCGGGCCACCCTCCTCGTCGATGACGACGATGTCCTCCAGCCGCATGCCGAAGCGGTCGGGGAGGTAGATGCCGGGCTCCACCGAGAAGGCGTGGCCGGGTCGCAGGCACTCGGCGTTGCCCACCACCAGATAGGGGTCCTCGTGTTCCTCGATACCGATCCCGTGCCCCGTGCGGTGCACGAAGTAGGCACCGTAACCGGCATCATCGATGATCTCCCGGGCCACGTGGTCGACGTGCTCCGCCGTGACGCCGGACCGGGCCGAGGCCACCGCGGCCTGCTGGGCCGCCAGCAACACGTCGTAGCACGCGGCAACCTCAGCGGTGGGCGATCCGGTGACCACGGTGCGGGTGATGTCCGAGCAGTAGCCGACGTCACCGTCGAGGGAGTAGGTGCCACCGAAGTCGCACACCACGGTCTCACCGGCGCCGATGATCCGGGCTCCCGGCTCGTGGTGCGGGCTGGCGGCGTTCGGACCGCTGCCCACGATGGCGAAGTTCACCTGGCTGTGGCCCTCGTCGATGAGGAGGCCACCGAGGTGGGCCGAGACCTCGGCCTCCGTCCGGCCGAGCAGGCCTATCTCCCCGCCCTGCAGCATGGCCGCCACCCGGTCGGCGGCGGCGCCGGCCGTCCTCAGCGCAGCCAGCTCCGAGGGGTCCTTGACCGCCCGGATCGGGGACGTGACCGTCGAGGCCTCGACCCACGTGGCGTCGGGAACCTGGCGCTGGAGGGCCAGGACGGTGGTGGCCCAGGACCGGTCGGAGACGGCCAGCCGCAGTCGGCCAGCCGAGGTACCAGACAGCCCACTGAGCAGGTCGGTGACGCGATCGATGGGATCCTGCGTGTCGTCCCACGCCACCGTGTCGAAGAGGTCGCCCGCCCCGCGCACCCGAGGCGCCTCGAGGGCCGGCACCACCAGGACCGGGTCACCCTCGAGGGGGAGGACGAGCATGGTGAGCCGCTCGAGGGGCATGGCCCGGTAACCGGTCAACCAGGGCAGATCGGCTCCGTGGGACAAGAGCAGGGCATCCACGCCGAGTTCGCCCATGCGGGCGCGGACCCGGGTCATCCGCTCGTGGCGCCACTTCCGGGCCCCGTCGGTCAGCCCTTCCATCAGGTCGGAGTGCCCGAGCGAGTCATCCCGCGGGTGGTGGTGACCGCCACCGGCACGGACCGCCGGTCGGGCGGGGCCCCGGCCGGTGCGCCGGGTCCGGCAGCGGGGCCCGACGCCTCCGCCGCCTCGCGGGCGTGGTAGCTCGACCGGGTGAGGGGCGATGCCTGCACGTGGGCGAAGCCCATGCCCATGCCCGCGACCCGGAGGGACTCGAACTCCTCGGGGGTCCAGAACCGGGAGACGGGCAGGTGCCGCCGGCTGGGACGCAGGTACTGCCCGATGGTGACGATGTCGACCCCGACCGACCGGAGGTCGCCGAGCGTGGCGAGGACCTCGTGCTCCTGCTCCCCCATTCCGAGGATGATCCCTGATTTGGTGGTGAGACCGGCGTCCTTGGCCCGGGCCAGTACCCCCAGGCTGCGGGCGTAACCGGCCGAGGGACGGACGGCGCGCTGCATCCGGGCCACGGTCTCGATGTTGTGGTTCAGCACGTCGGGACGCGCCTCGAAGATGGCGGACAACGAGGCTCTATCCCCCTTGCAGTCCGAGATGAGCACCTCGATGGTGGTACGCGGTGTCCGCGACCGGATGGCGGCGATGGCGGCGGCGAACCCACCGGCACCGCCGTCAGCCAGGTCGTCGCGTGCCACGCAGGTGATCACGGCGTGGGCCAGGCCCATCCGGGCCACCGCCTCGGCCACCCGTCCGGGCTCGCCGGGATCGAGGGGGAGAGGGTGTCGTGTGTCCACCTGGCAGAATCCGCACGCCCTGGTGCAACGCGACCCATTGATCATGAAGGTGGCGGTGCCGTCCGACCAGCACTCATAGATGTTGGGGCAGCCGGCCTCCTCGCACACGGTGACCAGGTCGAGGTCCCGCAGGCTCCGGCGGAGCCCGAGGTACTCCCCCTCCATCACCGTCGGGACCCGGAGCCACGCTGGCTTGCGCTGGTCCAGGGACAGTCCGGCCGTCGGGTCCACTCCGGCCCGGGCCAGGCGGCGATGGAGCGACGTGGCTGCGGACGTCTCCCCGAGGGTCACGGGGACCGGCGTCGGACCGACCGGTCCACCGGACGGGATACGCGGGGCCGCGCCCGCCGGTCCTGTGACGGCGGCGGTGGTGGTGGTGGTGGTGACCGTGGCGGTGGTGGCGCCATCGGTCACCCACTGGATGTCGTCGACGTTGCCCCAGACGGTCTCGGCGGCGGCGATCACGGCCTCCCGGGCCTGGGCCATCGTCACCGTCACGCCCTCGGCCACGAGTGAGGTGACCGGTCGGTCGGGGATGCCACACGGGACGATGTGGCCGAACATGGCGAGATCGGTGGACACGTTGAGGGCGAAGCCGTGTGTCGTGCGACCCCGCGCCGTGCGGACGCCGATGGCGGCGATCTTCCGTGGACCCGCCGAGCCGGTGGCCCCCTCCTCATCGAGGCCCACCCAGACTCCCGGGTAGCCCTCGAGCCGGCCGACTCCGGCCGGGTCCATGCCCAGGGAGACCAAGGCGGCGATGACCACGTCCTCTACGTGGCCGACATGGGACCGGCCGTGCTGGAGGCCGGGTCCGACCGTGATCAGCGGGTAGCCGATGAGTTGGCCCGGGCCGTGGAAGGTCACGTCCCCGCCCCGGTCGACAGCCACCAGATCAGCGCCGACGCTGGCCGGATCGACCAGGACGTGGTCGGGATCGGCGTTCCGGCCCAGGGTGTACACAGCCGGATGCTCCATCAGGAGCAGATAGTCGGCGTCCGAGCGCCGGCTGATGGCGCGCTGCAGGGCCCACGCCTCGCCGTAGGGGACCCGCCCCAGCCAGCGGACTCTCATCGGGTGACGGCCGGTGGGCCCGACCAGGGCGCCGCCACCGGCCTAGAGCTCCCCGGCCCAGTCACGCTCGTTCAGGATCTCGGACAGGCGGGCCAGGAACCGCGCCACGTAGGCGCCGTCCACGGCCCGGTGGTCGAAGGTCATGGCGGACAGACCGACGGAGTGGATGGCGATCGACTCGGTCCCGTCGGGGAGCTCGACCACCACCGGCTTCCTGGCCACCCCGTCGGTGGAGAGGATGGCCACCTGGGGCTGGTTGATGATGGCCCCGGTGATGAGGGTGCCGAACGGGCCGGCGTTGGTGATCGAGAAGGTGCCGTCACTGATGTCGTCGAGACTCAGCCGCTTGTTCCTGGCCCGCTCGGCCACGTCACGGATCCGACGGGCCATCCCCCGCAGGTTCAGCTCTTCGGCGTTGTGGACGACCGGGACGATGAGTCCCTCGTTGTCGAGATCGACGGCGATGCCCAGGTTGATGTCGTGGTGGACGATCAGCGAGTCGTCACCCACCGAGGCATTGAGGTGGGGGAACTCGGCGAGCGCCTCCACGGTGGCCAGGGCGGCGAACGGCAGGTAGGTGAGGCTGAACCCCTCGTCGGCCTTGAAGCGTCCTCCGTGGGCGCGCCGCACCTGTTCCACGCGCTCGTAGTCGATCTCCTTGACCATGAGGGTGTGGGCCGAGGTGGCCTTGGAGCGCACCATGTGCTCGGCCGTGCGCCGCCGGATGTTGGTGAACGGGACCACCTCGTCGCGGGCGGTGGGGCGGGGGACATCCGACGCGGCCGGCGCGGCGGCCGACGGAGCCGCAGCCACCGGCGGCGCCGACGGGGTCGTCTCGGCCGGGACGGTGGTCGTCCGACGGTCGGCGATGCTCGGGACCCGGGACGGCGCGGCCGACGGGTCGGCCGCCGTCCCGGAGCCCGCTCCGGCGATCACCGACTCGACGTCGCTCCGGGTGATCCGCCCACCGAGCCCGGTCCCCTTCACGGTTCCCGGGTCGATGTCGTGCTCGTGCAGCAACCTCCGCACCACAGGGGAGAGGACGATTCCCTCACCGGTGCCGTTCGAGGACGATGCGGGCGGAGGCGTGGCTGCACCCACCAGGGCCGGCTCCGGTGGCGTGGGAGCGGGCACGGGTGGGGCCGGCGCCGTCGGGGGAGCGGCCGGAGGCGGCGGCGCAGCCGCCACGACCGGTTCAGCAACGGCCACGCCCTCGGACGCCTCGGCCTCGGGCGGGGCGGCGGCGTCGCCGATGACGGCTATGGGGACCCCCACGTCGACGGTGTCGCCCTCCTCCACCAGGATGGCGGTGAGGACTCCTTCGGCCGGGGAGGGAACCTCGGAGTCGACCTTGTCGGTGGACACCTCGAACAGCGGCTCGTCCCGGGCCACGTGGTCACCGACGGCCTTGTACCACTTGGTGATGGTCCCCTCGGTCACGGTCTCCCCCAGCTGCGGCATGGTCACGTCAGGCAACGTGGAGTCCCCTTCCGGTCAGGGCCAGCACGGTTTCGCCGAAGGTCTCCGACAGCGAAGGGTGTGGCTGGATGAACTGGGCCACCTCGTCGGCGGTGGCCTCCCAGTTGACGGCCAGGTACCCGGCACCGAGCTGCTCGGTGACCCACGGCCCGACCATGTGGACGCCGAGGATCCGACCCGTGGATCCGTCGGGGAGGCGCTCGGCCACCACCTTCACCAGTCCGTCGGTCTCCCCGATGATCCGGGCACGGCTGTTGCCCCCGAAGGGGTCCTTCTTGACCACCACGTCGTAGCCGGCCTCGGTGGCCGCGGCCTCGGTCAGCCCGGCGAAGGCCACCTCGGGGTGGCAGTAGATGGCCCACGGCACCCGGTCGTAGTCCACCGGGACCACCGGCTCCCCCAGGATGCTCTTGACCACGACGATCCCCTCGGCGAAGCCGACGTGGGCCAGTTGGGGCGTGCCGGCCACCACGTCACCCACGGCCCACACCCCTTCGGCATCGGTTCGCATGGTCCGGTCGGTGACCACGAAGCCCCGGTCGTCGACGACCACCCCGGTTCCTTCGGACACCAGGCCCTCGGTGCGGGGACGGCGACCCACCGAGACCACCACGGCGTCCACAGCCAGCTTCTCGCCGTCGTTGTAGGACACCACGGTGCCCCGTCCCGAGGGGTCCGGCGTATGGCCCTGCAGGCGGACCCCTGCCTTCACGTCGATCCCGCGCTTCCGGAAGGAACGGGCGACCGGCTTCACGATGTCCTCGTCGCAGCCGTTGAGGATGCTGGGCAGCGCCTCGAACACCGTCACCGTGCTGCCCAGGTCGCTGAGCATCGAGGCGAACTCGCAGCCGATGGCGCCGCCACCGATGACGGCCACCGACGCCGGCAGCTCGTCGAGGGCCAGGACCTCGTCGGAGGTCATGACCAGCTCACCGTCGATGTCGAAGCCCGGGATGGTCCGGGGGACCGATCCGGCGGCCAGCACCACGTCGGTCCCGCTGATCTCCGTGCTCGACCCGTCGTTGCCCGAGACCTGCACGCGACGGCCGGGCAGGAGCGTGCCGCTGCCACTGAACACGGTGATGCCCCGGCCCTTCAACAGGCCGGCCAGGCCCTTGAACAGTTGGTCGACCACCTGCTGCTTGCGAGCCTGGCTCACCGAGAAGTCGACCACCGGGGTGATGGGCCCGTCGGATCCGGCGGTGACGCCGAACAGGCTGGAGTCCGCCACCGTCCGGAACACCGATGCGGTCTCGAGGAACTCCTTGGCCGGGACGCAGCCCCGGTGGAGGCAGGTTCCCCCCACCTTGTCGAGTTCCACGATGGCCATGGACAGCCCGGCCGCAGCCCCGTAGAGAGCCGTGGCGTACCCACCCGGACCCCCGCCGATGATGACCACGTCGAACGTGGTCCCGGCCCCGCCCTCCGGACCCGCCTGGGCACTGTCCTGCGTGCCGATCCCCCTGTCGACTCCCCCCGATGCCGTTCCATCCGTAGCCATCTCGGGTGTCGTGGGAATCACCTCCGTCCACAGTCCACGCCCGGTGCGCGAACGGTACCCAGCCTACCGGTCCTACGGCCGCCGCCCTCTCGGTACCGGCGGGTAACCGACGACGGGGTTGCCGTTACGCGGCCCGGCCTCCCGTCACCCCGGTGCCGGCATCCGTCCCCAGGCGGAGATCAACGGCGAGGTGGCGAAGTCCATCCCGCCGGCGTCGACGGCGGCCAGGTGCCGGTCGATCTCGGCATCGGTGGCCAGACCCGCCCCCACCAGTCGCCCCCGCATCTGGGCCACCGTGGCCCGCTCGAGTGCCGTGCACGCCGGACCGGTGACCGGGAAGTAGGCGTCAGCCGTCACATCGACGAGTCCGGCCTGACGTAGTGAACGGGGCAGCGTCCGGCCGAAACCGGTGTCGGCTCCCCGCTCGACCAGCAGCGACCGGAAGTCGCGCCGCAACTTGTTGGCCAGGGCCTGTTCCGGTCCGAACTCGTCGATGCAGGTGAGCGGCTGGAGGCCCGGATCGGCGTCCTCCACGACGAGCCATCCTCCGGGGCGGAGGGCCCCGACCATGGCCGCCAGTGCCTCGCGGCGACGGGGAACGTGGACGAGGACCAGTCGGGCGTGGATCAGATCGAACGGGCCGGGTGGCGCCTCGTCGAGCCCGACGTCGTGGACCCGGGCCTCGAACGGGTGACGGTCGGGGTCCCCCATCCACGAGAGGTCGAGGTCGGTGACCAGGACCGAGCCCTCGGGGCCGACCCGTTCGGCCATCCAGGTGGGCACGCCCGGACCACCCGCCCCCACCTCCCAGCAGCGCCAACCAGACCCTACGCCCCGATCGTCGAGGTGCCGGAAGGTCCAGGGATCGAAGAGCGTGGACAGGGCGGCCAGCCGGGCCCCGGCCTCGGCCTGCCGGTTGTCCAGCAGGTATCCATCGTCCCCGGCCACCACTGCATCGTACGACCTGGCCCCCGGGGGACCGAACCGGGATCCCCG